>MDTD01020504.1_pt1 | contig 110071 bp, 116 predicted proteins | sample 811221 | NCBI WGS metagenome assembly MDTD01 (sample SAMN05326646, study PRJNA326480) | marine metagenome | isolation source: seawater | place: Pacific Ocean: South West | collected 2011 | reverse complement strand
TGGGTAGATTCCTATGTATTACTCACCCGTCCGCCACTTTACTCGTATCCGAAGATACTTTCTCGTTCGACTTGCATGTATAAGGCCTGCCGCCAGCGTTCAATCTGAGCCATGATCAAACTCTTCAAATAAACTGTTTTGCTACCTTTAAAAGGTAGCGATTTTTTTTGGGCACCCTCACGAGTGACTAAATTGTTCTCAATCAGATCTGCCCCATCTCTGTGGGGAAACCTCACATTATAATTGGAAAGCACTAAAAAGAAAGCATTTTTACAATATATTTCAAGGTTTTATAACCACGAAATGGTGATGTTTCTTCGCGTGGTTTCTTTGTTTTTTCTCCATGAATAAAAAAGATCATTCTTTTCATAACTGCAAAAGCCATTTTTTACCGTGATATAGGGGTTTAATTCCTTAATTTGATGAACGCAAATCCCCTTTATATCAAGAGTTTTAACATTTCCCTTTTCATGGAGAAATGGTTCAAGATTGATATTCTTTTGTTTGAAACAATCAATCAAATCCTGCTTTACCTCGAAATAATCTTTTGTAATATGGGGTCCAATGAAAGCTTGATTAAATTTGTGGGTACTATTCTTAATAAAAGCTTTTTGAATTATGCCATTTGCGAGGCCTCTCCAACCACAATGCAATCCAACCAGCGTTCTAAGTTGCTTATCCCAAAGGATCAAGGGAATACAATCTGCAGTTCTGATTCCATATGCCCGCTTTCTTTTTACTTCAATGAAGCCGTCATAATTTTTTTTTGGGTCTAAGTTCCCTTGGAAAATATTTGTTCCGTGAACTTGATTAAATTCTCGATAAGCTTCAATTCCAAAATTATTTTTTAAAAACTGTTCTCTTTGGTTCAGACTTAATATTGAAAAGCATTGGTCGGTTTTTAGTGAAATTAATATGTTTGGATTTTGAGAGATTTCTAAAAATTTGTAACTCTCAATGTCTATAAATTTCATACTATTTCTGAATTAAAGAAATGCAATCTTCTATGTCTTGAGGCATGTCGGAGTGGAATGAAAAAGCTTCCTTATCAAATATAAATTCAAGCCTGTATGCGTGTAGAGCTTGCCTCTTAAGTGCATTAATGACAGAAAGTTCTTTTTCATTTGAGTCTTTCCAAGTCTTAATTTTACAATAGGCTTTATCTCCTGCGATTGGATATCCTTTATGCTTTAAGTGAACTCGAATCTGGTGGGTCCTACCAGTCTCTAGTGATATGTCAAGAAGCGAGAAGTTTTTGAATTTTTTTAATACCGTAAAATGTGTAATCGATTCTCTGCCCCCTTCTTTTACACAAAAAATTAACCTGTTAGTTGGATGTCTGCCAATAGGTTTATCAATTGTACCTCCAGAAATTGGAACACCATGCACTAAAGCCTTATAAGAACGCGAAATCGTCCTATTTTGAATCATTTCTGTAATAACAGAGTGTGCTCTTTGGTTTCTTGCAATCAGTAATAAACCACTGGTATCTTTGTCTAGCCTATGAACAAGACCATAACGTTCAACAGATCTTAATTTTGGATATTTAAAAATTAGACCATTTATTAATGTCTTATCTTTCTGTCCCGCACCAGGATGAACAGTGAGACCAGCTGGTTTATTGATGACGATAAAATTTTTATTTTCAAATACCGTTTCAAGATCAATTTCTTGAGCTTCATCTTCATTATTCTGCTGTGGTGCGATGTTGACTTCTATAAAATCACCAAACTTTAACTTGTAATCTTTATTTGATCCAGCATTGTTCACTGTTACTTGTTCTAGCAATATGGATTTTTGAACTATTCCTCTCGATAGCCCATCTAAATTTTCTGTTAGAAATATATCTAGACGTTTATTAATGTTGTCTTCGTTTATTTCAAAACTTTTTGATATCATAAGCATTAAGTTTAACGCTGAACATTGAAGTTTATAATGAAAAATAAAATTTTAATTACATCAATCTTTATTCTATTTCTTGCAGGCTGTGCTTCAAAAGACAAGAATGAGCAAGAGCCAGCAGAAGTTGTTTTGTACAACTTGGCCCAAGAGAGGATTAATGCAAAAAACTTTGTTGGTGCTGTTGACTCTCTTTCAAGGATTGAAAGATTTTATCCATTTGGCGTATATGCTGAACAAGCAAGAGCTGATTTAATTTATGCTCACTATATGACAGGGGACTTTGATTCTGCTTATGCATCCTCGGAAAAATTCATAAGGCTTTACCCAAGGAATACAAATGTTGATTACGCATACTTTATGAGGGGAATGACTGGTTACTACCAAGATGATGGAATTATCGGAAATGTTTTTTCATTGGAGCTTGCTAAAAGGGATGTCTCAGGTGCAATGCAATCTTATGCAGACTTAACAGAATTCATAATACGATATCCAGAAAGTGAATACATCGATCCAGCAAGAGAAAGACTAATATTCCTAAGAAATCTAATTGCTAGTAGTGAGTTAGATGGAGCTGAATATTATCTCAAAAGAGGGGCATTTGTTGCAGCACTTAATCGAGCAAATTATGTTCTTAAAAACATCCCAAATTCTACTGAAAAAGATAGAGCTCTTAAAATAATGAAGGAAGCATATGAGAAACTTGGCTATCCTGAATATGCTGATAAAGTTGAAGAGCTGCAGATAGTAAATTAATGAATTTCATCCTTGTCGGAGTTATTGCTCCCTTAGCCTATTTTCTATTGAGATTAGTGATTAAATCTGCTGTACAAAATTTTATTTTGAATTTAAATAGAAAAAGCAATGTTGCTGAAGTAAAAGAGTGTCAGAATTGTGGTGTTTTTAAACCTATAAGAGAAATGAAAAGAGTTGATAACTCTTTTCAATGCTTAGATAAATGCTCAAATGAGTAAATCTTTAAGGGTAATTTCAGGATTTTTAGGAAGTCGAAGAATTAAAACTCTTTCAAATGTTAATCTAAAACCTACTCCAGAGAAGCTTCGAGAAATACTATTTGCTTGGCTTGCTCAAGAAGTAAAAGAAGCTAGGTGCCTCGATCTATTTTCTGGTTCTGGCTCACTAGGAATAGAGGCAATTTCTAATGGTGCGAAATCTTGCACATTTGTTGAGCAAAACCCACAATTATTCCAAACACTAAAGGACAATATTTCTAATCTGGAGATTGGTAATAGATCGGTTTTAATAAGGACTAATGCTGAAACTTTTATTAGAAGGTTAAAGAACGAAAGTTTTTCCTTAATTTTTTTTGATCCTCCTTACTCTAGAGATTATTATTCAGAGTTTCTTGAAAGAACTATTAAATCTGCATCACAAAAAGGATCGATTATTTATATTGAGCAATCATCACATGAAAAAGTCATAGAAAACGATAGACTACAAATATTAAAATCCTCTGATACTGGAAATGCAAAGGGAACAATCTATCAAGTAAAATAATGGCTATTAAAATTGGAACAAGAGGCTCCAAACTTGCCCTTAAGCAAGTTGATCTTGTAGTGCATGAATTAGGCATAAGTGACTATGAAGTCATTGTGATAAAAACTGAAGGCGACAAAAAAAGCGAAGAAGGGAAAACTCAGTTTGATAAGTTAAATTTTGTACAAGAAATTGAAAACAAACTTATTTCTGGCGATATAGATATTGCAGTTCACTCAGCAAAAGATATGCCAGCCAAAGATAATTCAAATCTACAAAATTTCTATTTCAATGAAATGATTAACTCATCAAAAGTTGATGATTGGAGTAAAGATTTGCTTATTTTTAAAAATGGGATGGAAAAAACATTTTCGAAAAATTTAAAACTTGGAACATCAAGCTTAAGAAGAAAGATGCAGGCTAAGTTTTACTTAGGGGCAGAAAATGTTCATGACTTGAATGGAAATATTGATACAAGAATAAAAAAATTAAACTCCGGAGAGTACGACTGCATAATTTTGGCAAAAGCAGGCTGTGACCGTTTAGGATATGATTTAAACTCAATTACATTGGACCATTTCACTTCTCCAGGACAAGGAATAATATGCATTCAGACAAGATGTGGTTTTAATAAGTTTGATCTAAAAAGATCAACATTTTCAGTAGATGATCAACTAATTTGTCTTCAAAAAGAATTTCTTACTCTCATTAATGCAGACTGTAATTCTGCTCTTGCTTTACGAGTATCAAAAGAGGTTGCTACCCAAAATTTTAAGCTGGATGTTGAAATATATGGAAAAACAAAAAAATTAAAATATTCAATTAATGGAATAAATTGTGTTGAAGATGCTGTGAAGATGTTTCACGAGTTGAATGGAGATATTTATTTAAATGAACATAATTGATTCGAGTAGTACTTATAAAACATTTGCTAAGAATACTTCTGGTCTAACAAATATACCTCTGTTTCAAGTTAAGCCTTTAAAATATCATATTGGCAATAATGAAATTGAAAATGTAGTTTTTCAAAGTAGAAATTCAGTAAATTTCTTTAAGGACATTGATAGCCTTAAAGGGAAGAGAGTTTTTGCCATGGGAGAGGGAACAAGTCTTTTACTTAAGGAAAGGGGGGTAGCCTCAATTACACCGAATAAGATAGGTTCATGTGGTCTAGTAGAGTTTTTAAAAACTAATAACTTCGGGGCAAATACATTAATTCTTAAGGGTAAGCATGGGTTAAATGTAGTTAGAGACGAGTTAATTAAGATGGGGCATCATGTTACTGAGGCTGTATGCTACGAGAGAGTAAAGCTACCTTCATATAGAGAACTAAAATTAGATTATCAGAGAGCTGATGCAATTATATTTACGAGTTGCTTTTCAATCAAAATCTATCGTGAAGAATTATATTCTTTTGATTCAAAGGCAAAACTCTTTGGGATATCTAAAAGAATATGTGATTACGCAAAAGATATTGATTTGCAAGTCGTTGAAATTGATTATTTCTCTGGAAATATTAAAGAGGAAATAGCAAGAACTATTTAGCTTTAGTCTTAGTCATTGAGGCAAAAAACTCTTCGTTGGTCTTTGAATTTTTCAATTTTGAAATTAGAAATTCTGTTGCAGCAACTTCTTCCATTTCACTCAATACCTTTCTTAAAAGGTGCATTCTTGTGAGTTCATCTTTGTCAGTAAGCAAGTCTTCTCTTCTTGTTCCCGAACGAAGAATGTTGATTGCAGGGAAAACTCTTCTTTCTGCAATTTTTCTCTCAAGGTGAACTTCCATGTTTCCGGTTCCTTTGAATTCCTCATAAATAACTTCATCCATTTTTGATCCAGTTTCAACCAGAGCTGTTGCAATAATAGTAAGACTTCCTCCCTCCTCTATGTTTCTTGCCGCACCATAAAACCTTTTTGGGCGCTCGAGGGCTTGTGAATCTACACCACCAGATAGTATTTTTCCACTCGCAGGCTGAACAGCATTATAAGCTCTGCCTAGCCTTGTTATTGAATCAAGTAGGATGACAACATCTTTCTTGTGTTCAACCAATCTTTTAGCTTTTTCAATTACTAGATCTGCTACCTGAACGTGTCTTTGTGGTGACTCATCAAATGTGCTTGCAATAACTTCTGCATTTACCGATCTTTGCATGTCAGTGACCTCTTCGGGTCTTTCATCAATAAGTAATACAATTACATGAACCTCTGGATTGTTCTTAATTATTGACTGTGCCATATTCTGTAGCAGCAATGTTTTTCCAGCTTTTGGTGGCGAAACAATCAGTCCACGTTGCCCTCTTCCTATTGGTGCAACTAAATCAATTATTCGTGGAGACAGATCCTCTGAGCTTCCTGATCCTGTTTCAAGTTTAAGTCTTGAGTCAGGAAATAGTGGAGTAAGGTTTTCAAAAGCTATCTTTTCTTGGGTTTTTGATGGCTCATTGTCATTGATGCTTTCTACTTGAACCAAAGCAAAGTACCTTTCCTGCTCGCGAGGAGGTCTAATATTACCTACCACAAAATCACCGGTTCTCAAGTTAAATTTACGTATTTGACTTGGTGACACATAAACGTCGTCAGGACCCGCTTGGAAAGATCCCCATGGTGACCTCAAAAAACCAAAGCCATCAGGTAGGGTCTCTAGTATCCCCCCACCAAGGAGCTCTTTTTTGTCGGATGAAATGCTTTTTAATATATGGAAAATAATATCGGCTTTTTTAAGCCTAGAGACATTTTTTAGACCATGCTGCTCTGCTATTTCAATGAGCTCTTTAGGCCCTTTTTGCTTTAATTCTAATGCGTTCATAAAAAATTTGAGAATTGAAGATTGGTGAAAGAATTAAGATACCACTTTTAAATATTTTGTAAAGTGTTAAAGATTTCTAGTTATCAAATCCTCCAGTTCTTCAAAACTTACAGCACCAATAAGTGTATCTACTTGTTCGCCCCCATTAAAAAGTATTAATGATGGTATGCTTCTTACATTGTATTCGACTGCTAACTCTCTATTTGAGTCAACATCAATTTTACATACAGATAAGTTTTCAGAGTATTTCTCTGCAAGTTCTTCGAGCCTTGGTGCAATTTGTTTACATGGACCACACCATTCAGCCCAGAAGTCAACAAGAACTAACTTTGACTCCGATAATACGTCTGTTGGAAAAGTTTCTTTTGTGGTTGTTTTAGTCATAATTTTTTGCCATCCATTTAGCGTAGTAAGTGAGCACTGATTTAGCGCCTGCCCTAAAAAGTGTGATTAAACTTTCTTCGATTACATTATGGTCAAATATTTTTTTGTCAATACCTAGCTGAATCATAGAATACTCACCGCTGACCTGATAAGCGAATATTGGAATTGAGTAATTTTCTGAAAGAGAGTGAATTATATCTGAATTTGGCATTGCCGGTTTAACCATAAGTAAATCCGCACCCTCATTAATATCCATTTCTGCTTTCATTAAAGCTTCTGTACTGTTTCTATAATCCATCTGATAAGTTTTCTTAGATATTCCCTTCTTTTTTTTAGAGCCAACTGCTTCGCGGAATGGACCATAGAAATTTGAGGAAAACTTTGAAGAATAACTTAATAAGATCGTATCTTTGTACCCAGCAGATTCAAGATCAGATCTAATTGCACCAATACGTCCATCCATCATATCTGATGGCGCCAGTATATCTGTTCCGCTTGCTGTAAGATTGATTGACATTTTCTGAAGCATTTTGAGAGTCTCATCATTGTCAATGTTATTTTTAATGACTATTCCGTCATGCCCAGTTGAAGTGTATGGGTCAAGAGCTACGTCAGATATAACTATCACCTCTGGAAACCTTTCTTTAAGAACTCTTATTGTCTTGCAAATAAAGTTTTCAGGATTTATTGCTTCACTCCCTTTTAAGTCTTTTTTGATTGATGTTAAGTTCGGAAAAATAGCAATGGTGTTAATGCCAAGTGACAAGAGCGAATCAACTTCTTTTAGTAATCCTTGTTTGGAAAATAGCTTTTGTCCAGGCATTGAATCTAAATCTATGTTTTTAGAGTTTTCATCAGATACAAATAAAGGTTGTATTAATTTTGACTTATTAATTGACACATCTGAAACTAAGTCTCTTATTACCTGATTCTTCCTAAGCCTTCTTGACCTCGTGCTTGGGAATTTTCTTGTTAGTCTTTTCATAAAGGAAAATAATTATATACTTAGCGTAGCTTTAATCAAATATGGTCATAATTAAAGCATTACAGTAAGCTTATTTTGAGGATAAATTATGAAAAATTCCCTTAATTTAGCAAAAAAAATATTTTTTAATTATTCTAATTACCTCAAATTTCTTTGAAAAACTGTTTAATTTCGTTTAAAATCTGTTAAATGAAAATATTAGTAATTAACGGTGTAAATCTTAACATGCTTGGCCAACGCGAAACCGAAATGTATGGAGATCTCTCACTTTCTGATCTTGAGAATAATATTAAATCCATGGGTTTAGATGCAGATATTGATTTTTTTCAAAGTAACTCTGAAGAAGAGATAATTGATAAAATTCACGCTCAAAGACAAAACAAATATGATTTTGGGGTATTCAATTTTGGAGCACATACTCATACTAATATAGCTATTAGAGATGCTATTTTATCTGTAAACTTTAGGTTCTATGAAGTTCATATCTCAAATGTCTTTGCAAGAGAAGAATTTAGACATATTTCTTTTTTCAGTGATATCGCTGAGGGCTGTATTGTTGGTCTTGGTTTAGATGGTTATGAATATGCTATTCGCAAAATTATAAAGGAGGGATAATGGATCTTAGAAAAATTAAAAAATTAATTGAAATGCTGCAAGAGTCAGATCTTAACGAAATTGAAGTAAGAGAGGGGGAGGATAGTGTAAGAATTAACAGAGAAAAAGAGGTTCAGCATATGGTCCATCAATCCTCTGAAACGCAAACTCCCCTGCCAGTGAGTAAGTCTCAACCACCAGTAGTTGAAGATCAAGTACCAAGTGACAATCTCAAAAGCATCAAATCGCCAATGGTTGGAACTTTTTACAGGAAGCCTGCACCTGATAAGTCCCCTTTCGTTGAGGTTGGTCAAAAAATCAGTGTTGGAGATATAGTCTGTATAGTTGAAGCTATGAAAATGATGAATCAGGTTAAATCAGAACATGAAGGTGTAATTAAAGAAATACACATTCAAGATGGGCAGCCAGTAGAATTTGATCAAATTTTAATTTCAGTTGAATAGAAAAAAGAAGATTCTAATTGCTAATAGAGGTGTCATTGCCATCAGAGCTTTGCGTGCAGCAAAAGAGCTTGGTTATGAGGTTGCTTCTGTTTACTCAACGGCAGATAAAAATTTGAAGCATTTAAAGCTTTCTGATGAGGCAATATGTATTGGTCCTCCAGACTCAAGGGAAAGTTACCTTAATGAAGCCGCTATTATTTCTGCAGCAGAATTAGCAGATGTTGATGGAATATATCCAGGTTACGGTTTTTTATCTGAAAATGCTGAATTTGCTGAAAAATGCAAAAACAGTGGCTTTAAATTTATAGGCCCTAGCCACGAGATTATCTCTCTGATGGGAGATAAAATTCAGGCAAAAAATCTTATGCGACAACTTGGAGTCCCAGTTGTTCCAGGATATGAGGGACCAGTCGAGAGTAAAACGCAAATAGAGGATAAAGTTAAAGATGTTGGGCTACCAGTAATAATTAAAGCTGCTTCCGGTGGGGGTGGCAGAGGCATGAGAATTGTAAGAGAAATATCAGAGCTTTGGAGCGCAATAGAGGATGCTCGATCTGAAGCTAATGCAGCATTTGGTAGTGATATAGTTTTTATTGAAAGGTATTTAGAGAGGCCTAGGCATGTTGAAATACAAGTGTTTGGAGATGGAAAAGGCAATGCTGTGCACCTATTTTCAAGGGACTGCTCGTTGCAAAGAAAGTATCAAAAAGTAATTGAGGAAGCGCCAGCTATAAAAATACCTGATGAAAAAATTAATGAAATTTATCAAATTTCTGTTAATGCATGCCGTGAGTTAAATTATGAGGGTGCAGGAACTCTTGAATTTCTTTATGAAAATGGAGAGTTTTTCTTTATTGAGATGAATACAAGAATACAAGTAGAGCATACAGTTACAGAAATGATTACTGGAGTCGACTTAGTACAAGCACAACTTGAACTTGCAATGAACGGTGTGTTTGATTTTGACCAAAGCAAAATAAAAATAAATGGCCATGCCATGCAATGCAGGATTAATGCTGAGGACCCCAATAGTTTTATTCCATCTCCCGGAAGAATAATGCAAATACACAGACCTGGTGGCTATCATGTAAGATTTGAATCTCAAATATATTCTGGTTACGATGTTCCATCCCATTATGACTCTCTGATTGCAGAGATTATTGTTAAGGATTCAAACAGAGATCGAGTCCTAAATAAAATGAAAATGGCTTTAGATGAAACAGTGATAGAAGGCATAAAAACCAATGTTGACCTTCATAGAAGATTAGTAAGCAATGATAATTTCAGGGAATACCGACACTACATTAAATTTCTTGAAGAAGAGATGGTGAATGATGATGGATGAATATATTCATAAAGAAATTGAGCTAAAAGCACAAGGTGAATGGAAGAAAAGAGAACTTTTCTCTGCTGATGAGGATGGTCCAAAATATTATTGCCTATCAATGTTTCCATATCCATCTGGAAAGCTTCATATGGGACATGTCAGAAACTATACAATTGGTGATGTCATATCAAGATTTAAGCGTCTTGAGGGTTTTAATGTTCTCCAACCAATGGGATGGGATTCGTTTGGTCTTCCCGCAGAAAATGCAGCAATTCAAAATAAAAGCCATCCTTTGAAATGGACAGAAGAAAATATTGCTTCAATGAAAAATCAACTTCAGCGTTTGGGCTACAGCTATGATTGGTCTCGAGAAGTAAAGACATGTAATTCAAGCTACTACAAATTTGAACAAGAAATTTTCATTGAGATGTATAAAAAGGGTCTTGTATACCGAAAGAAATCTCTTGTTAACTGGGATCCTGTTGATCAAACAGTGCTTGCAAATGAACAAGTCATAGATGGAAAGGGCTGGAGATCCGGCGCTGAAGTTGAATTAAAAGAAATAGATCAATGGTTCATTAAAATTACCGACTATGCTGAGGAATTAAATGCTGAACTTGATAATTTAGACTGGCCAGACAAAGTTAAGATCATGCAAAAAAATTGGCTAGGAAAATCAACTGGAGCTGAGGTGAGTTTCCAAATTGAAGGAATTAAAAAGGATTTAAAGGTATTCACAACACGTCCAGATACAATTTTTGGTGTTTCGTTCCTAGGAATATCGCCACATCATGAAATCTCAAAATCACTCGCAAAAAAGGATAAAACAGTGGCATCCTTTCTCGAGAGTTGTGCTAAAAACAAAGCAGCGGAAGCAGAACTTTCAACTGTTGAAAAAAAAGGACATCAGACAAATTTAAAGGCAAAACATCCTCTTACTGGTAAAGATGTTCAAGTTTGGATTATTAATTATGTACTAATTGATTACGGTTCAGGAGCAATTATGGGTGTTCCAGCTCACGATGAGAGAGACTACGAGTTTGCAAATATTTATAACATTCCAATTGTGCCGGTAGTCAAGAATTCAGAAGAAGACAAGCTACCACTAATATCAAAAGGAACCCTAATAAATTCAAATGAATTTAATGGACAAGAATCAGAGGATGCCATAAAAAATATCAGTAAAAAACTTGAAGAAGATGGCAAGGGTATGAGGACAGTTGAGTGGCGTTTGAAAGACTGGGGAATCAGCAGGCAAAGATATTGGGGTTGTCCAATTCCTATTATTTACAAGGATGATCAACCTCAAACTCCTGATATTGAAGACTTGCCGGTTGTCCTACCAATCGATAAAAATAAGCCAACCGTTCCCCTTGCACAAAATAATGAATTTATTAATGAGTTAAAAGGATTCAAAAGAGAAACTGATACATTTGATACATTCATGGAATCATCATGGTATTATGCAAGATACCCATCTTCTGATAATAATCAAAAAGCCTTTGATAATAGGACTAACTACTGGTTACCCGTAGATATTTACATTGGGGGCATTGAGCATGCAATCTTGCATTTACTGTATGCAAGATTTTTTCATAAGGTATTAAGAGATCTTGGCCATGTCAGTAGTGATGAACCGTTCAAAAAATTATTAACTCAGGGAATGGTTCTCAAAGATGGAGCCAAAATGTCAAAATCAAAAGGTAATACAGTTGATCCTGAACCATATATAGAAAAGTATGGAGCCGACTCCATAAGAACATTCATGATTTTTGCTAGCCCGCCAGAACAGTCGCTAGAATGGTCAGATAGTGGTTTAGAGGGATGTCATAAGTTTTTGAAAAGACTTTGGGCCTTATCAAATAAGGTTAAAAGTTTTGACGATTCTAGCTTTCTACAAAACTCTGAGAGCTTAAAACTAGAAAATATAAAAATATTTTCTAAGATCAATGATGACTATAAAAAAAGACTAAACCTTAATACAGTTGTTTCATCATGTATGGAGATTTTAAATAACATTTCTTCCAGACTTACGAATGAAACTATTAGCTGTGAGAAAAATGATTTTGAAGAATGTTTTCAATTCCTTCTTTTATCTTTATTTCCAATCGCACCACATATCTGTGAGAGAATTTATTCAGAATATTTTAAAGGAGACATTAACTCGTTAAAATGGCCGGATGAAAGCTTTTTTGAAGACAACTCTCAGGATTCAAATATTGTTATTCAGGTTAACGGCAAAGTCAGAGCCAATTTAATTGTTCCAATTTCAACTAAGCAAAATGAAATTGAAGAATTAGCAAGACAGCATGAAAATGTTTCCAGACATCTTGAGAACAAGAATATAATTAAAGTAGTTTTTATAAAAAATAAGATATTAAATTTTGTTCATAATTAGAATTATAATCCCACTCATCATTATTGGATGCTCATCTATTGATGAAAAAAGTTATGGAAGAATTTCCTTTGATAGCTCCTTTTCAGCTGAACAAAGATTTTCTTTGGGTTCGTGTTTAAGTGATCTTAAAGAAGAGCTTTATCTGAGTAATTTAAGAATTGATACAACCTCTGAGAATATAAACTCTTTAGGATTAGAATTTAATTCAAAAACAGTTCTAAGTGCAAACTTTAACAATTTTGTTTCTGACGAAATCTTTGCATTCAAAATCGAAGAGGTCTCCGAAACGAATTTTATATCAAGCAATATGGCTTTGGCTCAAAGCAATGAGGTCCAGCAAGTTATGTTATTTAAGCTTTGTGATCATATAGAAAGTAAATTTAGCGATGACTAATCCTTTTGAATTTCTTAATCAGGACGAAATAGTAACAAAAATAGTTGTTTTATTTGGGGATGAGCCCTCTTTAATCTTTAAAATAAAAAAAAATATAAGAAGCAAGTTGAGGGGAGACTTTGAGAAAGTTAAGCTTAATCTATCAGATTTAAATTTTGAAGGTGATTTTCAGGCTGCAAATCTTTCAAATAGCTTATTTAGTGACAAAAAAATTATTGAGATAGTATTCGACAAAAATAGAACTTCAAAAGAAATCCTATCTAGGCTTCAGCTAATTCAAGCTAATTCAACTGAAAATCTAATAATTCTAGAAGTGCCAAATCTAACCGGGAAAACCTTTCAAAAAGATTTTTTTCCAATCTTATCGGAAAACTCACAAATAATTCATTGTGCAATTAATGATAAAAAAGATATCAAAAACTATCTATCAAATAATCTTCCAAAAAAATTTAACACTTCTGATAATATTGATTTTCTTAGTGAGCTCTATGAGGGAAACTTTCAGAATCTTCAAAATGATATTGAACATACTTTATTAATCCAAGATGACCTTGATGACTTGAACGAATTATTTTTTGATAACTCTATTCAAAATAATTTCAAACTTTTTGAATTGATCAGCAAAAATAATATAACAGGAGTATTAAATTTGCTTAGGTCAATGAAAAGAAACGACAGAAATTCTGCCGCTTTAGTCCTATGGATTCTTGCACGTGATTGTAGGGCATTGATTGAATTAAAGAATGGAAACAATAACCTTAAGGCACTCCGAATTTGGGACAATCAGCTAACTTTTTATCAAAATGTAGCAAAAAAACTTTCTTACCAAAGCATTAATAAGATTATCTCGCTTCTAGACTCTTTGGATAAAAGCATTAAAGGAGTAAATAACTATGACCCTTGGATCATAGTTGAAGAGATAGCTTTGAAGCTATCTAAGAGAAGTTAAGAAAATAAAGATAGTATCCAGTTCCAAATTATTTCGAATAATCTTTCAAAAAAACCTAGTTCTTCTACTGAACTTAAATAAATCAGATCTTCCTCGGCCAAAACATTACCCTCAGAATCTACCGCCTTTACGCTCCCAACGATATCGCCCTTCAAAATAGGTGCAAGAACTTGATCTGGAAGTGTAAGTGAATACTCCAACTCAATATCTTTTGGTAAAGTTAAAACCACATCATTACTAGCTCCCACTAAAACTTCATCTTCTATACCAGCTACTACTTTTAAAGATTTAAGAGGCTGATCTTTAATAATTCTTTTTTCCTTGCTGAAATATTTAAATCCGTAATTCATCAATAACGTTACGTCATTGAATCTTTTGTCATTTTCACTTCCAAGAACAACAGCTATTAATCGCATGTCGTCTCTTTTTGCTGCACCTACCAGACAGTACCCCGCGTTTTTTGTGTATCCAGTCTTTCCTCCATCAAAAATTTCATCTCGCCAAAGAAGTCTATTACGCGATCCTTGGGTAATGCCTCCATAGGTAAAAGACTTTTCCGAATAAATTTTATAGTGATCTGGAAAATCTTCGATTATTGCCGAAGTAAGTATTGCTAAGTCAAGTGCTGATGTAACGTTTTCAGGATCAGGAAGACCAGTAACATTATTGAAGTTTGAATTTTTCATTCCCAGCTCAATTGCATACTCATTCATTAAATAAACAAAATTTTCTTCACTACCTGCAATGTGTTCTGCCAGAGCAACACTAGCATCATTGCCAGACTGGATGATCATTCCCTTGATAAGATCTGATACCTTAACGTTCGTTCCCTCTCGTATGAACATTTTTGAACCAGGTGTTTGCCAAGCCTTAATAGATATTCTTGGGTCATCCTCAAGGCTTATAAATTCATCTTTAATGTAATCAGCTACAACATAGCTAGTCATTAACTTTGTTAGACTTGCAGGCTCAACACTTTCATTTTCATTAAAACTTACAATAACCTTTTTAGTACTTGGTTCATAAAGAATATAACTCCCTATCCCTAGATCTGGCGGTCTTGGAATAGCTAATAATGCCCCAGAAATTAGAACCAGGATTAAGGATTTAATTATTTTTGTTGAATTCATTTGATATTGCCAAAGCCAATTGGTGTATAACCAAAGCATAGTAACTACTACGGTTATATTTAGTTATTACGATAAAATTGTCAAATCCAAGATATAGTTTGCTTTCAATACCTTCAACAACCAATAAAGGTGTAGCTTTCCCTTCATAAGTTGAGCTTGTCAATTCCATTGCTTTCATTTGCTCAGAACTAATTCGTGTTCTGAAATTATTAATCTTATGAGGAAAATCATATGAATCTATTTGTTCTTCGTCGAACTTCTTAAATTTGTCATTAATTTCAAATGGCACTATGGCTAGCTTATCTTTTTGCCATCCATGCACTTTCAGATAATTTGCAACACTTGCGATGCCATCTTTAATTGAATTGGTCATATCTACTTTTCCGTCTTTGTCATAATCGACTCCGTATGCTAAGTAGCTAGAGGGAATAAATTGTCCTAATCCGAGTGCACCAGCCCAAGAACTCTTCATTTGTTTCGGATCTAAGCTATATTCCCTTGCTAAAAGTAAAAGCTGAACAAGCTCTTTTCGCCAAAATTTACTATTGGATTCAAAAGTAAGCGTTACTATTGCATCAAGTGGATTTAGGCTTCCCATATTTCTTCCAAAATTTGTTTCAGCCCCAATTATTGAAGCAATATAAAATTTTGATACACCGAAGTCATTTTCAATCTTTTTGAACAGTTCAGAATGAGTAGCTAAAAATTCGACTCCATCTCGAATTCTTGATTGTTTTAAGAAAATATTTCTATACCTATTCCAAGAAAATTTGACTTCAGGCTGGTTATCTCTATTCCTTATTACTCTTTGAATTATTTCTGCTTTAGAAAGGTAATTTTTGATCTCTTGTTCTGTCAGCAAAGTGTTGTTGGCTGTCTCAGAAATAAAGGTCTGCACATCTTTCCTTTCTAAAAGATCAGCTAAGCAAAAATTTGATATCAAAAGGAGAAGAATAAATCTCATGATCGTAGAAATCCTCTCGATGAAAAAATAAATCCTAACATTATAGAAAAGCATAACAAAGATGAGCCGCCCTTTGTAAAAAATGGCAATGGCAAACCCACTACTGGTATCATTCCGCTGACCATAAGTATATTTACAAGAAAACTAAACCCAATTACAAAGATAAAATAAGCTCCTAAGTAATAGGTTGATAAATCCTCTGATAGGCTTTGCTCTTGAAGTAAAACTATAAGGCTTAAGACAATAAATAAACCAATCAATAAAAATATGGAAATAACTCCTACAAATCCAAACTGTTCGGCATAAATTGAAAATATAAAATCTGTATCTGATTCAGGGAGAAAATTAAACTGATTCTGTTTGCTTTTAAGAAAACCTTCACCAAATAATTCGCCAGAACCAATACTTATTTCTGATTGAAGAATATTCCACCTCTCTGAAATATTTCCATCTGAAGAAAACCAACTTAAAATTCTCCCTTTTTGGTAATCAGTAAATCCAAAACTATAGATAACAGGAGATAAGACTACTCCTGAACCAACAAGAGCAAGAAAATACTTCCTATCCATACCACATATAAATAAAAGCATTATTCCAAAAATTATATAAATTAGACCAGTACCAAGATCTGGCTGAATAATAATTGGAACAGATGTGGCAAAAAGTATCGCAAGCAGGAAAATAGATCTTTGAATGTTAAATTTAAAATTAAAGTATCTGAGATACTGTATAGCAAAAAGAGCATATGAAATTTTCATAAATTCCGAGGGCTGTAAGCTAAGAAACCCAAAATCTAGCCACCTTTTAGATCCATTAATTTCTTTTCCAAATAGCTCCACACTTAAAACAAGCAAGATATTTAAGACAAGAACTACCCATCCAAAGGAAAGAATTCTATTCAAATTAACAGTGTAAAAAACACCAGTAACAATCAATATTGAGAAAATTGAAATAAGTAGAAATCTTAAAAAGTAGCTTATATCTATTGAAGTTACCGAAAAAATTGTGAGGCTTCCAAGCACAAGTATGGCTATTAACGAAAAGAAAATGAAAAAATTCCTTATATCCCAACTCATTTCAACAACACCTCTAGGACATCCCTAGCAACTGGCCCTGCTACGCTTCCACCACCTTCACCGTTTTCAATTACAACACTAATTGCGTATCTAGGGTTATCATATGGTGCGTACCCAATAAAAACTGCATGATCTCTTAGTGATGGATTTTCTCTTATTGACTCATATTCCTCTCTTGATTTGATATCAACAATTTGACTTGTACCACTTTTTCCAGCCAATTTTAATTTACCAGCGTTAACTCTGTAAGCAGTACCACTGGGAGAGTAAATCACATCAATTAAAGATTGATTTATTTTTTCCCAATCCGAGAATTCTAAGTTCTGGCTTAGAGAGAAATCTTCTTGGCTAGATGAATCTGACAAGAATGGTGTTTTATATTCTCCTCTTCTAGCAACCATTGCTGAAATAAGAGATAAATGCAAAGGAGTAATCTGTAAGTATCCTTGTCCTATACCGAGGTTAATGAGATCACCTTTGAATAAGTTTCTTCCGAAATTCTTTTGTTTCCAAGCATCATTAATTAATGGACTAAATTGATGTGGGTAACAGTCTGTACATAGCTTTCTGCCGAATGATGCAGATGAGAAGAAACTTTCTAAACTCTGCTTATCAAATCTTGTAGCAAGATTCATAAAAAACGGGTTAGAGCTTTCAACCAATGCCTTATCCAAGTCAGTGATGCCATGCCCGCCCTCTTTCCAGGCATTGAAAACCCTTTGTTCGTCAATTCGAAAAAAACCGTCATCAATAATTGTTTCTTCCCAATTGGTCAGGTTTTGATCCAATGAATAAATTGATAGTAAAGGTTTGATAGTTGAGCCTGGAGGGTACAACCCCATAAAAGCTCTATTAAAAAGTGGTCTTGACTTATCTTTTAAAAGTTCCGCATAACGACTTGAAGAAATTCCACTTAAGTCATTAGCACTAATTGATGGGGCACTCACTGCAACAGGGATACTGAAATCATTTAAGTCGATAACTACAATTGCACCTTGGCGTCCAGCAAGAATATCATATGCAAATTTCTGAGCCTCATAATTAATGGAAACGTAAAGATCATCGCCCTCTATAAACTCATCTTCTTTTGTTAGAATCTTTTTTGTTCCTCTAGCATTTCTTTGGAAATATCTTTTACCATGTACTCCAGTAAGTTCGTCTTCGTAAACCCGTTCCAAACCTGATTTACCAACTTTTTGCCAAAGCTTTGAATTATAGCTTTCTATCCTCTCATTAAAGTATCTTTTGTCACTTTCATTTATATAGCCTAAATGACCTAATACATGAAATATTGAAGGATGAGGATCATAAACTCTTCTGTAGCTTTCCAAAATTGAAAACCCATTTAATTCACTATTTCTAACAAGGAACTTTGATAAATCTTCCTGAGAAATTTTATCGAGCAGAACTTCTTGATTACCAGATGCAATAGATTTTTTTACTATCAGTTCAATTTCCTCAATTGCCAACTGATCTTTAAAAATTCTGGAAAGTAGTTCAATTGATTCCAAAGATGGTTTTTGTTCAAGATTAATAACTACGGAGAATGTTTTTTCATCTTCAACTAGAACTTTATTGTCAGAGGAGATGATGCGGCCTCTTTTTGGATAAATATATTCAAAAGTATTTATATTTTTTTCACGTTGATCTTTTAAAAGCCTGCCATCAATAATTTGTAGTGAAAAAAAGCGTGCAGATAGTGCTATTAAACAGACTATAAAGATAATTAAAAGAAATCTAATTCTTTTTGAAAGGATTGATAAACTTTTACTTTTCAATTTGTTGATACGGATGGTTATTGATCACACAACTAACTCTATATAACTGCTCCAATACCATTATTCTAAAAACCTCATGTGAAAATTCCATATCTGATAGTGAAATAATTTCTTTGCTCTGTTTTTTTAGGTGTTCAGATAACCCAAGAGCACCCCCAATTATTAAAGAAGTTTCAGTATTCAATTTAATTAGAAACTTTGCAAAATCAATTGTAGAAAATTTTCTTCCCCTTCGGTCAAAACAAATAAAGGGTTTGGACAAATCAATTTTAGACCCAAGAAGTTTTGCCTCGTATTCAATTTGTTCAAATTTAGATTTAAATTTTTTTTTAACTGATATTCTTGTCAGGCTTATTTTAATTGGTGCTTTCAGTCTCCTTAGTAACTTTTTTTCATGATCTGAATTTGTCTTATTATTTGAGATATAAAATAGATTAATGTTCAAGTTTACTTTCTGTCCCATAAAGATTCTAAGTCATAATGCTCTCTTGATTCCTCTGTCATAATATTTACAAGAATATCTCCAACATCGATCAGAATCCATTCTTTTGCTTCCTGACCCTCTGTACCTAAAATTTTAATTTTATTGTCCTTAAGATTATCAATAATTTTTTCGGAGATAGATTTTAAATGTCTGCTTGAAGTGCCGGTAGCAATTATAAGATTTGATGCAAAAGAAGAATATTTTTCAATGTCAATTTCACTTATATCTTGTGCCTTCATATCATCAAGCGCTTCAAGACAAATTTTTTTTATCTTTTTCGCTTCATTTTGGATTTTAGGCATTAGGAATATTATATTTATTTATTCATCACTTTGAGAACTTATGAGGGATATTAAGTCATTCTGTATTCCCATAAATTGCTTATTACTACACATCAAGATAGCCAAATGATCTGATTCTTTTTTATTCAATACCTCAGAGAGGTTAGTCTTACTGAGTATTACAGAGTTATTAAAAAGATTTGTCTGTTCAGAAGATGCATTTATCAAGAAAGTTTTTCTATTAGAAAAAATTTTTTTTAATTTTTTATCATGAAGTCCACTCTTCATTGTATTTGAAGCAAACTCAACAATAAGTACAAGATCATCGAAATCTTTTTCAGCTTTCATAGCAACATTTTCTATCGCTGTTGGATGATGACCAAAATCATCAATGATTGTAAATTGGCTATTTTGAAATACTGTTTCAAACCTTCTTCTTACTCCTCTAAAGTTTTTAAAAACATCCGTATTTAGATTATTTTTTCCAATTGCTTCTAACAATGACCCAGCTAAGATTTTATTTGTCTCAGCAAAATCTTTGTTTTTAATATCGAGAAATTTTGTAGAACAATCAAACTTTGACGACAAGAGGTTGTCATAAAATTTTTCTCTAATTCCGTCTTTATTGATTATAGCTTTTGACTTTGAATTCATTTTCTGCAGCAACTCCAAAAATTTGCCCTCGATATCTTCTAAGTTGTCAAAAATATCAGCGTGATCAAATTCAAGGTTATTTACTAACAAATATCTTGGGTCGTAATGTAAAAATTTAGGATTCTTGTCAAAGTAACATGTATCGTATTCATCAGCTTCAATTACAAAAAGATTGTTTGATCCCAGACTGTAGGAATTCATATCACCTCCAGGAACGCCTGCGATTAGATAGCCAGGCTCTATCCCAAGTTCTTTGAGTCCATGAACAACCATTGATGTAACTGTGGTTTTACCATGTGTTCCAGATATAGCTATTACTTCTCGATTTTTTAGAATGTTATCGTAAAGCCAGGCTGGGCCTGATTGAATTTTTTTTTGGGATTCAAGAATGAATTCTAGTAACTCGTTTCCTCTTGAAATTACATTTCCAACAATGTATGTATCTGACTCTCTAAAATTTTCTTTCGTAAAACCCTCTAAATATTCGATTTTTGCTCCTTCAAGCTGCTGAGACATTGGCGGGTATATTTTTGAATCTACGCCCATAACTTCATGACCAAGTTCTTTAGCCATCAGAGCTAAGTTGCCCATTAAAGTACCTGAGATTCCCAGAAAAAATAATTTCATGCTTTTAGTAATGCTAAATGGAGTATAAGATAACTCAGATGAAAAATGCATTTTATGCTCAATCGGGTGGTGTAACATCAGTTATTAATACGTCAGCTTATGGGGTTATTTCTGAAATAAATCGTTTAGATAGTTCAATAAATATTTATGCTGGACAAAATGGTATTGTTGGGCTTTTAGAAAACAATCTTTACGACTTATCAAAAACAAAGAAACCTTTAAACCTGTTAAAGGATTCTCCTGCCGGCATGTTTGGATCCTGTAGATTTAAGCTTCCTGAATTAACAGAAAAGGAATTTTATGAGGACTTGTTTAAAAAATTGGATCAAAAATCAATACGATATTTTTTCTATAACGGAGGAAATGACTCAGCAGATACTTGTTTAAAGATTGCTGAAGCTGCAAAAGATTTTGGATATGATTTAAATGCAGTTGCTATACCTAAAACGATTGATAATGACCTCGCACTCACAGATAATTGTCCAGGTTTTGGTTCAGTTGCTAAGTATATTGCCACCTCGTCTAAAGAGGCTTCGCTAGATATTAAATCTATGTGTAAGACTTCTACTAAGGTCTTCATCTTAGAGGTTATGGGTCGGCATGCTGGATGGATTGCAGCTTCTTCAGAACTTGCAAATAGTTCTGAGGACACTCTTGTTCATAAAATCTTGCTTCCCGAAGTCCAATTTAATAAGGATGCCTTTCTTGATGGTATTCAAAATGACATTAAAAGTTATGGTTACTCAGTAGTTGTAGCTTCAGAGGGTTTAAAAAATAATGATGGAAATCTCTACGCTGCAAGTGACTCAAAGGATTCATTTGGTCATACTCAGCTTGGTGGATTAGCTCCAAAATTAGCTCAATTGATTAATGAAGAATTGAAACTTAAATATCATTGGTCAGTCTCAGATTATCTTCAAAGAAGTGCACGGCATTTAGCATCGCAAACTGACCTAGATCAAGCGCTGGAGGTTGGTATCCATGCAGTGAAATTTGCTCTTTCTGGAGAAACAGGTGTTATGCCTATAATCAAAAGACTTTCAAATAATCCATACAAATGGGAAATTGATAAAGGTGATCTTAAAGGGATTGCAAATCTAGAGAAAACAGTACCTAAAGATTACATTTCTGAATGCGGCTTTAGAATTACTTCTGAAGGGAAAGAATATTTATCTCCTCTTATTCAGGGAGAGAACTATCCAGAATTCCTAAATGGTGTTCCCAAGTACGAACAACTTGATCTGCATTTGTTAGATTGAGTTAAGTTCTGTTATTTTTGATCGCAAAGAAAAAATAATATCCTCAATTTCTTTGTCACTTAGGAAATATCCTAATTTATACCTTTTACTATTGGCAACCAGATAAATTGTTTGTTTAGGATTTTTTTCAATAACAAACTTTGCATGAAACCTATCAATCTTGATGTTTCTATTAACTAAACCTTTTTCTGAAAAATAGACATAAAGTTTGTCTAATTTGATGGTTTGCTTTTGATTTATCCATCTTCTGTTGTAATAAATAGCCAATAGAAGAACTGTAACTTCAAGCCCTGCAAAAGGAAGTATCATTGTAGCGCCAACAAAAAAGAAGCCTATACCAAAACTCAAGCACAAAAAGCAAAGCAACCCAAAAAATACCATATTTTGTAATAGTGAAGACGAATTATTTGGTGCTAACTCTACAAGTAATTCTTTTTTATTATCTTTTATTTTAAACATCAAAGTGCGAAAGTGGTCCATTACCGGAGCCAAGGTTCGGAGCATATTTTATGCCTCTCTGAACATAAGATATAGAATCAGATATAGATTTTTCCAGAGGAATTCCGTTTGCGACATTTGATGCGATTGCCGTTGAAAGTGTACAGCCTGTTCCATGCGTATTCTTTGAATTGATTCTTTGAGATATGAATTGTTTGGATCTTCCCGTTTCATCCACAAGAATATCTATCAACTCTGATCCCTCTCTCAGGTGTCCACCTTTTACTAGAACGTTTTTTGCTCCTAGTTTTTTTATTTCCTTTGCAGCGTATTCTTGATCTTCAACAGAGGATATTTTTTTTCCTATTAATATCTCAGCTTCAAAAGAATTTGGCGTAACTAGGTAACAACTTGGAATAAGTTTTTCTCTTATCTCTGTGACGCAGTTATTATCAACCAGTTTATCGCCAGAAGTTGCTACCATAACTGGATCTAGTATTATTTTCGTCGGCAGGATTTCCTGTGCAACACAATCTACAACTTCTTTTGTACCAAGCATTCCGACTTTAACTATGTCAGGGGCAAGATCACTCATTACTGATCTTAGTTGTTTTTTGATCTCTCTTTCTGGTATTGGAAATATGCTCTGAACACCTAAAGTATTTTGTGCAGTTACGGCTGTAACTGCTGTAGTAGCAAATACCTTAAAATAAGATGCGGCTTTAATATCTGCTTGAATGCCGGCTCCACCGCCAGAATCTGAACCAGCAATTATGAGAATTGTAGGGATCTTTTTTTGTTTCATTGCAACTAATCTATTATTTTCTTGATATTACTTTATGTTTGTTTAAATGGCACTTATATTGCAGAATACTCTCTAACTTATGATGAAAAAGCTACTTTTTTTAATTTTAATTTTAACCTCTTCAATAGCTAGGTCAGATGATCTTTTATCAATATATGAAGAAGCATTAATTAAAGATCCCAACTTTAATCTAAACAAAGCTGATTTAAAGCTTAATAAAGAATTTCTTAACCAAGCTCGATCTGCGTTAGGCCCAAGACTAAATCTCAATGGATCTACAAACTGGAACGAATACTATCAGGAGAGAGAATTGCAAAATGATTACAATACATTTTCTTATAATTTGAATTTCACTCAACCAATATTTAGATTAGATTCTTGGTTTCAATCAAGAAGAGCAAAAAAAAATCTTGATGCAGCAGAAGCAAGATTTGCTTACCAACAGCAAGACTTAATAATTAGAGTAACAAGGGCTTATTTCAAAGTTCTTTCCGCACGATCATCGCTCAAAACAGCACAAGCAACTGAGAAAGCCTTTGAAAATAGATACCAACAGATTCTGGAAAAATTTAATTTAGGTTCTGCATCCAGAATTGAGCTGGCCGAAGCAAAGGCTGCCTTTAATGGAGCTACTTCGGAAAGAGTCCTTGCAGAGGGAAATCTTGATATTAGCTTTGAGGAAATAAATTCCATTGTTGGAAGAAAGGTTACTCTTATAGCTCCTCTCTCGGATGAAATTAATTTATCATTGCCAACCGAAAATCTTGAGACCATAGTCGAGGCTGGTATCCAAAGTAATTTCCTTATTAAAGAGGCTGAAAGTAGATTACAGGCTTCCCAATCTAATACCAGATCAAAAGTTGCAAACTTATTTCCAAAGGTAGATGCTAGTGCGAATGCAAATAGAAGAACATCTAAACAATACACCTTTGATGGACTTGATTCTGATTTAGATTTACCATTTTTTATCCCACAAGAAACTGAGAACAGAAATTTTTCGTTACAATTTTCACTACCTTTGTTTACGTCAGGACTTAATAGCTCGCAAAGACGACAAGCTCTCATTGAAGAAGTAAAATCTGAAGAGCAGCTCGTGCTTATCCAAAGAAATGTAACTCAAGAAATTAGATCACTTCACTCGGCAATAAGAACAGCAAGATTAAATGTTGAATCATTAGAGGCAAGTCTAGAAAGTACAAAGGATGCTCTTGACGCTACAAGACTTGGCTATGAATTAAGTAGCAGAAATCTGATTGATTTGCTTCAAGCAGAAAGATCATTTTCTGATGTTCAAAATAGATTATCTCAGGCGCGCTATTCTTATCTGATTACCTTCTTACAATTTAAACAAGCTACTGGCACCCTTAATCCAACTGATCTAATAGCCGTCAATAATAACCTTGAATAGTGCCTGAGTTACCAGAAGTCGAAACAACTAAACGTGGCATTGAACCGTATTTGATAAATAGAAGCTTTATAAATTGCAAAATTTATAATGGATCACTACGAATCCCCTTTGCGATCAACTCATTTTTGAACATAAAGAACGTACAAATCAAAAATATAACAAGAATTGCAAAATATATTTCTATTGAGTTCTCCAATAAATCTAAATTGATAATCCATTTAGGTATGACAGGGACTTTAAGGGTTACAGACAAAATGGTAAATCTAAAACATGACCATGTAATCTTTACAACAAATGATAGCAGGTATTTCATCTACAATGATCCAAGGAGGTTTGGTTTGCTAAAAATCCTTAATGAAGGCGATAAATTTCATCTAATTGATAACAATGGTCCAGACCCTTTTCAAAGTATAGTTGATGCAAAATTCCTCTTTAAAAAAACAAGAAATAGAAAATCTAATGTAAAAACGATACTTCTAAATAATAAGATTATCTCTGGAATAGGGAATATATATGCTTCCGAAATATTATTTGATTCAAAGATATCTCCAAGAAAGTATGGAAATAAATTAACATTAAGCCAATGTCAGAGAATAATTAAATCATCAAAAAAAGTTCTCAAAAAAGCAATAAAGGCTGGCGGTACGACATTAAATGATTATTTTAATGCTGAATCAAAGCCAGGATATTTTAAAAACAAATTAAATGTATATGGCAGAGAGGGTGAAAGCTGTAAAGTATGTAAGTCAAAAATTAAACATATTACACAGAACAATAGAAGCACTTATTTTTGTGTTACCTGTCAAAAGAGCTAATCTTTTTTTTCAAAGCTAACTCTACAGCTTCATGAACAAATTTTGATAATTTCCCTTTGTATGCTGCAATTTCTTTAACCATTGAAGATGAAACAAATGTCAATTTATCATGAGCAGCAAAAAAAACACTTTCTATATCTTTGTTCTGGGATCGATTGATGCTTGCAATTTGGAACTCATACTCAAAATCGGACATAGCTCTGAGACCTCTAATTATTGCAGATGCTTTTACCTCACTTGCAAGTGTAACTGTCAGCTTGGAGTCAAGTGAAATGCACTTCACATTTTTGTGGTCCTTGTAAATTTCCTCCACTAATTCTTTTCTTTCATCTTGTGAGAAAAGTGTTTTCTTCGCAGTATTTTTAACAACAGCAATAATCACTTCATCAAATATCTTTAAAGCCCTTTCAACAATATCCATATGACCGTTAGTAATTGGATCAAAAGATCCTGGGTATAAACCAATATTTTTCATGATTTTATCGTATCACCTATTTTAAAAAGGTTTTATACATTTATCTAACAATTTAAATTTTTAATATTGAAAAAGTGCTGTCTGCGACTAAAATAAAACATACATACTACTAAAGGGCAAATTATGAGCGAAGACAACAAATGTCCCGTTATTCACGGGGCTAATACTAAGACTGCTGGCAGTCATTCTAATGTTAACTGGTGGCCAAACCAATTAAATCTTAATATTCTCCATCAGCACGATAAGAAATCGAACCCTATGGGGGAAAATTTTGATTATAAAGAAGAGTTTAAGAAAATTGATTACAAAGCACTTAAACAAGATCTTTACGATCTGATGACAGACTCGCAAGAATGGTGGCCTGCTGATTATGGACACTATGGACCGTTTTTTGTCAGACTTACTTGGCATGCTGCAGGAACCTACAGAATAGGTGATGGTAGAGGTGGAGCAGGAACAGGTGCACAAAGATTTTCACCATTAAATTCATGGCCTGATAATGGGAACCTTGACAAAGCCAGAAGATTGCTTTGGCCAATTAAACAAAAATATGGCAAGCAACTGAGTTGGGCCGACTTATTAGTTTTAGCAGGTAATGCTGCAATAGAGTCAATGGGTGGTAAAACATTTGGCTTTGGTGGAGGTAGGCCTGACATCTGGGAACCTGAAGAAGACATATATTGGGGACCGGAAGAAGAAATGCTAGGAAATAATAGGTATGTTGGTGAAAGAGTTCTAAATAACCCTCTCGCTGCTGTTCAAATGGGCTTAATTTATGTAAATCCTCAAGGACCTGATGCAAATCCGGATCCTAAGTTAAGTGCACATGATATACGAGAGACTTTTGGAAGGATGGCAATGAATGATTACGAAACTGTAGCTTTAATTGCCGGAGGACATACATTTGGTAAGTGTCATGGTGCAGGAGATGACAATCTTGTGGGAGTTGGTCCAGAGGATGCGCCAATTGAACAACAACAATTTGGCTGGAAGAGTGGAAATGGAAAAGGTATGGGTAGAGATACTATTACCAGTGGTCTTGAAGGTCCATGGACTAAGGATCCTGCGAAATGGGACAACGGTTACTTTGAAAATCTTTTCAAATATGAATATGAACTGGTAAAAAGCCCTGCAGGAGCATTTCAGTGGCATCCAATTGATCTGGAGAAAGAAAACTATGCACCAGATGTCGAGGATCCAAATATGAAAGTAACGACAATTATGTTGACTTCTGATTTGGCGCTAAAAGAGGATCCGGAGTATAAAAAAATATCAATGCACTTCAAGGATAATCCTGATGAATTTGCAGATGCATTTGCAAGAGCATGGTTTAAGTTGTTGCATAGAGATATGGGACCAAAATCCAGATATCTTGGACCGGAAGTTCCTGAAGAGGAACTAATCTGGCAAGATCCAGTACCTAAAGGAAATTCTGATTATGATGTGAATTCATTAAAAGCTAAAATTGCAGCATCTGACTTAAGCATTCAAGAAATGATTGAGACAGCTTGGGCAAGTGCATCTACATTTAGAGGATCAGACCTGAGAGGTGGAGCAAATGGTTCCAGAATTAGATTAGCACCTCAGAAAGATTGGGATGTTAATAAACCTGAACAGCTAGCAAAAGTTATCGCTACTTTGCAGCCATTAGCAGATGAGGCAGGCGCTTCACTTGCGGATACAATCGTATTGGCAGGAAATGTCGGCATTGAAAAAGCTGCAGGTGTTGAAGTTCCGTTCATGCCAGGAAGAGGCGATGCTTCAGAGGAACAAACTGACTCAGAATCATTTAAAGTCTTGGAGCCACTTGCGGATGGTTTTAGAAATTATCAGAAAACTGAATTTTCTGTCAGCCCGGAAGAAATGCTAGTAGACAAGGCGCAATTATTAGGGCTTTCGGCTCCAGAGATGACCGTCTTAGTCGGTGGAATGAGATCGATGGGAATCAGTCATAGTGGACTGGGATTATTTTCTGATAATTCTAACAAACTTGATAATAGCTTCTTTAAAACATTACTAGACATGAGTGTTGAGTGGAAGCCATCAAGCAAGAACTCATATGAGGGTTTTGATAGAGTATCAGGGGAAAAAGTTAGATCTGCATCCAGAGTGGATTTAGTTTTTGGTTCAAATTCTCAGCTTCGGTCTTTAGCAGAAGTTTACGCTTTAGACGATGCCAATGATAAATTTGTACAAGACTTTATTTCAGCATGGAACAAAGTCATGAACGCTGATCGATTCGAATGATTTTAGAATATTGCAATAGGGTTTGTTAATTTAGCAACCCTTTTGCCATTTTCATCGATACTTATTGTGAATCAATTAAAATGGTGGGCCCGGGAGGACTCGAACCTCCGACCAATGGATTATGAGTCCACTGCTCTAACCAACTGAGCTACAGGCCCAAAAATAGCTAGTCTAAACTATTAACAGTATTTTTGAACACTTGTATGAAAAAAAAGATTTTTTGTTTATAATTTTTCAAATGAGGATTCTATCTATATTATTTTTATTACTATCGTTTTCAGCTTTTCCAGCATCAGACGAAGGTAGCATAACTGTTAGTGGGGAAACAATTGAAGTTGCAGTCGAAAGAATTTATTCCCCTGGTGCAGATTATCCAAGGTCAGCTCTCAGAAAAGGAACTGAGGGTTTTGTAGTAGTCGAGTTTGATGTGTCACCTGACGGAGAAGTAGTAGATCCATACATAGTTGATACAGATCAACCTGGCTCTTTCGAAAGAAGTGTCATGAGAACTATTAGAAGATGGGCATATGAACCATATGAACATAATGGTGTGCCTGTTACAGTAAACGACGTCAAGGCAAGGTTTACATTTAAGCTAACCAACTAATTATTCTACAATGCTTGTAAGAACCCAAATCCTTATATTTGGTCTTATAGGCAACATCATTATTGCCGGTATTCTTCTGTATATGAATGTTCAGAATCAGAATATTCAAGAAAAATCATCTAATAGTCAATATACAAGCATTGTTGAATCAGCGTGGGTTCAGTCTATAGACAATAGTTTTGCAAATATGAATTCATGGGGTCCAAATGGTGAAAAGGGTGAACAATATTGGAATCCCTATATTGAAATTGGCTTATTCACGGAAATTGGTATTGAGGGCTTTGATTATGCAAATGCTTTGATTGAAACATTTGATCAAGAGCTCAGAGGCGATTTATTTATTTTGGTAGATGAAATGTTTCTTGATGAAATTGATGATGGAAACATAAGTTTCATTAAATTTTTTAGCGAAAATAATGAGGAACTTTCTTGTCTTTATGCATATGATTGGGCTGATGTTGGTAACTCCATCGATGTGTGTTCAGAATCCAATCAGCTTAATTTTTTAAGGGATCCAACTATCGATGATTTTTTAGCAAAAATAAGAACACGTATGAGTGTTACCAATGAGGTAATTTATGCACAAGAACCTTCAGGAAACATAAATTTACACCAAATAGTTGCGTTTCCAGTGTATCTAAAAAATGAGTTTGGATTTAACACCGATAAACTTCTTGGATCGGTTGTCATTGGAAGAGATTTGAGGCAATCAATGACAATCTTTGAAAGTGATTTAGGTGTAAGGACCGGTATAGTTAGCCAAGATAAAATAATCGATGCTGTTTTCTCGGATGAACTTTCACAGGACGATTCATTAGGGATTAATCAAATGAGCTTTAACTATATCAAAGGTGATATTTTAAAGAATGGGCTTGAGAATATGAATTCTAAGAACTTTGAGGCGCTTGGACTTTCCCTTACTTCGGTGCCTGTTGCCTCAACAGTTAACCCTGATTTTGCATTATTTTTCGTAATTAAAAATGTTGCTAATGACCTTAAGGAGTTAAGAGACTCAACCTTAAACTCGATCATCTTCACATTTGGTGTAATCCTTTTAATTGTCCTTGCAATTTGGTGGGTGCAAGATGGAGCATTTAGTAGAATTGCCCAAGCAATTGAAGTGCTTGAGGCCCTTACCAAAGGGGACACAAAAAAACAATTGCCTGTTAATAAAGGCTTCCTGGCGTCCGAGACTAATGAGGTAGGCCAACTTTCTAATGCATTAGGCAGATATAGAAATCACTTGCTTGAGATGGATTCTGTCCGAAAAGACAGAGCTGAAAGAAGAAAACAAAGAGATGAAGTAATCATTAAAAAGATGAGTGTTCTTTCAGACAAACTTGAGGGGGACGCAAAAACACTCATTCAAAAAGATGTACAAAATATGAGGAAACTTGTAAATGAAACCTCGGATGAAAAAGCAGAAGAGGCTTCAGTTGAAATGATGGAGTTGGCTTTTTCAAGAATGTCTGATGAGGTAAATGCTTTAATTGACTTAAAGACAAGGGAAATGGCAACCGCTAGAGATGAAGCCAGAGAAGCAAGTAGCGCAAAATCACGTTTCTTCGCAAACATGTCCCATGAATTAAGAACTCCATTAAATGCAATTATTGGTTACAGTGAAATGTTGCTAGAAGACTGTGAAGATCTAGGAAATGATGAAATGGTTCCTGATCTGAAGAGAATTACAAATTCAAGTAAACATCTTTTATCTCTAATTAACAATGTTCTTGATCTTTCTAAAATTGAGGCAGGTAAAATGGATATGTATTTCACACCTTTCAACATAGACACCATGATTGAAACAATAAAGGATGTTTCTGGACCTCTGGCCTCAAAAAATAATAATGAATTCATTATAAAAAATAACGTTGAAGGTGAGATGACCAGTGATGAGACTAAACTTCGACAGTGTATTGTAAATTTTCTAAGTAATGCCTTTAAATTTACAGAAAATGGCCAAGTAGCACTTGTAATTGGATCAAAAAATATTGATAAGAAAGAATATGTAAATTTTGATATTAAAGATACCGGTATAGGAATGACTGAAGATCAACTGGGCAAACTTTTTGATACTTATACCCAAGCTGAGAGATCAACTAGTGCTAAGTATGGTGGTACAGGTCTAGGGCTATCTATTTCAAAGCATTTTGCAGAAATGATGGGTGGTGGAGTAGAAGTTTCAAGTAAAGTTGGTGAAGGTAGCACATTCAGCATTTTTGTGCCTAGAGTTTCACTGGATGAAGAACAAATTGAGGAAGAGGATTTCGAGAATCCAGAAATTCAAAAAGGCGATGAATACATCCTTCTAGTTGATGATGATAAAGCAACTCATGACGTAGTAAAAAGAGCGATCAAAAAAGAGGGACACACAGTATTTAGCTGCTTTGATGGTGATGAGGGAATTGAGCAAGCTAGAAAGGTTGAGCCTAAATTGATCCTCTTGGATGTTTTAATGCCTGGAAGAGATGGATGGTCAGTCCTAAAGGAACTTAAAAAAGATAAAAAATTAAAAAACATTCCTGTTGTTATTACGTCTGTTTTAAATGAAGAAAGTTTGGCATCTTCTCTAGGCGCAGATGATTATATGAAAAAACCAATTGATAGAACGTTCTTCTTAAATATTGTGAAAAGATATATCACAGAAAAAGATCAAAAAGTTTTAATAGTTGATGATGATGAGAATACTAGAGATCTCTTAAATAAAATTTTAAATAATGAAGGGTATTTATCAATCGATGCGAAAAATGGTGAAGATGCACTTGAGAGGGTAAAAGAGAAGCCAGATCTAATTGTTCTTGATTTAGATATGCCTAAAATGGATGGTTTCGAATTTATTGAACGAACACAAGAAGATGGAATTAAAATACCAATCGTTGTTTTCTCTGGGAAAGATATAACTGCTGTTGAAGAAAAAATGTTGAGCAAGTTTACAGAGGGAATTGTTAAAAAGGAATCTAAAGTTCAGACACTTGTGAATGAGGTGAATCAAATACTCAAAGGAAATGAATCAAAGTCTAAATAAACTGTCCAATCTTTTCCAATAACCTTTTAATATCCACGGGTTTCGTATCGAAATCATCGGCACCTGCAGCCAGAGCTTTTTGCCTATCAGTTTCTAGTGCATGGGCAGTCAAGGCAATAATTGGAATGTCCTTTAAATCTGGATCTTCTTTTGCCTGCGTTGTTGCTTGCCATCCATCAAGAACTGGCAGACCCATATCCATTAACACTAAATCTGGTTTTCTTTCACGCATCTTGTCTAAACCCTCTTGACCATCTAATGCGAATTGAATTTCAAACCCTCTTCTTTCGAGCCTTCTTCCAAGCATATCCCTATTCATTTCGTTATCTTCAACTATCAGTATGTAAGCCATCTTATTCCTCTTTTAAATAAAATTTATTTCTACCATTCTTCTTGGCAAGATAAAGCCTTTCGTCTGCTTTGTTCACTAAATCTGAGACACTACTACTCTCACTACTAAAGCAAACACCGCCACTTAATGTGACACTTATTTTTTGATTATCAAATAAAGTTTCTTCTTTCTCAATACTTGTTCTTATTTTTTCACATATTTGTTGTAAATGATTCTCTGAATCATTAAAAATTATAGCTAAGAATTCCTCTCCACCAATCCTTCCAAAAATATTTGGTGATTTTATGACAGAGGTTGCTAAATTGCAGACCTTTTTAATTATTTCGTCACCAGCTGCATGGCCATAAGTATCATTAACGTTCTTAAAGTGATCAATATCGAAAATGGCTGTAGCAAAATGCTCTTTAGAGCTTTTCTCGATGTCATCAAAACTCTTTTCTAACTGTTCAAAGACATATCTCCTATTAGGGACCCCTGTCATTTCATCAGTTATTGCTTGTCTGTGAAGTTCTGAAAGAAGCTGCTCCTCCCTTTCTCGTAATGATTTTCTTTCTAATGTTGAGGCAACCTTTTGGGTTAAGATTGTTGAGTTAACTGGTTTAGGGAGATAATCAGAGGCACCTAATTGTATACATTTAGATATGCTCTCCACATCATCAAAAGATGAGACCATTATAACTGGCAGCTTATCTGCGGAATACTCTTCTCGAATTTTTATTAGCACCTCCAACCCATTGACTTCAGGCATTAAGACATCTAATAAAACTAAATCAAATTTTTCTTTGGCAATCTTATCTAGCGCATCTTTCCCAGACATGCTTACTTCTACAAGGAAGGTATTATTTTCAAGTCTTCTCTTCAGTACATCACAATTTGTTTTTATATCATCAACGACTAAGATTCTTGATTGTTTAATTTCATCGATAATTTCTAATTTGTAGTCAATTTTTCCAAGTGAACTAAAGAGGTTTTCTGCACTTTCGTTTTCTGCCAAACTTTCAGAAGCTTTGTCAGTCCCATCTTTTAAGAAATCAACAAATCTTGCAATTGCACCTTCTACTTCTTTCGCAAGACCTATGATGTGATTAATGTCTTCAGAATGACTTTCTTCAATGTCATCTTCAAAATCCTCAAGTAAAATTTCACTATAGCCAATTATTCCATTAAGAGGTGTCCTGAGGTCGTGTCGTAATATTGAAGCTTCCTCGTCATTTGAGATGGTCTTTCTCTTCGTATCTGCATACTCTGAAAAAGCATCATTAAAATTTACTCGAAGTGTTTTAGCTGATTTTTTTATATTTTGAAATTCATCTGAAATCTCGTCATCATATACATCCGAACCGTCAATTATTAGGTTTATATAGTCAGAAATTGCATCTACTGGTGTTGTAAAATCTTGTTTTATTTGAGTTAAGACAATCTTTTCTTTCTTGCTACTCATTATTAAGTTCTTCTAGACTGCACGGCTTGTGAAGAAAATAGCCTTGACCTCTTTCACAACCGAGACCAACTGCTTTTTCTATCTGCCATTCTTCTTCAAGACCCTCACAGATAAATTCCATAGCTAGCGAGTCAGCCATTAGTTTTGCAATTTGGATTAAACTTTGGTTGTGTTTTTCAGCCATCTCAAAGGTAAAACTTTTATCAAGTTTTAATAAGTCAATAGGCAAGTCCTTTAAATATCTCAAAGCTGAGTATCCTGCACCAAAATCATCCAGAGCTATTGAAACCCCCAAGTTTTTTATACTAGACAGTCTTAGTGAAGCCAAAGATAAATTATTTAATTCCGCAGTTTCAGTTACTTCTATCCCAAAATCGCCTTCTCTAATGCCAACGGATTCAATAAATTCTTTGAATATTGATAAAAAATCTTTGTGGAGTACGGTATGTGCGGAAACATTAAAATATAGTGGCACACCCTCAAGTCCAATCTTTTTTCTATTATCAAAGAAATCTTTAACCAAGTTCATAGAAGAAGTTACAACCAAAGAAAAAAGACTTTCTCCCTCAATATATGGAATGATCTTGTCGTTAGGTATAATTGATCCATCTTCATTAAAAAACCTTACAAGCGCCTCTACCCCACATATTTCTTTCTTACCTGTAAGCTTGTATTGTTTTTGATAATACATGCCAATGCGTTCATTCTCTAGACATGAAATCACAGTTCTCAATGCAAATAGGTTTTCTTTTGAATTTGATACAAATTCAACCAAATAGTAGTTTTCATTGTCTATAGGGATAACATGAAGAAGCACCCTCATGTAAATGCTTTGTTTTCTAAGATTAATTTTCAGGAACACATCAAATGTATCAGCAATATCTGAATCAAATTTTGCTTTGTCGAGGTCTTTTTTATCAACAAAGATAAGATCTAGTTCATCCTTATCTTCCATAGAAAAAACATATTTTGCTGCATTATTGATCCACTGAACATCGCCGTCAGGCTTTGTTATAAGAAAGGGGCGCTGATGCATCAAAAGTGCTGTTGAAATAAACTTTAGTTGATCTTTATTGCTCATTTCTTAAATGTATCCTTTCTCATATCAATTTCTTCATCAACTATAGAAACAAATTCTGGATTGAATGTTGATTTGCTCTTATTCCAAATATCTAAGTTAAGTTTATTGTCAATAAATAATGTTCCTAGTGCTTTTCTCATAGTTTTCCACTCTTCATCATCAAGCATCCCCATCTGGTGCTGATAAAAATGATTTTCTCTTGCTCGGAGTATTGCTGTCATATGAATTCTCAAGCCCACTTCCTCATCAATTGATAATTCTTCTTTTTTTATTAGTTTTAACTTTGCCTTCATTAAAAGTGGGTCTAAACCTGCTAACGTAACTTCCTGATGCGCCTCGGCAATAGATTGTCTTGATGCTGCTTTTCCAACCTTTATCTGGGTTCTAATTTGTGCAACTAGAAACCAGACGCTAAAAATTACTGCTGGCCCAGTGATTATGTTCACCACTTTATTTACCAGTTCAATCCAATATTCAAAATCCATCCTATACTCCAAAAAGGGATTTAAGTATTATAAAAAATATTATTGAGAATATCGCTCCCCCAGGAAGGGTGATCAACCATGATACTCCGATTTCTGTAACAGAGCGGTAGTTAACTTTGTTGCTACTAAATATTCCAATACCTACTACTGCTCCAACTAGGGTATGAGTTGTTGATAGAGGTACTCCTGATACGCTTCCTAACACCACAACAATTGCTGTAGCCATTTCAGCAGCAAATCCTTTGCTTGGCTTTAACTTTGTAATTCTTTCTCCAACTGTCCTTATAACTTTGTAACCCAAAGTGAGCATACCAATTACAATTCCTATAGCGCCTGTTAACAAGATCCACTCTGGAATAACAGCCACGTCATCAATTTGCCCTAGGTTTTCAATTGTTGCCACAACAGCTGCCATGGGACCGACAGCATTTGCAACATCATTTGATCCATGAGCAAATGCAATCGAAGATGCTGTGAAAATCATTAATATTGCAAATTTACCTTCAACATTTGGATTGTCTGACTTACTGACATAATGCGACAACAAAAACCTCGAGACCAAGTAACATACAAATGCAATTAAAAATGACATTAAAAAAAGACTGGCAACAAGGTCATAACCACCAAAGTAATCTGTAATAAGGTTAGGAACTTCTGTATTCTTTAATCCTTTATTTAATGTAATTGCTGATATGCTGAATCCCACAAGCCCTGCATAAATTGGAATAAATTGTCTTGCTGCAGCGATTGGTTTTTCAGCTTTCAGAACAAACTTTCTTGCGCTCCAATACAGTAATCCAGAAAGAAGAGCTGCTATAAACGGTGTTAAAATCCATGAAAAAGTTACTTCCAGAATATACCCCCAACTTACTGATGCCCATCCAATGTAATAAATTGAAAAACCTCCAATTGCACCAATTATTGCGTGAGTTGTTGATACTGGCAGGCCAAAAGTAGTTGATAGCAAAAGCCATGCTCCAGCTGCCAGCAAACTGGCCATCATCCCTAAGACAAACACATCTGGTGAATCGTCATAAAGCGTGGGATCTACTATGTTTTCTCTAATTGTTGTTGTGACTGAAGCACCAGCAAAATACGCTCCCAAAAACTCAAAAATTGCTGCTATGACCAATGCTTGTGTAAGAGTAAGAGCTTTACTTCCTACCGAAGTTCCCATTGCATTTGCAACGTCGTTAGCTCCTATCCCATAAGCCATAAAAAAGCCAAAGATGATGCTTGACGCCAAAATCAGATAAAAATTTTCGATTATGAATTCCATATATAACTAGATTAGATTAATAGTATATTAATCAATTATTCATGCAAGAAGCTTTTTAGAACTTCTGAACGCGTGGGATGGCGCAATTTTCTAAGCGCTTTGGCTTCGATCTGTCTTATACGCTCTCGTGTGACATCAAATTGCTTTCCAACTTCTTCTAAAGTGTGGTCATTATTCATACCGATGCCAAACCTCATTCTAAGAACCTTTGCCTCTCTAGCAGTTAAAGATGCTAGAATTTCATCAGTTGCATCCTTTAGACCCCTAACAGCCGCATCATCAATTGGAGAGTTAATTGATGAGTCTTCAAGAAAATCACCTAAATTTGAGTCTTCATCATCGCCTATTGGAGTTTCCATAGAGATTGGTTCTTTTGCGATTTTCATCACTTTTCTCATCTTGTCTTCAGGAATATCAAGTCTTTTTGACATTTCCTCTGGAGTTGGCTCTCTTCCTATTTCCTGCATCATCTGTCTTGAGAGTCTGTTGAGCTTATTGATAGTCTCGATCATATGTACTGGAATTCTTATTGTTCTAGCTTGGTCTGCAATTGATCTGGTAATTGCTTGCCTTATCCACCATGTTGCGTAGGTTGAAAACTTATATCCTCTTCTATATTCAAATTTATCAACAGCCTTCATCAATCCAATATTTCCTTCCTGAATTAAATCTAAGAACTGAAGTCCCCTATTTGTATATTTTTTAGCAATTGAAATAACAAGTCGTAAATTTGCTTCGATCATTTCTTTCTTTGCTCTCAACAAGCCCCTATATGCCTTATTTATTCTTTTGTTTAGCGATAAAATTTGAGTAACAGGCATCAAATTGTTTTCATCAATCTTGATTAAGTCTTTCTGAATTCTAATAAAAGTTGGCTTAATGCTTTCTATAGTTTTCTTCTTAAATCTCTTATCTTTACTTAAAGTTGTTAAAAGTCTTGTGTTTATTAAATTTTCTTCAATTAATGTTCTAGCTTCCTTATTTGGAACCCCAATTTTTTTCACTAACATTGTTTTTAATTCTTTCTCAAATAATCCTACTTGTACTTTTCTTTCTGAAGGAATTAACACAAGGGTATCAAAGACCTTTGAGTTAAATTTTATTTTTTGAAATTCTTCTTTTAACTTATCTAAAGCTTTTTGGGCTTTTGGATCTAACTTTCTATTACTAAGTGATTTTAAATATTTATTATGTTCTCTCTTGATGAGCTTAATTTTTACTTCGCACTCCTCAAAAGAAATTACAGCAGCCTCTTCTTCTTCTTCTGGATTATCTTCTGAAATTTCTGTGTTTTCTACGAATTCTTCCTCTACGATTTCTTCGTCTGGCTCATCAAGCATAAAACCTGAAATTAGATCTTGTGTCTTTTTTTCGCCGACTTTAATACGTCCGAAGAAATCTAGAACATATTCGATGCAAAGAGGATACTCAGCACATAAAGACAGAACTTCTTTCATAGCAGCTTCGATTCTCTTAGCAATATCTATTTCTCCAGTCTTTGTTAGCAGGTCGACACTTCCCATTTCTCTCATGTACATTCTCACCGGATCAGTTGTCCTTCCAGATTCAATCTCTGTTTGTGAAAGCGCTGCCACTGCATCTTCTGCAGCGAGATCATCAGTATCTTCATCCTCTCCAAGCATTAGCTCATCCTCATCTGGAGTATTCTCGAAGACTTTCAGACCCATATCCTTAAGTACTTTTATGATTTCATCAAAATTGTCTTCGTCGGTAGAACCGTCAGGAAGGGTATCTGTAATATCTGCATAAGTTAAGTATCCTTGGTCTCTACCAAGTTGGATTAATTGTGCAATGTCTGTTTTTGGATTGGTTTTATCTGACATTAGTTATATATGCTCTTTATTTGTGAAAATTCAATTTAAATTGTATTCGTTCAAAAATTGAATAAGCTCATTTTCTTGAGTTGAAGTATTATCTCTTAAATTTAGAAGTTTTTGCAGACTTTCTTTTCTAAAAGTGGTTAGATTTTGATTTTTTGCCAATTTCTTAAGGTATTCCAAGAAATTGTCGTCAAATGAAAGCCTTATTTCATCTGTAACTCTATGAAATTCTTCAACTACTTCCTCGATCGTAAGATTTATATTTATCATCATGGCTTCTGCAAATAAAGTCTCGTTAGGATGACTGGAATTATTATCCTTTATTGAATAAATAAGTTTACCTAGGTCAATTATGTCCGGATCTTTACAATTTTTCATAAAATCCATGAAATCCTTGTCACAACTATTTATTGTTTCCAAATAATTTTCATATAAATAAGTTGCTAACAAGAAATGTTTGTAATGAGATTTTTTAGTTGGTTCATCTGGATTAACCTTTGGAGCCGGCTTTGTTTTAGTCTCCTTTGACATCAATGAATTCTTACTTATATCCAAAGATTTTGAAAATAAATTTAAAAGTGTATCTTTGAGCGCATCAGATTTGATTGAACTGAATATTTTTTGAAACTCAAAAATTATGAGCCTGATATCTTCTGATGATTCAAGATTTCGTCCTCTTTTAAGAAAGTTAAAGATGAATGATTCAATATCCATAGACTTACCAACTCTTTCTAAGAATTCTTTTGATCCATTCTTGTTTATGAATGAATCCGGATCTTCTCCTTTTGGTAGAAACATGAATCTTACAGTTTTATCCTCTATAGAATACGATACTGTAATTTGTAATGCTCTCCATGCTGCTTTAAGACCAGCTTCGTCCGAGTCAAAGCAAAATATAACTTTCTTTTTTAATCTAAATAAGGTTTGTAAATGGTAATTAGAAAATGCCGTTCCTAGAGATGCTACGCCTACATCTATGCCGCTCTTTGAAAGTATATTTACATCCATATATCCCTCAACGACAACAAAAAAATCAAAATTTTTGCTGCTTTTAGCGTGATTGAGCCCATATAACTCTCTATTTTTTCGAAAAAAATTACTGTCTTTGGAATTGAGGTATTTTGGCATGGAATCATCAATAGATCTTCCTCCAAAGCCTATAAAATTTCCTCTATTATTTTGAATTGGAAAAATGATTCTATTTCTAAAAAAAGGGTAAAATCCTTTTTCGTTTTTTAAGAACACTCCACTCTCTAAAATCTTCTTTTCACTAAATTCTGATTGAAGTTTTTTTAAAAGGTCATTTTGATTAAATTCAGCAAACCCTATCTGAAATTTTTTTGCTGTCTCACCATCTATTCCCCTAGAAATTAAGTATTTAGAGGGAACACTTTTAATATTGCGAGAGAAATAATCAAAGTAATAATTAGAAGTTAGACGATTTATATTATAGATGTCTGAATTATCGTATTCCTTATTTTGAGAACTTTTTGGTATTTGTAGATTATTTATCTCAGCTAATTTCTCTATGGCCTCAATAAAGCTTAAGCCCTCATATTCCTGTAAAAAAGTAATTACATTCCCACCCTTACCACATCCAAAACAGTGATAAATTGATTTTTGAGGACTTATTGTGAATGATGGAGTTTTTTCCTCATGAAAAGGACAATTACAAACATAATTATTGCCCTTTTTTGTAAGGCTTAAGTATTGACCAATGAGGTTCACAATATCTGTTTCATCTACAAGTCTATCTATAAAGTCTCTAGGAATAGATTTACTCATTTATTGTTAAACCATCCATCGAAAATTATTTTTGCCGAGTAAGAATCAATTAAGTCTTTAGTGATGTTTTTTGGAACAGATTGGGAGGATAGGGTCTCATCACAGTTTAAGACTGGAAGATTAAAATCTTTTTCAATGGATTTTACAAAAGATTTTTTTCTTAAGTTGAAGTCTTCTGTTGGATTTTCTGGTTCCCCAATTATGCAGAGGTCTGGTCGCCACTCAGCAAATATTCTGTTTAATGTATCAGTGAGAAACCTATCATTAGGAATTACATTAAGAAGATTTGTGGATCCTGTTACAGTTTCTCCTACACAAACACCAATCTTTTTTGTTCCATAATCAAAACAGATTACAACCTGAGCTTTATTCATTGGGTAATTTTCCCTCTTTCTCAGTTTCTTTTATATTCACTTTTTTTTATTTCTATTAAATCCTTCCAGAAAATTTCACCAGGATTGCATTCTGAGCTGTTATTTATTTCTTGTAGACAGGTAGGAGATGTAATATTTAACTCTGAGATATAATTTCCCAACATATCTGCTCCAGCAAAATAAATTCGATTTTTCTTTAAAAAAGGAATTATTTGTTCTGCAGCTTTTTCGTCCTCTTTCGTGATATCACAAACTTCTGAGGTTGCTCCAGCTGCTAAATTTCCTCTAAAATCTTCTGTGCTCGGTATCCTTATTAATTTATAGGGTAATAATTTATAATTAATAAATACTAATCTGTTATCTCCATCTTTTGCCTCTTCCACAAACTCTTGAATCATAACTAGGTTTCTACCGTTTTTTGTAACGTTTTCCCAAATCACATTTAAATTCTTATCTTCAGAGGATAAAAAGAAAATTGATTTCCCCCCCATTCCATCAAGCGGTTTTAAAACAGCTTTTCTATTCTCTTTAACAAAACTTCTTATTTCATCTATTGAGGCTGTAACAATTGTTTTTGGGGCAAGGTCGGGAAAGTTAAGAATTGATAATTTCTCATTAATTTCTCTTAATGCTTTTGGAGGGTTAATTGCTTTTATACCAAAAATTTCCAGCAAGTGCGTTAAGTATAAATACTCCTTATTAAAAGGGGGATTAAGTCTGTTAATAACAAAATCGAAGTCTTCTAAATTATGAGTATTTTTTTTACTTAGGCTGTGCTCATATCCAACGGGTTTATTGAAAGTAACTTCTTTAACTACAGCTTTAATTTTTTGAGCTTCTATTGATACGTCTGAAGTATCAAATGCAAAAGTCTCTATATTGTTTTTTTGAGCTTCTTTGATTAAAAATATGGAGGTATCTTTTTCAAGATTCATTGTTTTAAAATCATTAATAATAAATGCTGCTTTCATTTTTATATGTTTTGGATTGAAAGGGCTACAAGTGGAGCCGTCTCTGCTCTTAATATATTTTCGCTTAATTTTACAAAACTTGCTTTCGTTTTTTTCAAAAAGGCTAATTCGTTTTCTGAAAAACCAAACTCCCCTCCTGAAATAATTAGATTCCAATTATCATCAGGAGAAATTTTTCTTTTTGCATTTTGATTTAAAACACAAACTTTTGAATAATCTTCAAACCTAAACTCAGATAGACTTGTTATAAAGATGATATTTGGAAGGTATTTGCTTTCAGACTGCAAAAATGCTGATTCAACTATATCTTGATATCTATTGAATTTTTCTCGTATGTGTTCAACGTGGTATTTATCCAATGTTTTTTCTGAGATATAGCAAAAAACATTATTCACCCCCACTTCGATTATTTTTTGTAAACAAAACTCAAATTGTGTTTTCTTCATATAAGGTATCAGAACATCGGTTTTAAATGCTTTAGGAAAAGTTTTTACTTCAAGGATTCTAATCTGATCCTTAGATATAAATTTGCAAGCTCCTTTATGGCCCATTCCGTCAAATACATTAAAGTCTTGATTTTCATGAATTTTTAATACTTTTTTTAAGTAATGTATTTGACTATTGGTTAAAAAATGATCAGTATTTTCTTCTAGCTTATTTTTGAGGAGTATGGATGCTGTCTTCACTACAAGCAGCATTATAGCATTTGATGTCTACTAAATTTAACACAAATAAAAGAAGTTTGAGAGGTGAAGTAAAACGAGCCATAAAAAGGTATTACAGAAATCTAGATGGTGAGCTGCCAATTGAGCTATACAATCTTACTCTCAGTCAGATTGAACCACCTTTACTAGAAGTTGTTCTCAAAAAATGTAGGGGGAATCAATCAGAGGCGAGCAAAATTCTAGGTTTGAATAGAGGCACTTTAAGAAAGAAATTACAAAAATATGGCCTACTTTAATGATTAGAATTAAAACCGCACTTATTAGTGTTTTTGATAAAACTGGAGTCCTTGAGCTAGCAAAAAATCTAGCTAAGAATAAGGTTAAAATTCTATCTTCTGGTGGTACAGCAAAATATCTCAAAGAAAACAATATAGAAGTAACAGAAGTTGCTGAATATACAAAATTTAATGAAATATTTGATGGAAGAGTCAAAACACTGCATCCAAAGATACATGCAGGTATTCTTGCTAGAGGGAAATCTGACGAAAGTGAATTGAAAAAGATTGGTGCAAAAAAAATAGATCTTGTAGTGGTTAATTTGTACCCTTTTGCTGATGAGGTGGCAGATCAAAAATCTACAGAAAAATCAATAATTGAAAAAATTGACATTGGTGGACCAGCAATGATAAGAGCTGCTGCAAAGAATTATAAATACACTGTTGTTGCTACAAACCCTCAACAATATAAGCAATTATCCTTTGATGAAGTAAGTGAGGAGGAATCAAAAGATTTAGCATCAGATGCTTTTAATCTTACTTGTGAATATGATCAAGACATCTCAAACTGGTTTCTTAATAACCCTATTAATAATGATTCTTCGAACTGGTTTAAGCTTCGATATGGAGAAAATCCACACCAGGAGGGTTTATTGCAAATTAATGAAGATGCGCCAATAGATTTTTTAAAACCTCTACAGGGAAGAGAAATTTCTTACAACAATGTTTCTGATTCGCTTGCTGCTTGGGCATGTGTTCAAGAATTTGATGAAGCAAGTGTTTGTATTGTTAAGCATACTAATCCATGTGGTGTTGCATCTTCCAATAATATTCTTGAATCATATAAAAAAGCTTTTCAAACAGATCCGACCTCAGCGTTTGGTGGTGTTATAGCTTGCAACGGTGAAATTGACGAAGAAACTGCGAGATATATGATTAATAATCAATTCATTGAGGTAATTATTGCGCCAAACTATACTAAAAAAGCCACAGAAATTTTTAAATCAAAGCCAAATATAAGGGTTTTAAAAAGTAATTATACTGCGCTAGATATTTATGAAAATAAAATGGTGCATGGTGTTGGCTTAGTGCAATCAACTGATATTAAGGATTTTTCTTCAATGGAAATTAAAAATGTTACCAAGAAAAGCCCCTCAAAGAATCAGTTAGATGATTTGATTTTTGCTATGAAAGTAGCAAAACATGTAAAGTCAAATGCAATAGTTCTAGCTAAGAATAAGACAACTGTTGGTATAGGTGCCGGACAAATGAGTAGGGTAATAAGCACTAAAATTGCTTTCATGAAGGCAGAGGAAGAAGGTCTAGATGTTGAAGATTGCGTTCTCGCTTCAGATGCATTTTTCCCTTTTAGAGATAATATTGATTTTGCTGCTAAAAAAGGTGCATCACACATTATTCAGCCAGGTGGCTCGATAAAAGATGATGAAGTTATACGTGCTGCTGATGAAAATAAATTAAGTATGACATTCACAGGAGTGAGACATTTTAAACATTGATGAATGTTTTAGTTATTGGTCAGGGAGGTAGAGAGCATGCACTAGCATGGAAGCTTTCGTTGTCTAGCCAAGTTGATACAATTTTTATTGCTCCAGGAAATGGTGGAACAGCTGATGAAGATAAATGTGTAAATATTGATATTTCAGTAACTGATTTTTTTGCAATAGATAATCTTGTAAAAGATAAGAAAATAAAATTAATAGTTGTTGGGCCAGAAGATCCACTAGTAAAAGGAATAAAGGATTATTTTAAGAATAAGAAAGTGAAGGTTTTTGGACCTGATGAGGAGGGGGCGAAGCTTGAAGGCTCAAAAATATATGCAAAAAAATTCATGTTTGAGAATAACATTCCAACTGGGAATGCTGAATTTTTCTCTGATTCACAGCATGCAAAAAAATATTTAGAGACAGTTAACTTCCCAATTGTTCTTAAGGCTGATGGTCTTGCTGCCGGGAAAGGGGTATTGGTGTCAAAAGATTTAAATGAAGCTACTCAATGGATAGAAAATGTAATGATAAATAAAAAATTTGGGAATGCTGGTAATGAAATTTTGATTGAAGAATGTTTGTTTGGAACAGAACTCAGTTATATGGGTATAATGACGCCATCTGGTTTTACTGCTTTTGAAACAAGTGTCGATTACAAACCATTACTCGATGGAAATAATGGCCCAAATACAGGAGGTATGGGCTGTATGAGCCCATCCCCCTTCATCAATAATACATTAACAGATAATATTAAAAAGGCAGTCATCTATCCGACTATTCAAGGTTTAAAAAAAGCAAATATAGACTTCTATGGTTTTATGTATTTTGGGTTGATGGTAAAGGACAATGAACCTAAAGTTCTTGAATATAACTGCAGGCTCGGAGATCCTGAAACACAATGCCTAATGATGCAATTAGAATCTGATCTTCTTCAAGTTTTATTAGATGCTCTCGACGATAAGATTTTAGATCTAAAATGGAGTAATGATAGTTCAATGGGTGTGGTTATTGCATCTGGTGGATATCCTGAGATATATAAGAATAAGCAACTTGTTGAGCTTCTAGAACTAAGTAATGTAAAACTATTTCATGCAGGAACGAAATATATTGGCGAGCAATTAGTCACTAACGGTGGAAGAGTGTTTAGCCTGAATGCAAAAGCAAACGATTTCCAGGCTTGTAAAAAATTAATTTACGCAAATATAAAAAATATATCATTTAACAATATGATTTATAGAACTGATATAGGAGAAGTGTATGAGTCTTAGAGAAAAGATTGCAGGTGAATTGAATCACTTCTTAAAAATCATGAGCCACAAAGAAGTTGGTGAGCCTGATAAATCACTTTCTAACAAAGAAAGGAAACATTCAATCTCACTGATGCGAGTGAATGCCTCTGGGGAAGTTGCAGCGCAAGCCTTGTATAGAGGACAGGCTTTTTTCGCAAGATCTGCGGAAGTTAAAAAACACTTGCTAAAGGCTGGTGATGAAGAACATCAGCACCTAGTTTGGTGCAGTAAAAGGCTTGAGGAATTGGGTGGAAAAAAATCAGTTCTAGATCCATTTTATTATGCAGGTTCTTTTGCATTAGGATCGATTGCAGGACTGATTAGCGACAAAGCAAGTCTAGGGTTTATTGAAGAGACGGAAAAACAAGTAGTTGAACATCTCAAAGGTCACCTTAATGAAATGTCAGAAAAAGATATAAAAAGTAGGAAGATTCTGAAAAAAATGATTGATGAAGAGGAGGCTCATGGACAAGAAGCAAAAGATTATGGAAGCGAAGAGCTTCCAGAGGCTGTTAAGGGTCTGATGAAGGTTACTGCTAAGTCTATGACAACCCTAAGCAGATACCTCTAATTTGTTATTTGAATATTATTTTATGAAATACTTTAATATTATTCTTTCTAAACCAACCTTGATTAACTTCCAAAGCATATTTAATAGATTCTGAACTTGAGCATATTGATTCTGTGCTTAACGGTTCTAAATTCTTAATCTCTCTAATTAGAAATTTGTGATCTAAATATGCGACAGATAATGGGATTTTAGTATCTTTCATCCACATGCACTTCCTTGAAATTTCAGGCCAGACGAATAACATCCCTGAATTTTCTGAAAGAGTATCCCTATTCATAAGACCAGTTGCTCTATCTATATCAGATTCTGAGATTTCGATAGATAACTTTGCACCATTAATTAATATGCTTTCGGAAAAGATAAATAAACTAAGAAATAAGTTTACGAGCAGAGGCAATAGTTTTTTCATAATCGTTAGAATTAAATATTGCAGATCCCATTACAAAGGCATCTGCCCCAGCATTGCTGATTTCCTTGATGTTGTCTAGATTGACACCGCCATCAATCTCAAGGTGAATCTCTTTGTCTGTTTTATCTATTATTTTTCGTAACGTTTTGATTTTTTTCATCACCTTGGAAATAAATTTTTGTCCGCCAAATCCTGGATTAACAGACATTAATAGAACTAAATCTAATTCTTCTAATAAATCTTCAATAAGTGATAATGAGCTTTCTGGATTAAGAACTAATCCGACTTTGCACCCATAATCTTTGATTTTTTGTATTGATCTATGTACATGATTGCTTGCTTCTGGATGAAAGGATATTAGGTCAGCACCACTTTCAGCAAATCTTTCAATTAAGTCATCAACTGGCTCTACCATTAGATGGACATCTATAAATGCTTCTATTCCAAAATCTCTTAATGACTTGCACACCATTGGTCCAACAGTTAAATTTGGTACATAATGATTGTCCATAACGTCGAAATGTATCCAATCAGCCCCAGCATCAAGAACACTATTAACCTCTTCACCAAGCCTCGCAAAGTTTGCTGAGAGAATAGAAGGTGCAATGATTTTACTCATGATTTATCTTGTTTAATGATTCAATGGTTCCAATATGATAACAGTCAAAGTCTATTTCCTCTGCTGGCAAACTTCCTTCAAGTGCCTTTAGCTTAAGATAATCTTGCCAGTAATCAAACTCATCTAGATCAACATCTATGATTTCAGATTTTTTCAGAATACTTATTCCAACAAAACGAAAAGATTTTTCTGAACCAAGCTTGACCATTCCATTTTCAACATCAAAATCACCATTTTCATCTTTACAAACGAAAACTCTCGAAGAGCTTTGATCAATGAATTTTTTATAATCTTCTTCTAGAAAATTGTCAGTGTTTATTACTAGAATCGGTCCATCACTTAACATTGAAGCTGCTTTTTTTATGCCGCCACCTGTTCCAAGAATTTTATCTTCTCTACTGAATTCAATATTTAGATGTTTATACTTTGCAGAGACATGATTCTCAATCAGATCGGGCAAGTAGTGAGTATTAATTATAATTTTTTCAACACATGCTTTAGACAAATTTTCAATGTGATAATCAATCAAGTTCTTTCCCCTCACCTTAAGAAGTGGTTTTGGGGTTCCCTCAGTTAAAGGAAGTAATCTTTTTCCAAATCCTGCTGCGAGTATGACTGCGTTCATATAATGTTTTCTATAATATCCTTTTCTTTGCTCATGTTTAGCATATCTAGTGCAAAGACTAGTCTTTTTATGAACTTTTCTAAATCATTTCTTCTATTAAGAAGTTTTCCTTCATTAAAATAGTTTATAAAAGTGCCAACTATCCTCATGCACCTATGTGCAAGTGCTATATAAACATAATTATAAATTTTTTCCCTTTCTATAATCTCATTTTGTTCACTAAACTTGTCAATTGATGACTGAATAATTTTTTTATCATAATAATTTTCGTGATCATAAAATAGAGAAGCTAAATCTATACCTACTGGACCAACATGTAGATCTTGAAAATCAATTAGATAAATAGTGTTGCCTTTTTTTATCATATTTCTTCGCTCGAAATCTGAGTGTGAAGGAACCTGTGGTTGTGAAGAAAGTTCTTCCACAAGGACTTTTCTTAGCGCTTGAATTTTTCTCCTTTGTTTTTCATCAATTTCTTTGTCTAAGAAATTAAAGATATTTAAAAATGATTCTGTTTGAGATAGAAGTTCGTTATAAGAAATTTTTGATAATGTTTCTTGTGGCAAAAGATAAATTTTTTTTAACTCATCTAGAATTTTTGTGAAAAAAACATTCAAATCATTTATTTCGCATCTATCTAAGACATCATCACCAAGATCCTCCATTAAAATGTATGATAAATCATCTGAAAAACCGTAAACTGAAGGACAATTTACATTTGCAGACTTCAGAAGTTTGTTTACATATAGAAATTTTGTTGCACTATCTATATCATCTTCACTATTCATAACAACAAAGGTATTTGATTCTGTTTTAACTCTGAAATAATCTCTAGAACTCGCCTCTTTTCTTAATTGCTCTATTTGTAAATTTTCAGGTGGAAGAACAGATTGTACCCAGTCAATTAACTTTGGGCTTGGAGATTTCAATTATCTAAAACTATTTTTGGTACTGGATATGCATCCTCTGGAACAAAAAAATCGGGCATCAATTCTGAGAAAGGGTAATCTGCATACTTTTTGAAGTCGGTTACGCCATGTTCGGCCAGTAAAGAGTCATCTATTGCAAAATTTCCAGTATATATGTCTTTATCCTTATTCAAAATTATATAAGCTGCATCTGCCATGATCTCTGGATTGCGTGATTTATTAAACATTTCTTCACCACCTAAAACATTTTTAACTGCAGCAGTTTTAATTGCTGTTCGTGGCCATAAAGCATTAACTCCAATTTTACCTCTAAATTCAGCAGCCATTCCTAACATGAACATACTCATATTATATTTCGCGATGGTATAAGCAACTGATCCTTGAAACCATTTTTCGTTCATATCAAGAGGAGGAGATATACTTAGTATATGGGGGTTCTCTGCCTTAATTAGGTAAGGCACACAAGTTTTGCTTACCAAAAATGTTCCTCTACCATTTATTGAATGCATTAAATCATACCTTTTCATTTCAGTATCTAATGTTCCTGTAAGACTTATTGCTGAAGCATTATTTATACAAATATCTATCCCACCAAATTCTGAAACAGTTTTTTCAACAGCCTCAGATACGCTTTCCTCAAATCTAATATCGCATTGAAGCGGTAAAGCCTTTCCCCCTGCTTTTTCAATATCTTCTGCTGCGGTAAAAATCGTTCCCTCAAGTTTTGGATGTGGTTCTATTGTTTTTGCGGCAATAGCGATATTTGCTCCATCCTGCGCAGCTTTCAAAGCTATTGATAGACCAATACCTCTACTGGCTCCAGTTATAAATATTGTTTTACCATGCAAACTCATTTTGAACTTAATCTAAAATTTTGACTCTTACTACTATAATACAGACATATGCGCAAAGTTAAAAAACTATTTTTATTTTTAATGCCAATCATCTATGGAGATATTCAGGCGACCTGTGAATCAAATAATCATAAAAGTGTAATGATTGAGGAAGGATCCCTAATAAAAGAGGGGCAGCCTGAAATAAAGTTTGATAGTGCTGTTTTTGAATCAGATGAATACCTTCTTGAGGATGTAAAGTTCAATACCTGTGAGGAGAATTCATCTTGGGAAATTACAGCTGATAAAGCTGTACTTAAGAATGAGGTTTTATCTATTAGCAATGCAAAGATAGAACTTTATAACTTCCCAATACTTTGGCTCGGAAATATCACATTAGATAAAGATAAAGAAATTAACATTCCAAATTTAGGCATTACTGACTCAAATTTTGATTTGAGCTATAAATTTGAAAGAGGTAATGATAATGCAATGTTCATTCTCGAGCCAATTTATACAAAATCGAAATTTGGTCTTTCTCTTAAAGCAAATTTTGACGACGGAACAAATAAAACAAATTTTCAATCTTTTGCAATCGGTGATAATGAATCATCATGGGTATTTAAGATCAATTCTCTTGTTAAAATCACAAAAAATTTAGAGCTAACTGCGGATTACGCTGACTTAAGTGGAAATAGTTTAATTGAAAATTATGGATATAAGTTTCTGGAAATTAGCAGAAGAACATTAGACCTTAAGAAAAATTTAAAGATTTCCTGGCACTTGCAAAACCGTCTTATATCAATAGGTCAGGAATCATTTGAAAACCTTAATCTGCCAAGACCGATAACACACACAAAGAACTTTGTTAAATATCAAAGCTTCTACAATCTTGAGAACTGGAAGATTAGAAGAACAACTGAAATTTCAAGTTTTAAAATTAAAAATAATGTCACCCTCTTAAAGAAAATATCTCCGCCAAACGATGGAGCAGATTTTCCATATTTTGTTTACCAGGATGTTGAACGAAAAAATAGAAGAATCTCTTTTTTAAATAATAGTTTATTTTCTGCTCTTAATTCTCAAATTGATCTTGAAGTCTATTTGAAGGATTACAAGATTAATAATTCGATAAATTCAAAAAATTTATCCTATGGGGCCATTCAAATTAGACAGATCTTTAAGGCATCTAATAACCTCAGCTTTGGTTATATCTGGTCAAGTTTTGAAGATGATGGAGAAATACCTTTACTAGATAGTTTTCCAAAAGATCAAAATCCCCAAAATAATATATCCATGTCACCGTGGTATGGTGATGATAGATCTGGAAATCAAAGAAAAGTTTTTGTTTTTTACAAGAATGAATTTAGTGGAATTGACTATTCTATTTCCACAAATCTATATGAAGATTATTTTTATTCAAACTTAAGCTCAGAGTTACAAAAATATTTCGAGAAAAACCCTATCTTTTACGCATTTAAAAAATCCTTTGGAAACTCGGTGATATCGGCAGAGGGTAATTACAATTATGCCAATAATACAATGGCATCCTCTTCATTTCTGTTTGAAAATATTAGCGAAAATAGGGAATTTTCAATAGGGAAGAAAAGATATCTTAATACTGCTTTCCCTCTGAATGATCTTGATAATTACATTTTAAAATTTAGCCAAAAGTTTAAAAATTTTACTTTTTTTGCAAGAACTCAATACTCAGAGGAGTATAAAAGTATAAATGAAAATATAGTGGGTGCAGAATGGTACAAAGATTGCTTCAAGTTCAGGTTAGCATTCGAACGTGCAAGGTTCTTTCCTTTTACTGAAGCTAATTATTCAAAAGGGAATTATTTTGATCAAATTTATTTGACTAATCCAATACTAAAAAATAACCTTAGTTTTGAGTTTGAACTAATTGGGCTAACAAATCCACTCAAACCGATAAATACAATAATTCAAAATGGACTTTTTAATTAAAACATTAATTCCTTTATTTGCTGCATCTATTTTGTATGCAAATGATTTAGATCGTGTAGCAGTGATTGTTAATGACGGGGTAGTTCTCGAGTCAGAAATCATTCAAAAAATCACTGATATTGAAAAGGCAAGCGCTTTGAGTGGTGAAAAACTACCTTCTAAAACCGAGATAAGAAATAAGGTAATTGAAGAGCTAGTTCTTGAAGAATTACAACTTCAGGTAGCTGATCAAGTTGGAATTAAAATTAGCGATGAGGAGTTAAATGTAACCATAAAAAGGCTGGCACAACAAAATGATCTTGACCTTGAGTCGTTCATTAAATATGTAGAGGAACAGGGGGACTCATATGAACAAGTTAGGGAGAACGTAAAGCGTACGATGAAGATTCAAAGAGTTCAACAAGGAAGAATCCAAAACAAAATACAAATCACTAGGGAAGAATTGACAAACTTCTTAAATACACAAGAAGCTAAATCCCAACTCGGGCCTGAGCTTGGCGTCAAACAAATATTAATAAAAAATAATTCTGACAAAAATATTAACGAAGTATATAAAATTGCAAAACAACAAATCGAGGAAGGTATAAATCCAAATGAGGTTTTCCAGAATCTATCTGAAGACTCCAATGGCGGAGATCTGGGTTATAGAAATATAACTAAATTTCCAGGAGTTTTTCAAGAGCCAATAAATAAGCTTGAAATTGGAGATTTTACGGATGTAATTGAAACTGGTGCTGGGAAACATGTTCTATATTTGAATGACAAAAGGGGACCGATGGTGACTTTTGAAAAACAATGGGAAGTCAGACATATCCTTCTAATACCTAATAGAATAAGAGATGAGAATGCCAGTGAAGATGCCATAATGGAAATAAGGAATAGAATTATTTCAGGTGAATCTTTTAGTGAGTTAGCAAGAGAATTTTCCGATGATCCAGGATCGAAGCAAGAAGGTGGACGTCTTGATTGGTCACCTGAAGGCACATATGCTCCAGAATTTGAAAGGGTAATGACAGAATCAAATGAAAACCAGTTATCTGATCCATTCCTTACACAATTTGGTTGGCACATATTAGAAGTAACTGGAATAAGAGTTGTTGACAAAACTAATGAAAGAATCGAAGATCAGGCCTTTTCTTATCTATTCAACAGAAAATTTCAAGAAGAGCTTGAAACCGATCTCCAGGAACTAAGAGCAGAAGCTTTTGTAGAAATAAAAGAATCTTGAGATTAAAAAAGAGTATATCGATTTCACTAGGTGACCCATCCGGTATTGGTGCTGAAGTCTTTTTAAAAGCTGTTTTTAAATCTGATTTGAAAAAGTCTCTTGACCAAATAACAATTTTTTCCGACCCACAAGTAATTGTAGATATGCTCAAAAGATTATCTATAAATGCTGAAATAAACGTATTATCAGAAAAAGAATCAAACAAACCAAATTGTTTAAATATAGCTTTAACCGAAAACAGCCAAAGTTATACCTTGGGAAAACCAGTATCTAATAATGCAAGTTATATTATTTCAAACATAGAGGCTGCTTCAAAATTTGCAGCTGCAAAAAATGCAAACCTCGTGACAGGCCCTATTAACAAGAAAATTATTTCTTCAGTTTTTCCAGATTTTTGTGGTCATACTGATTATCTTAAAAAGCTTTTTTTACGTGACGAAGTTTTAATGGTTTTAAGCAACTCAAGATTAAGAGTTGGTCTCATAACTACGCATATACCTCTAGCAGACGTCCATAAATCAATCTCGTTTGACAAGATACTTAAAAAAGGTGTTCTTTTTGCAAATGGGTTAAAACATAACTATGGAATCTCCAATCCAAAAATTTGTGTTCTCAGCCTTAATCCTCACTCCGGCGAGCAAGGATCAATTGGTACTGAGGAAATTGAGATAATATCACCAGCAGTAGAAGCATTACGAAAAAATGATATAAATGCTTTTGGACCAGTACCTGCAGACACCGCATTTCTAAGAAGTGAATTTGATGGGTTTCTTTCTATGTATCATGATCAAGGACTTCCAGTGATTAAAACTGTTGATTTCCATGGGACTATCAATTCTACATTTGGTCTTCCATTCCTTCGAACATCAGTTGATCATGGTACTGCAGAAGATATTGCTGACAAACTCATTGCAAATCACCAAAGTATGTTGGAAGCTATAAAAGTAGCTGGAAATGTACACTAAATTTAAAAAATCTTTGGGTCAAAATTTTCTTAAAGATGAATACTATATTCAAAAGACCATTGATTGTGTGCATTTTAGTAAAATCTCCAATTTTCTTGAAATAGGTCCTGGAGATGGGCAGCTAACTGAAAAAATTATTCAACTAAATCAACCATTGAAATTAATAGAGATTGATAAGAAGCTTTATCAGATCTTAAGCACTAGATTCGCTGATCATGATAATGTTGATGTTATCAATGGCGATATTTTAAAGATGGACTTTAGGCTCTTATGCGATCGAAATTCAATTATTTTAGGAAACTTGCCATATAACATATCGTCTCAAATTATTTTTAATCTCCTAGAGTCTGGTATTGAATATGAATATGCTGTTTTTTTGATTCAAAAAGAGTTAGCTGATCGTTTCATGCCGAAAGAACATAAATCAAATAAAATCTCACTACAATCAAGCTATTTTGCAGATTTTGAAAAACTTTTTGATATACCGCCGAATGCTTTTTACCCAGTTCCTAAAGTAGATTCAACTTTAATTAAAATTAATCCTAAAACAAAAAAATACAACTTATCTGAATATAATGGCCTGAAAAAAATTCTTTCTGTATGTTTTGCAAATCCAAGGAAACAACTATCATCTCCACTAAAAAAACTCTTCCCTTCAATCCCAGATTTCAGCTTTAGTCTGACTAAGCGTCCAGAGGACCTTGCTCTAAAACATTATTTTGAAATACTTAATAAATATGGCAAATAAATCAACTTTTGTAATTGGAGATATTCAAGGGTGTTATCCTGAGTTTAAGAAGCTCCTTAAAATCATTGATCCCATGAAAAAAAACAAAATATATTGTGTAGGAGATCTTGTAAATAGAGGTCCTTATTCAGAAAAAGTTGTGGAATATGTTTTAGATAAAAAAATTAAAAGTGTTTTGGGAAACCATGATTTACATATGATGGCAATGATACTTGGTGTGCATAAGAAAAATGATAATAAGCACACGCTGCAAAAAATTTTAGGAAAGAACAAATCAATAAAGATATTTGAGTATTTTCTGAAATTTCCTTTTGCAGAACTAATAGTTTCAAAAGAATCAAAATCATTGATTACTCATGCGGGGATTTTGCCATCTTGGTCTCTAAATGATGTGCTCTCTGCTAATGACGAACTAACTGAAGCACTAAAATCAGACCCAGAGAAATTTCTGTCTAATATGTACAGTGAAAGAAGAAAGGCTATTTCAAAATCAACCAATAAGAGAAATCGAGCAAGATATTTGGTTAATGTGTTTACAAGAATGCGATTTATTTCTGAAAAAAATAAACTAGATTTGCGAACAAAAGTAAAAACGTCATCACGAGAGAAATATCAACCTTGGTTTGTTTATGAACATCGCTGTCTAAAAGATGTGGATAATATTGTTTTTGGACATTGGGCAGCTCTTAACGGTGTAACAAATCATAATTCTATTAAAGGAGTTGACTTGGGGTGTGTTTGGGGAGGATCACTTGCTGCAATTAATTTAAATGATAAATCAATTATTACAGTTGAATCAGAATTATGAAGGTCTATAGAGTTGGCGGATCAGTTAGAGATAAGATTCTAGGGAAATTAGCAAAAGATAACGATTACGTTGTAGTTGGCTCAAGCACAGAAGAGATGCTAGCAAATGGCTTCAAACAGGTTGGGAAGGATTTTCCGGTTTTTCTTCATCCAGAAACAAATGAGGAGTATGCCTTAGCAAGGAAGGAGAGGAAAACAGGCAAAGGATATAAAGGTTTTGATTTTAATTGTGAAAAAGATGTAACTCTTGAAGATGATTTATGTCGAAGAGACTTAACAATTAATGCAATTGCTGAAGATGAGGATGGAAATTTAATAGATCCATTTAATGGAATTCAAGACATAAAGAGGAAAAAATTAAAGGCTGTATCGAAAGCATTTTCAGAGGATCCATTAAGAGCATTAAGAGTTGCAAGATTTATGTCTCAATTGAATGGATTCACTATACATGAAGACACTGAGAGTCAGCTAATAAGAATCGCTAAAAATGAGGAACTCCATAATCTTTCAAGAGAAAGAGTTTGGGATGAAGTAAGCAAAGCACTAAATTACGACTTTTTAAAGTTTCTATTGGTCATCAAAAAATATAAATTGGAGGAGCCTTGGTTTTCAAAAATTGAAAATGTTCCTAAAGAAATTCCTAAATCAATGCATAAAGAAAATATTTGGTGTTTTATCTCAAGAATAAATCATTATAGTTTTGGAAATTACTTAGTTCATAAAAAAACATTCAGGGTATTTATTAGAGTATGGAAAGGTCTAGATATGATTAATAGTACTAGAGATAGGGAAAAATTAATTAAAACTTTGGGGGAGTTGAGCTCGTCAAAATATAAAAAAATTCTTAAAGATATAATAAATTATCGAAACGATCCTAAAAAATTTCTTGATATCTTTAATGACTTCAACAAAAAAGACTTTAGTCATCTAATTGATTTTGATTCAGAACAAGTAATTGAAGAAAAAAATAAAATTTGGGACTCCTTGATTGTAAAATATAATTTGCTAAAAAAATGAACAAAAAAATATTTATATCTGGTGGTGCGCAAAGAATTGGAAAAGCACTTGTTTATCATTTCCATAAAAAGGGTTGGGATATAGTTTTTCAATACAGAAGCTCAAAAAACCAATCAGAACAGATAGAAAATGATCTTAACGAAAAACGCTCTGAATCATGCTTAGCAATTCAATGTGACTTTGATAATAAAGAGGCCTCTGAACAATTTAATGATAAGCTTTCTAACTCCATAAATAACCTTCATGCTCTGATAAACAATGCATCAACTTTTTATCCAAAATCTCTGAAAGAGTCTACAGAATCAGACTGGAATAAGCTTACATCATCAAACCTTAAGCAACCCATATTTATCACAAAAACTTGTGTAGACGAATTGGTTAAAAATAAAGGATCTATCGTTAATATAGCAGATATACATGCTGAACAAGGTTTAAACAATTATTCTATCTATACTGCTGCTAAAGCAGGCTTAATAAACTTTACAAAATCAATCGCAAAAGAATTTGCACCAAATTTACTAGTTAATTGTGTAAGTCCGGGTGCAATTTTATGGGATGTAAATGAACCTTCAGAAGAGAAGAAAAAAGAAATCTTAAGCTCAATCCCCTTAAAAAGAATTGGTAATGAACAGGACATAGTCTCGATAATTGATTTCTTGGTGCTAAAGAATAGTTATATGACTGGAAGAAACATAAATATTGATGGTGGCAAATCTTTAGGATGAATGAACAAGTAGTCGAGTTTGTAATTAGAGATAGAAAATTTGTATTTAAAATTCCATATAACGATTATGTTCCCTTCAAAGAAGCAGAAGATAAGATAATTTCACTTATTGAAGAAATAAATCCACCAGCAGAAAAATTGGACGCTGGTTTTGTTTATGCTGCCCTTCAGCTTGCAATAGAAAATAATAAGCTTGAACAAAAAACTGAAAATACAAGCAGTGACATTGAGCAAAGAATTAAGGAAATTTCTGAGAAACTAAATATTTTCTTAAACCAACAATAATTTAAGAAAAATAGTATATATTTATATTATCTGAATCATTTGTTTTCAGAATTTACTCTAGAACCGATAATGTAAATTAAGGGAAGCAGATTTTATCAAGCTGTGCGTTACCATTTAGGGAGGCCTTACTTGGTGGAAGAGCTACCCACCTGACCTCAGGGTTCAGGGTGACTGAGAACTATGATTCAGATTCAACTTAAAAAACAGATCAGAGATAATCTACTTAAAAGAAGACTCAAACTTACAGAAGATGAAGTTAGCCGACTATCTAAACAAATTAATGAAAATATACAATCTCAGGATGTGTATAGAAAAAGTTTAAATATTGGAACCTATATTTCCATAAAGAATGAGCCCATTATTGAAAGACAAAAGGATAAAATTTATTCTTGTCCGAAGGTTATGGGTACAGAAATTAATTTTTTTAAGATACAAAATAATTTTAAAAAAGCAGCATTTGATATTCCAGAACCAACAAATGATGTTCCATTTGATATTTTTGATTTGGATTTATTGCTTATACCTTTAGTTGCATTTAATAAAAAACTTGAAAGAATTGGTTATGGAAAGGGGTTTTACGATAAATTTTTAGCAAAGTTTAATGAAAATGACAGACGCCCATACTTTTGGGGAATTGGTTATAACTTTCAAATTGTTGATGAGATCTTCGGGGAAAAACTAGATATTAAGTTAGATAAAGTTATAACTGAGAGAAATATTTATGAAAAGTAAATACAACGCTGCACTTGGTGCATATGAAACAATTAAAAGTTTAGAGATTAAAGATCTAAATATAGGAATTGGTACAGGCTCAACTAGTGATATTTTCACTAGTAGTTTTCTAAGAAAGCTTTCGCCAACACTTGGAAAAATATATTCAAGCTCCGATGCGACAAGTAATCAAATAAAAAAAATAGGCCTTACAGTTGAGGATTCTATTCCAGATAAAAGGTCGATTGATATATATGTTGACGGTGCTGACGAAGTGGACAGAAAACTATACTTAGTTAAAGGGGGTGGTGGAGCTCATACAAAGGAGAAAATGCTTGCGGATGCAAGTAAATATTTTATTTGCATAGTGGACGAGTCGAAGTTGGTCAGGAATTTAGGAGACTTTGGAATTCCAGTTGAGATAATGAGCTTTGGTTTTCAAAATACCATTAATAAGCTAAAGATTTTTAGTGAAGACATCAAAGTAAGAAAAGAAAGATCAGAAGCTGGAAATATCATTATTGATATTAAAAATATCATAATAGAAAAACCTGAAATTACGGAATATGAGATAAAAAAAATTACAGGTGTTATTGAAGTTGGGATTTTTGCAAAAAATAGACCCAACTTAGTAATTGTTGGGAATGACCAAAACTACAAACCTATTGATTCTTCTATAGCTTGAATAATTGACTGACTCATTGGATCTGTTTGGTGAGAAAAACTCTTAACCTGACCATTTGAGGATATTAAATATTTATGAAAGTTCCATCTTGGCCTTTCTTTAGTTTCCCTAAAAAGTTTTTCAAAAAATGGATGAGTATTTGCTGCTGCGACGTTAGTAATTGAGAATAGAGGAAATGTTACGTCAAATTGTGACCTACAAAATTCTTCAACTTGCTGTTCCTCATCAAACTCTTGATACAGAAAATTTCTTGATGGGAAGCCTAAAACAACAAAATCTTTAGATGCGTACTTCCTATATAAAACTTCTAGCTGTTCATATTGATATGTAAACCCACATTTGCTTGCAGTGTTAACAACTAATATAGTTTTTCCTGTATATTCGCAAAGATTTTTATATTGCTTTTGATTTAAGATTTTCACCTCGTTGTCTAAAAGATTAGAACAGGCTGCACTTGCAAAGTTTGCAAGAAATAAAAATAAAAAAATTAAATATTTAACCATTTGGTGATATGCCCACTAATAATATTAAAAATATGGAGCATAGTACTATGAGTTCGAATAAATCTCCATATTTATCGTTCTGGAACATTTTAAAGGTAAATTTCTCCGATTATGAAACCACATGAAAAAAATCCCACTGCATATAGTGGATAATTCTCAACGAAATATTTCAAGTTTTCTAAATAGCTTCTCATAATAAAAAAGTGGGGCCGAAGCCCCAGGTCAGTCATGGGGGAGAGGAGAGACTGACTAAAAGATAATTATAATACCTAACTTTTTATAAATATCAATAGTTTTTATAAAATAATATAAATATTTTTTATATTATGGAATGATGTCTACTTTCGTGCCTTTCCCAACGATAGAAAACAATTCTATTACATCTTCATTGGACATTCTGATGCACCCCTTTGATGCTTTTTCTCCCAGTAGCCATTCTTCAGGTGTTCCATGTATGTATATGTATCGATCGAAAGAGTCAACTAACCCTCCCTTATTTTTGCCCTCTTCAAGTCCAGTAAGCCATAATATTCTAGTTTGTATGACATCTTCAGTAACTTTTTGTTTAACATCAGAGTAAATTGGAAATATTTCACCATAAAACTGTCTTCCAATGAATCTGCCTCCAATAGGGACTTTGCTTCCTATCATTGACTTTATCTCATGCTTACCTAGCGGCGTTTGAAAAGACCCCTCCATAGAGCCTTCGCCGTACTTTGAGCTTGAAATCTTGAAGGATTTAATGACTTGTCCTGAATCTTGCACCGTTAATATCTGCTTAGATATAGATATTTTGATTTCCATTGCGTGTATAAAGTTTATAGCCAAAATAATAAGAAAAAAAAGAAACCTCACACTAAACCTCCATGACAATCTTATTTTTTTGTAGGACAGTTAACAATAAAATTACTAAACAAATTATTAATAACGGAAAATCTCCGTAAATTAAATATGGTGTGTTTTTTTCATTTAATTTTATCTCTGAGCTAATTGATCCAACCTCACCTCTTTTGAGAATCTTGGAAGATTCATCTTTTTTTGGACTGATAATTTGTGACATCCCATCAGTTGTTGATCTAACAACCCATTTATTTGATTCAACTGCTCTTGCTCTTGCCAGCTTGAGGTGTTGTTTGGGCATTTCTTTTCCATACCAACTATCATTGCTGGAGTGAATAATGAAAGAGGTATCTTTCACACGATTTACAAATGTTTCATTGAAAGCAAGCTCCCAACAAATGAGACCAGACCAATAAGATTTTTTCTGATTTAATTTACCTTTTGAAATATTTGAATTTGGAATGTTAAAAAACGCATTAAAACCTTTTAAGAGGCTTCCAAATGGCTGAAATTCTCCAAAAGGAACAAGATTTCTCTTGTTGTAGGTATGGCCATCAGTTATGTTGACTAAAGATGCATACACTTGCTCATCAATACTCGTAAAAAATCCTCCAATAACTATTTTTTTTTCAAATATTTTACTAATACTTTTGTCATACCAGGTTACCGCCTCTGGCCAAACAACTAAATCGTGTTCGGCTTGATTCGTGAGATCAATTATTTTTTCAAAATCGTTATCTCCTGGTTGAATAACAGTAACACCAAGTGATTCGCCATCAATTTCTTGATAATGTCCAGGACCAAACAATAACAATAACGATAGTGCTGCTGAAAGACCAAGCTTTAGAAAAAGGTTCCTTTCAAATAAGAGGCATGCAATCATTACAATAATAAAAGAGGTGCCTGAAATTCCTACAAGAGGCAGAGCGCCCCAGAATTTATCAAAAATAATTCCGAGATTAAGCCAAGGAAATCCAGATATCATCCATGATTTGATCCATTCAAGAAAATAAAAAAGTGAAGGGAGAATAAGCCACCTGAAATCACTTTCTTTAAAGAGATATATGCCAGAAAAAAATAAGCCTGAATATAGTGATAAATATAAAATTAATAATGAGGAGATTAAAAAGCTAATTAAATTCCCTGCCCCATAAAAATTGATTGCACTATAAATCCAAGATACAGAAATGGCCCAAAAGATAATTCCAGATATAAATCCAAGTAGGAAGTACTTCTTCAATTTACTCTAACGGTGATTTTTTTAATCTTTCTTTGATCTGCCGAGGTTACAACAAGCTCAAGCTTTTCAAAGTTTATGGTTTCACCAACTTTTGGCATATGTCCAATCTCCTTAAGCATGAATCCACCAATACTATCAGCCTCAGGACAATTTAGGTTTACTTCAAAAAATTCCTCAAACTTATCTCTATCTAAAACTGAAGAGACGATATACTCGCTATCATTGATTTTTATGATTTCATCATTTTTTTCCTCATAGAACTCATCCTCTATTTCACCAACTATTTCTTCTAAAATGTCTTCAATAGTAACAAGTCCAACCATCATGCCATATTCATCAATAACAATAGCCAAATGAGCTTTATCTTTTTTAAAGTCCTCTAGCATAGATGTAACTGATTTTGTTTCTGGAACGAATTTTACCTCTCTAATATGGTCAGAAAGTATAAATTCATCGGGTGAAGTTCCAACTATTTCAATTAAATCTTTAACATGTAAGATTCCAGATACCTTGCTTTCATCTTTTGTTAAAACTGGATATCGAGAATGTCTTGTATCGTTGATGATTTTAATTATTTGATCTACTTTTTGATCTGAGTTTAAAAAGGCAACGCTTATTTTAGGAATCATGATTTCTTTCACGATTGTTTCTTCGATATTAATTACATTCTTAATTATTTCTTTTATCTGCTCATCTTTTGGCTCAGATGCAACTACCCCTTTATTATTTCTATTTAAAATAAGGTTTTTGAATCTACTAATAAAACTTTTTTGGTCAGGTTCTTCAGGCATTACGAATAAGGGTTACTAATTCCAATTTTTGATAAAAATTTTATTTCTTTTTGTTCCATTAATATAGCATCACTTTCTTTCTCATGCATATAACCAATAAGATGCAATAACGAATGAAAGAATAAATGCTGAAAGTGGTCTAATTTTTTCTTTTTATAAATTAAAGATTCCTCTTGTAAGACCGGCATACAAAAAATTATTTCTCCGACACATTTATTTATCTTTGAGTGATTCTCTTGATCTGGAAATGATAGTACGTTAGTTGTCTTTTTTTTGTTTCTAAATTCAAAATTTATATTTTTGATTTCGCTTTTCGTTGCAAAGCCAACTTCTACATTTATTGTTTGAAGATCAAATTCTCTGAAAAAAATATTGAGGCTTTTTTCGATTATTTCAAAATTATCTTTTACCAATTTTGGCACCTCAAAAAACTTTACAATTATAGAATTACTCGAAATTATCATAGGCCTGAACAATTTCTTGAACTAGGGAGTGTCTTATGACATCTTTTGCTCCAAACTTTGTGAATTTAATTGATTTCACATCTTTAAGAACTTCAATTGAATGCTTTAAACCTGAAATTGTGCTTTTTGGCAGATCAATCTGACTCAAGTCTCCATTAACTACAGCTTTAGATCCAAAGCCCAACCTTGTTAAGAACATTTTCATTTGCTCTATAGTTGTATTTTGCCCTTCATCCATAATAATGAATGCCTCCCTAAGAGTCCTTCCTCTCATGTATGCTAAAGGTGCAATCTCAATAATATCTCTTTCAACAAGCCTGTTAACTCTTTCGGCTCCAAGCATATCGTGCAACGCATCATACAGAGGTCTTAAATATGGATCAATTTTTGAACTGAGATCTCCGGGCAAAAAGCCAAGTCTTTCGCCAGCCTCTACGGCTGGTCTTACCAAAACAATTTTTCTAATTTTTTCCTTTAGCAAATCATCAACAGCACATGCTACTGCCAAAAAGGTTTTTCCTGTTCCCGAAGGTCCAATTCCAAATGTTAGATCTGATTGTTTAATGTTGGTTAAATAAGCATTCTGGTTTTTTCCTCTAGCAGAAACAGTAACTCTTGGGGTTTTGATGAGAAGTGAACTTGACTCGCTTTGATCTAATTCTTCAAATTTTGCTGAGTGTAAGCTTAAGTGAACAATATCTGGAGTAATAGTAGAATTCAATTCAAGCTTCTCTTTCAAATCGAAAAGTGCATTAACTCCAATATTAACGTCTTCCCTTTTTCCAGAGATATTAAATTCAGTTCCGTTTTGCTTTACTTTTATATGTAAGGCTTTCTCAATTTGTTTAAGATTTTTATTTAACTCACCACAAAGGATTAGCAACCTATCTGGGCTTAAGTTTGAAAAGTTTAAATTATGGCTATACAAAGTTATTAGTTTTCTAATTCGCCTCTTAAGGAATTTGGTAATGCTTCATTTATCTGAATATTAACTAATTGTCCAACTAAATCAAAGTCATCATGCCTAAAATTGACTACCCTGTCACAAATAGATCTTGATTGTAATTGGCCAGGATCTTTTTTTGATCTACCCATTACTAGACATTCAATTTTTTTTCCTACTAGTCTCCTACTATACTCCAAAGCATAACGTCTTAGTGTTTCTTGAATAATATCCAATCTTTCCTTTTTTAACTCATTTGAAACATCATCATCCATTTCTGATGCTGGTGTATTTGGCCTCGGACTGTATATGAAACTATAGGATTCATCAAACTTGACTTGATTAACTAAATCCATGGTGGCTTGGAAATCTGCATCTGTTTCCCCTGGAAATCCAATTATAAAATCTGAAGAAAAACTCATATCTGGTCGAACAGATTTTATTCTTTCAATTAAGGCCAAATATTTTTCAGAGTTATATCTTCTTCTCATTAATTTTAAGATTCTATCTGACCCGCTTTGCACAGGCAGATGAACATGGCTTACAAGTTCTGGTACCTCTCCATACACATTAACCAGGTCTTCCTTGAATTCATGTGGATGGCTAGTGGTAAATCTGATTCTTTTTATATTCTCAATTTTTGCAGTTAGCTTAATCAATCCTGCTAATGTCGAAGGCTCCCCTTTGAATGTACCTTTGAAGTTATTTACATTCTGTCCAAGAAAATGTATTTCGGCAGTTCCATTATCAGCAAGCGCGGAAACCTCTTCAAGAATATCTTCACAAGTTCGTGAAACTTCATGACCTCGTGTTTTAGGCACTACGCAAAATGAGCAATATTTGTTACAACCCTCTACTATGGAAACAAATGCTGAGGGTTCACCATGCTCAGGAGCTTTGAAGTGGCTAAATTTTTCTAATTTAGGAAAGGATATATCAGTCTGAGATTTTTTGTATTTCTCTTGCTGATCATAAAGTTCGGGAAGTTTATGTAGTGATTGAGGCCCAAAAACTATATCTACCTCTGGAGCTCTTTTTATAATTTTTTCACCTTCTTGAGATGCAACACATCCGCCTATAGCTATCTTGAGGTCTGGTTTTTTTTCCTTTATTTTTCTCCATCTTCCTATTTGATGGAAAACTCTCTCTTGTGCTTTTTCTCTTATGGAGCAAGTATTAAGGATAATCAAATCAGCATCTTGCTCCGAAGCTGTAATTTCAAAGTTTTTTTCATCCACCAATAACTTTGACATTTTTTCAGAATCATATTCATTCATCTGGCAGCCGTGGGTTTTAATAAATAATTTTTTTGGCATACTCTTTATTATAATGAAACAAAAAATTTACAAAATTAAATTTTTTCAAGTTGGTGAAGTATACGAAATATTTGCAAAAAATATACAGCAAAGTGATTTCTATGCATTCCTTGAAATTGAGGATTACATCTTTGATTCAAAAAATAATATTGTTGTCGATACTTCTGAGGAAAAACTAAAATCAGAGTTTTCAGGAGTAAAGAAAACATTAATACCCATCAACTCAATTATCAGAATTGATGAGGTAACAGAACTTGGAAAATCAAAAATCTCTAAAACTGATGTTCCGAATGTGGCGCCGCTGTCTATAGATTTTTCCAAGAAAAATTAGTTTTTTTTCAATCTTGTAACAATTACAAATTATCATATAGACATTGAATAGAAGAAGTTTTTTAAAAGCATTAGGTCTTATTTCAGCATTTGCAGGTCTAAGGCTCTCTGCAGTTTCGCTAAATAACCCAAGCTTTCTACATGGGGTAGCCAGTGGTGACCCTACAGATACAAATATAATTCTATGGTCAAGAGTAACAACCAATAGCCAAAATAGCATAAAAGTTATTTATGAAGTTTCGGAAAATAAAGATTTCACAACAATTTTTCTAAAAGGGCAGAAAATTGTAGGAAAACAAAGTGATTTCACTATAAAAATAGATGTAAAAATTCCGAAAAAATACCGTGGAAAAAAGATCTTTTACAGATTCAAATCACAAAATTCTGTATCAGAAGTAGGTTCAACTATGACCTTACCGCAAGACAGGAATAATTTTAAGGTTGCCATATTTAGCTGTTCAAATTACCCAACAGGATTTTTCAATGTCTACGGTGACGCCGCTAAAGACAAGTCAATTGATCTAGGAATTCATGTCGGAGATTATATTTATGAATATAAACAAGGTGAGTATGCAACAGAGAATGCAATCAAACTTGATCGATCTCCACTTCCAGATAAAGAAATCACAACACTTACAGATTATAGACTTAGACACTCTCAGTATAAATCGGATAGAGATTTGCAAAAAATTCATGCATCTATGCCATTCATTTGTGCATGGGATGACCATGAGATTGCTAACGATGCTTGGAAAGCAGGTGCTGAGAACCACCAAAAGAGTGAGGGATCGTTTAGAGAAAGAAAAAAAAATGCTCTAAATGCATACTATGAATGGATGCCAATAAGATCTATTAAAAATAAAAAAAACAATTGGAAAAGGTATAAAATTGGGAAGCTGCTCGATATAAAGTTTTTAGAAACAAGACTTTCCGCAAGAACAGAACAAATCAATTTACTAAATTTTTTTAAAAAAGATGGTACTTTCAATAAACAAAAATTTCTTGAATCTTTAAATAGCAATAAAAGGGAATTACTTGGATCTAGGCAAATTAATTTCATTAAAAAAAACGTTGTTACTCAAGACACCTGGAATCTTTATGCCCAACAAGTTCTTTTAGCACCTCTTAAGCTGCCTTCTATTCCTGATGAAATAATTGATAGACTTCCAAGTTTTCAACAATTCCTGAAACTAGTTATTAAAGAGGATCTGCCATTTAATTTTGATTCTTGGGATGGATACCCAATGGAGAGGAAGCGATTCCTTAATGCGGTAGGGTCAAATTCAGAAAAGAATATTTTTGTAGCTGGAGATACGCATAATTGTTGGGTAAATAATATTGAGGATGATGAAAAATTTCATGGCATTGAGCTTGGCGCTCCATCCGTAACCTCACCAGGAGCATCTGAAAACTTTTCTGGCCTTATATCTGCACCAGATTTGGAAAAAGCAGTTATGAATAAAAATAAAAATCTAAAATGGACCAATCTTTCTAACCGTGGCTACTTAACAATTAATTTTGAAAAAAGATTTGCTGGTGTTGAGTTTAGGGGTGTCGATAACATCTCATCTAGGAACTTTAAATCTATTGTCCTTAAAAAGTTTAAAATAATGCCAAATCAAAAAATTATTTAAAATAATTTTCTCTGTAAAATTTTAGCTCATTTACTGATTCTTTTATGTCGTCCATAGCTCTGTGGGTTGATTTTTTTTTAAAATCCTTAGGATTTTTGTTCCATCTTTTTATTACCTCTTTAAATGAGCTGACATCAATATGGCGGTAGTGAAAGTGATAAGCAAGCTTTGGCATATGCTTTATCAGGAATCTGCGGTCATGTGAAATTGTACTTCCACATAACGGTGACTTGTGTGGTTTGATGTGTTTTTGAAAAAAAGCAAGAGCTAGCTTTTCTGCTTCTGCAGTTTTAACTTTACTTTCTTTAATTTTTTCGATTAAACCTGAGCTAGAATGTTGATTCTGATTCCATTCGTTCATAAGCTCAAGAATTTCTGGAGGTTGGCTAATTGCTATTTCTGGTCCCTCTTCTACAATGTTTAAATCTGAATCTGTGACTAAGCATGCTATTTCGATTATAAAATGTTTTTCAGGATCAAGTCCTGTCATTTCGAGATCAAGCCAAGCTAGTAAATTTGATGATGCCATTTATACTTATTAACACAATAATACAACATGACAACAAAAGATAATCAAAAAGTATTCTTTGGAAAAGAAAAAGTTTCAAAATTAGAAAAGCAAAAAGGTGTAAACGATATATTTTCTAAAGTGACTTCGAAATATGACCTTATGAACGATTTTATGTCACTAGGTGCTCACAGGCTTTGGAAAATTACTTTAGTTAAAGAGGCCAAGATAGCTGAAAATAGTACAGTTCTTGATCTAGCAGGAGGGACAGGCGACATCACAAAGATTATTCACAAAGAAAATAATAATTGTAAAGTCTATTTATCTGATCAAAACAGCTCTATGGTGGATTTTGCAAAAGATAGGGCAATGAATGAAGGATTCATTAATAAAACTTTTTTTGATACATCAAGCGCCGAAAAGCTTCCATTTAAAGATAATTATTTCAATCATGTTTTTATATCATTTGGATTTAGAAATTTCTCTGATAAATATAAAGCGCTTTCTGAGATATTAAGGGTATTAAAAAAGGGGGGCGCACTTCATATTCTTGAATTTTCAAAAGTTCAAAACAAAACATTCTCAAAAATTTACGATTTTTATAGTTATGAACTTATTCCTAGGATGGGTAATTTGGTGTCTAATGACAAGAGTAGTTATGAGTATTTGGTTAACTCAATACGGACTCACGAAAGCCAAGAAGAAATTTGTAGAATGTTAAAATCGAGTGGTTTTTCTTCTGCAGAATACAAAAATCTCTTTAATGGAATAGTAGCCATTCATAGAGCTATAAAATGAGCTTATATAGACTAATAGTTATTTACTTCTCAATAAGAAAAACGGGTATATTCAATGAAATAGTACCTGGGTTTAATCCATTTTTAAAGACACTATTCAGGAAAAAGAATCCGGCTAAAAATTTAAAAGAATGCCTAGAGAATCTAGGACCTGTTTTTATCAAATTTGGACAGTTACTGTCCACTCGAACTGACTTGCTGCCAAAAAATGTCACACGTGAGCTTAACTCTCTCACAGATGCTTGTTCTCCTATTGATTTTGAAGAAATTTCTAAGACGATTACTGATGAACTGAGAGGCAAATCAGATAAGGTTTTAAATAGTATCGATGAGAAACCCCTAGCCTCAGCTTCATTAGCTCAAGTGCATAAAATTAAAATAGATAATCTAGAGTGTGTTATTAAAGTTCAGAAGCCGAACCTCATGTATCAGGTTGAACGAGATATTCGCGCCCTAAAGATTGCTGCTAAGGGAGCAAAGATATTTCTTAAGGATTATCCGAGAATTGATCCTGAAATAATAATAAATGATTATCAATCAGTAATAAAAAGGGAGCTTGATTTTAGAATTGAGGCAGCAAATGCAAAGAAAACATATGAAAAATTTACAGATAACCAACATTTATATGTGCCCAAAATTATAGATGAATATACTCGTAAAAAGATTTTAATAATGGAATTTATTGATGGAATTCCAGTTACAAATGTAAACGAACTCAACCGACACAAAATCAATCTAAGAAAACTCTCTGAAAATGGTGTAAGAATATTCCTAAAACAAGTTTTTGAAGACAATTTTTTCCATGCAGACATGCATCCAGGAAACATATTTGCATCAAAACAAACTCCGGAGGATCCCTATTACTACGCAGTTGACTATGCAATTTGTGGATCTGTCACAGAATCAAACCAAATTTTATTGGCGCAAATGATATCACTGCTTATAGAAAAAGACTTTTTCTCACTTTCGCAATTATTTATATTTGCAGGGTGGGTAAATGAAAGTACGAAAACAGAAGAATTAGAAGCCGTATTAAGATCAAATTGTGAATCAATTCTGGATCAACCCCTATCAACTATTTTATTTGGCGAGTTGTTGTTAAATCTTTTTGATGCAATGAAGCCATACGATTTATACCTAGATTATGATCTTTTATTGCTTGTAAAAACCTTAGTTCATATTGAGGGAATGGGAAGGCAGATTTATCCTAATCTTGATTTCTGGGCAGTTGCGAATCCTTTTCTAAAAAATTGGTTTAAAGAAAGATACAGTGTAAAAGGTTTGATAAAATATCTTGTATCAAAAAAACATATACTTACATATATGGTTATTAAAAAAATTGAAGAAACACAAGAAGTGTACTCAGATTTAAGTGGTGATAGATAATGGGAATTAGTATTTGGCAAATCTTAATAGTGCTTCTAATTGTTCTTTTGGTTTTTGGAAGCAAAAAAATAGGCAGCCTAGGATCAGATCTAGGTAAAGCTTTAAAAGGTTTCAAAAAAGAAATAAAGAACGATTCAAATAAAGATGATTCAGATAGGACTTCCTGAGCTCCTTCTCCTAGCAGTTATAGCTATCACAGTCTCAAATCCCAAGAGTCTGCTTAGCACTCTTAGAGGTTTTATTAAAAATTTTCTACAACTAAAAAAAGATTTAAATATTGCAAAAGAAAAAATAGAGAATGAGCTTAAAGTAAATGAAATAAAACAAGACATTCACAATGAGGAAATCCTTAAAAACATAGAAAGTGATGGTAAAGAAGGATAAATCTTTAATCTCCCATTTTTCTGAACTGAGACAAAGGATAGTTTATGTAGGGATATTTTTTGTGATTTGTTGTCTTTGTTTTTACCCATTTAGAAATAATTTATTTGAGTTCATACTTGAAATTACAAGAGGTTCCTTGAATCTTGAGCTTATTGCAATAGAGGTAGCATCTCCATTTTTAGCTCCACTAAGGTTAGTTCTTTTTGTTTCATTTCTTTTAACAATACCGTTTTTAATCTTTCATTCATTATCATTTATGTCTCCAGGGCTCTATGAGCACGAAAAAAAATTTATTTATTCTAGAAGCATAATTGGACTGTTATTGTTTTTGCTTGGGTTAGCTTTTTCTATAACCATTGTTATACCAAATGCTCTTTATTTTTTTGAGAGTGTGAGTCCAGACTCGCTGACAGTTACAACTGATATTTCAAAGTATCTTGGATTTATAATGACTATTACTGCCTCTTTTGGAATAGCATTTCAGGTTCCCTTGATTGTAAATGCATTAATCTATTTCGATATATTTGATAAAGCAAAAATTAAGAGCTTCAGAGGGGTCACTTTAATAACAATGTTCTTTTTTGGAATGGTTCTTACTCCTCCTGATGTTATATCACAAATTTTCTTAGCTTTACCGATGTATTTACTATTTGAAATCGGACTATTACTTTCAAATGAAAAGAAGAAACCCTCTAGTTAAAGATTTAAAATCTTCAAAGTATAAAAAAAGGGTTCAACCCACAAAAAAAAGGTATTCTAGAAAAGGTAAATCGATTTCAATTGATTAAAAAATAAACAAAGGCATTTGACAATACTTTTATGTTTCATTAATATGACGTTATTGTCACATTTATGTGACAAAATAAACCATGAAATATATTATTTTATCTTTATTCATTTCTTTTTCTGTAAGCAGTGTATTTGCAAATAATAATTCAGGGTTTCCTGAGCACATGGATCATATTCCTATTTCTAAAAATAACTCTATAGCTGAATTAAAATGCCCAAACTCGTCTAATGGCTGTCTTGTAAAAGACAGTACAGGGAATTTAAAAATATATTTAAAAGATATTTTATCTACTGAGATGGAACAGGTAGCAATCTTTGGTTTAAAGTTTGATGCATTCCAGTATGAAAATATTGGTAAAGTAAATAAATTTAAAACTTGTAGGATGCAGCTTGCATTTGCTCAAAAAAATAATCATAGAAATGCTGCAAATCTCCTTAAGGAGAAGTGTTAGTGTGAAATCAACTAGTGTAAGTTGCTTACACTAGTTGAATGTAAGTCCTCCGTCAACGATCAAATTTTGACCTGTAACTCCATCTGAATCTTTCTTTGCAAAAAACATCATCGCATTGGTAAAAGTTTCCAAAGTTGTGACTTCCCCGATAGGTGTCTGTTCTGCGATATATTTAAAGACTTCTTCTGGAGTAGAAGCGCTAGCATCGGTGACTTTTAAAAGTCCTCCTGAAACCATATTAACTCTTATTCCATATTGCCCTAAATCCTTCGCAAATGATCTTGTGAGTGCTAATAGAGCCCCTTTTGCGATAATATAATCATGGTAAGGAACAACGGGATTTTGAAATAAATTAGTGCCTATATTTATTATTTTTCCATAATTTTGTTTTTTCATTCCATCAAGAACAGACTGTATAAGATTTACTGAACCATTAATTGTGACCTGCACCTGCTGATTTATCTCCTCTGTGGAAATTTCTTCTGCCTTTTTTCTGAGATCGCCGTTAAATTCATATTGTGCAAGCGCATTGTTCACCAGAATAGTTGGTGACCGACCAAAATGACTTTTTATATTTTTCATCATATTTAAAACATCTTTTCTATTAGCAATATCGGCATAGAATGATTTGCTGCTTTCGCCTAAACTTTTTTCAAGCTCTTCCGCTTTGAGCTGGCTGGCAAAGTAGTTAATTGCTACTGTGTAACCATCCTCTACAAATTTTTTGGCAATATGAGCTCCTAATCCTCTACTGCTACCTGAAACTAATACTAAATCACTCATTTTTACTCCTTATTAATTCTTCGATTATTGATGGGTCAGCTAATGTAGAAGTGTCACCGAAATCAGAATATTGACTATTCGCAATTTTTCTTAAGATTCGTCTCATTATTTTTCCTGATCTTGTTTTCGGAAGGTCTCTTATGAAGTGAATACATTCTGGCTTAGCGATCTTGCCAATCTCTGAAGAGACGCATTCATTTAATTCCTCAATTAATGAATCTTTGTTTATATTTTTCTCTTTTAGAATTACATATGCATAAATGGCTTGTCCTTTTATCTCGTGTTCAATTGGAACGACTGCAGCTTCTGCAATATCAGGATGAGTGACGAGAGCACTCTCTACTTCAGCAGTGCCAATTCTGTGTCCAGAAACATTTAAAACATCATCCACTCTTCCTGTAACCCAATAATATCCATCTTTATCTCTTTTAGCCCCGTCTCCAGTAAAATATCTTGAATCATACTGAGAAAAATATGTCTGTACCATCCTTTGATGGTCTCCATAAACAGTCCTTATTTGACTAGGCCAAGAGGAATCAATACATAAATTGCCTTGTGCCTCATCCAAAAGCTCTTTCCCCTCGGAATCTAAAAGACTGAGTTTGGCTCCAAAAAAAGGTAATGTGGCAGAACCGGGTTTTTTTCGGGTAATTCCAGCAATTGGCGAAATAAGAACAGACCCTGTCTCTGTTTGCCACCAGGTATCAATAACCTCACACTTTGATTTTCCAACTTTTTTAAAATACCATTCCCAAACTTCTGGATTTATTGGTTCACCAACGGTCCCAAGTACTTTTAGAGAATCTCTAGTCGATTTATCAAGATATTTATCTCCTTTTGCAATTAGTGCTCTAATAGCTGTAGGAGCAGTGTAGAAAATATTTACACTGTGTTGATCACAAATTTCCCAAAAACGTGATGGATCTGGGTAAGTAGGAATTCCCTCAAACATTATCGTTGTCGCACGATTTGATAAAGGTCCGTAGAGAATATACGTATGCCCAGTTATCCATCCAACATCGGCAGTACACCAAAAAATGTCATCCTGTGAGTATCCAAAAATATATTTGAAGCTAAGGGTTGCTCCAAGAAGATATCCTCCTGTACTGTGCATGACTCCTTTTGGTTTCCCTGTTGAACCAGATGTATAAAGAATGAATGAAGGATCTTCTGAACTCATTTGTTCACATTCACAATACTCTGGTTGATTTGCCACAAGGTCTTGGTACCAGATATCAGTTCTTTCTGACCAGTCAACTTTAGATCCTGTATATTTAAATACTAGATTTTTTTTGACATTCGGACATTCAGATATTGCGATATCGACGTTCTTTTTTAAAGAGATAATTTTACCTCCCCTTATGCCTTCGTCTGATGTTATGACATATTCGCAATTAGAATCAACAATCCTAGATTTGATTGCTTCTGGTGAAAAACCACCGAAGACTACTGAATGGATAGCTCCAATCCTTAAGCATGCAAGCATCGCATAAGCTGCTTGAGGAATCATTGGCATGTAAATACACACACGAGTTCCTTTTTTAACCCCAATCTCTTTAAGACCGTTTGCTAGCTTTGAAACTTCTTTCAACAATTTTTGATAAGAGATGTATTCAAATTCATTCTTTTGGTCCCCCTGCCAAATTATTGCTGTCTTTTTTGGCACTTTTTGCACATGACGATCAATGCAGTTGTACGAAATATTAAGCACACCATCTTCAAACCATTTTGGTTTTGTAAATTCTCCCGAAAATCCCTTATTTGGTGTTTCAAACCAAGTAATTTCTTTTAAAGCTTGCTCATGAAAGAATTTGCTTGGATCATTTATTGAGAACTCATACATACTTTGATATTGAGAAAAGTCTTTTATATGTGGATTTTTGAACCCTTTGATTTCAAAACTCATTTTTTCTTATATTTTCGATAATTTTTTCAATGCAACTATCCACAAAAAGTGTATTTGGAATATTTTTCAGCATTTGAAGTTCAACAGATTTATTTAGCCATTGTATCAGCCCATCCCAACAACCTTCTTTATTAAAAAGATAAATATTTTTCTGCACAATTCCTAAGCTTGTATGATTAAGAACATCAAATAATTCATCTGCAGTGCCAATGCCTCCTGGAAAAACAACGAAAAAGTCAGCGCCATCCATTAATGCCTTTTTTCTAGAAAAGAAATTTGATTCAATTTCGAGATTTTCTAAATTGTCAGGAGTGGCTCCAATTTCATCGAACATTGATAGGGTAATTCCCGAAATTTTTTTTCCTGATGTCTTTACATAGTCATATAGAAGCCCCATTAAACCGAATTTTCCACCCCCATAAACAACATTAAGTTCTTGCTCTGAGATGAATTTTGCAAATATCTCTAAGTCACCACTAACTTCAAAAGTTGGATTTGATGATGCTAAAAATACTGCTACTGACTTCACTTAATTCTCAAGATCTGGACTCCATGCGCCTAGAGCAGCAAGCTTATTCATTTTTGCTCGGTGTGAAAATGCTACTTGAGCATTTGCTACATTTTTATCCTGACCAAGCCAAGCATTTAATGCAGACTGCTGAAGCGCCCTGCCGTATGAAAAACTCAATTTCCAAGGAAAATCTCCAATTTTATTCATTAAATCAAGGTTTTGGGTTGACTCAAATTCTGTCTGTCCACCTGAAAGAAAAGTAATTCCTGGCAATTCATTAGGCACATTATTTTTTAGACATTTAACGGTCAAACGAGCCACGGTTTCTGGAGGAGCTTGTTCAACTGCTTCGGATCCTGACGTGACCATGTTTGGTTTCAGTAATACCCCTTCAATCAAAACCCCCTCTTGTTCTAAATGATTGAATAGTGACTGTAATGATTTTTCGGTAGCATCATAACAATTCTCGATACTATGATCTCCTTGCATAATTACCTCAGGCTCAACAATAGGGACCAAATTATTGTTTTGTGCAATCTTTGCATATTTTGCGAGGGCGCTCATATTTGCATCTATGCATTGCGGAGATGGACCGTCTTTTCCTATAGTAATGACAGCCCTCCATTTAGTAAATTTGGCACCCAGCTTTTCGTAATCTTTGCACCTACTATCAAGCCCATCTAGTCCTTGAGTAATAGTTTCATAATCGGACTCTTGGAATGGCTTCAACCCCTGGTCAACCTTAATGCCTGGAAGAGATTTTTTTCTTAAGATCAAATCAACGAGACTTGCACCATTTTTTGAGTTTTGTCTAATTGTTTCATCAAATAAAATAACCCCTCCAATATTTCCTTCCATTCCTTCTGCAGAAAATAAGAGCTCTCTGTAATCTCTTCGGTTAGTTTCCGTGCACTCGACAGAAATGGTGTCAAACCTCTTCTTACAGGTTGGGTTACTTTCATCAGCTGCTAGTATCCCTTTCCCATCTTTTACTATATAACGTGCTATCTGCGATAAATTTTCAAATTTCATAGAGCACTATTTTAACTCTAATGCCTCAACTGATGGTAGTTTTTTACCTGAGATAAACTCTAAGAACGCTCCACCAGCAGTCGAAACATAATGAAAATTCTCTTTGTGTGAATATTTAGTTAAAGCAAAGATTGTTTCACCGCCGCCTGCTACAACTTTTAATTTGGATTGAATTAAGTATTTAACTAAATCCTTTGTGCCTGTCTCAAAATTTTTAATCTCAAAGATACCAAGAGGACCATTCCAAAGAATGGCATCGAAGCTTTTTTTAGATAACTCATTTAAGTTGAGTTCAATATCTAGAATCATTTTATCTTTTGGAACACAATCTACTGGAACAAATTCAAAATCATCTGACTGAGGTGAGCTTGAGATGCAAACCTTCTCTGGAAGAATAATCTTGCCAGTACCAAGCATTTTTTTAGCTGCAGCAATCATATCATCTTCTGCTAAGGAGTTTCCTACATCAAAACCCTTTGCTTTTAAAAAAGTGTTGGCAATTCCTCCTCCCACTAAGATACTTTGTGACTTTAATAACAAATTAGAAATTACTTCTAACTTCGTAGATACTTTTGATCCTCCTACAATACTTAATAATTTTTTTGAGCCGTCAAGAATATGAGATAGGTTTTGTATTTCTTTTGAAAATAAAAGACCAGCTGCAACATTTTTTGATTTCATAATTGTGCCATAGGTTGATGACGACTTTCTGTGCGCAGTTGCAAAGGCATCCATGATATACACATCGAACTTTGTAGCAAGCATCTCAGAAAGAGAATCATCATTACTGCTTTCACCAGGAAACATTCTTATATTTTCAAGAAAAGAAATACCATCAGGCAGCTGGTCCAGAGTCTTTACTAAAGGTATTTCGAGATTAAGCCTTTTTTCAAACCAGTCTACAATTGGTCTTAAGGAAAGCTCTTTTTCATATTCACCTTCTTTTGGTCGGCCTAAATGACTAATAATTGTAAGGTTTTTAGTTGATTTTAGAATTTCTAAGATTGTTGGTAAAGTTGCCGATAGCCGTTCGTCATTCATTACAACACCATCTTCAATAGGAACATTTAGGTCAGCTCTTAAACCCACATGCCTATCTACGAGAACAACATCATTTAAATCCCTCATAAAATTTCTTTTATTCTTTGAGCAATTTGAGTTGCAGAAAATCCAAAGTGATTGATTAAATCTCCGCCAGCTCCTGACTCACCATAAGTTTCTATGCCTAAAACTCTTTTGGTGTGTTTGTACCATGAGCTAGGATGTGAACACTCTATTGCAATAGTGATATCATTATCAAAAATTGAGTCGTATCTATTTTTGTTGCGCTCTAGGGCTTCAACGCATGGAACGCTTGCTACATTCACTTCGATTCCATCTTTTTTTAAAATTGCTGATGCGTCTAATGCTGCTGCAACTTCTGAGCCCGTTGCTATCAAATTAATTTTTGCATTTGGCATTTGCTTGACAAAATAACCTCCAGAACTGACATCGTCAAAATCTTTGCTGTCAAAGTACTTTAAATTTTGTCGAGATAAGATTATCGACGTCGGATTGTTTTGATTTTCTAGAGCACTCTTCCACGCAGCTGCAGTTTCAATTAGGTTAGCTGGTCTCCAAGTATTCATATTTGGAGTCGCTCTCAAGGTTGAAAGGTGCTCAATAGGTTGATGAGTTGGTCCATCTTCTCCTAAAGCAATTGAATCATGTGAAAAAACAAATATTGTCCTTATTCCCATTAATGAGGCCATTCTTACTGCATTTCTACCATAATCCATAAACACAAGAAAAGTTCCAGCATAAGGAATAAGTCCTCCATGTAATGATATTCCATTCATAATCGCATTCATTCCAAACTCCCTGACACCATAAAATATGTAGTTTCCTGATGGATCATCAGTTATTGAAACAGATTTGGATGTATTGGTATTATTAGAGCCACTAAGATCAGCTGAACCTCCAATAAGCTCTGGGAGCAAATCATTCAGCTCCTCTAAAATGATTTGAGATGCTTTCCTCGTCGCAATATGATCTTTTTTTTGAGAAAGCCTAGATACAAAGGTATTAAATCTCTCATCAAATGATTTAGGAAACTTGTTGCTAACAAGCCTATGAAGAAGATTATGTTTTTCAGGAGAAGAGGCTTTGAGTTTAGCTTTTAATTTCTCCCATTCTGATTCTAAAACTTGTCCTCTTTCTGTTGCATCCCACTCAGAGTAAATATTGTCAGGAATAAAAAACTCAGGATGTGGCCATTGTAAGTTCTCTCTAAGTTCTTGGATTATTTCTGGGCCAAGAGCTGCGCCATGGGAAGATTCAGAGTCTTGCTTTTTTCCTGCTCCATAACCGATAGATGTTTTGCAAACGATCATGCTTGGTTTGTCTGAGTCTTTCGCTATTTCAATAGCCTTATTAATCTCTTCTCTATTATGTCCATCTACTTTATCTATAACATTCCAATTGTATGCTTCACATCTTTTAGCAATATCGTCCTTATACCAATCGACAATTTTTCCATCTATAGAAATTCCATTGCTGTCGTAAAAACAAATTAATTTTCCTAGTCCATGAACCCCTGCTAGTGACATCGCCTCATGAGAAACTCCCTCCATTAAACACCCATCACCTAAGAAGCAATATGTGTAATGATCAATAATATCTATTTCTGATGTATTTAATTTTGCAGATAAAATCTTTTCTGCCATTGCCATTCCAACAGCATTGGCAATACCTTGTCCCAAAGGGCCCGTGGTAGTTTCTACACCAGGAGTAACTTTTACCTCAGGATGTCCTGGAGTCTTAGATCCAAGTTTTCTAAAATCTTTAATGTCATCTATCGATAAATCATAGCCAGATAGATGTAAAAGGCTATAAAGAAGCATTGAACCATGTCCATTAGAAAGAACAAATCTATCCCTATTGAACCACAAAGGATTTTTTGGATTATGATTTAGATGATCTCTCCAGAGAGTCTCTGCAATATCCGCCATTCCAAGTGGCATTCCGGGGTGACCAGAATTAGCTTTCTCAACAGCGTCAACTGATAGAAATCTTAAGGCGTTAACTGTTTGGTTATTTATCAACGTGAGGTTATCCTTTTGACAATTATATTATTAATATCGCTATATAAAACCATGGATGAAAATTTAATATATAAAAATCATAGTCTTTTCCTAGACGAAATATCATTTAAAGAAATTTATGAAGAATTTGGTAGTCCATGTTACATATATTCACAGAAAACAATATTAAATAATCTCAAGAGGTATCAAGATTCACTTAAAAATCGAGGCTTACTCTGTTTTTCAGTTAAAGCTAATAATAATACTAACATTCTAAAATTAATTTCGGATCAAGGCGTTGGTTTTGATGTCGTCTCTGGGGGTGAATTGGCAAAAGTACTGTATGCAGGAGCAAAACCAGACAAAATAATTTTCTCTGGAGTTGGTAAATCTGATGAAGAACTAATTATGGCAATGCGAAATGGGATTAAAAGCATAAATATAGAATCTATTTCAGAGTTAAATCGAATAAAGCTTTTATCGAAAGATAGTGAATTTAACCCGAACATTTCATTACGACTAAATCCTGACGTGAAAATTGATACTCACCCCTTTCTTGAAACTGGATTAAAGGAAAATAAATTTGGCATAAATCAGGATGAAGTTGAAGAATGCGCCAAAATAATAAGAAATAATAAAAGTTTGAATCTGGTGGGACTTGCATTTCATATCGGCTCTGGAATTGAAAATTTTGAACAATTAAAGCCTGCTCTTGATATTACAAAAAAAGTTTACAAAAGTTTATCTAATTTTTTTGATCTAAAAATAGTAGACATTGGAGGAGGCCTATCACATGAAGAATCTATAAGTGAGGATTTAATAAAAGTGGTCATTGAAAATGTGTTGGATGAAATTCCAAAGACTTCACAACTAATAGTTGAGTCAGGAAAATCAGTCATCAGTAAGGCAGGTTTTTTATTGACAAGAGTTCAATACGTGAAAAAACGTAAGAAAAATATTGTTGTTGTTGATGCAGCAATGAACGATATGATTAGAGTAGCTTTGTACGGAGCAAAACACGAAATAATAAATATTTCACATAGTAAAAAAATAAACAAAACCTCAACCATTGTTGGTCCAATTTGTGAATCATCGGATACATTTGATGACAACTCATCAATTAAAGCAGATGAGGGTGATATTCTGGTAATTTCTGATGTAGGTGCCTACGGTTTTAGTATGAGTTCAAACTATAATTCGAGGTTAAGGCCTCCAGAAGTTCTAGTATCCAATGGAGAAGCAAGACTAATAAGAAAAAGAGAGAGTATTGAAATGCTAATTAACAATGAAAAAAACGTATAAGGCATGATAAGAAAGCAATTGACTAAAAATTTAAGAGAATTTTTAAAAATTAAAAATTATTCTCAGCATACCATTGAAAATTATGAACGAGATATAAATGAATTTTTTTTATTTACAGAAAAAAATAAAATATATATTGAAAATCTTGAATCAAATACTGCATCCAGTTGGTTAATATCTCTTAGAAAAAAGGGGCTTAGTAATAGGTCAATACATAGAAAAATTTCTTCTTTGAGAAATTTTTTCAGGTATTTACAACGAAACAACTTTTTTGAACAAAATATTTTCGAAGGCATGAAGGTTCCAAAAATAGAGGAAAAATTGCCAAAAGTTTTATCACTTGAAGATGTTGATAAACTTTTATCCTTTCAACCTAAAAGCAAATACGATTTTAGAGATAAAGCATTTCTTGAACTTCTTTATTCCTGTGGTTTAAGAGTAACTGAAGCTGTGAATGCAAATATTTCTTCTTTTGAATCTAATTTTTCCTTTTTAAAAGTTCTTGGAAAGGGGAATAAGGAAAGAATGGTTCCAGTGGGGGAATTTGCTATCAAAGCTGTAAATGAATGGATTGATAATAGAGATAGCCCGATAGATCCTGACATTCTTTTTACAAATAAGTATGGTGCAAGAATTACTGTAAGAGCGATGCAACAGCGGTTGGAAAAACTATCGATATCGTTGGGTATGCAGTCCATTCATCCACATATGCTTAGGCATAGTTTTGCTACGCATATGTTAGAGTCAAGTGGCGATCTTCGCTCTATTCAAGAAATGCTTGGTCACAGTAGCTTGAGTACAACACAAATTTACACTAAATTAAATTTTCAACAATTAGTAAAAATATACGATAGAGCTCATCCTCATGCCCAGAAAAAGAATTAAGCTGATCACACTTGATCTTGATGATACTGTTTGGCCAAATAAGAAAGTAATAATTTCTGCTGAGAAGGCAATGTGGTCTTTTATTTTCAATAAATTTCCAGATATAAGAAATTCTTTTGATGACAAGTCTATTGAAAATATAAGAACTAAGTTAATTATAGAAAATCCAGATTTAAAATTTAATTTGACTTTGTTTAGAAAAGAAGTTCTGAAAAAATTGTTTTCTGAGTCTGGTTTAGACGAAAGTTCATCAACCTACTACAGCAATGAGGGTTTTAATGAATTTTTTAGAGCTAGGAATAAAGTACATTTATACAAAGATGCAAGAATTATTCTTGAGCGTTTAAGTAGAAAAACAAACCTAATATCTCTTTCAAATGGTAACGCAGATTTAAATATCATAGGTATAGGCAAGTATTTTCATTCGGTTATTTCATCTAAAGATGTAGGAAGCAATAAACCGTCGCCAGGTCACTTTAATAGAGCAATTAAAATTATGAAATGTAAGCCTGAGGAAGCTCTACATATTGGTGATTGTCCAATAAATGATATTGGAGGGGCAAGAAATTGTAATTTTAGTACTATATGGTTTAATTGTGATAAGCGTAAATGGGACGATATTGTTCCATGTGAGCATCAAGCAAAAACATGGAAAGAAATTTACGATTTAATAAACAAAAATTTTATTTTGGAGAAAAATAATGTTTAATCCTTTTACTATGAATAAAGATCTAAAAGGTATGGAGAAAATGGTAAAACCAGCTCTTGAAAAGTTTATGCTTGAGTCAGGGTTTGTTAAAAAAGAGGAACTTCAAAAAGCTTTAGATCGTATAGAAACCCTTGAAAAGAAAATAGATAGTATTTAGTTAGTTGACGGTGAGTGCCTCGAGCATGTATTCAACTGATCGCTTGATTTCTTCTTCGGAGCAATCAATGCAAAGGCCTTTAGCAGGCATGGCATTGTAACCATTGTAAGCATTGCTTGTTAATAATTCTAAGCCTTTCTGAACTCTTTCTTCCCACTGAGTATCATCTGCATACAATGGAGCTCCTGCTAATCCAGCATCATGACATGCAGCACATCCTTGATTATAGACAAGTTCTCCTGATCGTCCTTCAGATGATGATTCTAATTCACTATTTGTTTCAGCGCTTACTTGCTGAACTTGTGGTTTCAGTCCTAGCCTCTTTCTAACTTCGTCTTCGTAGTCGTCTGCAGATGAGTTGTTAGTAGATAAAAGGGCAACAGTCATCAAAGCAATGAATTTATACATACATTTTAAATTGTTACTAGTCATATATTTTCAAGTTATTTATCTAAAAGATATAAGATAATTTCGATTTCCTTTTGATTATCTCTTTGTCTTGTTACTAGGTACTTTCCATTAACAACTGTTGTTGGGGTTCCTGAAAAATCAACTCCTGAATCAATCATTCTCCTTGGTAGGTTAATAGCATTTCGCGCCTTTATTTGAACGCTAAATGAATTGAAAGCTCTTGCGAGATCCTCCTCATCGAAACCATGTCTTTTCGCAAACAACCTAATATCGTTTTCAGTTTTAAATTGACGTCTTTTAAGTTGCCAATCCTCAAATACTCTTTGATGAGCTTCATTGCCAAGCTGCAATGACTCAATTGCATAATAAGTTTTTGCAGTAGGTTCAGTGAATAGTGGTATTTTGTTTATTTTTACTTCAGGTCTTGCTATTGCTATCTCCTCCAAAATTTCTTCATAGGCAAAGCAGGCCGGACATCCATACCAGAAAATTTCTGTAACTCCATCAAGCTTAATTAAGCCATCAGGTATTATGTTGTAGTCTTGCCCCTCTTTAGGCTCAGAAAAAATAATTGATGGTATTGTAATTAGTAATAAAATTAACTTGTGCATTCGGGGATGATTATATAACAAGTTATGTAAAATTGAGTAAGTAATGGGTAATTTAAAATTTTTAGATATAGATTTTTTTGCAAGCTTCGAAGAATTTCAACAAATAATTAAGCATGATGGTAAGGAAGTTGCATTTGTGGGCGCATCAAACTCAGGGAAATCCTCTGCTATAAATGCTTTAGCTAATCAAACAAAGCTTGCCAGAGTTAGCAAAAGGCCAGGGAAAACAAAGCTGTTTAATTATTTTAAACTTAGAAGTGGTTTCATAGTCGATTTTCCAGGCTATGGGTATGCAAAAACATCCAAAGAACAGCAGAAAATTTGGCAAATTGAGTTACCCAAGTACTTTGAAGCAAGGGAAAATCTATGTTTTGTGTACCTTTTTACAGACATTCGTCACCCATTAAAAGAATCAGATTATCAAATGCTGGATATTCTTATTAAGAACAAAATCGACCACAAAATCATTCTTACAAAATCTGATAAGATTAATTCAGCAGAAATCTCAAATATATTACAAAGCCAAAAAGAGCGATTTTTACTAGTTGATGCTTTCTCGATCAAAAATGAATGTCAGATTTTTAAAATTGCAAATGAAATTAGTGAGCTTCTCTCCAATTAGCTCCAAAACCTAATTCGACCTTTAGTGGCACATCTATCTTGGTTGTGTTTTCCATTAGATCAATCACATCCATAAGATCAGATTCAGAAATACTTTCTGGAACCTCAAATACAAGCTCATCATGAACCTGTAGAATGCTATTTATTTCGAGATCTTTTTCTTTTAAATGCCTATCTAAACTAACCATTGCAACTTTAATAATATCTGCAGCTGTCCCTTGTAATGGGCCATTAATTGCTGCTCTTTCTGAAGCTTGTCTAATCATATAGTTTGGAGAGTCTATATTAGGGACATGTATTTTTCTGCCATAAATGGTAGTAACAAATTTATTCTTCTTTGCTAACTCAACAATCTCACGCATAAATTCTTTTACTCTTGAATATTTAGAGAAATAACTTTGTAAAAATTCTTCGGCCTCAGGTCTTGAAACAGATAACTGATTTGCCAATCCAAAAGCACTCATTCCGTAAAGTAACCCAAAATTAATTGTCTTAGCTTTTCTTCTCATATCACCATCTATTTCATTAATTTTTTTGCCAAATATTTCAGATGCTGTCCTCTTATGAATGTCTTCATTATTGTTGAAAGAATTCAACATCAATGGATCCTGAGAGTAATGTGCCATTAAACGTAGTTCTATCTGCGAATAATCTATAGCTAAAATTTTCTTACCCTTTGGTGCTATGAATGCTTCTCTGATTGTGATTCCTTCTTCTGTTCTTATCGGAATATTTTGTAAGTTTGGGTCAGAGGATGATAATCTCCCCGTCGAAGTAACTGCTTGATGATAGGAAGTATGGACCTTTGAATTATGATCACAAATATCTACAATTTTGTCGGTATAGGTGCTTTTTAATTTTGCTAACGATCGATATTTAAGAATATCTTTTACTATGTCATTTTCCTCAGAGAGTTTTTGAAGAATAGATTCTGATGTTGAGTAATAGCCTGTAGATGTCTTTTTTAAACCTTTTGTTGAAATTTTCATCTTGTCAAACAATACCTCACTCAATTGTTTTGGTGAATCTAGATTGAAAACAGCACCAGAAGCTTTATGAATATTTGTTACTAGATCTAATAGCACTTTACCAAATTTATTTGATAGCTTTTTTAAGTGGTTTGCATCGATTAAAGCTCCTCTTTTTTCCATACCTAAAAGAATAAAAACCAGAGGATACTCAATATCCTTTAGCAGGTTATTTGATTTTGAGTCAACTTTTGCACTTAAAACTTCGTGCAAATGAATTGTGACATCTACATCTTCGCAGGCATAGTTTGTTGCATCTTTAATTGTTACTTCACTAAAATTTTTTAATTTATTTGCTCCTTTACCAATCACATCTTCGAATTTTATTGTTTTTCGAGATAGATAATATTCAGAGAGTGCATCAAGGTTATGTCTCGAAGCAGTGCTGTTAACCACATATGACATCAACATGGTATCTGAATGGAAGCTAGAGATATTGATGTCATAATTCTCTAATATGCCAATATCAAACTTTAAATTATGGCCAATTAGCTTGTTTTGGTTATTTATAAGCAATTTTTTTAGCCATAAAATTACTTTCTCTTCTTGAATGTTCCCTGATTCGTTATGGTTAAGCGGAATATAGAATCCTTGATATTTATTAACTGAGAATGAAATACCCACAAGATTTTTTTCATTCATACTTAAAGACGAAGTCTCAACATCAAAAGCAAATAATTCAGAGGAGTTGATTAAGTCTTCTAAAGTTTTTAACTCATCAAAATGCAGAATAGTTTTATATTTTTTTGGAACATCTTCTTGTTTTTGATTTTGCAAAAATGAATTGAATTCAAGATCTCTATAAAAGTTTTGGATATTTGAATTATTATCCTCAGGTATTCTAATATCTTTCATATGTAGCTTAATATCGAGATCATCTTTAAGTGAGACTAAAAAATGATTTCGCTTTAAAAATTTTTGTTCATTCTTCAAATTTTCACCAACCACACCTTTTATTTGATTGATGTTTTCTATAATTCCTTCTAAGGATTTATATTCATTTAGCCATTTTGATGCTGTTTTATTTCCGACCTTTGTTATGCCCGGAATATTGTCAGATTTGTCTCCTACAAGAGATAGCAATTCACTAATTTTATCTGGCTCTACACCAAATTTCTCTTTTACAGCGCTAATATCAAAAAATTCATTAGTCATTGAGTTATGTTGAATAACGCTTTCACTTACAAGCTGTGTCAAGTCTTTATCAGGTGAGGAAATTAGGACCTTATTGTCTTTTCCTAGTCTTCGCGCTAGCGTAGCAATTACATCGTCGGCTTCCACTCCTTCCATTTCAATAATTTCAAAATTAAAGAGATTTGAAAGTTCTTTTATGTCATCAATTTGTACCCTAAGCTCATTGGGCATAGGTGGTCTGTTTGATTTATATTCTTTATAAAAATCATTTCGAAAATTTGGTCCTTTTGCATCAAAAATCATTACCATAGGAACATTAGGGTAAGTTGAAATTAGTTTTCTAAGCATTGATGCAAAACCCCTTGTTGCACCCGTTGGCTTTCCTTTTGTTGTCGTTAAAGGTGGCAAAGCATGAAATGCTCGATAAATGTATGATGATCCATCAATTAAAACTAAGTCTGGTCTAAAAATCATTCAACTATATATAATACTTAATTATGAAAGGTTTTTTTGAAGGGTATTTCAATATTTTCATAACCTTCTGCTCTGGCTTTGTTGTTTTAAGTCAATGGTATTTGGAAAACATTGAGAATCTTGTTCCATGTAATTTATGTATTGTCCAAAGAACCTGTGCACAAGCTCTATTTTTAATCTATTTATTGAAGATGCTATCTCCTTACCTACGGCCATTATTTGATTTTGGGGCTTTCTTGTCAATTTCTCTAGGCATAGGTGCAAGTGGTAGACAGATATATTTAATTAACTTACCCAAAGATCAAATTCCCGAAGGATTATGTGATCTACCATTTGAGGCAGTCTTTAACATCTATCCATTTTTTGAGGGCATACAAAAGATATTCTTAGGAAGCAGTAAATGCGCGCAGGAAGACTGGTGGTTTCTTGGATTAAATATTGCAGAATGGTCGTTCTTCTTTTTTTCTTCTATGATGTTGATTAGTTTGCTAAGATACCTTTTTATTATATTACAGGGCCATAAATACAATTGATGTCAAAAGTATTAGAGCTATCCAATACAAGATTAATTCAACATGCTGTAGCTAACGGTGAAGGTGAATTAGTCGCCAATGGTGCATTTAATTCCTTAACAGGGTCCAGAACCGGAAGAAGTCCGGCAGACAGATTTATTGTAAAGGAGGGAAGCACCTCAGATCAAATAGAATGGGGAAATGTAAATAAACCATTTGCTTCAGAACATTTTGATAGTCTTTGGGATAAGGTTTCTGATTACCTAGATAGTAAAAATCACTATCTTTCTAAAGTGCATGTAGGTGCCAATAAGGAACATTACATTCCAGTTGAAGTAAAAACTGAAAAAGCATGGCACTCACTTTTTTCAAAATTAATATTTATTGTGCCTGAAGATTTTAATTCTGAAGATAAAGAGGTCTGGAAAATATTGTCAGCAGCGGATTACGTGTGTGACCCCGAGGTTGACCATACTAATTCAGAATCATGCGTTATCATAAATTTCCTAAAGAGAAGGGTTCTCATAGCTGGGATGAAATATGCTGGCGAGATGAAAAAATCAATGTTCTCTGTTCAAAATTTTTTACTGCCTGAAAAAGATGTTTTGCCGATGCATTGTTCTGCGAACCAAACACATGATAAAAGAACGACACTTTTTTTTGGACTTTCTGGAACTGGAAAAACAACATTATCTGCTGACCCAAGATGTAATTTAATTGGTGACGATGAGCATGGCTGGGGGGATGGTACAGTATTTAATTTTGAAGGCGGTTGTTATGCTAAATGCATAAAATTATCTAAAGAGAATGAACCACTAATTTGGGATGCAATTAGGTTTGGAAGTGTCTTAGAAAATGTAGTAGTGGACAAAAACGATATGCCTGACTATGACGATGACAAATATACAGAAAATACCAGAGTTTGTTATCCAAGAGAGTTTATAGAAAATTCAGTCCCAGATAATGAAGGAGGGGAGCCTGATAATATAGTATTCCTAACATGTGATCTATCTGGAGTATTACCACCGGTTTCAATTTTAGATGAAAATTCCGCAGCTTATCATTTTTTAAGTGGCTACACAGCGAAAGTAGGATCAACTGAGATGGGAAGTACAAAATCTATGGACTTTACATTTTCAACTTGCTTTGGTGCACCGTTTTTTCCAAGACCGGCTGGCGTCTATGCGAATCTTTTAATAAAAAGAGTTCAGAAAAACAACACTAAAGTCTATTTAGTTAATACAGGTTGGACTGGTGGTAGTTATGGTGTTGGTGAGAGATTCTCAATACCAACAACAAGATCAATAATTGCTGCTATACAAGATAATAAAATTGATCATGAGAATGTTGAAAAATTGAATAGACTTAATTTAGTAATTCCAAAATCAGTAGATGGAGTGGATAAAAAATTGCTTAATCCAAGAAATACATGGGCATCTCCGGAAGATTATGATGAAGAGTGTGAAAAACTTTGCGGTAGATTTAAAGAAAACTTCAAGAAATACGATGTTGAGGAAAAAATTTCCTCAGCTGGCCCAAATTAATCTATCATTTCTAAATGATATTTCCTTCAAATAAAAGGATTGAAGCTTTTTTAGGCTCTGACAGAAAAATAACCAAAGGACTTGAAAAAGAAAACCTTAGGTCTGACATCTCTGGAAAAATCTCAAGCAAGTCTTTTCCACTTAGCTTGGGGGAATTTTCTTGTAATGAATATGTAACTTTAGATTATTCAGAGCCACACTTAGAACTGGTATCACCAACCTTTGAGAATAACTCACAACTTCTCTCTTTCTTGAAAAATCTCCATAAATTTGTAGAAAATAATATTGATGGCGATCTTTTGTGGAATTATTCAATGCCTCCAAAATTTAAACAAAAATTTATAAAGCTTCCTGATTTTGGAGTGAGCAATGCATCCAAACTTTCATATTTATATAGGCTTGGATTAAGAAATCGTTATGGTGACAAGATGCAAAGTACTGCTGGCATACATTTTAATATTTCTTTTTCAGATGACATTGTTAATAGAATGGCTGCAAGTAAGAATGAATTTTATTTAGGAATTTGTAGGAACTTTCTTAGAGTATTTCCTATTGCCTTAAGACTCACGGGCTGCTCTCCCATTACACATAAATCTTTTGTAAAAGGAAGAAATTTACAAGTCGAAAAACTTAATGATCAAGATTGTTATCTTCCAAATGCTACCTCTCTCAGAGTGAGCAGATTAGGCTATTATTCAGATCAGCAAGAAGAAAAATTTATTACGTTTAATAGCCTAGAAGAATATTTACAATTAATTAATGAGTATATTAATGTGCCTAATGAAAAGTTCAGAGAAATTTCTACTGATTTTGGAAACCTCCAACAAATTAATAATGGAACAATTCAAATGGAGAGCGAATTATATAACCACATTCGCCCAAAAGGTCGTCAAACAAGTGAGAGACAATATTTACAGTTAAGTAAAGATGGAATTGAGTATCTTGAGATAAGATCCATAGATCTAAATCCCTATTCTGAGATAGGCTTATCTCAAAATGACATCGAATTCTGGGAATTAATAATTATATTATGCGCTTTATCTGATTCTCCAGAAATTGAAGAGGATGAAGTTCTGATAATAAAAGAAAATATCAGAAGGGCTGCTGAGAGCGGTCAAAATTGTAATATTTTAAGAGGGTTTGAAGATCCTAAGGGAGAGGAAAATATTTCTTTAGTTACTGAAGATTTGATTAATAATATGAAAAATTTATCAACTGCCTTGGGGGTAACAAAAGAATATCAAGAAATGATTAATGAATATCTATCTAGAAATAAAATACCTCCCTCTTCAAAATTTTTAAGTGATGTGAATGAAAATAAAAGTCTTTTTAAAACCGTGTTAGACCTTTCAAAGCCGCTTAACCATAAAATTGAAGATGATGTTAATAAGCAATTTCTAGATGAAGTTGCATCATCGAACATTAAATATAATGAGCTATCAAATCGAAAGGATATTGCATTTGAAGAATTCATAATGAAATATAGAGAGGAGATAAAATGAAAAAAATTATATGTAAAGAATTTGGGCCAGTTGATAATTTAGTTTGGGAGGATGTCGAAGATCAAGACCCTTTACCAAATGAAGTTATTATTGACGTTAAAGCTGCAGCACTGAACTTTCCAGATTACTTAATTGTTCAAGGGCTTTATCAATTTCAGCCTCCTCTTCCTTTTACCCCTGGAAATGAAGGTGCAGGAGTAATAAAAAAAATTGGAAGCCAAGTAACATCCCATAAAGTGGGCGATAGAGTTTCTTTTATGTCAGCTATAGGAGCATTTGCTGAAGAAATTGCTCTAGATCAGAATTTAGTGTTCAAAATGCAAGACGATATGTCATTTGAAGTAGCTGCATCATATCAACTTGCGTATGGAACAAGTTACCACGCATTGGTTCAAAGAGGAAATCTCTCAAAAGATGAAGAGTTGTTGGTGCTTGGCGGATCAGGTGGTGTGGGCCTTGCAGCAATTGACATTGCAAAAGCATTTGGGGCAAGGGTTGTAGCTGCAGTATCCACGAAAGAAAAGGCTCAAATATGTTTAGATTACGGAGCTGATGATGTTGTTTTATATGGATCCTTAAAGCTTGAAAGAGAAGAACAAAAAGCTTTTTCACGTGAGTTAAAGACAAAAAGCACTAAGGGAGGTTTTGATTTAATCTATGATCCAATAGGTGATTGTTTTTCAGAACCGTCGTTTCGATCAATCGGTTGGGGTGGACGATACCTTGTAGTGGGATTTGCAGCAGGCGAGATTCCAAAGTTACCATTAAATCTTACATTGCTAAAAGGTGCTTCGATAGTGGGGGTATTTTGGGGAACATTCACAGCACTTGATCCAGAAACTAATCAAAATAATATAAAAGCACTTAACAAAATGGTGGCAGAGGGCAAGATTAAACCACTCATTTCACAAACAATACCTATGAAAAATGCTATTAGTGCAATAAATTTAATTGGCAATAGAGGTGTGACTGGAAAAGTAGTACTGGTAAATGATAAATAGTGAAAAAATTAATTGAATGGCACAAGTCTATGGCAGAAAAAGCTATGGAATTCATGGGATGGGATCATTACAATCTTCTTTGGTATAGTTGGATTGAGGGGTTTGTTGTTGGTGCTCTAGTAGTATGGCTGTTTTTTTAAAATCATTATTTCTTTTGCAAACACGTATCATTTTTTTTCTTTTTCTAATAGAGATCAAGATGACCTTTCACACACTGCGGACTGCAGTGTGTTAGTGAAAGGTTCTAGAATCTTAAGAAGTTGGTCGAATTAAATTTGTGTTTATTGGTAACCTTTTAGTGGTTGAACAAACATCTGGTTTCTTATATCCCTGATTTCTCCTACAATGCTGGTGAATTCTTTATGTGATTCGCCTGACTGTATCTCTTGAAGACTACTAACTAATTCAGGCATGCTACTTGCTCCTACAAAAGCCATATGAGTAGAGTAGCCTGTGCCAGCAAGCATTGAAACTAAGCCTGCAGACCCAGAATTTAGAGAGGCATTTGATTGAACATATTTTGTCCATGCTTCAGCATAATCCCTCTCAGTTCCAGGTTGGACCCTCATATCAAACTTCATAAATATTGCATCTTTAGTCCAATCGCGCAGCTGTAAGGTTAAATCTCCAACTTGACTTAAATAGGCTTCTTCGTTAGAGGCTTTTCTTAAAGAAACCAACATAGAAAGAAAATCAGGACATTGTAAAAGCCCTCTTCCTTTCTCCATTTGTGACAAATTCTCATACCCAACATATATAAAATGTGTCCAGCCTGAACCTGTTATTCCCATAAGAGCAACTTGCGCTCCAGATTCTGAATGCCAACGCTTAGCACAATCGCTTAAGTAGAATGTATCCATAGCGCTAACAAAGGCAGCTGGATCTAATACGTCAAAATAGTGGAATTCCCCGACTTCACCACCGGGTTTCACAACATCATGATCATCAGTGAAAGCAACTAGGGAAGCTGAAAATAGAATTAAAATTGCAAATTTTTTCATAATTTCTCCTTTTACATAAATACTATTACATTATTTTGTTTATTTGTGAGGTCTGTGAAAAAATTGTCACAAAAATTTAAAACTACTCAGTTCTCAACAATGACTTGATAACTAAGCTCATTGCTGAGCTATCAAAAGGTCCCTTAAAGACCCCTACCACTTCGGCATCTGAGTTAATTGCAATAAGGTGATTTGTATGTGTTATTACTCTATGGTTTTGATGGTCAATAGACGGCTCTAATCTCTCAACCCCCATTTGATATCCTAGTTTCAATATTTCAGGAATCTCACCTGTAACCCCAATAAATTTTTCATCAAAAGCTGTTACATAGTTTTTTAATCTTTGAGTTGTATCAATTTCAGGATCAAAAGAAACTAAGTAAAACGAGATACTTTCTGTATCAATCTTAGAGTATATAGATCTCATCACGGACATCATTACCGGACATTCTGTAGGGCATGTAGTATATCCAAAATATATGAAATTTAATTTACTCTCTTCGAGGTTATCCTTGTTGAATTTTAGGTTGTTGTGATCAATAAGATCAAAATCTCGAAGCTCTGTATATTTTCCGTACTTTACAAAACCATTTATCTTCATTTCTTCAGTAGAAAGAACTCTAGGTTGAGTAATTCTATACATCGAAAAAACTAGTAGAAAAATTACACTCAAAAAAAGAACTAGAGTTAGCTTTCCCTTACCCATAAATGCCAATTAAAAAATCAATATAGGTTGAAAGAAAAAATAAAAACATATACTTAACAGAAAAGTTAAAAATTTTCATTGAAAGCTCATTTTTTCTATCCCTTAAATATGAAATACAAAGATAAATGAAATATAAATTTAGCAAGCCTGTTGCAAACAAATAGAACATCCCAGTTAATCCGTAAAAAAAGGGGGCAAGTGAAGCGCCAAATAGTAAAACTGAATAAACGATCATCTCTTTTTTTGTTCTAGAAACCCCTTTTGCGATAGGCATCATAGGCACACCCTCTTTTTTATACTCCTCGATTCGATCTATTGCTAAAGGCCAAAAATGAGGAGGTGTCCAGAGAAAGATTATCAAAACAAGAATTAGTGGCAGCAATGATATCTCATTAGTAACAGCCGTCCAACCGATCAGAGGCGGTAGAGCACCTGACAACCCACCAATTACTATATTCTGTGGAGTAGCCCATTTGAGATAAATAGTATATATAAGACTGTAAAATATAAAGCCGAATGTCGTGATCATAAGTGTCAAAATATTTGAAAAATAAAGAATTAAAGATGATCCTACAAATAAAAGAATAGCTGTAAATGTCAGCGCACTTGTCAAAGATAACTCACCTGATGCCAAGGGTCGCTTTTTTGTTCGATTCATATTTTTATCAGATTCTCTATCAAAAATTTGATTTAAGGCAGCTGAAGAACATGCTAAAAGAGCAAAACCCATGAGGCTCGCAAGACCTGATAATATATTTGAATAAAATTCAATAGATAGAAGCATGCCAACTAAAGCTGTAATAGTTAACAAAATTACAATCTTTGGTTTGCAAAGATTCACAAAACTATTTACGTTCATTGCTGCCCCTAAGACTTAAGTATGTCATAACAACAAAGGTTAGAAACAACATTACTCCTACTATGTTGTGAGCTACTGCATTCCAAAGAGGCAATGAACTAAGAACGTTATTTACTCCTAGAAAGATTTGAGCTGATAAAATAATGATAAAAGCAATCAGGACATTTTTTGTTTGGCTTGACCAAAGACGAAATACTAAAAAAATTGAATATAGCGATACTACAATTGCTCCAATTCTGTGTGTAAGGTGAATAGCGACTCTTGCTTCATTGCTCATCTGTCCAAATAGGTAATTAGGGCCAATTGTTTGAAATAAATTAAATCCTTCAGAAAAGTTAGTCTTTGGCACAAGCTGACCCTGACAGTAAGGCAGGTCGAGGCAAGCTCTAGCAGCATAATTTGTTGATGTCCACGCTCCAAGAAACAATTGTAAAACTATCAAGATGAAACCAATGATAATTACGGGTTTATTTTTTATAAACGCTAAATATTGATTCGAAATGTTTAACGATTTCATAAATATAAGCAAGAAAATTGATGCTGTAATCATTGCTCCAAACAAATGGGTGGTTACTATTAATGGGTGGAGCTTAAGGCTCACTGTTAAATATCCAAATATTCCTTGGCAAATAATTACAAACAATAAAATCGATGATTCTGTTTTAAGTTTATTTTCTCTTATAGAAATTAATAATAATAAAATAGCAAGCAAGCCAAGCGATGCAGCAAAGTATCTATGAACCACTTCAGGGATAATTTTATCAATCTCGACTGGTGAATCGGGATAAAGATTTTCAGCAATTGCAATTTCCTCGATAGTGGTAGGGAATGTGACAAAACCATAACATCCTGGCCAGTCAGGGCAACCTAAACCTGCATCTGCTAATCGTGTCCAAGCACCTAAACCAATAACAATGAAGCAAAAAGCAATACCAATTACAGAGAAGGATTTTGTATTTAAAATTCTCATAGCAATATTTTTAGATCCTCAAAGATCTCATTTAAATTTAATGTTATGTAAAACTCTTCCATTACGTTGGAAAAATCATCCATTAGAAAAAGTGATTTTGATACGTAAGGGTTATTAAGTTGGCTAGCCATATTTTCTTCAAAAACTTGATCCTCATCTAAAACAAACTGAATTCTTGGAAACTTTCTTCTAAGCTTTTCCGAGGAACTAAATCCCTCGATATCTTTATAGATTACTACTCTTCTAAGCCTGTTCATTTTACGCCCCAAAGTGACATTCAAACTAGTAGCAAGCTGATATCGCGCCTCACTTAATTCTAAGTCTTTGAAATCATCAAAATATATTAAATACCACTTACCTTTGACAAAATTAAAGGGTTCTCCCTCTTGAGTGAATAGGTTAGCGTTGTCAGATGGTATTTGGGGGACAATTAGTTGACCATTATTCTTGGTGTCTGTTGGTTTATACCCATAATAAAATGTTAGCGTAGAAAGTGAAATTACCACTATTGGTGTTAAAAGAATTATTAGCGCTAACAATTTCTGATTATTCATCTTTTCTCCTATATGCATAGATAGTTAGTATCAAAAGTGCCAAACACAAGCCAAACCATTGAATTGCATATCCAATATGTTTAGAAGCTGTCATGTTGACAGGCCTTTCAATTGACATTAGTTTTGATTGATCATATCTACTTAGATTGAATAAATCTGGATAAATTATCTTTTCTTGTAGAAATGGAATTCTTTCTAAAACATCTATGATTGAAAATTGTTGAATAATCCGTAGGTCTGATTCATTAACATTTTGTACAAATGAATTTTGATTCTTCAGCAATATTGTTCCATTCAATATTTTTTTTCCTTCTGGAACATCAATAATTGGTAGATCATTTTTGATCACCTTACGTTCTATAAACCCCCTATGGATAAAAATGTATAAATCATCCAATGTTTTAAAAAGATGATAGATTTTAAAACCTGCCTTCCCATTCAGTAAGGCGTTATCCTCATACAAAACAATATCAGTGAACTCTCCCTCTAAATAAACTGGTTGCCAATTTATGTAATTATTTTCAATCTTAAATTCAACTGCAGGTTCATTAATTATTGCGTCATAGCTCTTAATGATGTCTGTTTTTTGATTTGCTCGATCGACCTGCCATAAACCCAGTAAGAAAGTGATTGGCATAAAAATAATTGAAAATATAAGTATGTTCCTTTTAAAGCTGTTCATTTGTGTTTTAATAGGTCTGTGTTAAAAACTTTATTAATCATTGTCATTATTTTAATTTTAATTAGCTTAGCTTCCAGTTTGGTTTTTCTATTCATTGATAAAGGGAACCCAAACAAAAAAAGAATCCTTTATGGTCTTGGTTTTAGAGTAACCCTAGGTGTTGTTTTAGTTCTTCTCATAGCATATGGTCTTTATACAGGGGAGCTTGGTAACAGTGCCCCTTGGGGTTAGAGAATATATACGAACATAAATAAACAAACCCAAACAACATCAACGAAATGCCAATACCAGGACGCAGCCTCAAAACCGAAATGTTCTTTTTCTGAAAAATGCTTAAAGCCTGAAGATCTTACTAACTGAGTGAGTAAAAATATACCGCCTATCAAGACATGCATTCCATGGAAACCAGTGAGCATGAAAAATGTCGTTCCATAAACACCTGAATTTAAAGTTAGCCCTAGATGCGCATATGCCTCGTAGTATTCTAAGGCTTGTAAAATAACAAATACAAACGCAAGAAATACTGTGATTAATAACCAAAAGTTAAATCTTTTTCTATTATTTTGTTTTAACGCAACATGGGCAAAATGTACAGTTCCGCTTGATGAAAGTAAAACAATTGTATTCCAAAGCGGCAGCCAAGTAACGATACTGCTAAAGCTCTTTAAGTACATGCTTTCATCAGGGCCCTTAGTGATTGCATTTTCTCCTAGTAAACTTTCTTCAGGTGTTATCATAGGAGGCCAAGTAGCTTCAAATTCTGGCCAAAGAAGTTCACCTGCAAGCCCTTTTGCTGTTGGCCCTTCTCCTCCTAGCCATGGTATTGCAATTGTTCTTATGTAAAACAAAGCTCCAAAAAAAGCAAAGAAAAACATCACTTCCGAAAATATAAACCATGCCATACCATAGACGTATGAGTTATTAAGCTGTGGAGTATCTAATCCAGCTTGAGATTCTTTGGTTACTAAGTACCACCAGTAGGCCATAGTAGCAGTAACCGCGACAAGACCAATATATAGAATTGTTGTTCCATTGCCTTGAACTGCTGAGGCAGCCCCAAAGCCGGCAAACAATGCTGCTATGGCAAATACTATTGGCACCCTACTTTGCTCGGGTACGTAGTATTTTTCTGTTGCTTTACTTTCAGTTGCCATGCTGCATTACTAAAGTTTCGGTTCTCTTATTTTCGAATAGTGTATAGGACAAGTATATATTATTAACATTCTCGGTAAGTTCAGAATCAACATAGAATCTTATAGGCCATTCTTGTTGTTCGTATGGTCCTAATGTCTGTTCTTCAAAACAAAAGCATTGAATCTTTTTTACTTGTTCTGCAGCAAGTCCTGGAGATACTGAAGGAATAATGGTAAGGACTAAGCTCTTATTTGTATTATTTTTTGCCACATATGTTGTTCTGCTTACTTTATCAGTTTGTACCGTAATGGATTCTGAAGAGGGGTAGAAAGTCACTGGGGCTGATTCATTTACTTGGCTTAAAAACCTGACATTTACATCTCTATTAAACTGTTCTTTTTGGGATTTAAAGAAGTCTGAAGGACCATAAATTTTACCATTCAAACCCGTAACCTCACAGAAAACGTTGTAGAGAGGGACAAGCATGAATGAAAAGAAAAACATAAAGACGGTAGCGGCAAGCAGCCCTAAAAGCGCTTTTCTCATAATTTTGTAGTTTTTGTGATTTTAGGTGGTACTTCAAAGGTGTGATATGGAGCAGGTGAAGCCACAGTCCACTCTAGACCTCTTGCCCCATCCCAAACTTGAGCTGTTGCTTTTTTTCCTGCAAAAACTGATTTAACAACTATGTAGAGAAACAGCAACTGTGATGCACCAAACAGGAATGCTCCAATGCTAGAGATTGCATTCCACTCAGCGAATTGTAATGCGTAGTCAGCATATCTTCTTGGCATACCAGCTAACCCTACAAAGTGCTGCGGAAAAAATGTTACGTTCACTCCTATAAATGATAACCAAAAATGAAGTTTTCCCATTGTTTCGTCATACATGTTCCCTGTCCATTTAGGAAGCCAATAATAAACTGCTGCCATAATAGAAAATACTGCTCCTGGAACCAAAACATAATGGAAATGTGCCACTACGAAATATGTATCATGGTATTGAAAGTCTGCAGGTGTTATTGCAAGCATCAATCCTGAAAATCCGCCTATTGTAAATAAGACTACAAAAGCTATCGCAAACAACATTGGTGTTTCATATGTTATAGATCCTTTAAAAATCGTCGCAATCCAGTTGAATACTTTTACACCCGTTGGTATAGCAATAAGCATCGTTGCCCACATAAAAAATAATTCTGCAACTAGCGGCATCCCAACCGTAAACATATGGTGAGCCCAAACAACAAATGAAAGCACAGCAATCGAAACCATTGCATAGACCATAGAAGCGTGACCAAATAAAGGCTTTCTAGCAAAGGTTGAAATAATATGTGAAGTAATTCCGAAGGCAGGGAGAATCATTATATAAACTTCTGGATGACCAAAAAACCAGAATATGTGCTGAAATAAGACTGGGTCTCCTCCTCCTGCAGCATCAAAGAAAGATGTTCCAAAGTATGCGTCCATTAATAACATTGTCACTGCTCCTGCTAAGACTGGCATTACTGCAATAAGCAAGTAAGCTGTGATTAACCATGACCAGACAAACAAAGGCATTTTCATAAGAGTTATGCCAGGAGCTCTCATGTTCATAATGGTGACTATCACATTTATTGAACCCATAATTGATGAAATTCCCATAATGTGAATTGCAAAGACGAAGTATGCAATATTAGGATAGTTTGTTGATAGAGGAGCATAAAAGGTCCACCCAAACCCAGGCATTCCACCTTCCATAAATGCTGTTGATAGAAGAATAGTAAAGGCAGAGGGTAAGAGCCAAAAGCTTAAATTATTCATTCGAGGAAGAGCCATATCTGGGGCACCAATTTGCATTGGTATTAACCAGTTAGCAAGTCCCACAAAAGCTGGCATAACACCTCCAAAAATCATAATTAAGCCGTGCATAGTCACAAGCTGGTTATATTTAATTGGGTCTAAAAGCTGTAAACCTGGTTCAAATAACTCAGCACGAATGCCCATAGCCATAGCACCGCCAGTTAAGAACATTAAGAAGCTAAACCACAAATACAGTGTTCCAATATCTTTGTGATTGGTTGTAAATAACCACCTGGTTATACCTTTTTTTGGCCCGTGGTCATGATCGTGATGTTCAACTACTGCACTCATTTAATCTCCTATAAGTTTACATTTTTATAATCTACTATATCTTTCGGTACAACAACTGTTCCTTCATTGTTTTTGTTGTTATTCCAAGACATTCTTGTAAAAGTTATAACCGACGCCATCTCGACTTCGTTAAGCTGCTCTGCGAAAGATTGCATTTGGCTTCCCCTAATTCCTTCCATCAATATTTCTATTTGTGCAGATTTATCATTCATAACAACTGCACTTCCTGCAAGAGCAGGGTAAAAACCAGGTATGCCTGCTCCATTAACTTGATGGCATGCTGCACATCTGGTGTTATAAATTTCTTCACCCTCCGCAAGCAATTCATCAACCGTCCACTCTTTTTCTGTCAGAAATGCTAGTTGTTCAGCTGCATCCCTTTTTTGCTGAATCCAATCTTGATACTCTTCTTCAGTTACAGCCCTTACAACAATTGGCATATAAGCGTGCCTCTCACCGCAAAGTTCTGTGCAATTTCCTCTGTAAACACCTGGTATGTTTATTGTGGTTTTCGCAACATTAATGAAACCAGGAATAGCATCTTGTTTGACTGCAAAATCACTCATATACCAAGAATGAATAACATCATTACTTGTAATTAAAAATCTAATCGGTGTATTAATTGGAACTACAACTTCTTCGTCGACTTCTAAAAGATAGTTTATGCCCTTCTCTGCTTGATTAGTTTCATATTGATCGGCCGGAGTGGTTAGGTTTGAGAAAAAGCTTAAAGGTTTTTCACCGACCTTTTCATCTAGGTATTTATATTGCCACTTCCACTGCCATCCTATTACCTGAATATCAATTCCTCCCTCTTCGGCTTCATGATCATACATTTGTTTTAGTAGGCTAGACGCCGGGAGTGCCATTAATACAAGTATTATAGTTGGCACAATAGTCCATGCCACTTCAAGCTTGTGATTTTCTTCAAATTTTGCTGGATTCTTGTTGTTGGACCTACGATATTTCCACAAAGAATAGAATAAAATGCCAAAGACTACTACACCAATGCCTACCATAACCCAAAACATAAGCATATGCAGACCAAAAACATTTTCACTTATATCGGTAACGCCCACGGGCATGTTCACATCAAGCCAATCAGCAGATGAAAACATAGAAATTAATAGAAGTGTAATTAGCCCCAGCTCTTTTTTCATGTACGCATATAGTACTATAAATATTGCTAATGTCGAGTAATAAACAGCATCAATAGTTATAGTTTTAGTCGTTTATTATTCTAATAGATTCTTCGCCTTTATTGTCCTTCCTTTCAAAATAATCGCATGAAATACACCTCACAATAGAGTCGTCATCTTTTAAGACAATGGAGTCTATATCTCCACATCTTGGGCACACTGCTCCAGCAATAAATTTATAGCCTTTCATTTTTAATCTTACTCTTAATTTTTTTACTTGGTGCAACCCCGAACCACTCTTTAAAAGATAAAGCTGCCTGCTCTACTAGCATGCCCTGACCATTAAGAAATTTAATCTTTTTTCTTTGCGCTATGCTGTATAAGCTTTCATTGCTGATATTTTTATAGTTTATGTCTATAAGGTATGCCTCAGGACTAAAATTTATGTTGGAAATTAGCTCTAAATATTTTTTGTCTAAAGCTGAAACACAACTAACAACAAAATCATAGTTGCTTTTGTTTCCATCAAATATTTTTGAATCATATGAACCATTGGAAAGGATATATTTATTTTTACTTCTATTCCAAACATGTAAAGAGCATATTTCTGACAGAGAGTTTGCAATTGCATGTCCTGCGCCACCAAGTCCAAGAAGCAAAACATTTTTATTATTAATATTTATGCCTCTTGATATCAAATCTTCAAGAAATCCCCCACCATCAGTTGAGCTACCTTTGATTATAAAACCCTCATTTGCTTCTGTTTTGCTTTCTAAACTTAATGTATTTACAGAAATATTAAAAGAAGAATACTTTTCAGCAACTACTTCTTTGAATGGTTTCGTTATATTAAGTCCTGTTCCACCCTGTTCAAAAAATCCCTTAACAAAATCAATGGGGTTTGAGTTTATGTCGAAAACATCATAAGTTAAATCGATATTAACTTCTTTGCCAAATGACTCGTGAATATATGGGGAAAGAGAATACGCAATATCTTTACCTAAAATTCCAAGTTTATATATCATGCCCAGTTTCTTGAATTTTTGATAACTAAGTAGAGCTTTTTTTCCTCATCTGTTAACTGCTCTTCGAATTTATATCTCCAGGAGACTTCATTCGGTAGAGACATAAGTATAGATTCAATTCTGCCGCCAGATTGAAGACCAAAAAGCGTACCTCGGTCATAAATAAGATTAAATTCGACATATCTACCTCTCCTGAATCTCTGGAACTCTTTTTGTCTATCAGAAAATTTAAGATCCTTCCTCCTGGATATAATTTCTAAATATGAATCAATAAATGCTTTCACAATTTCTTCTGACAAACCTATTCCCTGATTAATGTCTTTGAATTTTTGCTTTTCATAGAAGACACCACCTATTCCCCTGTACTCATTTCTATGTTCTAAATAAAAGTAATTATCACAATTCGTTTTCCATTTCTCATAGTTATGGCCAGATGCTTTTTTTGCATTTTCATGCCAAAGAAGACAATCTTCTTCAAATAAAATATAGGGAGTTAAATCAAAACCTCCACCAAACCATTCTTCCAGGACCTCACCATCCCTAAAAGTACAGAAATACCTTACGTTAAGATGTGAAGTGGGTATATTGGGGTTTTTTGGATGAAAGACCACTGATACCCCTGTGGCAAAATATGGGGCATCTTCGAAGTTATCTTTGCCTACTGAGGACCTAGGAAGTGCTTCTCCTGATATTTGGGAAAAATTTATACCAGCTTTATCGAAGAAGCTGCCCCCGTCAAGAACAACAGAATATCCACCGCCTAAGCCTTCTTTCTTCCATTTGTCGTGAATAGGCAGTGATGTTACTTCAAACTGTAAAAATTTTTTTATTAAAGACTCATGCAAATTCTCAAAATTTAAAGCAACTTTTTTATTTTTATCTAACATAGCAGTTATTTTCAATATCAAATATCTTTGATGGCTTTTTTTGGCCACCCAAAGGAAGATTTAATATACCAAAAATTCTATCTGAAAAAACCTCCTTTACTTCTGTAGCATTTCGACAAACTTGCTGGCCAGAAATATTAGCAGATGTTGAGATTATTTCACTACCAACACCATCAAGGAGATCAAGAAGAACTTTATACTTCGGGATTCTGATAGCAACAGTGTTTTCACCCGTAGGCACAATAATTGTTGTGAATGATTTCGAAAGTTTGTTTATTTGATCCTTGAACTTATGTTCAATTTTAAGCTTATCGAATGCTTGTTCTAGGTTATGGAAAAGGAGGATGTATTTTTTCTCTTTATTCCGTCCTTTAATGCTATTAAGTTTTTGAATGGCTTTCTTTTCATTTAAACAACCTAGTCCCCATACCCCCTCTGTTGGATAGGCAATAACTTTTCCATGTTTGATCCAACCTGCTGCAGTTAAAGAGTTCTTAGCTTCTATCAAGATTTTTATCTTTGAGAATTGTCTTTTCTCTTAGATCTGCTTTGAAAGAACGTATCCTCTGAGCAAGGTTCTCATCTGTCGTCGCAATCATTTGAGCAGCGAATATTCCGGCATTTGTTGCTCCTGCTTTGCCTGCAGCAAATGTCGCAACTGGAACTCCAGCCGGCATTTGTAAAGTTGATAATATTGCGTCAAGCCCGTTTAAAGAACTGTTGTCTGAAGGAACGCCTAACACTGGCTTTGTTGAATGCGCTGCAACTGCTCCTGCGAGATGGGCTGCCATGCCAGCTATCGCAATGTAGGCTCTACAGCCATTAGCTTCAGATGTTTTTAAGAAATCCACAAGCACATCTGGGGACCTGTGAGCAGAAATAACCTTCAACTCGCATGCTATGTCAAAAGATTTTAGTGATTGAATAGCTGCTTTTCCCAGCTCTAAGTCAGAATCAGACCCTAAAATTACTGCAACGTCTATTTTGTCCATATATATAAAATTATAATCTAATGATGAATAAGCTAAACATATTAACATTTCCTGACCCAAGGTTAAGAAAAAAAGCATCACCAATAACAGTTTTTGATGATAACTTGAAGAATTTTGCTCAAGATATGCTTTTTACCATGTATGAAGCAAAAGGAATTGGCTTAGCAGCAACTCAAGTTGACTTTCACAAAAGACTTATTGTGATTGATGTTTCAGATGAGCAAGATAATCCTTATTTCTTGGTTAACCCAACCTACAAAGTATTAGATGATGCGATTGAACATTTCAAAGAAGGCTGCTTATCAGTTCCTACATATTTTGAAGATATTTACAGGCCAAAAAAAATAGAACTTACTTTTCAGGATTTAGAAGGTAAACAGCATATTGAAATTGCTGAAGGAATTTTTAGTGTATGTGTTCAACATGAAATTGATCACCTTGAAGGAAAGCTTATGGTTGACTATATATCTCCTCTTAAAAGGGACAGGATTAAAAATAAGCTACTAAGAAAAAAGGATGACAGCCCCAAAAATTAAAATTGGTTTTGCTGGAACACCGGAACTAGCTTTTTATCATTATCAAGAATTAGCACAAGATAACGAGCTTGAAATAAAATATGTTTTGACACAACCCATATCGAGATCAGGAAGAGGATTGACAAATCAACGTTATTCTTTACGGAATCTTTCAAAGGAAATTCCAACTTTTGCACCTATTGATCTCAATGAAAAAGGTTTTGCAGAGGATATAGTAAGACATCAAATAGATTTGCTGGTAGTTGTTGCCTACGGGCAAATATTACCTGAGTGGATCTTAAATTATCCAAGGTTTGGCTGTATGAATGTTCATTTCTCACTTTTGCCACTCTACAGAGGAGCGTCACCAATTCAAAGAAGTATAGAAAATGGTGATTGTGAATCAGGAGTAAGTTTTATGAAATTAAATGAAGAAATGGATGCTGGGCCTATTTATTTTCAAAGTAAAACTACAATCAAAGGCCTAGATTTTTATGAAGTTGAAGAGAAATTAGTTAATTTATCTCTAAAAAATCTGAATGGCGTTATAAAAAAAATAGTTTCAACAGATCTGAAGGCCAATGATCAAGATCATACTCTTGCAACAACTGCAAAGAAAATTTTAAAAGACGAGGGACAGATAAACTGGGCAGACAATTTTGAGGTAATTCTCAATAAATTTAAAGCTTTTAAGAATTGGCCAGAAACTTTCTTCGTCTGTAAAAACCAAAAAATAAAGATTCATAATATGATTATTGATGCAGAGAAGACTGGGCCGGCTGGCACAGTAGCACACATAGATAAAGACTCTATAGGCATTTTTTGCAATAATGGCATTATATTGATAACGGATTTACAGTTTCCGGGGAAAAAAATAATTAGTGCTAGAGATTTCTTTAATTCAAAAAGGGATATAATTTCTGTTGGGGATAGTTTAAATTGAAAATAGTTATTCTTGGAGGTGGTTCGATTGGTGGTAGTGTCGCCAGTGAGCTTTCAACTGAAGAAAATGATGTGATTGTTATTGATAACAATCAAGAAAACCTTGACTTATTAAGCACAAAAGAAGGCATTTTAACAATAAACGGTAATGCTTCTTCTCCATCCACTTTAAAAAAAGCAAATTTAGATACTGATACATTGCTTCTGTGTCTTACAGACTCTGAAGAGGTAAACCTTTTAGCCTCTATAGTTGCAAAATCAAAATTTAATGTCGGTAAAATAGTTTGCAGACTCATAGGATCAGATTATGAAACTATTTCAGCAGAGATAGCATCTGGTGTTGATTATTTTATAAATCCAGAGAATTTAATAACTGAAGAAATAAAAGAGCTACTTCATCATCCTGGATCATTGGAAATACTGGACTTTGTTGATAATAGATTGAAACTTGTAAGTGTTTATGCAAAAGAGTCTGGTTTGTTGGTTGGCAAACAAATTAGAGAGCTTAGAGATCATTTGCCTGATTATGAAACCAGAATACCAGCTATCTATAGAGATGAAGAGTTAATTATTCCAAACGGCGAAACTGTTATTAAAAAAGATGATGAGGTTTATTTTGTTGCTGATGAAAAACACATAGAACAAGTCACAAGGGAGCTACAGAAACTAGAAGAGAAATATAAGAATGTTGATATAGCTGGTTGTGGAAATATTGGAAAAACATTGGCATCAAAAATCTATGAAGATTTTAATGTAAAGGTCATAGAAAAGGATCAAGAACAGTGTGAAGAGGCTGCTGAAGAGTTAGATAATATATTAATTTTGAATGCAGATGCTGCTGACAAAGAATTTTTATCAAGCGAAGGTATAAATAATTGTGATGTCTTTATTGCAGTCACTCAGGATGATGAAACTAATGTTATATGTTCCCTCATGGCTAAAAAGCTTGGAGCAAAAAAAACAATTACCATTATCAACAAAGAGGCTTACTTTGATCTGATGGATCGTAACGACTTAGATATTATTATATCCCCAGTCCAAATAACGGTATCTCATATTTTGAAATATATAAGAAGAGGGCTAGTTTTTAATGCTCACAAGGTAAAGAAAGGGGCTGCAGAAGTTATTGAAATGAATGTTGATAGCTCCATAAGTAAAATAATTGGTAAAAAAATTAGTGACTTGGGCTTGAATGGATCAATGAATATTCCAGCCATTTGTAGAGAGGATCAAGTCTTAATGGCACATGGCATTACCGAGATTAAAGAAGGTGATCATCTTTTAATATTTTATAAAGATAAATCTGCGTTTGATTCGTTTTATAATAAATATAAATGATTACTCTCCTAAAAGTATTAAGGTTTTTGGGGCCAATATTTCTTTTTTTCTCAACATTGGTTGTCCTGCCATCCTTGATAATGAGTTACTTTGAGAACATTACAGATAGTGGGTTAATAATAATTCTTTTGTTGAGTATTTTATATTCCTTAATCGTTAGATTTACCCTGAGAAAACGAAAATTTATTTACACTCCGAGAGATGGTTTCTTAATTACCTTTGTAAGTTGGGTTTTGGTCTCATTAGTGGCAGCAATTCCTTTTTACACATTTGGGATGACATATATAGATTCTTTTTTTGAAGCAGTATCAGGATTAACCACAACTGGATCGACATCAATATCAAGTTTATCTGAGCTTCCAAATTATTTATTAATGTATAGGCAATTGCTGCAATGGGCTGGAGGGGTAGGTTTAGTAATTGTAGTCTTAGCAATAATACCTGCTGTCTCAGGTGGGGTTAGGGTTCTTCAAGCAGAAACATCAGGTTTTGCAGAAAAAAGTTTTTCACCTAGATTAAGAGAAACTGCCAGATCACTCTTAAAGTTTTATTTATTGATTACTTTAGTTTGTGTTGGTGCTTATTGGTTTGTAGGAATGTCATTATTTGATGCTTTTGCACATAGCTTTAGTACTGTTTCTATTGGAGGGTTCTCTGTTTATGATCAAAATTTTGGCCATTTTCAGAATCTAAACATAGAGCTAGTAGCCATTATTTTCATGATAATATCTGCAACAAACTTTGGTCTTCATTTTCTTGCTGCAACAAAATTCAAATTTGTAAATTATTTTAGAAACGATGAATTTGTATTTTTCTTAATCATATTATTTTCTGCCATCATTGTATCTGTACTCTTGTTAGTAATTAAGGAGGGCTTTGCCCTATCTGATGCATTACGTTATGGCTTATTTCAAACTATTTCGATTGTGACAACTTCGGGTTTTACGTTGCTGCCTCTTGACAGTTTTGGTCAAGCAGTGCCATTTTTTATATTCATTGTTGCATTTATTGGAGCATGTTCAGGTTCTGTGGGTGGCGGAATGAAAGCTTGGAGAATTCTTATGTTATTAAGGGTGGCTGTTGATAGCATTACTAAATTAATGCACCCTAATGCTGTAAGTTCTACAAAGATAAATGGTGTCAAAATCGAGAGCAGTCAAATTGAATCCGTTTTTTCTTTTATTGCTTTTTATATTGCATTTTTTCTTTTTTTTCTGTTCGTTCTTATTTTCCAAAGTGTTGATTTTTACTCTGCTTTCTCTGCAACTGCTGCAGCAATTAATAACTTAGGGCCAGGTTTAGGTTCTTTTTCTGAAAACTATTCAAGCCTTTCTGATTCTGGAAAATGTACCCTGGCTTTTGCAATGATAGTCGGCAGACTTGAATTGTTTGGTGTTTTAATTTTGTTTTTTCCTTCGTTTTGGAGAAGCTAGTAAATATTTTTTCTATTACCTGATAGTTTTCTAAATTTTTTATACTCCCATCCGTAGAGATTAGGATCTTCCTTGATAGCATCTTCAAAATATTTGTTCATACGATTAGTTGTTATTGGCTCTTTGATATGGACGGTATTTAATTTATATTTTTTTATAGTTCCTTTTTTTAGATAAACAAAATAAAGGTCATGAGTTTGTTTTTTTGATAGCTTCTCAATAATATCTAGAGAAAGGCATTCTTTTCCGAAAAAATTTGAATATTTTCCAGCATTATGTGGCACTAAGTCAGTAGCAATAATTATATCTTCGCCTTTGAAAAAGTTTTTAAAAAATTTATTTGTTTCTATTGAGCTTGCAGAATAAAGTTTAGCTCCCCTGCTCTCGCGAATTTTTTTAACTAAATCATTAATTTTTTTATTTTTTGTTGCTGTAAAGATGATATTTAATTTGCTTAATAAATCTGACACAAAAAACAGCATTACATCAACGCAACCCATGTGTAAGGTGAATATTAACTTTGGTTTTGCAGAGTGATTAAATATAGGTTTATCCTCAATTTCTAGTAGTTTTTTATAATTGTCTGGGTTTCCCCATAGAAAGGGATATTCAAGATAACTTTCTGTCGTGTACTTTAGACTTTCATTTAAAGATACATTTCTCAATCCTTCTATGTGTTTTAGATTGTTTCGTGTGATTCTTTTGGGTTTTGCATTTGTAATATTAACTATTAAAAGGATTAATTTTGATATGTACCTCAAAATAAACAAAGGTATAAATGAAATAAGTTTGAAGAGTATGAGAAACATTCTTAAAGTTATAGAATAGCTTTTATTAGAAACATAAGGAACATATTTTGCCTGCAAAAAATATTGAAGAACTAGTTGCTCTTTGCAAAAGAAGAGGTTTTATATTTCAATCAAATGAAATATATGGTGGAGTTCAGGGTCTTTATGATTACGGACCACTTGGCGTTGAGTTAAAAAACAATATCAAAAACTCTTGGTGGAAATCTATGGTTTATGACCGAGATGATGTTGAGGGTCTCGATGCAGCAATACTTACAAAGCAAGCAGTTTTACAATATTCTGGTCATGAAGAAACTTTTACCGACCCACTTGTTGATTGTAGGTCGTGTGGAGGAAGATTTAGAGCAGACCAGGTTCCTGATAATTGTAAAGAGGAGGATTTAACAGAGCCTCGCCAGTTTAATTTAATGTTTAGAACAAATATTGGTCCTGTAGATGATGGAAAAACATTTGCGTACCTAAGGCCAGAAACAGCACAACAGATTTTCACTAATTTTAAAAATGTTGTTGACTCAACCTCAAAAAGCATACCTTTCGGTATAGCTCAAATAGGGAAAGCATTCAGAAATGAGATAACATTGAAAAGTTTCATTTTCAGAGTTCGTGAGTTTGAGCAAATGGAATTAGAATTCTTTGTGGAACCAGGTACTGACGAAAAATGGCATAAAGAATGGGTCGAACATAGACTTAGTTGGTGGGAAGCACAGGGAGTACCGAAAAACAAATTAGTATTATACGAAGTTCCAAAAGATGAATTAGCTCATTACTCTAAAGCAACAGTAGATTTAATGTATGAGTTCCCTCATGGTATTGAGGAGTTGGAGGGTATTGCTAACCGCACAGATTTTGATCTAGGTTCACATTCTAAAAATCAAGATGAATTAAACATTACTGCAAAAGTAAAGAAAAACAAAGATTCGAATTCAAAACTGGCAATAAAGGAGCCTCATATGAAAGATTGGGTAGTTCCTTATGTAATTGAGCCATCTGCTGGTGTTGATAGAGCCCTTTTAGCAATAATTAACGAAGCCTATAAAGAAGAAAAAGTGGGTGATTCCTCAAGAGTTGTTCTCTCATTCAAACCCCATCTATCACCTATTAAAGCAGCTGTAATTCCACTTAAAAAAAATAATGACAAAATGGTGTCCCTTGCAAAACAAATTAAAAATGATTTACAGAAACTGGGCTTAGGTAGAGTAGTTCTAGAGAATTCAGGTAATATTGGTAAAAGCTACAGGCGACATGATGAGGTAGGCACTCCATTATGTATAACAATTGATTTTGAGAGCCTTGAGAATTCTGACGTTACTGTACGAGATAGAGATACAATGAAGCAAGACAGAGTGAACATAAAAAATTTAAAAGATTTCTTTCTTGAATATTTTTAAATATCAACATTCTCTGCAGTTAAAGCATTATCATCGATAAATTCACGTCTAGGTTTTACTTCATCTCCCATAAGTGTTTCGAAAATTTCATCTACAGCATCTCTAGCATCATCAAGTGTGATTTGCACCAATCTTCTATGTGTTGGATCAAAGGTTGTTTCCCAGAGCTGCTCTGGATTCATCTCACCTAAACCCTTATATCTTTGTATCTCAGGAGCTCTTGCATTATCTGTGCTATCTGATCTTATAGTTTTTAAAATTTCTTCTTTTTCTTCTTCATCCTTCGCATAATATATCTTAGAACCTTTCTTAATTTTGTATAAAGGTGGGAGTGCTAAATAAATATGCCCCTTTTCAAGTAAGTCATACATTTGGTTATAAAAGAAGGTTAATAAAAGTGTTCTTATATGTGACCCGTCTACATCAGCATCGGTCATAATTATAATTCGGTGATATCTTAACTTTTCTAAATCAAACTCATCTATACCAATGCCTGTTCCTAGTGCGGTAATAAGTGTTCCAATCTCATTTGATCCCAAAACTTTGTCAAGTCTTGCTTTTTGCACATTAATTATTTTTCCTTTGAGAGGAAGTATTGCTTGAAATGCCCTATTGCGTCCTTGTTTAGCTGAACCTCCAGCTGAATCTCCCTCAACCAGAAACAACTCTGATAAAGATGGATCCTTTTCCTGACAATCTGCTAATTTTCCAGGTAGACCACCAATATCAAGCAAACCTTTTCTTCTGGTCATTTCTTTTGCTTTTCTAGCTGCTTCTCTCGCGTATGCTGCTTCTAAGACTTTTCCAAGGATTTCTTTAGCTTGTTGCTTGTTTGCTAACAAGAAGTCCATGAAATAGTCATTCAATAGACCCTCAACAGCTGGTCTAGCTTCTGATGAGACAAGCTTATCTTTTGTTTGGGAAGAAAATTTAGGGTCTGGCATCTTAAGTGAAATTACTGCTACCATTCCCTCTCTTACATCTTCACCGGTTATTTCGACCTCCTTCTTGCGCATTAAGTCTTCTTTTTTTATAAAATTCTTGATAACTCTTGTAAGTCCGCCCCTGAATCCTGCTAAATGTGTGCCTCCATCCGCTTGTGGTATGTTATTAGTGAAACATTGCACATTTTCCCTGTAAGTACCAGTCCACTGCACCGCAATCTCAACACCTATACCTTTCATATTTGCATTAGCGTAAAAAGCTGAGCCTACAGTTTCTTTTTTTCCTGTTAAATGTCTTACAAATTCACTTAAACCGCCATCTGATTTGAAATTTTCAGTTTTTCCAGTTCTCTCATCTAAGACACTAATCCCGATCCCTTGGTTCAAGAAAGACAGTTCTCTTATTCTTTTTACAAGAATATCTGTGTGGAAATTTGTGTCCGAAAATATTTTTTTGGAGGGTAAAAAAGTAACTTTTGTCCCAGTTTCTTTGCTTTTTCCAACTATTTCGAGTTTTGTTTGTGGGAAACCATCTGCATATTCTTGTTTGTATAATGATCCCTGTCTTTGTATTTCAAGTACCAGTTTACTGCTTAGTGCATTTACGACTGATACACCAACCCCATGCAGGCCTCCTGATACCTTATAACTATTCTCATCAAACTTTCCTCCAGCGTGGAGTACGGTCATTATGACTTCTGCTGCGGATGCGCCCTCTTCGTGCTTGTCAACTGGGATGCCTCTTCCATTGTCAGCAACCGATATAGACCCATCTTTCCCAACAACTACATCAATTTGATCACAAAAGCCCGCTAAGCCTTC
>MDTD01024363.1_pt1 | contig 110160 bp, 140 predicted proteins | sample 811221 | NCBI WGS metagenome assembly MDTD01 (sample SAMN05326646, study PRJNA326480) | marine metagenome | isolation source: seawater | place: Pacific Ocean: South West | collected 2011 | reverse complement strand
CCCCCAGAAGAAGTTGCTGCTGCACCAGAGGCAGCACTAGGATCTCTAGTATCTATTTTAAGTCTGCTTATTTCATCAGCAATTGTATCAAGTGATGTTTGATAGCATGGTAGAACTTTCTTAATTTCTTTATGCATCTTATCAAACTTTGACTTATCTGCTGCCAATGCTTTTATATCTGAAGTATCATTCATGTATACAGATACAAGATTTGCCATCGCTCCCATTGTTCTGTTTAGCTGATTTATCTTTTCCTGAATTTCATCCTGAGATAGCTCTGGAGATAATGCTGCAGCTCTAAGACTTGACACTGTATCATCATAAGTGCCAAGCTCTCTAGTCAATCTTTGGTGCGCCCTTTGTACATCAGAATTTGAAAAATTAACATCAGACATGCTCGCAAGAAGCGTTTTCGTATCAGATTGGCATCCAGATAATTGGTTTGCTGCTGTTTCAAATAATTTTTTTACCTTTTCTACATTATGCTTTCTAAGTGCTGGCGTATCTCTTAGCCAAGCCATTATATCTGGACCCCACTCTAGCCCAGCCCAAACGCCACCAATTGCAAGCCCCCCAAGAAATAGCTTCATAGTGGTCGATGAAGATTCTCCAGCATCAGCTATTGCATCAGCGCCCTTTGCAAGTGCCTTAACCTGTTCTTCCAAATTAGATATTTGCCTTAATACTCTTGGGTTTGCAGGAAGATCTTCAAGGCCTCGTATTGCTTTGTTTATTTCTGAAATTTTCTGTTGATTTGAAAGATTTACATCATCAATTTTTTTTGTTAGATCATCAGTTAATTTTGCGATTTCATCATTAATCTCTTTTGGAGTTCTTGGTGGAACCTGTGGGCCTGGTGGATTTTGAGGTCCTGGTGGATTTTGAGGTCCTGTCTGATTTTGAGGTCCTGTTTGATTCTGCGGCTTAGTCGGCTTAGGCGGCTTTGGAGCATCTAATTTTGCAATCTCTCTTAATTTTTTATTAAAAGAAGCTGCCTCAGCAGGAGATAGTCCCTCCATGGCTGCAGAAATATGACTTTGCTTTATCTGACCACCATCTGCGCCAGCTTGTATTACCAATCTTTGCATAAATTGCTGAGCTTTTCTTGGAGGTATCATCGCATTTCCGGCAGCATCCTCCGCCAACCTGAGAGCCTCAGCAATATTCGCCTTTTTCCCGGTCATTGCAGTTAGTATCATCCTCCTGGTTGCCAATACATTTAAGTCCTTAACTAAAAGTGACTTAATTGGAATTTTTCCCTCTTCTATTCCTTTAAATATTGTCCTTATATCTATTGCTTCGCCGCTGCCAACAGGTACTCTCACTGCACCCATATTATCAAGATGACCAAGAACTCTTGCTGAAAGAGCTGAAGTATCAACCCCTGAAACACCCGGAGACAACGCTCTTATAGCTGGACTAAAGCCCTTTACAATATCTGCGTAATTATCTATATTTCTAGTGCCTTTTAGCGAAGATATAATGGTCGCAATGGCAGAAACTCTATCTGCCAACTTTACAAGTCCGCCCCTCTTCTCGTTAAACTTGTGCATTGTTTTTGAAAAAGCATCAAAAATATCACTAGAATTTGAGGAATTTATTCGCATACAACCTCTTTATCATCAATACTATCTATAGTTCTTTCTATTTTATAGACCAAATCCATTTCGCCATTATCTAGCGCAACCTTTATCATCTTTTTTAAATCAGCAATTATAATCTTTTCATCTAAAATTTCATCTTGATTTGTGCCGTCTATCACTTCGTCAGTCTCTTCATCATCTGCTGCTGAAGTAAGATTGTCTAATGATGCCTTTGCAGCTTCGGTTGCAGCATGAAGATCTTTCATTTCCTGAGTTTTCTTGGCAACTTCGTTAGATGCTTTTTGTATACCTTCTAATTTTTTATAATTATCAATTATATTTTTCTCTAATTGCTTAACGACTTCGCTATTATTAAAGTGGACTCTATCTTCCTTGCTCCATGAATTTGGCATTTTATTCCCCAAAAGATGGTTTAATTATCAACATTATTTGTATTAATTAGTAGTTTTATATTTGTAATTTTTGCCGCATTATAACAGCATAAATTCAATTGTTCCAATTGAAGCGGATGGTGGGCCGGTACATATTGCCACTCCAGGATGGCTCTCTGTAGGCTGCCTTGATGTTAACTTTCCATCAAGGCCAACATAAAGATTTGCATTTAGTGGATAAACTTGCGTAGTATCAAATTGATCAGTTGCATATATACCTCTTTGATAGTGGATTGTTATTCTTCCAGAGCCAATAGTTGTATCATCCCCAGGTCTTCCTGCCACTCTATATATATAATTTACAACAATATTAAAACTATCATTTATACCATCGCCATCAGAGTCATAATTTAATTCTGAGCCTGCAGGGACTGTTACAATGCCATTGACACTATTAAGGACAACGCCAACAGTGGAGGTAAAGCTATCTTCAATAACATTAGGAAATTCGAGCACTCCAGTAACATCTTCGACGTTTACTCTGTTGCCATTTTCATCTATTACAGACGCAGCAACATTTATTAAAATTACTTCGTCTATTTGTGTTTTTGTAAAAGCGGTTGTTCTAACATCATCAATTATTCCCATTGGAGCCGTTCCATCGCTAACGCTAGCAACAGTATCATTACCTATTAGGCCCAATTGAGCGAACATGCCTGGCTCAAATTCTGCTGTTGGATCGACCGCTATACTTAGAGGCATAGCGTTACCAGCATGAATAATTTTTAACAAAGCTATTCTCCAAACTTATAATATAAAAAGGGGAAGAAAATAAATCCTTCCCCTTATTATACTTAATTAGTATTTAAGTTTAAATAGATATATTTCGAATAGTTGTTCTAACAACATCTCCCGCAAATACATCTCCAGAGCTATCTAAAGATCTTGCTATTTTTTTTAGACCTTCGATAACAAAGGTTTTTTTACTAGCTTCTTTCCTTAGATCTTCGCCAATGCTTATAGCAGTTGCTTCTACCATATCTGCTGCAAAATGCTCATCCTTACCTCTTAGGTCGGCAGCAATTTTACCAAGTCCCTTGATTAAAGCATTTTCTTCTCCTGCACAGGAATCAATAGCTTCATCTAAGCCAGTCTTATCATCCACTTTATCTTCGTCATGATCCATCAAAAAGCTTTCTGGACTTTCATCTACTAAATCAGAGCTTTCAGAGCTTTGATCTTCGGACAAATCAACCTCTCCAGTATCTGCATCATCAATTAAATCAGAATCCTGCATTGCAACTTTGCTTAAAGGAGAGTTGCCTGTAGTGTTGCTCAATATTTTTGCAAACTCGCTTGCCAGGGCATCTCCCGAACCTTTTATTCCAAACATCTTTATTACTCCCACATCATTGAAAGTGAACTTGCACTTGTGGCATCTACAGAGCTCTTCATTGTTGCATCACTAGAAACTCCTACGTTTACACCACCCAAATCTGAAGCAACTTTAACACTTGCTACAGACCTTGCAGAGTCTATACTTCTCTTAAAAGCCTCAAAAGCTCTGTCATCAAAAGACATTATTTCATCAACCTGCTTATCCAATGCAGTCTTGGTATGCGGTAACAAGCCCTTTCTTTGCATCTCAAGACCAATATCATAAGCCCTTCTAAGCATTATCTTGTATTTGCCCTTTGCTTCTTCTGCTTTCTTCTGGTTCATTGAATCCTCAATCTTGCTCTTAAGAATATTTGCAGGACCTGAGCTAGCCTGATTTGATGCAACCTTTGTTGTGTCCATAAGTGGCCTAAAACCCTGCTCCAAATTATCATCCTTAGATTCGGCCAACTTTAACATCTTCTCTCTTCTCGATCGCCTATCTCCAAGGAATTTATCATTTGCAGACTTGAGAATTGCCCCTCTTCTTTCTTTTCTTAGGTTCATTGCTGATGCAACAAGATCCATGGCATGTGATTCGTCATCTACACAATTTGGATCATCTGCGCAATCTCCACTTTCTGCATGATCTGGATCATCTGCACAACTTCCATCTGCCGCATAACTTCCGCAATCCTCTATAAAATTAACATCATGCACCTCATTTAGTGGGCCTTCAGATGCAATGGATAGCAATGAGCTAGCAACTCTAACCAGAGCTGTTGCTTCGCCGTATATTTCGTCCGAATCTTTTACCGCAGCAGTAGCAAGCTTTGTAAAGCTGCTTGCCTGATCATGTGACAACCTTGATATGTTATCATATGTTTCTGCAACCATTGCTATTTCATCAGCAGAATCATTAAGCTTTGCCTCTGCAACCTTTATTTGGCTTATAAGCTCTCCGGCTAAAGCTACAGTTTCTGAAGATACAAGCTCTTCAGAGGCTCCACCTGGAGTTATATTCACATCAATGTCTGCAACCTGCTTATCATGCAGTCTGTCTTTTAAGTCTCTAATCTCGTCAATTAGTCCCTCAATGTCGGCAAGTCTTGAGTCAATTTCTTCGCTTGGACTATCCTCTGAAGGTGCACTATCTTCGCCCTCTTCATCAGTTGGGGGCCCTAGCTCATCAGCTGGTTCAGCAGCACCAGCCTCTTCACCACCCAGGCCTTCGCCGCCAAGCAAATCTTCATCGCCGCCCATGGCTGGCTCAGCAGCTGGAGCCTCTGGGGCCTCTTCCAGCGGAGGAAGTCCCATGTCTTGAGCACCTTTTAGAAGGAATCTAACATGATCAACGCCACTGGCCCTAACCTGTTTGCAAACCTCTTTTCCATACCCTGGGCTTGTTAACCATCCCCAGTTTGCATCTAGCTCATCTCCAAATATCTCGCCAGCAGTCGCTCTTATCAGCGTATCTCCACCCGAAGTAAGCTCGAAAGTAGAAGCACTCTTGTTAATATTTCCTAAAGAGTCCTTATGTAGAGCAACCTTTGTCCTAAGGGCAGGACCTCTATATCCATTGCTCGCCCTGCTCAACTTGCCCTTAAGGTCTGCATCTCCAGGATGAAGCCCTTCGGCACCGCCCATTGAAGAATCTTGGTGCATCTGCTTATCGGAATCAAAGCCAAAGGTTTCTGGCTTAAAAGTGTTTGGCTCAACACCTTCTGATCCACCCTGATGATAGGCCTCTCTTCTAATTCTTCTAGCATTAAGCTGAGCCCTGCTCAACTTGCCCTTAAGGTCTGCATCTCCAGGATGAAGCCCTTCGGCACCGCCCATTGAAGAATCTTGGTGCATTTGCTTGTCGGAATCAAAGCCAAAGGTTTCTGGCTTAAAAGTGTTTGGCTCAACACCTTCTGATCCACCCTGATGATAAGCTACTCTACGGCGTAGCTCCGCACGACTTCTTAATTTAGACTCATTCATGATATCCTCCATGATTTTATTTATTGAAATTTTTCGTATATTTTCGGTTTTATTGCTTTCTGAGGCAAATCCAACTAAATTATTATTTTGCGCTACGCCATTAGGCACCGAACTGCCTGTTGTAAAATCTTGATTTTCAAAATCATTATTAACTTCAGCTAAATGTGAAGTTACTCCAAAGCTAGATGGATTATCCCCCTGAAGTGCTGGGGCATCTTCTCCGCCTACAGTAGTTCCTTCGGCAAGGGAAATATTACCCAGAATATCCTTGGCCAAATCGACTGTTTGTGTAATACCCTCATTATCAGAGTCATCGTATTGATCTAATATTTTTGCTGACTCTGCTAAATTCCTTGCAGTTTGTGCTGCAGCAGCAACATCAGGACTAACCTGGCTTGATTTAACCAGGCCATTATTACTTAAAAAACTTTTTATTATATTTGATCTTTTATCAATTGAGCAGCCATCACTTCCACATGCAGTTTTCATAATGCCCTCAAGATGTTTTGCCTGATTTAGAGAAAGTTTACCAAGCATTTCGTCTACATTTGAGACTCCATTGTTGATAAATTCATTTTGATACTTCTTTAAAGATGCAAAAACCTTTAAAAGAACTGCACCCTTTTCGGCAGGTTGAACTACCAAACTATACTCTATTGGCTTTAGGCCAACATTTACTTCACCATAGTTTGTGCCAGCCTTTATATGCTCACAATATTCGGACTGAACTCTAGCTTTCTTTTGGCATGTTGTACATATGGCCTGCTCAACACCAGTCCCCATGGACCCATACCTAACCAAGCCAGACTTTACCTTGCTTGATAAATCTGGATAATTTACCTTATCCAATGCGCACAATCCGACTACCTGCTTGAATTTGTCATCATAATGGGTATCTAAAATTATACCCCTTATTCCATCTACGGAACTTGACTCATGATCTCTACAAAGGGGCTTTCCTATCCAATCTTTGGCTGCTTTTTTTAGCTCTGATTCTGGAAAAATATCTCCATTATTATTCTTAAGCGGCATAACATTTCCATGCCACTTCCAATTTTCATCAAAAAAGCCCCATGCATCCTCTCCGTTTGCCAGCTTTTTTATTCCACCGAAATCATCCAAAAGAGCTGCCTCTGCAGACTTTAAGAAGACTATGGAAAAATAGGTAAAATCATCAGATCTAGGAGCTATCTTTCTAACATCATTTGCAACCTTGCTCATTCTCTCGACAAGCTCTGGTGATGCCAAGATTTTCTCGCTGCTAATTTCAGATATTTTGCCATCTGGGGATGCTGATATTTTCTTTATCATTTATTTTTACCTTATAAAAATATAAAAAATACTTACTTTATCAATGAATATTATAATAAAGGGGAATTTATGTAACTTTATTTATTAAAATATATACTTATTACTACTTTTCTCTTTCTTTGCGGCGAGGCGCTATCGGATGAGGTAAAATGGGATCTTCTTTTTCGCGCTCCTTCGATTTGTCATCATCATCGCCCAATATTGCACTAGCCCTTCTGTTGCCAGAATCTAGATACAAAATATTTTCTTCGCCATCTTCTTTTCCAGATTTATCTTTTGTTTTTTTTACAAAAATTTTTTTTGTTTTATCTCCGAACTTTATAAACATTTAATCTTTACTCCGATAATATCGTTATTCCAAGTATATTTGAATCAATATAATTTCTTGCTCTCTCTAGGGTCTTCTTTAAATCTTGCCCAAATGCGTCTGCCCTACTAACCTCTTGAGAATGTTTTGTTACAAAGTCATCTGCATCAATTATCTTTATTAAATTAAAGATTTTATTTGAACAATCTGCATATGTCTTTGCTGAATTTGTAATGCTATCAATTATTTCTTCTGTGGATGAAATATCCTTTATGTCTCTAAGAGTAACTATTCCGTTCTTTAGGTCAATTAATATATTTTTTATATCATGTGATATTTTTTTGCAAGAATTATTATATAAACCCTTTGATTTTTTAACGACCCCCTCGATATTCGCCACTCTTTCATATTCTGCTGCATTATGATTAAACTTCGCCAAAACTTTTGCTATTCCCTTTTCTGCCCTCTCAAGAGATCTTCTTGCATGCTTTGCGGACTTTTTTACCTCTTCTGGAACTGGAACTCCCGCAACCTTTACCATGTTACCAGAAAAAATCTTAATATTATTACATGAATACTTCATTCTTGCTGCGTCAATTTTTTCAATATCTGAAAAATCTTTTGGCATATACATTATATCAATTTTTCCCGAAGGATTATCAATCAAAAACCTTGAAGCAATTTTAGAATATATTATGTATTTATATAAGTCTTCATCTAGATCCTTTGAGGTTGCTATGACAACCATTTTGTTATCACAAAGATCTTCGTGCATTTTTTGTAAAAATTTATCATCTAACCTTAATCTATTAAAGCTACCGTTTGCACCAAGGGCCATTCTGTTGCTTCCATTTTTTAAAATTCCAGTATTAAAAATTTTATCTAGCCCAACATAAAATCCATCTGATGTTTTTATAAATGTATCATTATTCAAATCTCTTGCTATCTTTGTATCTACTGGACCAACTGGCCTCGAAGGAAATAGTTTAACTTTTGAATTTTTTGAAAAAATATCACCATCTATGCAAAAGATGCTAACACCTTTGTGTCTTTCTTGATTTTTAGAAAAATACTGTCTATACCTACTAAGTCTATCACTAGTACTTGATGTTTTTTTAATTGGTATACTTTTATTTAGATACCTACTAACACTATCTGATCTTGCCTCAGAAAGTGTAAGCTCTCTTAGTGAATCACCAACATCAAGTCCCAATAGGTCTGAATGTCCGCCATTTATTTCCAAAACACTTAATGAATTTGCGCAAGAAAATAGACCCGGATCACCAGGCTGTATATTTTTAGATATTTTTTTAATAATCCCATTTTCATTTGCAAATATTATATCAATAGGAAAGCCTACTGTACCCATGTGAAATGTAACATCCATCGGAGAACCATTTCTGAACAATAGGCCCTCATTTTCTTCCAGCCCAGAATAGCACTGAAGTCCGACCTCTCTATCTAAGCTGGACTCTGCTATGTTACATGCAAAATATATAGATTCCCCATTTCTTTTTTCAATATGAACAACCCTTTTGCTATCAGCACCCATTTTAACTATAATGTTATTATCAAAAAGTATTGTTGCAGAATTAAACTTTAAATGCTTGTTTATATTTTTTCTTGATAATTTGCAGCTTAACTGTTCTTTGCTTACAAAAACTGCATCAAATTTCTTCCCAAAATTATAGAACCTTACATCTTCACAAGCACTACTTGCAATGGTTGATTCAAATTTATTTCTAGATATACTTGTGACATTATATTTTAATCTGGCCAATTTGTTTGATAATTTATCATCATTAATTATTAAAATATTCGCTGAGCATTTTGTTGACCCTAGGGACTTAAGAAGATCTTCTAGCCCATCTTCGATCGGACTAATAATGCCTGATTCATATCCTGATATTGCCTCAGTTATATTTTGATTATCATTATCTGGCCTTCCACCAGAAGGATTTAGAGTATCATACCAATTTGGGGAATCAACAGTTATCGAGGTATCAGATCCATCAGGAGACTGATCGTGTCCATATATCCAAGGGTAGGCTGTTTTTTTCATACTTGCGCCTCAAAGCTTTCTTATTAGTTCTTTTATGACTAAATTTATAAAATATGCATCTTTACTATTTAGTATATTTTTTACCAACCCCAAGCTTGCGCCGATCGCAGCACCGCCTGGGGCTTTTTTGTTTGCTATCTCAAGAGTATTAAATTCAGATAACTTGTTAGCAACATTTTTAAATGACGGCCCTCTTTTTTCTGGGCTTATCTTTGCTAACATTATTTTAATTATCTTATAAAGTTGATCTGCTACATAAATTGGATTCATTTCGAGAATTTGTGCTTTTTTGCTAATTTTAATGTTTGGCAAATAAAGCTTATTTATTGCATTTTGATAAGCAATTTCATCACTACCCGTTTCAACCTTAATATTGCTGTATACAATAACTGCGTCTGATATAATTTTGCTAGCATTTGGTATATCAGAATTAGAAATATTTATCAAAGAAGCTCTAAATAATTTTTCATGATTTTTTATTCCACTTTTAGCAGTCTTTATCATTAAAAAGTCTATGAAATCTGCGTAAGAATTCATTCCTACATTATCCAAACCATCAGCTAGCTCCAACAATAGTTCCGACAGGTCGTCAAACCCTTCTATATGGTGATTCTTACTATTGGAACGATCTTTTATCTCTATTAAGTCTTCATTATCCTTCATTAGAGGTATCTGAACAGACTCTATCGGCATAGAAAGTCCTCTTGCTCCTTCAATTGAATTATCTGAAATTCCTATTTCGCTAAAAATTTTTTCATTAAATTTAGGCTTAATAAAATTATTTTCTTTAGATTTATATGATTTAATATTCATTTTTCACTTTTTTGATTTTGTTCTCCCAAAATCTTTAGAGCCAACCCTATCAGATAGGGATTTTCCTTTCCACTTTTTTACACGAAAATGCTTTCCAGATTTAGATTTTGCTTTACCCCCAGAAGCGACAAGAGACGCTGGTGTAAATGTTACAATATTTCCATCAGGATCTAAAGTCTCATAGTATGGTGTAGTCCCTGCTGAATCTGCAATTTTCTGTAGTCTATCAATAATTTTTTTATTCATTAAATTTTTTCCATTAAAATAATTTATTCAAATAAATAATAAAAATTAATAGGCCAAAAATTATAAAATAAGCTCTAGCCCTCTGGACCAGGAACTGGTGGCGGCATTCCCATGCCCCCCATGTCTCCACCAGCACCTCCGACATCATCAGGAACTCCAGGAATTCCCCCTCCACCTGCATCAGGCGTCTCTGCAGATTCAGGTATTGCCTTATCTGGATCAAGCGACATAAGCTCTGCCAGCCTCATCTGACCTAATATTTGCTGCTCTTTTGTAAATATTGCCTCATCTATTATCTCCTCCTTTAATCTCCTTCTCTCCTCCTCATAAGAAAGCCCCAAGCTTCTATGCAAAGTTTGCAATGAAACTTGCTTATTACCAACAAACTGGCCCACATTTGTAATGTAATCTGCCATGTCATAAAGATTCATATGGTTAAAATCTATAGAAGGTATTTGCAGCCTCTTCTCTCCATCTTGGTATTCAAAAAAATCTTGTATTTCACATATTGGGGCAAGTATTTTTCTTTCAAGCCATTTCTTTATCATATTCCTAAATATATCATATCTTTGTCGCAAAACCTCAAGCCCCACAGAGGAGCTTGCGTATGATGCGCTTTCCTGGTCAAAAAGTGCTTTTGGAGCCATTAGTCCTGCATAAAGATTATTATCAATCTGTTGCAAGTCAGTGCTTATGTCCAGAACTCCTCCGCTAGCACCAGACCTCTCTATTTTAACCCCGGAGTGTGTAACTATCTTAAAGTCCTTGTCATACTGTGCTTCTTCAAGAATATTTTTAAAGGCCTCTATATCTGCCTGAGTTGGCCTATAATCACCCTCGCCGCCTATTGTTACTAGAGTTAGTGGATTTACCATTCCATCTGCCTGTGCAAACTTAGATTCCCTAAGCTTATCGTACATCATTAGGTCCTTGTAAACAGATACTATTATTGACGTACCCCTTACATCGTACGGAGAGCTTAGAAGCTTAAGATGAGAAACATTAAATTCATCTAGTGGTATATTCTGACCTCTCTTTACGTAGTCAATTATATGTTTTGGAATATTCTTTTTTAAAATTAAATCACTTGGTACAGATGAATTTATTATTTTTTGCAACCCAGCATCTGGCCTAAGTGATATAACTGAATTTGATCCTATTATTGATTTCTTTACATGTACGTAATCAGGGTTTAGTATCGTTACCCTGCTCCAGCTTCCCAATCTCTCATCCAGCTCTGCATATGGAAAAACCTCCCCCTGCTTCCAGAATTCAAGAGCCGCCCCATATACAACCGAGTAAAGGTCAATTCTTTCCGCCATTTCCATGAAAAATTGTTGAACCTTTTTATTTTTACATGTTATATTTATCTTACTAATGGGATACGAAGCATGTAAATTTATAGCATTTCTAACGATTGGATGAGTGTCATAAAAAACTCTATTCCACGCATTCATCGTAACCCTATCTCTTGGAAGATTTAGGTTGGCAAGCTGAAACAGTGGAGAATATATCTCTGGAGACATTCTATCCGAAGTATATGATGCAGACGGACCAGGCATAGGAGATGCTATTGATCCACTCTTTATAAATCTTGGGCTATGAACTATAGCGCTATGCTTGCCATCGCTAACCGAATCTATATTATCAGAATTAATAGCACTAGATATCTGAGCCCTTCTAACGTCAGAAACTGCCTTTGCACCATCCTTGGTTATTTTTGTATTTTTAATAACTTGTCTCTTCATTTTTTTTACCTATTATAACCTTTTTCCGACTCTTGCAATAATTGGCCTAAGCCTTTCTTTTTCCTTTGAGAAGCCATGCCTTATGGTAAAGCCGCTCGTAATATCAAACTTATATGCCATATAAGCATAAAGAAGCGCCATCAAACCATCATTTGGGCCGGAGCCTTTGTGAAAAGTTTTTACTGGCTGTCCTCCAGTTGTTCTTATTTTAGACTCCATAGATGTACAATGATCAATTAACCACTCGATATACTCGAAACTTTTCCAAGGAAATCTAATCTTACCCTTTCTAAATAAATCAAAAACTTCTTCTATCATAAGATCTTTATTATAAGAAACTATTAGCTCATCTTCTCTATACTTTAGAGGCCTAGATAAACTTCCACTGCCCTGAGCTCCAAGAAATTTCTCTCCATACTTGATTTGTAAATCCTGGACAACGTCTTGCCCGAAGAACCAGTCTGACACACCTCTTTTTACCCCAAATCTTCGATACATTTCATTTATTGTATCTTTTTTATAATCAAAATTAGTCTTCCTAAGCTTGTGAGCATGCTCAACTAAAAGTGTGCCATCTGGCATTGCTGACAATACTACAACACAAGAGTAAGATTGACCGCCTATACTATCTTTTTCATCACCCTTCCCGCCCCAGTCTACTCCAAGGTATGTAGTTTTTGAGCTTGGATCAATATTATTGGAAAAAGATCGATCTTGATCTCTGCACTTTTCATATATTTCTGCCCTTGTAATGGGCATTCCGGCACCAGAATAAAACTCTCCTATAACTTCATTATTCCATATTCTTTCAGATTGAGTTGGATTATTTTCTGGCATCAAATTCTCTATCGCCTCTTTGGTAAAGTATGGTATATAAAGTTGGTTTATATGGAATCCAACATACTTCGACTCTGACTCGGGCCTCGTTGCAACCCACCTTCCTCTATCAATTGCATCAACTTTTTTTTGCTCAGTTCCACACAGCGGGCACTTTATAGTATTACCGCCCAACCATATATCCATCCATCTCTTATCATTTGGCAAGTAAAATGGGTATGTCTCTCCACAGTTGACGCACCCAAGGTGGTAATATCTTTGATCGGACATTTCCCAAGTTGAGGCAAAATTACTATTTCTGGTCTTTGGCGTTCCAAAATAAACCTGCACACCCTGTGCTGTTGGCCCATACTTTGCTGCTGTCAGTATCTTTGTTGCATTGCCAACTGCCAAACCAACGCAGTCCTGGAACTCGTCAAAAAAGGCTACATCTGCAGTCATACCACGAATTCTATCGCCATCAGATCCGAGGCTATCCACCCACAAAGTGCCAGTCTTAAACTGCTTCATTGTTAGATTATCAACTGCATTTGGTCCAGAGAGCTTATTTTTATTTATAAAATCATCTTTGGCAGTTCTTATTAATGTTTCTAATTTATCTTGAGTAAATTTTTTAACCTGACCCAGCGATGGAAAAAGATGTATAACTCTTATTGGAGGATTAGAAAAAAGGCCACTATTAGTAAAATAAAGATCAAGCGCTCCAGCCATCATTGTGGCGCCAACCTGCCTTCCCTTCTTTATTACAACTGATTTTCCAGTACCTTGCGTTGCTTGAAGGGCTATATACCTATATATATCAAGCATAAATTTCCAACCATTGGAAGACACATTAAATTCCATGCCATCTAATGTTAGGTTGTTTTTTACAAAATGCGCTGGATCCAAATCCAAAAAGCTTGATTTTAATTGTGAGAATAACTTCTCTTCATTTTCTTTTTTTATAGCCATTCACTGTTGACCCGCCATTTTATTTATAAGGAGGGGCCGCGCATAAACTCTGGAATAGAATCATCGTAGTCGTCTCCAACTGAATTATACTCTATATACTCTACTGGTTCAAATTCAGTTGGCCTACTGCTTATTTGTTTTGATATAAATTTTTTTAACTTATTATGATCAATATTGGGTGATAAAATTTCCCACGACAAGCTTGGATGACGCCTACAGTGATCAAGAACAGCTTCATTGCCCATTTCAACACGATCTTTGCAGAGTTTTTTTATATAATCTATAAGCTGTGACATCAGTCGGACAAGCTCACTCTTGTTTGAGGCTGTCTTATCGCTAGATTTCGAATGCCCTCCCACCTTGTCCTCTATTGCTGCTGAGTAACCAACCCTATCCTTTATGTCTGCCATTTTCTCTTCAATAGTTTTAGGAGAATTTCTATCCTTAAAAACCCCCCTAACATTAGCCAAAAAGTCAGCATTTTTTTCTATATTTTTTGCAAAATCGCTAACCCAACCAGACGTTATATTATAACTTTCGTTTATATTTTGTCTATTAACCTTCATTTTTAATATCCTGATTTGTATTACTGGTCTAAAAATTTAGTGCGATTATCAAGAATTGTAGTAAAAGCAACTAAATGATTAATAACCCTACTTACTGCTGCCATTTTATTATTAATTATTTGCATTTCACTGTTCAACCTTGATATTGATCTTCCAGGGTCTGAAATATTAACATGATCTTTTTTATCAGTATTATCATTTAAAAATTCTGATAATCCATCTATTGAATTAGAAAGATTAGCACCTAAATCTTCTTGGCTCTTAGTGGTAGTGTCAGACATTTTTATTAATCCATCCAAATAATCTGCTTCTTTTTCTCTTCCTATTTCATCCAGATGGTTTGCTAGTTTTATTAATTCATTTATCATTTTAATTTTACCTTTTCTTTATGCAAAATAATTTTTCATAAAGTCTACACCCCTGGATCCATCGCCATCTGATTCGGATGAAAATGTTCCTCGATCCTTAAACATGTGATATCCACTATCAGCAAGTATTTGCATTACTGACAATTCCTCTCTGTCAGAAAGTTTATACTTATCCTTTAAGAACTCATAAACCTCTTCCATATCATACCCTGCCGAAACAGTTGCATTTATCATCATGCCAGTAATGGCTCTTTCAAATGGAGTTACTGAAATTACAATATTATTCGGAACTGACGCCTTTTTATAAGATCTTCCGTGAATATCAACGCTCTTACCGCTCCCATCAATCCAAAGCGGTGCCGCCTTCTTGCTATGAGATTCTTTAAGCTCTTTTTTTAACTTTGAAAGATGATCTTTCAATACTAAAATATCAGTCATTATATTTCTTCTGACCTTCTCTATATCATCTATATCATCAGTTAATTTGCTATCAGAATCCTCTCTAATTGCTCTGGATATTTCATTATTTAGCCTTTCAAGAAAACTTACCGCCCTCTCGCATCCAGACATTGACCTTCCATCATGTTGAGGAATTTTTGCTGGATACTCCCCCGTAATATATCCTAAAAATTTCGAAAGATCACCATCATTAACATAATCAGTATCAGCATTATCTTCATCAGCACTATCATCAATTATAGATGAATTTGAGCCGGGAAGTAAATCTAAAATTTTATCATCGCCATCAAAGCTCGACTCAATGCCATCAATCATTTCTGATACAGAATCTAGCTCCTTCTGCATTTTGCTAACATCCGAATCAATCTCTTCAGTAAACTCGCCTACGGTCAGATCCTTAAGATCATCCTCTTCGAAATTAACAGATTCAAGCATTGGTGCTAAGTTTTCTGCGTACTCTATTTCTTCGGAAAGAACATTTTTTATCTCATCTGAAACTCTATTCATCTCTCGTTTAACATCTAAGTCCTCTGAAAAAGTTTCGGCTATTTTAAATTCCATTTTTTATTCCTTATCCATCTATTATTGAAAAAAGACCATAATAAGCATTATTTCCATAACTATCATCAACATATAATTTACCTGGAAAGCCCTGATCTATCTTTGGTGCATTTCCAGAGAAAATATGCGGATAATATGGCGAACCGGGAAGGGCAAAATTTCCAGCTGGCTTTTCTTCAAAATTATCATCATATTTGCAATCAACAACACCTTCATTGTCAAGAATCGAATCTGCATACTTACATTTTATTTTTGATGAAGATGAAATTAAAATATCATTATTTCTATTGATAACTTCGTCTAGCCCTCCTGATAAATTTTCAATACCTTCCATAAGCAATACGCTATCTCCCGCACACATGCAGTCTTCTGGTATACTAAGCCCAAATGGACATCCTTTTGTCTTTCCTCTAATCATATATTATATCCCCCTATTAGTAGAGATATTTTATTATTCTAAATCTAAACTTTTAAAATAAAAATCAAGCATTTTATTGTCTATTAACCAATCTTTAAACTTTCCAGTTAGCGGTATTGAAAACAAAAGCTTCATTTTTAATATATTATTAAATGTCTTATCTGCATCAAACTCTATTGAAGAATTTATAATCTCAGATATATACGAGCTTTTTACTCTTCCATTTGATGGCTTGAAAATATCCTTATTAGATCTAACGAAATTATATATACCCTCATCAATCTCTAGGCCATACTTTGAGGAGAGCTTTATCGCCCTAAAGGCTCTTCTTGGGTCATCACTTATACATATACTTGCAGTAGTTATTGGTCTGACTACTTTTAATTCGACATCATTCAACCCCAAGCTTGTTGGGTCCAAAATCTTATTCAAATAAAGATCTACCTCTAAAGAGTTTATTGTAAAATCTCTACTAAACGACTCATATAGACTTTCATCAAATATTTTTAGCTCATTTCTACAATATTTCACCGCACTATCTGAAATAAATCTCGATGAAAAGTCAAAAATTCCATCGCCCAAGAACACTGAGGCATGACCATCAGCAAATATTTTATGTCCAACGCCCATTCTCTTCGCGAACAAAACAGCAAGCCTAAGTACTTCATCAGAATTTGTTGTTATGTCGATATCCTTAAAAGATATAGATCCATAACCATTTAGAGCATAATCTCTGGGAATTCCGCCCACTATTCTGGGGTCTGAAATAAGATATTTTTTTGCAATATCATCTAAAATTTTTAGTTCATTCTGCAAAACTATACCTACATTCTTTATTGCTCAGAATCATTCTGGGAAGCTGCGCCTTCGCCTGGAGCAATTGCCTTTTCAACTGCACCGGGTATACTCCCTGGATTGCTATCTACAAAAGATTTTGCGTTAGAAAGCTGTCCCATCATTTTTGTAACCCTAGTTAAAGCATATGAGTACCCATCAATAAGCTTGCTCTGAGACTCTGCTAGCTCCGGAAACATCGACGCAACACCGAGCTTATCTAACATTATATCAAACTCTGCTAATAATCTTATTATCCTTCTATCCGCAAGCATCCCTGCAACTTCATCTAGCTTTTCACTTGCATCATCAAGGCTTACCTCTCCCATTATTTTATCATACTCACCAGGTCTCGGATCTGGTGTATCAATTTTTTCCAGTGGAACTGGCTCAGCTGAATTATTATTACCTATTCCAAGCTCTTTTGCAGCCTGTTCAGCCTGACTATCCTCTGCGGGAGGCTGCGAAGCGGCAGCTCCACCCTGATCTGCCTGCTGGTTTTGAGCATCTGGATTGGCCAAAGGTTCTTCGTCACTCTGGGTGACTTCTGGAGCTTCTTGCGCTATTTTTCTTAAAATATTTGCATCACTCTTTCTTCCAATCTTATTAAGCATATTTGCAGCCCTATAAGTTAGATCACATGCCGTTACCGGAGAAAGTCCCACAACTTTATCGCTTAAATTTAATAGCATCTCACCCATTTCACGATAAGATTGCTTATCCATATTTGATGACCTCATTAACTTATCTATTCTTCTTATAGCTCCATGCAACCTTGACTTCCATAGATCAAAATCTTTTGACTTTCTAGCTTCGTCAACGCCAGCTTTGGCACTATCATCAAAAGTTGATGGCCTATCGTACTCACCAGCGCCAAGTAAGCTCATGCCATATACTGCGTCTTTTTTCATAATAACTTCCTCATTACTATATTTTTTATGATTTCCATCGCTATAATATTTTATCCACTTTTTAAAACTCTCTGCCTCATTTGGCTCTAAACTATCTCCATAATAGTCTATCGCATTAGGCGATGACATATCTCCAGACTCAACTGCAGCGTATATCTTGTGTACAAGGTTGGCCCACCTCTTTAAGTCAAACTCATCCTTAACACCCTTGGATTCAAAGCTTGAATTATTTGGATAAGCAACCTTGTTTATGCCCTTGCTTCTAATTTTTTCCAAGATTATAGCCCTACAAACATCATTATCACTTTTTATAACCTCTCTGCTACTCGCTATCTTTGCGGCCATTGTGTCATCAAATTTTCCACTAATTTTTTTAATGCCATCATTTACATATAAGTATCTTGCAAATACTACATCTGAACTTATTCCAAGGCTAGATAAATATTCTGCCCTATCTAAAGACTTTTTAGATATTGATTTTTTTATCTTTAATCTATTTTTGAAATAAGAGTTCATTTTAGCCTTCTTTATTCTTCTCAAAGGATCTTATGAGATCTTTTAAGTCATCTCTCCATTCCTTACCCTTATTTGCGCCTATTTGGCTAGATCTTTCTTCGTCAATTTTGTTTAAAATAATTTCAATATGACTATCCAATATTTCATCTTTATCTTTATAAAAAAGATTCTCAACCAGCCAATCTTTAAACCCGACCATACTTCTAATATTTTTAAGATATAGTCTAACCTCTCTATTATCCGACATTTATAACTCCAGAATCATTATATGTTAACATTTCCATTCTTTTACTAACCCTATCAACAAACTGGGGGACTAGCTCTGGATTCATCTCCATTAATATATCAAGAACTGCTGATTTCAAAACTTCTGCATGCTCATTAACGACATTAACATTTACATTATGCTCTATCTTTTGGTCAGCAACTCCCTCAATATACTTCTTCCAATCCTGCATTATCCCTTTAAGTGCAGATATATACTCTAAAAATATTTTATCCTCCCTTAATGATCCACCATTATTTAATAAATCATAATAAAATTTTATTCTAGAGTTTATTAGAGCCTCTATTTCAAGAAGCCTTCTTGTAACATCCATCTCATTTGATGCAATTTCATTTATTTTTTCTTGATATGCAGATGAGCTTTCTACAATAAGCTTTGCTTCCGCAGCGACTGAAGCCTTGTCTATCTCTGCTCTTTTATTCTTTATATCATCCAAAACGTCACCTTTTAGATTTAGGTGATCTGATCTAAACTTTTGGAGGGTCATATAAGATATATGTAATCTTTTTTTTCTTGGATATTTAGACTTTAGCCATGAATCAACTTCCTTTACGGAATCTCCGGCAATGAGTCTTGCTATTATGTCTTCTTTGTCTGGATGTCGCAAAACTTTGCTCATTGTAAACTCACTAACATTGCGACAAGGGCATCTTAAATAAAATTATTTGGCGTATAAATTTTCAATTTTTTGTGCCAGCACCACGTTGCCACTATTTTTTAGGCTCATTGAAATCTTTCTTATAACACTTTGTTCGTGTCTACCGAGCCTCATAATATTCGACTGAAGGGAAACTCCACCTCCGGAGTACTCTTCTCCACTTTCAGTCTTAAATCCTTCGTTATAATCATAAACCTTGTTGGTATATGGATCTTGGTAAACTCCGTCTCCAATCCTTCTTGCCTGCACACCTACTCTATCTGGAGAGTACCTTGTTGAAAGGCTTGGAGTTAAAGTGCCTTCTGGTTTGTACGAATCGTCATGCTCAGGAGATAAGTTATAAATGCTTTCATTCTGCTTTTCGTCCGCCCCTCTTCCTGATAGGACTTTTTCTCTTGTACTATAGTTTGTAACATCAGACTGAAAATGCTGAAATATTCCATGACTATCACTTACAGCTTCCTTTAAAATTCCAAAGCTCATCATTTTTAAAATTCTATTTTCTCTAATCGAATTATCAAGGCTATATATTTTTTTCACGATGTTACTCCCAAATTTCCTATGAGATTACAATATTGTTTTTATATGTCATTGCACCAGAATCATTCATATTTTCTAACTTTGAAGATTTTCTCATAGGCACTAACCTTCCCTTTTCATCAAATGTTACCTTGCTCGCAGGCAATCCCAGCTTTGGACTGTAAGGCTCAATAGACGTTGGAACCATAATTAGATCTCCAGACTTAAGAGCATTCTTGATCATTTTGTCTCGCTCTGATCCTTCGGAAGAATACTTTAATAACTTACTAAACTTTTCTAGCGCCACCTTATACTGCGCATCTCCAAATTTGGCCTGTATTGTTGAGAGTGCATCCTCAGCCATTCTATAATCTTTAGACGATACTCCCTCAATAATCGCGTCAACCAAGCCATAATATGACTCTTTGCCCATATCTTTAATCTGCCTATTTACATAGGAGTCTTGATTTGCGGATATGTCTTTTGCAAATTTTGAAAACCCAGATTGGCTAAACTCATAAGATCTCTTTTCAAAGCTAAAGTCACTTGGTAAAACTGGCGTTCCATTCGACATATCTACTGGAATTATAACGCTCAACCTTCCCTTCTTTGTTGGAATATCTGCACTTAATTTTAGAAAAATATCATCTGCATCAAATACAGATACTTGAGGATTTACAACTCCATATCCAGAAAGTTCTGCAGATACAACATTTGATGCAAGCTTAACCTGATCCCTTGAAAACTTAGAGGCCGCAACAACTAGTGCATCATCAATCCTAGCCATACCCTCTAAAGGCTCTGGAGTATTGACTTTTTCTAAAAATATTTTATCTGCCCTTCTCTGTTCTGCATATGATTTTTTGCTCGAAGAATTTAGCTGAGATTCTTTTAAGTGTAAAAATAAATTATCCTTATTTAAGTCAACCAGCTGCCCATCGCTGACAAAATGCTGTGGCAAAGATGGAGAGCCATTAGTAACCTGAACTGGTATCGAAACACTTACAGGATCGTGGTTTGCCATTCTATAAGACGCATTACAAAGAATGAAATGATCGTTTGATCTAACTGCCGAAATACTAAAAGGTGGGTGCCCGATTGACTTTAACTGAGCACTTGCAAACTTCTCCGCCCTCTTAACAGTGTTGTTTCCATAATTTGGTATTGAATAGTTTGAATCAAGCGAGAAAACTCCTGATAGCTCTTTTGATAATGCCGTATCTTCAGCAAGGCTCATCAGCTGGCCTCCCTCATCCCCTCTAGACGAGGAGGCATCTTTGGATATCTTTGGCTCAAAATTGCTACTAGGAGGAAGCATGTCTTCTAAATGCTGCCTAAATAAAGCCCTATTGCTAGAGAATCCACATAAGTGATTATACATCGATCCTATTTTTGCCTGAGTTATAAAAGAATTTGACTCTGCATGCTTTTTTATAGCGTCTCTCATCGTCCCTATTAGTACATCTCTAGGGTGATAATCCAATGCGCTATTTAGGCGATCTAATGCATATTTTGATGTATATGTTTTGCCGCTAACGAGCTTTTCAATCGCTTTTTGCGCCTCTGCCTTTATTTTTGAAATATTGCTCATAATCTAAGTCCTACTTTATAATTTCTTTTAACTCTGGGAAGGCACCACTTAGCGCAATAACCTTATCATCCGTTTGCTCCGCGAATACTTGCTTTACGAAACTAGAATCATTACTAACACAGTCTAACAAGGCCTCTTTAAATAAAGTGACTTCACTTGGATCAAAAGAGTAATCATTTGCAGCAAATCTTGCAACAGGAACTCCGCAATAAGCTAGCGTAACATTCTCTCCAGAGAAATCACTTATTGCTCTCCAGTTATTCGAAGTTTTTTGATTATGACTTGGATCTGATGCTCTGATTAAAAAATCACCATCATCTGTTTTCTCAACCTTCCAAAGGCTATCGTACTGGTCTCCATAAACCTTGACCATATCGAATGCAACCTTTTTAATTCTGGTATTTTCATCCAACCTTATTCTATTCTTCCCTGAAATACCATGCTTTAAATTATTCGAAAATTCTATCAAGGTCTTATCTAAAAATGACATACTAGCAATGCTCCATAATTATTTATTAAACAAAATATTTAGACATATTCTTCTTTGTTTTATACTCATCAATTAGCAGAAAAATAAGACAAATAAATAATAGTTTACTACTAGTTCGCACTGTTATTAATAGAATTTATTATTCGGTTGATTCTGTTTTTATTTCACTAATTGACTCAAGAATCTCATGTACACGCGTATGTGTTGAGCATATTTTCTGAAGCTTCTTAACTATACCGCCATATCTTTTCTTATTATTTTTATAATCTATATTGCCGTGCATAGCCTTATGTACTGCAGATTGTGTAATTCCAAGATGCTTTGCTATATCATTTTGAGTCTTTCCCATCAGTCTCATAAATAGTATTTTTTTCTGATGCTCTGTAAGATAATCTCCGTGAATAATATCATATATCTCCTCTAAAAGCTCAGCCCTTAGATCAGCTATTCTATCATCTATTGAGCTTGTAGACAACATACTTCCTATTCCGCTCGAATTGGAGAAATTATTTAACTTCATTTGGTCAAATGAAATTTCAACAATTTTATGCTGGTAAGATTTGCTTTTTTTCTTTGACACTACCACTCCCCAGGAATTATTTGTTTAAAGCTCTTCTCAAAATCGCTTGCATTATTATCTAGAAAAAATTCGTCTACATCTTTAAATGGTGATGGAATCTTTAAAAATCTTAGTTTAATGCCCTTATTTATATATCTTTCATAAATTCTTTGCATTGATTTTACGCCCGCATCATCTGAGTCCAAAATAAATGTTATTTTATTCGTATATCTCATTAATTTTAAAAAATGATTTTGAGAAAATGCAGTACCACATATTGCAACAGAATTATTTATCCCTACCGAGTCCATAGAAATTTTATCGAAATAGCCTTCAAGTACATAGACATTTTGTTTTTCAATAATACTATCTACTGCGTGATTCAATCCATATAATATATTTGCCTTTTTATACGAGCTATTTTTATACTTGGGAATTCCAATCGACCTTCTTTCTACATCAGACAAAAGTGACCTTCCACTAATACCGACTGCATCACCATATTCTGAATATATTGGAAATACCAAAGAGAAGTAATCTGAAAATTGACTTCTATATGGAGTTTCTGCTATATTTAGTTTCATCAAGTGATTTTGATCCACATAGCTTGTTAGTTTTTCAATATTTTGTGGAAAATATCCAATCCTATACCTTTTAATTAGACTGGAATCAATCTTTCTATCTTTTAACAAATATTTTAAAATCTTTTTAGAATTTTTTAAATTTGAATGACAAATATCAGAAAGCAATCCTAAAGTATCAAAAGTAGAGTTATTATTCATTTTAAAATCCGAGCTTACTCTATAGAGCTAATTAGCTTATTCTCTATCTCTTCAGAAGAGTCTTCTGCATCAATCTTTAATATAGGATCAATTTCTTTTAAATAAATTTTTCTAACAGTATTCTTAACGTCATTCACAAGATTTTCATTGGAGCAAAACTTATTCTGAGCATTATCTCTACCTCTAATCTTCTCTCCATCAACCAAGTAGCTTTGAGATGAGGGCCTTTCTATTACTCCATATTTTACGCCAAGATCAAATATTTCGTCCTCAGTTCTCACTATTCCCCTCATATATTCTAAAAAATACTCTGATTTTTTAAACGGTGCTCCAACTTTGTTTTTTTCTATTTTGGCACGAACTTTATGGCCAACTCTTTCATCATCTGAATTTTTTATTACATTATCAGAGCCAAACATTGGTGCCATATTAATCATAAGACTACAAGCATGCTTTAACGCCTTACCCCCAGGAGAGGATACTGGATCTCCAAACATCTTTCCAAGATCAACTCTGACCTGATTTATACCTATAAATGCAACATTTGCCTGAGCAACTGCTGGCGTTAACTTTTTAAGCTCTGTTGATAGAAACCTGGGTATTGGAGCCATATTTGCCTTACCAACTGAAGCTGCAATTTCCATTGGAGTATTTAAAACTGCAATCGAGTCTAAAACTATTATTCCTAAGTTTTTAAATCTCGGATCACTACCCTCTATAATGTAGTCTAAAATACCTTTCATATTTTTAGAAACCTTTTTTGTTACAGAATTTACCTTTGTTGTTCCAAGAAGTCCTTCAAATATGTCTTTTGCATCATTTGTCTTTATAACCATAACCCTAGAAACGTCAACACCTTGACTCTCTGCCCACTCTGGATCATAGGTATACTCTGCATCAATAAATAATGCTGTATTTTCTGGATTTTGGTCTAAATAGCTTTTTATACAAGATAAAGAAAGCATTGTTTTGCCAGAGCTTTCTTGGCCTGCAAGCTGCGTTATTCTACCTCTTGGTATCCCGCCGATTCCAATCGCCTCGTCTAGTGATGGGCTTCCTGTGCTAATACTCTCATACTCTCCAACGGAATTAATGTCTCCATCAAAGAACACTACGCCACTTCCAAAAAATTTTTTAATCTGCTTTTCTGCTTCACTCTCTGATATTTTCTTCATTATTACACCTTAATATCTATGGTTTAAATTATTTTCCGCTGGAGGACGCCAGCCAGCTGGCGGTTGCCATGAAGATGGATCGTCAGGCTTTTCAGCTATTATTACATCTGTGTTTAAAAGCAGCAAAGCAATGCTAGATGAATTTTGAACCGCAACCCTAGTTACCTTTTTTGGATCCAAAACTCCGAAATCAATCATATCTCCATACTCATGAGTTGCTGAGTTATACCCATAATTAAATTCTTTAGAAGATAAAATATTTTTCATTATAGACTCATGATCCAAAAAGCCATTAGAAAGTATTTGTTTCATAGGTCTAAAGCAAGATTCCAAGACAACGCTTGCCGCTGGACGTAGATTTTCATCAAGATCAGACAAATCTATTGAGTCAGCTATCTTTGCTAGGGCAACCCCTCCGCCCGCTACATATCCTTCATCAATTGCTGCTCTTGTTGCTGATATTGCATCATCGATTCTATCTCCCTTCTCCCTTAATTCTAGCTCAGTTGAGTAGCCAACAGTTATTACTGCCGCCTTACCATTCAAAAATGCAATCCTATTTTCAATATCTCTTCTATCGTTTTCTGAAATTAATATTTCAATATCCTTGGAATACTGAGACAGCTTAGCAGACCTTCTTTCCAAGTCTATTGCACTCTCAAGAATTCTTGTTGAATGCTTTCCTATAATTGCTTTTTTTGCCTCACCAAGATCTTTAATGGATATATCTTTTAGCCTTACCCCATCGGAACCTACAACTCTAGTTCCAAGCAAAATTGAAAGATCATCAAGCCACTCATCTTGACTTCTGCCAAAAGTTGGAACCTCTACTGCGGCAACCTTAAGTCTTCCAATCTTATTATTTGCAACCAGAGTATTTAAGGCCTCTTGCTTAACAGACTTTGCAATAATTAAAATTGGAATATTATTATTTGATAAATCGTTTAATGTGCCGAGACATTCACCAAGATGGGTAAGGCTCGTGTTGGTCAATAGAACTTTGCATCGATCCAATGATATACTTGACTTTCCATCTTCAAGAAAGGAGGGCGAAACATATCCACTCTTTAGCTCTATTCCATCAATCTCTCTAACTGAATAACCAGCTCCAGGCGCAGCATCAGCAGAAACAGTTCCATCAAAACCTACGATTTCAAATGCTTCTGATATTGCTCCACCCATATCGTAATCATTATTAGAAGATATTGACGCTATTGAGCGCAAAGTATCAAAATCCTCTATGGGCATAGAGTTTGCGCTCAAAGCATCAACAACTTTATTAACAGCCCAATTTAAGCCGTTCTTAAACATTAGCGGACTATAACCTGTAGCCATTAATTCCGCACCTCTTTTTACCATTTCATCAACAAGAACTGTTGCAGTTGTTGTTCCGTCGCCTGCTATATCAGCCGTTCTTCCGGCGACTTCTTTTACAAGTTGACACGCCAAATCTTCCACTGGATCCTCAAGAACTACCTCTCTCGCAACTGAAACACCATCTTTCGTTATTACAGGAGCGCCAACAAACTTGCCCATTATTACGTTCCTACCCTGAGGGCCCATCGTTGCCGAAACACAATCTGCCAAAAGTGAAACTCCATTTATTATTTTATCTCTTGCTTCTTGATTATTTATTATGATTTTTGACATTTTTTTCTAACTCCATATGAAAAAAACTAACCCCAACAGCCATTGCATCAGCTTCGTCAAAGCACTCTTTTTTTATATTGCCTGACCTATTTTTTTTAATTTTAAAATTATTAAAAATATCAAGCATAAGATTTAAAATATCTTCTTTATCTTTTGCCTGAGAATTATACTGATCTCTTAATATTTTTCTAATTTTTGAAACTGGCATTCTAAACACCTCTGCTCCAGAATGCCTAAACGACTCAAGTGCAACCACTTCATTTACAGTTGCTAGAATCATTATTGTATTTGCAGAACTTCTACCTGCAGCAAACTTTCTTGCATAATCTTCAGAAACTATTATATCAGGATTATGTCTTTCTAATAAATCTTTTGTAAATTCAGATATTTTACTAAGCCTATAACTTATTCCAAGCGAAAGGCTTTCTGCTTTTTTCTTGGAAGGTGGCTTAATATTTCCGTAATCTACCAAGATTATTTCTTTATTTTTAAATGAAATACTGAAAACACTCCAACCTATTGTAGATGAACTTATATCTAATGATAATATTCTTTTCATACATGAGATTATACTAATATGTGATTAAAAATGCAAACGGGTGCATACATGTGTATGCACCCGCTAAGTAAACTAAAGATTACTCAAAATCAAAACCAAAATCATCGTCTGAGGCTTCAGAGTCAGAAGATGAATTAGAATACTCAGATGCATCCCAATGCATTAAATCGCATATTTCACTAGCCGACGCTGGCGTGATTAGCTTATCTACGTTGATACGATCATTAAACTCAACGTACTCTGACTTTAAGTCAGATGGAATTTGCTCCTTGGGATTTGGAGTAACGCTATATAATGGCTGAGAGCCCTTAGGTCCGCGAGTAATTGTTATATCGTAATTGGTAACCTTGCCCCACCTGCTGTTATTATATAGGCTCTTAATTCCATTATACACTTGAGAGCCAACCTCAAGTACTTGAAAGTCATCACCATCCCTGTTAAGCACCTTAATTAGCCATCTTGCCTGCCTCTTAAACCCACTGTCCTCCAGCCTTCTAACCAAGGATGGTGTGTCAATTGGGCTATTGACCTTTCTCTTTGATCCATCAGGCAGGGTTAACCAATGCACGTAAAACTGCACTGGATTTCCCATTACTCTTGCGATATTTTCGCCTTCTTCTAACCGCATAAAATCTGACTTTCCACCAGAATCTGCTGCGTTCCAATCAACTTCTCCAAATACCATTCCTGACATACTTTCTCCAATCTTTGCAGCTCCTTGCTGCCTTTTATTTGTCGGCATATTGCCGTAATATTATATACACAAAACCATTTTATGTATATTTTTCAAACTACTTAATCACCCCAATCTGCGTCACCCCAGTCAATTGGCTCGGATGATTCACCACTCTCTCTAACGGGATACTTTTCACTTTTTTTCATAGAATTTTCATTATACCGAGTTATATTTAAACTTGTTGCATTTTCTATGGAATAATCTCTCTTTAGAAAAGATTTAAAGGCATAATGCCATCCAGAAAAATAACTAATCTTATTTTCAAACCACTTTCTACATGCCTTTGCAAGAGCCAACTCATTTGAGGCCTCTATAAAATCATCATCAGCTTGTGCTGACCACTCTTTATCCTTGCCAGTTTTGTGACCTAATGCTTTAGACTTCTCAAGAGCTGCTTTAGACCATGCTTTTTTTGCTTTAGAGTCTAGAATAGATATTAGCCTATCAACTTTGGCTATGTGCTCTTGGCATATGTTTTGCCCCTCAAGAGTATATATTAATCCTCTCTCTGAGATATTTATATCAATGACTCCATTTTTTGGCAGCTTATTTATAATATTTTCTATATCTGATATATCTATATTTTCTATGGAAAAATTATCTATATTAACAACCTTTTTAAACAAACCCATTATGTAATCCCTACCTTATCCTCTATTTGCTTTAATCTTGTCTCTATATTTGAAGATTGTATTTTTTTATCCAAAACTCTAAGCCTCTGATTCATCATTACATTCATTATAAAAAACATAACTACCATTGGAACGTTTCTGTCAATTGGCGGAGTTATTGCTGTTATCATCCCATTTTTATCAGTAGAAAAAAGGCCTAAAAAACTTCCTTGTCCAAATTCTTCTTTTATTTTTTCAAAATATCCGAACTCTTCATCACTAACTTCGAGCCTTTTGTTTGCCACTGCCCGTATCATGTCGTAACTCGCCTAACTGAAACGCCTGTTTTTCCTAATTTTGAAGACATTTGTGCCATTCTTTTTAGTCTAGATATTCTCATATCATCATCCTCGTCTTCATCGCTTGGACTATTCAAATCTTCAATATCAAGTTCAGAATTTTTTTGAGCAGAAACTGCCTCATTCCTTATTTCATCTCTTATTTTTGATATATCATTTTCTTCAGATTTGTTTTCCTCATCATCTAGCTGCAAAACTTCATCAACATCATTTTTTTCTGATTGAAAATTATCAATAATAAACAAAGATACATCAAAAATAGAGTCATCACTCAGAGATTGAGAAAAAGCCTGAGCCCTTATCATGCCTGATATTGATGATATTTCCTGCATTTGCTTGTCACCAAAAAGACTTGCCCCACAACTTGGGCAAGTATTACTCTTTAGTGCGAACCTCATTGTCTCTCCCACTCCGAAACCACACTTTTTACATAAAATCATATATTTTTTCCATATATCCTTTCTATTGAGCTTAAAGAAAGATCTTTAGTATCCATATATTCGCCAACTCTGCAAATTGCCTTAATTGGCACTCCATCATTTAAAAGACTTTTCATTTTAAGGTAGTCATCCGCCCAAACTGTCATACCGGCGGTATTTCCATGAACATCTTCTATTAAATATTTAGCAAATTTTTTACCTATATTCTTGCCATTCTTTATTTTAAATTCTTTTATTTTTGATTTAATTATCGCCTCAACTCGAACTGAATCACCCTTTTGCAATATTGGCAGCCTAGATAATACCAAAACATTTTCACCTCCAGAGAAAAATGTTGAAAAAACTTCATGCAAACTTCCGCTTATTGACCTTCCCAGAACCTCTCGCTCGCCCAGGAGCAGCTCCTTTCTCGTCCACTCCTCAATAGTGTAAGGCTCAATCTGTATATCGTCAATTGTTTTTCCCTTTTTTAGCTCATTACGTGCTTTGGTTCTGTACTTCTGATAATTTTCAGACATATCTTTTCTTGTCAGGCCGAGACAATCGAGCGCTCCTGATTTTGCCAAAGATTGTATAACGGTTTTTCCAACAGTTCTACTGTCATTCTTTGTTAAAAATTCTATAAAAGTTTTAACTCCAGAGTTTTCTGACAAACTATTAACAGCCTTCTCTCCAACTCCCTTTATCGATGTAAATCCCGTAACTATACTTCCATCATCTACCTCATATACTCCACGACTACTATTTATACATGGGGGAAGAACTTCAATTCCCATAGTTTTACACTGATCCAAATATTCCTGAACGGCATCACTATTTTGATCTTCAGAATTCATTAATGCGCACATAAATTCTACCGGATAGTAGTGCCTAAGCCATGCGGTATAGTAAGATATAAATGAATATGATATAGAGTGACTCTTATTAAAACTATAGCCCTGTAGAACCTCAATATAATCACTCCATATTTTATTTGCAAGCTTAATATCAATATTAGAATGCTTCATTGAGTCCTTAATAAAATTAGCCTCAACTTTTAGTGCCAACTGTGGGTCTTTGCCCTTTAGTTTGCTTAACTTCCTAAGAGAATCTGCCTGATTCAAATCCCACCCAGCAACATCTTGGGCGATAAACATGGCCTGCTCTTCATAAACTAAGATGCCAAAAGTTGATGACAATGCTCTTTCTAAATTTTTATGTTCGATTTTATATTTTTCTTTACCAAGCTTCCTCTTGATATAGCTAGCTCTAGAGTCAGGCTTACATGAGGGCCTGCCTATTGCATTTATATCAGATATTTCCTGTATTGACTTCGGCTTTAGTTTTATACAAAGAGGAGTTAATGATGATTCAAGCTGAAAAACACCAGAAGTTCCACCTCTTCCTAGCATTCTATAGACTTCTTGGTCATCTATTTTTATATCATCTACAGATAAATCTTTGCCCGTAGTTTTCTTTATAAGCTTAAAAGCTTCATCTATTACGGTAAGAGTCTTTAATCCCAAAAGGTCCATTTTTATTAGGCCATTTTTTTCACACCTTTTCTTTTCCCACTGAGTAACGGTATTGCCCTTATCATCTACTCTTAGAGGTACGAAGTTATATAATGGTTCATTGCCAATAACAAGACCCGCAGCGTGTGTTGACCAATTTCTTGTTAAATTTTGCAACTTATCTGCGTATTCATGTAACTCCGGATATTTTCTCATATACTCTGAAAGATGCGGACTATCTTTTATAGCCTCACTTATAGAATTGGAGTCAGGCATGTTTTGGGTTATTATATTTGATATCTTAAAAGCCGTAGACTTATCACCACCTATCCTAAGGCTTCTCGCGCAATCCTTAATTGCAACCTTAGGCGTCAACCTTCCTATGTTAGAAATTGACGCAACTCTAGTTTCTCCGTATTTATTCTTTAAGTATTCCTTAACATCTGCAGGCCTTGAAAAGTCGGTATCAATGTCCGGGAAATCCGTCTTCTGATTATTATGGAATCTTTCAAATATTAGATCATACTTTATTGGATCAACACCAGTTATGCCAATAAGGTATGCGACCAGAGAACCTGCGCTACTACCTCTTGCAGTACCTACTGGCATTCTTTTTTTCGCCCAATTTATATAATCAGAAACTATAAGCATATAGGATGAAAAATCCTTCCCTTCCAGAACTTCTAACTCTGATTTTACCCTATCCCAATATAATTTCTTCTCTTCGTGAGAAAGTCCTCCGAGCTTCTTCTTGAAGCCCTCAATGCATTTGTATCTCAGATACTGCTTATCCTCTCTTATGCTTCCATTAGTCTTATCATCCCATTGAGAAAACTCACAATAATCCTCGGAATCAACTACAGGATACACAGGAAGTTGAGGCCCCCGCTCCCTTAGGTAGTCTGGATAATCACAAGCATCATAAATCTTCATGGAATTGTCCATTCCAATCCTGGCAATCTCTGGTCCAAAGAAATCTATTATTTCATCCCTAGTTTTTAAATACATGTCTTGAACGCCATACCTAAACCTATTTGGATCGTCCAATGCCTTCTTATCTTTTATTGCAAGCATAAAATCATGATATTTAGCATGCTCAGCGTCTCTATAGTGAGCATCGCAAGTTATTACATAAGGTATTTTCATATCGCTAGAAAGCCTTATTAGTGCCTCGTTTAACTTTGGCTGGCTAATCGGCTTTCCCTTTGAAGTTGTAACATCAAGAGAATGTGGTTGTATCTCCAAAAAAAATCCATCGCTAAATATTGAATTTAGCCTCTTTATATATTGGCACGCTAACTTTTCGTCCCTCTCTGTAATCAAAGTTCTTGCTATCAATCCTGATGAACATGCAGTTAGGGCTATAACATCCTTATTATATTTTTCAATATGCTCCCAGGTTATTCTGGGTGTTTTCTTATTCATCCATCCAGAAACCTGATTTTTATACGCAAGATAATTTAATCTTAAAATATTTTTATAACCTATCTCTGACTTCGGCAGCAGAACCAGGTGATATGATTTTTTTTCTTCCAAATTATCTGCGAAGTAAGCCTCCATTCCGGGAATTAGCTTCACCCCTGTTTTTTCTGACTCAATAAATGAGTCATAATGTGCAGCAAGAGTCCCGTGATCAGTTATGGCTATGCCTGGGTGATCTACTTCTTTTGCTCTTTTGAAGATTTCATCTACACGATTCATTCCGTCCAAAGGACTTCCTAATTCCGTGTGATTATGGAGGGAGATAAATCCTGAACCACGTTTATTTTTCATTGTTTTCTCTAAAATCTAATAGATTGAATGTTTAATGTTTTCGCATACATTTTGCGCCAAAGTATAGTAACCACTTCTTTGGATTTTTCAACAGTTTATTCTAAACCATCTCTGTTATGTTATCAAATATCTCGCTGACAACATCCATATCTAGCTCTTTTTTTGCTGCAGATAGCGCTGAGGCTAACTCTTTCTTTGGAAGTCCTTTTTCGTCAATAAAGTCCTTAGACCATTCTCTTCTAGATTCTTGAAGATCTTTAATTTGCATTTCATACGTCATATATACTTTTACGTATTCTTTTGCATCCTCCATATCCCAGCATGTAACATCGCTATTATCATTTGTGCTTAAAATTTTAATTGGCGCAGGAGCTTTTTTGGTTTCCATATTTTCATCCTTTTCGTTTTATCTCAAAATATCAAGAAGACTCTCGACTTCCGCTAACTGTATTATACGACGCATCGAAATCTTTCTCTCTGATAATTTTTTATTTTTTCCAAAATAGATCCCATGGCTTGACAGCCTCTTTATCCCAGATTCATCCTCCGAGGAAAAGCTGAGAAGAAAATCCCTTAATTTTCCAGTAAATGCATATATACTCATATTTGAGCCAAACTCTCTTGTCTCCCCAAGAGGGCCTATGCTAAGCCTACTCTTGGGATCAACTGGAGCCCCATAAAGACCCGCCATTGTTGCAACATCTGAAGGAGAGAGCCTAACATCAAAAAACTCTTCATTACTTGAGGCTGCCATTCTAAGTTTATTTAACCTTGTTGAATAATCACTAACTTGTAACTCTGACTCAGAATCAACATGACTAACTCCCGGATAATCCCAATCAGTGTAAACCTTCATGCTTGGTCCACTGCCATCGACTTCATTCGAAATTACTTCATAAAACTTTCCTGGATTATTAGATATATCTTTTAACCTAATATTACCCTCAAAATCGACCGCTCCATCGATTATTTCTTGTGAGCTATATGATTTACCCAATTTTTTATTTACAAAACTTTTTATATCATCAATGTTATATAAGTTTGAGATAAACTTTATAATATCGTCTACCTCATCAGCAGTTGCGTACCCTCCTGGTCCGCCCCACTCTCTAGAGTAAGGTGTCCAAGTGGCCATTTTATAAATAGTCTTGTAGTCCCACATTGATATGTACAAGCCTCCCGATGGAGCAACCCCGCCATTCGGGTTAATCATAGTCCTATTTTTTCCAACCTCAACCTCATATGGTAACGATCTGTATCTATCATGAAGTTGCATTATCCTTTTCTTTGCAACCCTCTCAATGTCTGACCTAGAATCTGCATCAGCACGCTTCACCTCTGAAACATACTCACTATATATCTTGTCTATTTCATTAAAAATTAAAACAGCATATTTTGGCGCTCTCTTCATAAAGTTTGCAGCATTTATAACGCCCACCGATGGACCAATATCTATTGGAACATTACACTCTTGTATTGGCACCCTATACCTTGGCATCTTATACTCATCAGTATCATCATACTGCATGATCGTAAACTTATTTTTCAAAGCAAAGCTACCACTCCTTGCAACCGAACCTTTATAATCAAAGGGTATCATAATTCCAGTATTAGTTGGTGCATACGGACTAGGCGGATATACCGCAAGAACTCCACTGCTTCCCGTATATGCCGTTTGCTGACCAAGATGGATTCCTGATTTCGTATCTATATTTAAATTACTATTTCTATAATGAATCTTTCCATCAGACCTTACGGTTTCAGTATACGGATGATCAGCTATGCTAAGCTTATATTTTGGCTTAACTTTATAAACTTCTTTCCCATCAATCATCTTGAAAACCAAGCACGGCTCCCAACCTGAATCGGTGACAGCTATATCGATCTGAGTATAGAGATCATCTGGAAGCTCAACACAACCATAAGGAAGGCTGCCATCACCAGATCTTCTAGCTAGCGCCATGTGATAATTATTAAAATATTTACTAGCTTTAAAATCATTTATAAAATCATCTTCGAATAATTCAAGATCATTATTTACAACACTAACTTTCCCTCCAGTCACTATAAGGTGTATTAGGCCAGAATTTCCAACTTTATGATTTTGCTCCAAAACAGGCGAGGTATAGCTGCCAATAAGCTCTCTAGATTTTAAGCCTGCAATATGCTTACTCCCTCTATTTAATGACATGTCTATAATTGTATCGCTTCCAAATATATACTTCTTTACATTTTGCGCGACCTCATCTGTATCAAATGCTTCATTTTCAAAAAATGGTCTAGACGCTATATCTGCACCAGCCCTGAGATACCTTTCAGTAGTAACTACCCCTCTAAAGTTTACCATCTCCTTGGTTATCATATTTTTCGCATATATAAATGATTTTGCAAGATTATTAATATCTCCAAGATTATTTTCGAAATCATTTAAAAGTTTATTCGAGTAATTTTGATTAACTCTTGGGCTAATAACACTTATATCTTCAAATTCAATATTCATAACCTTTTCTGCAGAAGATAAGTCAATGCCTATATCTAAGCCAGAATAAAGTCTGCTAAAGTTATTGCTGCTAAACCTCTCCCTGTATATAGAAGATATAACTTCTGCTATATATAAAGCAGAGCCTCCCATGATTTGCCTTCCAACATGCTCCGATCTTCTTTTTAATACTATGCCCTTTCTACTTTTTCCCGCCCCAGGGTCTTTTGGAAATAAATCGTCATATACATAACCTCTCGGTACCAGTATATCAACAATTTTTGTTGCACCATTACTTATTAATTCCAACTTATCTTGCTCAATGCTCGTACCGCTTGGAACCGATCCTGCAATAAGTCTTTTTACCATATTAATCAAGCCGGCTCGACCATAAGCTCTCAAGGAAGATATTTTAGGCCTAGAACCATCTCTACTTCTAAATGCATCATCAATATAATCTATTGCCATAGTTGAGAAACTAGAGTCTAAATTTATCTCATTAAATATTCCTCTTATTACTGGCCCTATTTCCATTCTTAAATTTTCACAACACTCTCTGTCATCGTCCACTAATACTGATTCCATGCTTATTGACTGAGAAGTCTTTCTTAAAGAAACTATCGCATTTAGGGAATTTTCAAATAATTCTAAGATATTTATTATTAACCCCCTAGTATCAGGAGCTCTGCTAGAATCTAATTTTTCATTTAACTGATCTTCAACATCACTCAATTTAGCGCCAGACTCTCTCATAACTGCTGCGTCACCAGCATCAGAAGAGCTGTTATCATTAGTGTGTCCAAACGATGCTCGCTGAGAGCTGTTTCGCGGACCTTCGTATTGCCACTGCCTTGTTGCTTTATCCACTTTCGTAATCGGAGAAAATATGGTAAGTGGCGGAGCATTACCAGTGCCGCTCGATCTTGTCATAAAAACTCTAGACCTTAAATTTCCTGACCTAGAGAAAGATAAAAAATTACCCGAACCATCGGGACTAGGAAACTTAATATTCCGAGTGGAAAATCCAGAATAAGAGCTTCCTGTATCAAAAGCATTTTTCATCTTTTTTTCATCTGAAAGACTTCTTATATCTCTAAAGTAGCTTTCTTTTGTAAGTGAAAAATTCTCTATGCCAGAAGACCCCAAGAGAGTAGAGCTATTTAAAATTGACTTTCCAGCCTTTATACCTGCATGAGTAGAGCTAAATCTTGCATATTGAGCGATAGTAAACGTGTGACCGTTACCGCACCTAAGCCCAAGATCTCCCAACACCTCTATAATTGAATCATCACCACCTTTATCTAGCTTTATTGCCATTGCAAATTTTAATAACTCAGATAATTCTTCAGCTCTTGATATCTTATCATCTTCATCGTCAAAAAGACCATCGACGGTAAGTAGGTCTGATGGATCAACGCCCATTTCAAGCATTGCTCTTACAACCCTTATTGCGGCAACTCTCCTACTTTTTGATGGATCTTTATCTCTAATCTTGTTAACCAAAGATTGGATTGATAAATTATTTGACTTATCCCTTATAAAGGACGATATCGATGTAGTCGCCCCACAAACAACATAGGATGACATGCCATCTTCAAAATATTTATTTTCTCCAGATGGTGTTGTTGGAGGTTGATATATCCAATTTAATTTATTTTTACCAATATTATCATCGGACATTGTAATTTTATCTTCTTCATCTATATTGATTATCCCTGCATCATTTAATAAAGACTTCTTCGCAAATCCGATATGCGGTATAACCAAAAATGAAGAATTTATATATTTTTTAGTAAAAGATCTTAAGCCATCGTTGTCTAAAGAATCTGGAGATACATGACATGGACACGCAAAAAATTTATTAGAAAACTTCCAACCTCCAACCCTTTTTCTTTCTATGCTCTTTAAAATTTCACTCTTTTTTATTTCTGATATATCTAAGCCATCAAGGTCTTTTAAGATATCCTGATCAACATCTAAATCAGGATGGGAAAATTTTGATGTGATGCTTACGCCTGCGTCTCCATAGCCTCCGCTTACATCTGCTGAAAAACCACACTCACTAGCGGTCGGTGATCCAAGCTGAACTCCTATATTCTTCATTGGGCAAAAAAATCTTTTACTTGAAATATAAGTTTCACTCGAAGATATTGGCTCTCCTCCAAGTGCCTCTAATATTTTATTTTTTGCAATTATACCATTCTGCTGCTCCTCTATACTTGCAGAAGAACAAAGCCTTTCGGCATCAACCCATCTGATCAGCTCATCTCCAACATTAGTCGACATTACAAAGCCTGGGTGGTCTAGCAGCTCTCTTCTTGATATTATCTCTTCTGGATAATAAGTTGAAACGCCAGATTCTGAAATAGTTTTTGATTTCCTAATTAAAGAATATTCTCTTATAGAAAAATCATAATCACTTCTAATTTTATCAGACTTGCTCCCACCCATACGAGCACTGGCCATCTCATAAGAGATATTTTTATTGCATACTGGGCAACTTATATAGTTTGAATAAATCTTTCCATAGCCAGCTGTTTTTCTGGTTTGTTTTTTAATTATATCCATAGAAAAATTTTCTGCAGCATGTAAAAGTGGTATTGGGTGACTCCAGGCATCTTCGTCATATTTATCTAAGATATTTTTTATCTTAAACTCTACCTGGTTTTCAAAATGCATTATAAAGTCTTCTCGAAACCTCTCTCTGTCTAAACCTGCTTTATCAGCAAGATATTGAATATCTTTTTCCTTGCTAGGAGAAAGTCTACTTGATAAAAGTCCCGATCTTAATATTTTTTCTAAACTTTTAACAATCGAAGTATCATCGCCAATGGAGTAGGATTTAATCCTGTTAATTAAATTATATCTACTATCAATTACAATATTATGTTTTTCATTTTCATAATCCCATACCTTAGCCGCCTCTATAAGATTACTGGCTGAAATTGAAATTTTTTCTACCATCATTTCAAATTCAGCAGTTCCCCTTTCAGAGTTAGATATTCTTTTTCTTTTCATGAAACTATATAGATTTTCGATGAAGCTGCTAATTTCTGACAAAAGATATTCAAGCATATCGCCTGCGTCATCTCTGATTAATAAAGATTGGCCATCAGAATAAACTATTGATATCCACCCAAACCTTTCCATAGCCGACTGAAATATTGGGTGGACTAAGCTTTTATTATTTTTTATATCTTCACTATTTGAGTTAATATCTACAAAGTGTGAAAATATTTTATCCTCTAAGCTACCACTCTCGTAATTTTTCTTCATTAATTTTAGAGATTTCTCTCTATCTATGTGTGTTTTCTGAACAACGTCTGCGTCATAACCTCCGCCAACACTAGCTTCATCATACCTATAGGTGGAATCTGAAATTTCACTTAATAGCTTTGATTCACTATCGGTTATAGATATATCTATTAGCGATTTCTCTCTAATTTTAAAGTCTAAAGATTTTGACTTTATGGCCTTATTCTCAGTATCGTCTGGAATGGACTCCTCTTTATACTCAATATTTAAACCAGAAGATTTATCTGAATCAACCTCTTCATAAGTAATATTTGTATCTGGCTCGATATCATCACTTTTTACATCTTCACTTATGCCATTTGCAACCATTCTAAATCTATAGTCAAGATCTATTAAAGATGGATTTGGTAAAAATGAATTATTTAATTGATACTGCTTCTCGTATATAACAATCTCATCTTGTATAGACTCTACTATATCTGTAAGCTTCGAAATTAACTCTTGATCACTTAGAATTTGCACTTCTGCTATTTCTGCTGCAGCTTTAACTACAAGGCTTTGGTCAATTTGCTTTCTAACTACTTCAAAATATTCTTGCTCTAACCCTATACCCTCTCCAGTTTCAATATCAGTAAATCCATAAAAATCATTCTCATCGACCTCTTCGTCATCTTTTGATCTTTGTGTTCCATCATCCATGATGGCTGTATCATTTTGCATTAAAAGATCTTCTACTTCAATTTCTTCCGGACCATCCCTTTCGACCACTAAGTATGGCGACCAAGTATCAATAACGTGATATGCGCTATCTGCCTTGTCAATTCTAATTTTCTCTTTGCTTGCATCAATATTATGCGCCAACCTATAAAGAGTGTCGAGCGATCCAACTAAATTTGCGAAACCACCTTCGAAAATAGAATCTACGCTTCCAGAGTAAGCAATTAGCTGAGATATAATTCGACCATATTTATAGTTTTCATTCTGAAATATATCTTCAGCATCACCTCTTGATGAATTAAGAGAATAAAGTTCAGATTTAAGCTCTTTAAATTGTTCATTATTTATTTTTTTTAAAAGCCTAATTATTGGCTTATCAAGGCGGAATACTTTGCTCATTAAGATAATCTCTTTCTACACTCAATGCCTTTTATAGGGCTACAACAACCCCATTAATTAATAGAAGAAACTTTATAATATTCAGACAGTATATCATCACACACTTCTTTTGCATAAACGTCTAGTTCTGAAAGAGCTACTGATTCTGTTCTAGTTTTTGGAGATAAAACTTCAATTGAAAAAACTTCATTAGAATCAATATCTGATTGGGCGTCTATGCATACAGCTCTCTTTCCCCTTATTGATCTAATTCTGCACTTAAATTTTTTTGAGCAGCATTTTCCATCTGATTGCTTAATCTTATAAAAAATTGGCCTCAAGTGTTCATTTCCGACACTTCTTAGCTTTACTGGGATAATAAAACTATTTTTCTCAAATTCATCTATACTAAAATTTTTATTTACTATCTTTATTAGTTCATGAATTTTTTTTGATTCTATTTTTTTTATAAAATAGTTATAGTTACAATACCAATTTTCATATATTGATTCAACTAAAAACTCAATTAAACTTCCAGCAAGATGTATATTTTCTTTATTTATTTCTGGAATTTCTTTTTGAACTTTTAAAAGTTCATCTTGAATATACTTTCCAACAGATTTCGTGCCGCAAAAAAATCTTTCTTCTTGCTTTTTTGATAGTAAATTTGAATAGGAAAATGCATTTTTTACTGAATATAAATATTTATTTTTATTTGAAAGTAATTCAGAAAAATTAAATAAAATTCTTTTTCTAATAATTAGAGATTCTTTTATGTTGTTGTAATTTTTATCATTAGATATTTTTTTTCCATACTTTTTATAGAAATCTACTTTAGAAATTCTATATAATTCACATCCATATCTCGCTTCGTTTTCATTTTCAAAAATTTCAACTAAATTTAAACTTAAAAATTCTCTTTCATAATTTGCAAGCCTCATTCTGTATGGCCTACTTGATTCGTTAAGAGCCTGCAATTTAAATTTTGCTATATCTCTTTCGTTACTTATAAATTCTTTTAAACTCATTTTTTAATTAAATCTTGCGTTAATTATTTTCTTTGCAACTGGGTTTTTATAAATTCTCTTTAACCTGACACTTGCGGCCCATCCAGTCATTCCAACTGACTTTGCAGCCTCCTGCATTGTCGTTCCCTCTATGCAGAACTTTCTCAAAATTTGCGCCGTTTTTTCATCCAATACTGCTTCAAGATTTTCAAAAAACATTTTTGTTTCAATTGTTGAAATATTTCCAAACTTAGATGGAAATACAGAATCATCAGTAGAAACAAAGTTAATATAATCGTTTACCTCATCAGAATCGCTCGCCGTTACCTTCATTTCTGAGAATGAAAGCTCTCTTCTTGATGACCTATATATTGCTTTATGAATCTTTCCACAGTCCATACATTTAAATGGCTGCCCATTGCCACCTCCAGCAATCTCGCCCCCACAACTACATCTCTCGATTTTTTTATCTTTCATAGTTGTGGCGTCACTTGCCATGGTGTTTAAGCTCTTTAATTTTGTTATAAATTTATTTTTAAGATGCCAATGAAGAAAGGTACTCAGCTTAACCTCTCTGTTTGGATCATACCTTTTTACGCCATCTACAACCAATAATGATATTTCCTGCTTTATATCATCAAATGAATACCCAGATATATGTGACTTCGCAGCCATTCCATCGATAAGTGGAGTTATCTTTTTTATCACTCTATCGATGCCCTGCCCTGTTTTTGTATCAACAAAAATAGCTTCTTCATACATCATAACTTCGCCCCTATAATCGTTCAAACTAATCCTCCGACCATGAATCTTGGCATATACTTTTAAAATCACACCATTGACATAGCATTGATGGTTTTTTTATCCATTTTTTCTCATTAATTATCTCAAAGCTTCGCTTCTCAAGTTTTTTATTACAGTCTTTGTAATCAATATCTGTAAAGCTCCATACGACCTCCCTGCAGTCATGCTTAAGCATCATATATGATGCTTCAATTCTTTTAACATCCGAAAACATTCTTTTGACTGCCTCAGCATACACCAGGAGCTGAAAGTTAGTTAAGTATTTTTCTGACTTAGAAGTCTTGTAATCTACAACTCTATATACTCCATCACTGATTCTATCTATTCTATCTATGTATCCTCTTATAGAAGCATTTTCGTTTATCTTAAACAAATAGGAAGTCTCTATACCGACGACCTCTGGCATACCCTCGTCCCTAATTTTATCTAAATAAGTCTGCATTATATCTTTCAAAAGCTTTATGCCAGGAACCATACCCTTTGGAGACCATGTTTCAGAGCTAAGAAGATTTATATCAAACTGCTTTACTCCGGATATAAAACTTTCCTTCATAATTAAAGGCCAATCATCCTGCGATGAATCTGGATTTTCTAATATAAAATTATGAAAATTTTCTAATATTTGATGTGCACAAGAGCCAAACTCAGTAAAATTATGCTTTTGCTTAATTATTTTTGGCTTATCTATATAATTAAAAAAATACTTCTTTGGACACTTCTCAAACGTGCCTATTGCAGATACTGATAACTTTAACATAAAAACCTAACATATTAAAAATAACTTAAAAAATTCTGGTAGCAGACCTGTCTTGAATCCATCTATATACCATTCTGCTTGAAGAACCTCTGCCACCAGGCATTGCACCAATATTAAGCACAGAAGCCTGTGGGCCAACATTTTGTCTAGATATTAACCACCTTGACTCCTTGCTGTCCCAATAGTAAAAAACAATAATCCCAGTTACCGGATCATGCATGGTCCTAACTAAGTTGCCAGTTATAACCTGCTCATCTTGTTTCCAGTTTTCATCGTAAAACTTTGAAACAGTACCAATAGAATTATATGTTCTATTAACAAGACTTACAGTCTGTGATCTTCTATCCTCCCTTGTTTCTCCAAATACTTCTATAACATTTGCCTTTGGATTGAAGTCTATACTGTTTACAGATGAGATACTCCTAGCCATAGCGTTATTACTATTCTCTATTGATCTCTTTATAAAGGATATCGAAGATCCACTGGGTATATTGTGTCCAGACCTTGAAACATAAGAAGCTTTTAATTCTAATTTTTCAAATTCAATCGATGTTTCTTGAGCATTATCACCGCTCTGTAACTCAGATAAATTATCTACTATCTCTGAGTTATAAGGGATTATTATTACACCACTAGGTCCCGAACTATGCCTAGTTCTAGAATCATCATATGGGCTAGAATAATATTTTTTATAAAATATATCAGAATATTCAACAAACTCTCCAGACTCATCGTCAATCTTTACTCCAACAACCTTGAGCTCAACAAGGCCGCCAATTGTTGGCAACTCTATCTTTCCATTGGCAGGAATGGAGTTTTGATCTGGATCTGTTCCATCCAAAGTATAATAAAAAATTACAGAATCTTGATCTATAATCTCAAAGCTTTCTGGAATGCCAGATATAATTTGATTTTTAGACTCTATTATTTCTATTGAAAAGCTCATAAAAACTATAAAATAATTAATAGACTAACGATTGATAAAATCTATAGAACTATCTCCATTAACTTTTGTTACATCTATTACATTTTCAAATTTTTCTTTTAGAGTTTCATCATGCGTTATTACCATTATCTTATAAGATGACTCTAGCGACTTAATCACATTAACAAACAAAGTTTCTACACCATAGCGATCAAGAGGTGAATTAACCTCATCCAATAACAAAAATTCTAACGAAGATCCACCATATCTAGATGATAAGTCACTCAAAGCAACTCTTAGCGCCAATGATATTCTGAATTTTTCACCACCACTCAAAGATTTAAAGTCCTGAAGATTTCCGTCCTTCCTTATTTTTAAGTCTAAGGTTTCAACAATCGAAACTCCATCAGATCCAACCCTCTGGGTTTCAAGAGATATTAATATCGGCTCATTTGCAATTGAGCTTAAAATTCTATTTGAAGTAGATTCAAGATCATCTATTATTCCATCTAGCAATATTGTTTGTATTCCACTCTTTCCAAGCATTCTTGTTAGCTTTTCAAAAACTGTGGCCTGCCCTCTCTTTTTAGCAAGCTCTAACTGCTTGCCTCTCATGTCGAAAATAGATGCTTCAAGTGAAGATATCCTTTCAGTTAAAACTCCAATATCTTTAGCTTTGGATATTATGCTAGAGGAATATCTCTCAACCTCTTCTTTTATAGAATGAATTTTTTTCTGCAAACTTTTAAATGATGGATTCTTCAAAGACTCCAGTATATCCTCAGCGGCAGTCAGCTTTGCTCTACTTTTTGATCTAGCTTTAAATAGATTATCTCTTCTACTTTCAAATGATAAAAGAACATCCCTTCTTGAATCAACCTTTAATTGCAAAGACTCTATCTCTGACTCTATTCTTTTTATTTTTATATTGTTTTCTTTTTGTACCTTTAAACTCTTTAATTCTGACTTTAAATTTTTTAAATTAAAACTAGACTTTTCTAGCTGAGACTTATAAAGTTTGATTTTACTTTCATGCTCATTCTTTAATCTTTCATAAAGGCCGTCATCAATCTCTTGGCTGCACACATAGCACTCACCATGGATTATATGAATATCGCTAATAGAGCTTAGCATGCTTGATGCCGATGCCACAGATGATGAATTTTCAGTTATTAAATCTTGAGTTCTTTTTATTCTTTCATCAATACCTTCTGAGTAATCTTCAGCATTTTTAATTTCTTCATTTTTAATCGCAATCTTTTCATTGCATTCTTTTATTATTATATTTTCTTCTTCTATACTTCTATCAGTAGTCAAAAGATCTTCATCTAAAGATTTTACAGCACTCCTTAATGATTCAATCTCATCAAGCGTGCTATCATAGTTTTCTGTGTCTGATGATTTTTTTAAGTCTTCATACTCTTTTGAGTATCTATTAAGCTTTTCAGTTGCGCTGGCTTTTTCTTGTTTTGCCAAGTTTAAAAAGTTGGATTCATCAGCCAAACTCTTTTTCGACTCTTCTAAAGTTGCCTCTATTAGGTCATAATCCTTCAATGATGCTTCAAGAATTTTGCAATCAGATACAAGTTCTCTGCCTAGCTTTTTTGCACTCTTCTCATATTCATCCCATCTAGATATATCAATTATGGACTTTAATATATCTTTCTTTTTTGCTGGATCTGATTCTGCAAATTCTGATATATCATTTTGTCTAAAATATATTGAATTTACAAAAGTTTTGTAATCAAGACCTATCGTAGACTCTATTATTGAGTTAGTAGATCCAGACGTAGAGCCCGACAAATCGCTCCACTCTCCCAGTTGGTTTAAATAAAAAAACTCCACAGAAGAAGTTGAATTCTTTCTATTTCTTGACCTTATAATTTTATATCTTTTTTTAGCATGGTCAAACTCCATTTCAACACTACATGTTGTCTCTCCCCACCTTATTATATCATTCATCATTGATGTTCTAGACCTGTTGAATAGACACCAAAGAATAGACTCTAATATCGCGCTTTTACCACTACCATTACTCTTACCATAATCTCCTTCGGTATTGCCTATAAGCAAAACTGAATTAAACTTAGTAAAGTCAATCTCACTATCTAAATGAGAGTAAAAATTTTTCAATCTTATACTAGATGGAACCATTACTTCTCCATTATTACTTTTGCTTGATCTAATATTTCTTTAGATATATTGCCTTCAAATGCTTGAGACTTTATAAAAGCCTCAAACATCTTATAGTCATCTTTATGATTCAAGATATCACTATCTCTAACAACCCTCTTAACTATCGGCTCCACTATTACCTTTGAAACAAAATGAGCACCATTGTCATACAAATAACTATGGGCAAAGTCCTTATCTATTGCTGCGGTTATAGATTCTTTGGCTCTTATTTTTAATCTTACAATTTTTTCTCTTACATTTAGATTTTCTATCTCTTTTTTTAAAGAATTTTTGCATGTAGAAAAATCATCTTCAGATAAATCTATTGTTGCATCAATAAGATCTCTTACTGGTGATTTTTTAAATTTTATATTTTTATTAGATATATCATAATCTATAAAATACTTATCTACGTCTGCATCTCCAAAGTTAGTCCTCTCCATGCTGCCAGAATAAACACATACAGGAGGCTTTTTTCTAAGAACAGAAAAGGTATGAATATGCCCCATTACCGCCAGATCAGCACCAGTAAATGCATCTGGATCAACCATAACTTCTGATCCTCCATAATCATTATAACTGCCCTCGTAGAAAAAATTATGTCCAACTGCTAATATAGGGTGATTATTTTTTATGTTTGATATAATGTCTTTTATCTCTGAGTTATAGCCATGAGATTGCTCTCTACATGTTTTGCCAAAATCTCTATACATCTTTCTATCTCGGAATGGCAGCATTATTAAATTGGCAGACTCATTTTTTGAATTACTAAAAGTAATTACTTCTGGCTCCAATATCATTCTAACATTTGGATACTCGCTTGCAGCCATGCTGGTTATTGCGCTAGTAAACCCGCCATCTCCACGAATATAGTCGTGATTTCCCATTATCACAAAGGTAGCTATATTTGCATCAGAAAGCCTTTTAAAGGCACTATTTGCTACAGATATATGCTTGGGATCTGGATTTCTATTTTCAAAAAGATCTCCAGTTTGGATAAATATTTCCGCACCAGTATCTATAGTATAGTCAATAATATAGTTAAGAGTTGACAAATAATCATCAACACGGCTATTACCGCCAGATCCGTTAGGCCCGCCCAAACCAAAGACGGCACCTATATGTACATCGCCACAAATAACTGTTCTCATTTATTATCGTACCTCTTTTTACATACCTTTTTTATACTTCTTAGTAATGACCTTGTTTTGTTTAGATCATGCCTATCTATAGAAGATATTGCTTTATCTGCTTTTTTTTGCATACTCATAATCCATTCTAAATCATCTTTATTATTTGTAATAATCATTCTTATATAAGAAGATAATTCTGATAATATTGAAAAATTTGTCTTTTTTACCTCAGAAGATTTGCCAATCTTTTCCGGGTCTATTAAAGGGCCTAATGCTTCTAATGCTGTTAAAAAATCACAATTCTTTGCCAATATATAAAAATCTATTTGATTATGGCTAGATCCACACCCATAACAATAATAATTGTTTCTTATTGTATCTATATATAGTGACGGCGTTCTTTCAGATCCATGCTTGTGGTTTATTCCAGGGCACCTACATCTTGCTGTAAAATTACCTGTATTTATTGGCTCAAGCTCTATTTGCAAAAGTTTTGCCACACTCTCAATAGAAACTCCGTCAATTATATCTGATTTTTTATATCCCACTTAAGAAAATATCCTCTTCCAGAATGATTCCGACTCTCTCTTTGGGACATTAAATATTCCTATTTCATCTTCAATATCGCCCAACAACGGTGCTCTAAACATCTTGGGCTTTGCCGATCTTCCATCTAAATATAATCCCGTACCAACTTCTAACAAATCTTCCGCTCCTTTGCAATCTAAAATTATTCTACTATCAGTTGCAGAGGCAACTTGCATCGCTATTCTGCCTGGAAAATTAGCCTTAACTAGGCCAGAAATAACCTTTGCCGAAGGTCTTTGTGTGGCTAAAATTATAGATATTCCAGCGGCTCTACCTTTTTGAGCCACAGTGCATAAAAGCTTTTGTATTCCAGATGACTGCAATACTATGTCTGCCCATTCATCTACTACCAAAATAATCGGTCGTAATTTTCTTTTATTTTTTTTATTATACTCTATAACATTTCTGCAAGAATTTTTTCTTAGCAATTTAAATCTTGCCTCCATACTCTGCCTAATAGACTCAATTGCAACTTCAGTTTCTTCTACAGAGTTATAGATACCCTTTACACACCCAATATTTTCATAAGATGTGAACTCTACCATTTTTGGATCAACTAGGTAAAGATCTGCATTTGAACTTATAAGCGATATAATCATGCTGTGTAAAAGCATGCTCTTACCAGAGCCTGGAACGCCACCAATTAAAAGGTTTGGTATTGAATTTAAATCAATATGAAAATAATCTCCAAGATCATTCATACCTATTGATATCGGTGCATAATAATTTTTGGAAAAATCACCTATAACATGACTTAGTGGTGGTGACTCAAACTCTCTCTTTTGAACTTCAATCCTGTAGATTCCATCCTTTAAAACGGGATACCCAACTGGCTTTGATAGTGCAGAAAGTGATATTCCAATATCAACCAAAACTTTTTCAATCCTAGACGACCTAACGCCGCTCGATAGCTTTATGTCGTAAACATCAAAAAACTTTTTCTCTTCTAATCTAATTTCATCGCATTTTATTCCAAAAGACTTTAACAAAGAGAATAGTCTAGCTCCTCCCTCTGGTCTTAAAAGACTTATTTTCTCTGAATAACTTTTCATTTTTTTTGCCCCTTATTTCATCCAAAAGATCAGCTAAGGCCATCCTATATGCCACCACCGAAGTATAGGCACGTTCATCGACCGGGTCAATTAAAAATTTATTACACATATCTTCGATAGACCTAATCTTCTCCGAATATTTTGATATTTCTGCAATAATGTGGTTTATTATTTCTTCTTTGTCTTTCAATTCTTCATCTTCTTAAGTCTTTTTATTTCCATCTTTAAATCTCTAAGTTCAACATTCATCTTAACAATTTCGTCTCTAAGCTTTAGATTTGACCTTAAGGACAGGACAATTAGTCCAAATATACCTTCTCCTGGATTTTCTGAATCCATCTCGTCTGCAGCTATAAGTAATCTATTTAGTACAGATATAACATTATTTTTATATGCTTCAGTTTGATTATCTGGATGTGTTTTATCTTCTAAAATTTTTTTATAATCTGAAAATGCATTTTCAACTTTTTTTTGAGCTTCCTGCTTCTTTGAATTGACATAATGATTATTTCTAGGAAGATTTAAATCTTGATTCATATATTATTCTCTTTCTCTTAGCATAAGGTATATTCCACATGACCTATGCATTTTTATAAATCCCTGAATTGATTCAAGCATTTCTTTATCTATTGCTTCAAAGTTTCTATATAATAATTTTATTATGTTACAAACCTTCATATAGTCAAAGCATGGTTTATCAAAAAGGCCACAAGCATTATCAATAAAGTCTATTACCTTTCTTGAAGAGAAATCATTCAACGAAGATAGGTCGACTATTATATTTTCTACCGAATTACAGTAACAAAATCTATCACCACTAACATTTCCATTGCATCCCAATATAATGTTTATATTCAAGATTTTATCCTGGTCTAATAAAAACCTTTAACGAATCCTCTGCGCCCGATGTAGCCGTAGAGAAAAATACTCCATTTCCTTTTCCATCTCCATTTGAGTCAGTTTGTGCATTTGCAAGATGTACGTTTAAATCTATATCCTCCATCAAGAAGCCGACCGTATTTATCGAACTAATAGTGCTGACACTTCCAGATCCGCTTATTGCCGGTATCAACCACTGTTCGACAACGGGTGGCTTGGTAGTATCACTGTGTTGTGAAGCAAAAGATGTTGAAGTAAGAGAGACCAAAGGAGTTCCTGCAGGAATGATAAAATTAGGATCTGTAACACTCGGAGGAGTGCCAAGCCCCGTTAGTGCCGGTAAAAACACCCTAGTTGTTATCGGATCTATCCCAGATATTTGAACCAATAAGTTTTGATCTGCAATTGCTGAATTCATTGCAGTGCCAACAACCGTATCACTACCTGAGGAATGAATTGCCGTTGAAGATGTAAGCCCTCCACTTCCATTTGTCGTAACAACCATGGTTAAATCAGATGAGTCCCAAGAATGAAAAACAACAGGTGATCCAACATGAATAAAAGGGCCTGGCAGAGCGACCCTTGCAGAAATAACCCTTGCTGCACCCCAATTTTCAGACACGTCACCAGAGCTATCTACAACAAGCTCTTTTCCGTTGCCAGCATGGATTGTTCCTCCACCAATTCTAATTGGCGGCTCATCTTCAACAGGCTCTATGTGCAGGGTTCTTTCCGGCCTGCCTGTGGCCGAGCTGCCAACATCCCCAATAATCAACTTTTTATTTGAAGCTATCAGCAGTGCTTCACTCAGCCCAGTTAATCCGTCGTTTAATTTTATTAAAAATTCTCCAGGAAAAGTAAACGTACTACTGGGAGAGCTCGAACTTGAAATGGTTCCTGATACAAACTCACCTCTTCGCCCCGCTATTTCTACAAAAGTTCCTTCTATTGGCCCTGATGGATCAGTAATCTCAGATTTTAACCTTAAAAATGTTGTCCCGCCAGCAACAGTCTCTGGCACACTCTCTATTGAAGAAATAGAAACTGCAGAAGCATCGTCCAAATCTACAAAATTAAATCTTCTAGACGAACTTAAGAACCCAGATATCCCGCCAAATGCTATCTCATGTGGCTCCAACTCAACCTCAACAGCTAGTGGTCCACACGTTATATCTTCATTTATGTAAAATCTACCACTATCATCAACAACTACTGCTCCCCTTATGTCTTTTGAAGTCCTTATTCCACTGGGATCTAACCAAGAGCATGGAGGAATATCCTCTATTTGAACCGGAGTTGGCCAGTCCTCAATAGGAATTGGATTATCTGGATCATGCGTGCTTCTTCCAGTTTGACCTCTAACATGCAACTCTGTTTGTGGAATCAGTTCGTATCGATGTTCGTAAAGCGCTTTATTTACAACATTATCAGAGTGCTTATAGTGATCACTTAAATTAAGACCAATACCAACGTTACCTTTGTTATCAATTTTAACTCCGCGCTCGCCTCCGCCAATTATTTTTCCTGACAAATGTAAGTCACCACTAATTACCTCTTTTAATTTAAGACCTTTTATTTCAATAATGTCACTTTTAGAGCTAGAGTCAAAATGTATTAATAAAGAAGGATAAAAAATACTACTGCCACTGTTATCATAATACTTTTCTTGAAAATCGATTTCTTTTAATATTGGACTAGACTTAAAATATAAATGATGATCTCCTACTTCTGTTTTTAAACTTATATCTCTGTCTGAAATAGACACGTTATCCGGTCGGTAATTAAGTAGCTTGTCCATCGACATCAAATTAGCCTTGGCAGACCCGATACTTTTGCTTATGGTGTAATCTAATCTATACCATCTATCAGCTTTTACCGTACCTCTTGCGGCAGAATAATGAAGACGCACTTCTGCTTTTGCAATCAATCTACCTAAATCACTATAGTCTTTAATATAAGAATTAAACATCTCGTCTTCAGTAATTACTAACTCTCGATCTCGCTTAATAAGATCAGTAAATCGATGAATTATCCATAGTGCAACCATTTTTTGATCATCACCTGGAAGCGAATGAGCGCCTGCATTCCATAATTCAAAACTATTATTTCTCCACTCTTCTCCTCTTACATACTTAAGATTGTATGTTTCAACCGCACTCTTGTGATAATTGTAATGCGTCGGTCCAAAATCAAAACTATATTCATCAGAGTAATAATCAGATGGCATCTCCCATTCTTGTATATCAAAAAAATCAGCCACATTTTTGACGACCGATTTATTATAATCTATCATGTTATCACGATGCTTTTTATATTCCGGATAAATCTCCATTACTGATTCGAGAGTCTCCTCCATTTCTGTCGGCGGAACCCAAGGGTCAGGATAGTTTTCATGTAACTCTAATAAGAAATCAGCAGCATCAGTGCCAACTATACTTGTATAAACAGGATCCGTAGCAAATCTTTCTAGCCAGAATCTGGTCCACCAATATCCTCTATAGTCCATAAAAGTGTAAACTGCTTCAGGATGCCCAGCGCCAACGTAGTTTCCGGCCCCATCATACTCAAAAGACATCGCTTCAAAAATCCATCGAGCATATCTCGATATAAAAGCCTCTCTCCCAAATGAAGAGTCAAAATGAATTATTCCATCTATTTTCTTTATTCCAAATGTACCATCTCCAACAATTTCCCAATTTCTATCTGAAGTTGCATGATTAAAAAGTATGCTAAGATTTACTTTGTTTCCAAGTATTTCACCTGAATATATCTGCTCGTCTCCAAATACTGAAAGAGAATATGGAGTGTTGTTTTCAATATCTTGTACATTTATTCCCATGCTTCCATTTTTATTTCCAGGCTCATCTTCTTTTTTAAATACATATCCAGCCTGAGATCCGAATTCACCGTTGTCATTAAATTGTATTTCAGTATTATTTCCAGCAGGCTCCGTCAGATCAATTGCACCACCCGCTGGAATATCTAAGTTTAGATAGTAACATTTCTCTCCAGTATCTGGGTCTACTACAAACTCTGGTATTGCGTTTTCTTTTAACGCCTCAGGATAGCACTGTATGTTTAGTTTTCTTACAGCATTTTCTCCAAGATTTTCATGCGCCAACTTTCCACGAACATGGTCGCTTAAATCTATTTTTGATGCGTGTCCGTCTGCGTGTATGCCATCGTGCAGATGGCCTATAACTCTAGGATCATTTGGATTTGATTCAGATATAATATCGCCAGAAGAAGTTCCATGAAGACCACCAAACATTGAGTTTACAAACTCACTTGTTACAACCACCTTTCCTGAATCATAAAAAGCTGTTAGTTTTTTTCTACTGTCAACAGACATTTATTTAATCTCCTTAAATCTCTTCTTGACCTTATCGCTTACTCTAAACTTTACTGATCTATATGGAGATAGTATCATTTCTTCTTGAGTTCTTGGATTTCTTACTGGCCTCGGCTTATGATGGTAAATATAAAACTTGCCAAACCCTACTATTGACACCTCTTCGCCAGACTCAAGCTCTTCAAGTATCTCTTCAAAAATTAAATCAACAACCTGAATCGCTTCTTTTTTTGTTATACATGTTTGTGACGCTATTTTTGACGCCAATCCTTTTTTATTAATCATATTAGAATCCATCCTCACAAACGTACGTGCGCACGTGCAATAATACTTGATTATTAATAGTATTTAAAAGATATAAATTATAAAACATCTTCATCTTTTAAGAGCTCTTTGTTTTTAGATGATGCCTTTATATCTTTATCTAGCTTATCTGGATTATTCGAATAGAATTCCACTATAGCATCCATACTATCTTCATAGTTGAAGTCTATTTCTATCCCATAATTTTCATACAGCTTTACTATCTTTTTTTTTATTGCATCGCTTGGATCTGGTGATTTTTTTGGCAAGATTATATTCTACTTATACTGGCTTGTTAAATACATTTAATAATATTTTTTTACCAGACTTTGCAGCAGCAGCCTTTACTACTGTTCTTATTGATGTTGCAATCCTACCTTGCTTTCCGATAACTTTTCCAACATCTTCTTTAGATACCCTAACCTCAATCAAGGTTCCCTTTTCAGTCTCTGACATGCTAATAGAAACACCTTTTTCGTCATCGACTATACTTGTTACTATTGTTTGTGTTAAATTTTTTAAATGTTCCATTTCAACTTCTTTCTTATTTAGTTATCCTTAATGTTTATCATAACGCTATCATTGCTGCTTACCCTTGGTATGGTAACTTCTAATAATCCATTGTTCATCTTTGCAGTTGCTCTTGCCAAGTCAAACTCGGGATTAATATAATACTTAGCTCTAAAATTTCTTCTTGCTATACCTCTTGATATTACACCATGATGTATTTGTTTATTTTTGTTCCTGGGCAAATAGTCCTCTTCGGCAGCTGGAAGCTCACTATGTGATCTTTTTTCATCTATAATTGATGAACCACCCCCACTTCCAATTATAGAGAGCTCATGGCCTCTAGCGAATATCTCTATATCACCAAAAGAATATCCCGCCAAAGCAAACGCCATATGAAACCCCTGATCATCGCACCACTGATCTGTTCTTGGAAACTTATTACTAGAAGATATCTTTTTTAAAGACGATACCTCTCTGTAAAACTCGTCATCTGTCCACAATAAATCTATTATCCTGCCAGATATTGAAACTCTTCCTACATTACCCTCTGTGCCAGACTCTAAATTACTACTACTCATCATTATTATCCTCTACATCTAGGAAGTCTGTTAGCGACCCAATTAGTGATAATATGTTGTATACAAAAAAACTAAAAAGACTTGTTAGCATAGCTAGTTTAAATGGATCATTACCATAAGCAAGCGCAACAAACGCGCCCACCCACACGCCCATGCACATGGGGCATCCAAACAAATACCCTAAATTTTCAGAAAGCTTTTCTGCTCTAGATCTAACCCCTTCAAATAAGAAGCTACTAGTTATAATTAGCGTAGCAGATGCACTAACAATTACATTAATAAATAATTCTGACAAAATATCACCTATATTATATTTCTAAATATGATTTTACTGTAATTATAATAAATATCAAATAGTATTTATAATATTGTTATTCAATAAAATTATTAATTGAATCTCTCATCATTTGTGCTATCCAAACATGCTCCTTTTGAGCATGCTCAGAGTCTCTCAACTTTAAGTAACCTTTAAAATCATCCAGATAAAATGTCACATATAACTCAGTCATTCTTCCTTCTGGAAGTATATATCTTGCAACCTCTCTAGCCCTTTTGTATTCATCATTCGTTATAACCCCTAAATCTCTAGATTTTTTTGAACTATTCATAACTTCGCCATAAACCCGCATACAAGATTCTACACAGTCTGAATACTCTTTTAGCAGATCATCACTTATAGCTTTATTAAATATTTCATTAACATCTTTTATTTCTTGTACAAATTCTGATTTTATTGTACGATATCTTCCAGAAACCTGATTAAAACTTCCCGTCCTATGCCTTAATATTTGAGTAGCTATTGAGAGTGGGCATTTTATCCTCCATGTTGCCCTACTTGTAGAGTCTGCTCCAGTATTATGAAATGATATAAGCTCAACTTTCATATTTGTTTTACCAATATCATTATAGACGTTTGGTGAATTGTAAAACTTTTGCGCATCAAATTCGAACAGGGCCGCCTTGCTTGCCAGTTCGGGGCTAGTTCTTTTAAATAAATTCCATGGATTATTTAAATCTTCTGCATTAAAACCCTCTTCTTTGCTGCTTCTTAGTCTGCTTGATACTTTTATAAAATTCCATAAATCTATTGTAAGATGAGAAGCACTATCTTCTGATACAATAGATCTTGAATAAGCTGACTCAATATATGGAATCAAAGATTGGCTCGGCTGGCCTAACCACTCAAACTTTAAAGAGATGCACTCAAATGGTGACGTATGAAAGTTTTTAGCTAGAAATGTTGTTACCTTATCAACGTCTTCATCGCTCCTTAGTTTCGTGCTTATTTCATCGGTTGTAGATATCCAAGCTGAATTAGCAATGTCTCTAAGAGTGCCTGTAATAATTAACTTCATATTTATTTCTTTCATAAAAAAATGGGACACAAGAATGCTCCTGTGTCCCATAATACTCATACTATATTTTTATATAAAATGTTTATCACTTTTTATTTTCAATAACCACTTTTTTACCAAAAGGAAAGTTAGTATTTGCATTTCTCTCGCATACAGCCCATAAGACTCTGTATCGAGGACGTGGAGGAAAAGGAGCCTCACCATCAGTAAACACTACAAGTCCATCATATTCCATCTCACTTGCCATGTCAACTACCGGATAAAAGTTAGTTCCACCCCTTCCCTCTATTCCAATTTTGCCAGCTTTTTTTGTATACGGCTTTGGACCATAAGTTATTTCCGTATCAAACTGGACGAAATCTACTTGAACATGATCAATCATTCCATTCAACTCATTCGCAAAATACTCTAATTGATCATCCGAAACTGAGCCAGAGGTATCAAAAGCCACCATTAACCTACTAGTATAATTTCTTTTTGTGCCAGGATTAGTAATACCATACCTTCTATTTGGTCTCATTCTGGTATTTTTTCTGCCCATCATGACCAGCTTGTTAATAAAGTATCTTACTTCCTTTTTCCAATTAACCTTTGGCTTGTTTGCGGAAATGATTTGCGCAGCAAGACCCCCAGGAACACTTCCCCACCCTTTCTTTTCCTGTTCTCTTATTGCTTTTTCGGCAATTCCTCTAACTTTCTCCTCAATAATGTCATCGTCGAAGTCTTCCCACTTTGAATGATCATCAACTGTATCACCCTTACCATCAATCAAGCCATCATAATCAGTTCCATTTTCTTCAGTTTCTTTTTTAAGCTTCTCATAATAAAACTCTGCCGACTCATTATCATCCATCTCAAACATTTTTGGAAACAAAGCACCCTCTGGTAGACCTTCTATATGGCAGTTTATTGCTAAATCAGCCGATATATTATATCCACGAGGATTATATCCAAAGTGCTTAGATCTAGTTAGGTGATGTAACAAAATATGTAAAGCCTCATGCTTTAAAACCGCCCTAAGCTCAGATGATGATAAGCCATCTACAAACTCCTCGTTATAAAATAGGGCTAAGTCCACCCTCCTTATAACTCCAACTGCCATTGTAGGCATATTATTGGCAACCCTCTTATTTAGATGAAGAAAAACCTCTCCATAAAGGGGTTGAAAACAAACCAGCTTTGATATAGCTGATTCTAATTTTTGTTTTATCCTAGAGTTTGCCATGAGACTTTACCTATAAGTTTGCTTTATTTTTTACAATTAGTTTGAAAGATAGATCTGCTTTAAATGATCTCTAAAATCTTCATCATTCTGCCATTCCATAACAATCTTTTTTGATTTTTGTCCGCCCAAAAGAGCGACCCAAGATTGAGATGCAACATCATTTGGAAGCATCATAAAGAACTCTTTAAGAGCCTTTCTTTGCTTTTCTTTTGTCTTCGTCAAACTCCTAGAGTTAACCTCAGAAACTACTGACCTTGCAAGTGCGGCAATTACCTCAATATCGTTACATGCAGACTCAATCTTGGGCTTAGTTTTGTCGAAGTTATCCAAAACATCTTCTGGCCTTAATTGTGAAAATTCATTTGTAACAAATTTTTGGAACATTACGGCAATCTCTCTGCCAACCCAGCCCTTTGCAACTTGCGTTAACATTCCGCTCTCAGGAGAGTCAATTAGACCCATCTGCTTAATTGTATCAGAAAACGCTACCCAACTTCTTCTGGATGGATAAGTTCTTCCCGCCTCCAAGTTACCTACTGGTGGATCTAATAAGTTTTGGTTTCTATTGATAAACTCAATACAAGCTGTTTCTACATCGTTACCCCTTGCCCAATCGACCCACTCCATAGGTGTCGGGTCAAAGTCGATATGAAACCACCTATCATGTAATGCAGGATCTAGCTCAACAACATCATATTCATCATCTGAATTAACCGCAGCAACAACTCTCCATCCATCAGGTAGCTTTTTGCCATCAAGCCTTCTGTCTAAACAGATCTCAAATACTGCTTGAAGAACGTCTTTTGATGCTCTATTTAATTCATCAAAAAATAGAATACCATGACTATCTTCATCTGTTGGCCACCACTCCTGCTTTAAAAATCTTGTAACACCAGAATCAACATCTAGGTGCGGCATACCCTTAATATCACCAACTTCGCATTGTGATAGTCTTACATCCCAAAATCCGACACTCTTTCCAAGCTCATTCTCCATCTCTTCTGAAACCTGCTTAACTACAGATGACTTTCCAACTCCATGCTTTGCATGTAGCATTACAGATTTGTCTGATGGCATGTTCTTTAAGATATTTTTAGTTTGCTCGATATTCATAAACTAACCTTTTTTTAGTCGGAAACAAAAAAAAATAACCCCTGCCCGACTGCGGGGGCCATCTCGGTACAACCACCTATAGTTTATAAAAATTTTTTTTTATAAAAAAATGCAATAAATTTTAATATTTAAGATCTAATATTATTCATTTTCTTCTTCATTATTGTTTGATACAGACTCTCCGAGATCTGTCATTCTACTTCTTAAAGTTTTAAAGGACTCAATCATACCTTCCAAGCCTAGCGATCCATTCTGAGAAAGTGATCCAATAAACTCCTTTGCCTTTTCTGCATCCTCAAGAGATACTATATCTTCTGCTGATGCAAAAGACTCAGTAACCTTTACAATGTCCTTTACATGCTCTGTTAAGCTATCTATCTTTGAATCTACTTCTGTTAGCTTCTTTAAAATTTCTTCTATTGTATTATCTTTCATATTACTTCCTTGTTCCATAAGCATGAGCCTCACTTAGACCTGCTCCAGTAATTTTTATAAAATCCGCAGAATACCTTAGTTCACTAATAGTTCTTGAGCCTGCATATGTCATGGCAGAACGTAACCCTCCAGAAAACTCATTTAAAATATCTTTAACATGACCTTTGCAGTTAACCATTGTAGAAACACCCTCGGAGCATGTACCCGGCTTTAAGCCTCCCATTCTTTTTTCTTGCAATTCTTTGCTGGCCATTCCATAGTATGCTTTTTTATTTATTCCATCAACATTAATGATTGATCCTGGCGTTTCAAATGAACCTGCAAATATCCCCCCAGCCATAATTGCGTCTGCTCCAGAAGCTATACTCTTTACTAAGTCTCCAGGGTATCTTATTCCGCCATCTGCAATTATAGATACATTTTTATATTCACTATTTAAATTTCTCTTTATTTGACATGACGCTATTGAAGTTAGCGTTGGAAGCCCAAAACCAGTCATTATTTTTGTTTTACATATTGAACCGCCACCTATACCAACCCTTACTCCATCGGCTCCATGCTTTGCGAGAAACAAAAAGCCATCTCCATCAGCTACATTACCCGCTATTACTCTTGCTTCTCCGTTCGTATAATCCTTTATCAAGGAAATCATATCAGCCGTAAGATTTGAATATCCATTTGCAACATCAATTAAAAAGTGATCAATTGAATTGCCAAACTCATCCCAAAGAGCCTTTAGCCTTTCCACTCCAGAGCTGCCAACTCCGACAGAACAAACAACAGGTATTTCTTCGTCATAACTGTTTTTATACTTATAATCTACGATTGACTCAATTTCACCGATATGATCTCTTATGCTTAGGAATCTATGAACAATTCCCATCCCACCAAGTCTACCAATCTCAATGGCCATACCACTCTCAGTAACAGTATCCATTGGACTTGATATAATCGGAACCGAAAGATTATAACCACCGACAGTCGTTGATATGCTTGGGTCAAGTCTTGACTTTATATCTGTATATTTTGGCACAAGAAGAACGTCGTCAAAAGCAAGTCCTCCATTGTAAATATCATGTATATTCATTTGATCCCTATAAGTCTTCTGAGTAGAACTTTTCAAACTCGATCGCAAACGGCTCTGTATTTTGATAGGTTTGAGCCATTATGCAATACCTATTGTAAATATAATGAGAAAACTCATGAGCCAAAAGAGAGCTATTCCTTGTGCTTGAAATGTTCGTTACGATTATTGAATCAGACCTAACATCGTATCTTGTTGGGTCATAGAAGCCAATAAGATTTGTTTTTTCATTAATATTTGGATTTTCCAAACCATATAATGAAAATCTAGATCTATCATTTAACAGCTTTGAGGAAATATAATATATTTTTATTTTTTGTTTAATCCCTCTGCATTCAAGAGGTTTAAGATTCTTTTTTGATAAAAATAAATTCATTTTATCAATTGATCTTTTAATTGTTTTTTTTACAAAACCATCTGAATAAGCTCCGGTTTTAGCCAAATCACTTGATCTATAAAGACTGTAGTCTATAACTAATCCACTATGATTAATGCTGCCACTTGATATATTGAATTTAACATCTTTTAAGTTATCATTAGATAAGGCAACTGAACTACAAAGGGTAATTATAATAAATACTAAAAACCTCATCTACCACCCCTGTCTCTATGTGTCCAGTTCGATGTAGAAATAATTTCCACCCTCAAAGACTTATTCATCCTAATCATCTCTACGTGGTCTATTGGAACATTCTTGTGTTCATAGACTCTATTGTCACGAGTGTCAGTAACCTTAATCGTTGCATACTTATCATTATTCTCAATCATGATATTCTCCTATTTTTAGGTATTTGTTGACTCAATAATTGATTCAATCTTACTTGAAAGGTAAGGATATTTTGATGCAGCAGGAATTAACCATGTAAGATCCTCATTTCTAATAGAGCCAATCATACTAGATATAACCTCTCTGTCATCACAATCTACAAACAGCATAAGCTCAGATTGCCGCTTGTCAATGCGTTTAATTCCATTATCAATCTTATTTTGATATTCCTCGGGAATATCACCACCTCTACACTGCCTCTTTATAGAGCTAATATTCCACTGATCATCAGATATTTTTCTGGCCAAGTCCTCTACCATTTTTCTCTTGACCCTCTTTGTGCCACGCTTTGCAACCTCTTTTAAGATAGACTCTGACGAAACATTATTTGATGACATTCTTTCTATCAGTCCCATCTTTTTGTCTGAAGATCCTGGAGATCTTTTTATTGACTTCCAGCAAAACTCATAAAACCTTTTATCTTTAGAAGATCGCATACCTTTATTGAGCCATAAATCGATTATCTTATAATCTTTTTTGCTATCAAGACATTCTATTTCATGTAGATAGTCAAAATTTGAAGATATAATGTTGGCCATGCTAATTCTATAGAATGCGCAAGTCTCTCTAAACTTTGAACCGTAAACACTTTCTGATCCTTCGTTAGAAATTCTCTCTAATTCGGAAGAAATAATTATCGAAACTCCACGCTTAAATCCAAATGGAATATCCTCTTCTCTAGCGCTTACAAGCCTGTTAACCAAATGCTTTCTTTGCTTTGGAAAGCTATTCCAAATAAATGGAAATAATTTTTTATTTATAACTAATTTGTTCATAACTCTTGAATAAGAGTAATCTTCCCTAACAACAATGGAGGATGCCCTTTCAAAGAAAGATTCATAAAAAGATTGATCTGGAACAAATGTATTATTAAGAGTTATGTCTTCAAATATACACTTAAACTTTAATTCTTTATTTTCTTCACTCATTGACTCATCCTTCTATCAACTATTTGCTTTATCCTTCTATTCTTCATATTTCTATTTCCAAGAAATAGAGGAATGTCACCCAATCTAACCTTGCTGACGATATAGTAAAACGCCTCCAATGAAAGTTCTCCAGTCATTTTTGATATATAATCATAATTTATAGGAGCAATTTTTAAACCCATTATTCTTACATCTTTCTTTTTATCAGAAAGCATCTCATCCAAGTAACCTACTGGACCCAATCTATAGTAGGCTATTTCTCTTACTTTTGAATTTCTAGATTTTCTAATATCTTTTAAAGTATCCAGATCACAATAATGAGCCGCAAAAACTTGCAAGTCTCCTTTTTTATTTTTTGCAACCTCATTTATAAGTGAAACATTTGAAAACGAACCAGACTGTATAAGGTGTATAACAATTTTATCGTCTACGACTTTTTCGACTACATCTGCTGATAAATCTCCAAACTTTTCTGCTTGGCCTTTAATTATTGTATCGGAATAATATTCTCTTTTTCGAAAATCTCTATAAATACTTGAATCTGTTATCAAACGTATAAAGCTCTCTCTTGATAATGGAAATGCTTCTAATGATGTAATCTCACTCCATGATACAGATCTTGCTTTTTCAAGGAAGTCTTTTAAGTCCTTCTTCATTGCTATAAACCTCTAACTCCTCCAAAGAGGATACTCTAAAGCCTGATGCGTTTCTATGACCACCACCACCATACGCTTTAGCTATTAACGAAACATCAACGCCATCATCGGATGAGCGTAACGAAAATTTATATTTGCTACCGTCATAGTAATATGCTGCTGCAAAGCTATCTTTTTCTACCATTTTTGATGCAACCTCTGATTGCATTATTGGGGTATTAACAGCTGGTATTAAAAATCCACCTATTTTTATCTCTGACCTTGCAGACAAAATCCTTTCTATAAGCTTATCTTTATACGATAAAATTGAATACCCCTCAAACATTATTGAATTCCAAGTCGAAGACTCAAGCTCATCGCACAGATAGCTAAATCTACTCCACTTATTAAAGTCCCTATCAATTGAATCCAGCACTATGAGAATCGCCTTTGCATGAGGCATCTCCCACTTCCACAAATCTCTATCAGAGATATACTCTATCATTAAAGGGACTTTATCATCTGGAAAGAAATACTTCCATGCTAAATATGCTCCCGAAAAGTTTGCATCAAAGTGACAAAAGTCTAAGTGACTTAGAGATTCTATTGCTGACTTATGGTGATCTATCAAAACAATACTATCAGCAGACTCCTTCATCTCAAGCAATATAGTCTCAGGATAGGAGAAGTCAACAATAATTACATTTTTACCTTCAACATTCGGAGGGGTAGATCCATGACTTACTGGCATGTATTCCGCATTATCACCAAACTTTTTCCAACATGCCCATGCAGCACCAAAGCCATCAGGACACCCTGCATGATATAGAACTATATTATTTTTCATATTTAAATATTCTCCGGAGAATATGAGTACAAAACATTTGTTAGCATTGGACAGCTACCACTAAGTACATCATCTATATGTAACTTCATCTTTGCAAAGCTAGAGAAAGATATTTTCTCATTTTTATGTATCACTCTATAAAGATTTGCACATTCCAATATATCACACTTATTTATAACTAATTGATTGACGCCTGATAAATTTATAGATCTTACTAGGTCATCAAGATTTAGCCAATTAACCTTTCTTCTTCTACCAGTTGTTACGCCGTACTCTTTGCCTATATCGCCAACCTTGGAAAGCTCTATGTCATCAAACAATGAAGAAGGAAATCTTGGATCCTCACCAGACCTTGTATCATAAGCCTTTGCTACTCCCCATATGTTTCTTATCTTTTGTGGCGGAAACCCAATACTACATGCTGCATATGGAAGTGTTGTACTCGATGTAACATAGGGATATAATCCATAATCCATATCCAACCAAACACCTTGGGCTCCTTCGCATAAAACTTTTCCCTCTAGCATTTCATCCCATATGTATTTATCATCCAAAACATCTTTTGCTAGCATTCCAGTTCTAGCTGCTTTTGAAGAATAAGCTGGTGCGATTCCCTTTGATGTTGTTCCAAGTTTGCCTGCCAAATTTCTCTTATCATATGTTATATGCTCATCAGTTATTATGTGACATTTTGGAGATACTTTTATTAGGCTAGTATCAAAACCAGCATCATCAAGATAGCTAACCTCTTCTAAAAAAGAATTCACATTAAGAACACAACCTGGGCCTATTATAGATTTTATTCCATAAAAAACTCCCGATGGAATAAGGTGAGTCTTATATTCCTTTCCGCCTTTAAAAACAGTATGGCCAGCATTATTGCCTCCAGCCCACCTAGCAACAGCTGAATAAAATGAGGAGCCATCATCATTCAACTTTGAAGCCAAGCTAGCAGTAACCTTTCCCTTTCCCTCATCACCCCAGCAGCATCCCACTACAACATCTGCATATTCGATCATATTAATCTCCGAGAATTTTAATGACTTTTTGTAATCTTTTCTCTTTATTGTTATCGTTTTTTTCGCAAAAAAAGTTTTTATCAAACAACTCTATGTTACTCGGACGACGCAAAAAAGTAATACCATCTTTGTGAGAAGATACGGTTGCCTTTAACCTTATTGTATCATTTATATTAAACGAAAATGCTTTTGATGTTTTAAAGTAATATCTCCAACCATTATCATCTGTCGCTATTATTGATGGAGTTCCATAGCTGTCATTGATATTTGCCTCGGATATTTTAACTATCACAAGCGGTCCTAGAAAGTATCTTTCACCCTCACTTATATTTGGTGGATCTAACTCCATCATCTTCAATATCGAACCAACCCATCTATTCAGTGAGTTTGCCCACTTCTCGGTTAATCTTTCAGGCTTATTTAAAATAACATCAATTGACTTATTTAAAAAATCATTATTTTTATTTTTTTCAGATTGAAGAGTTAATATTGGAATTACCATTGGGTTAAGAAGATTTAAATTATTTTTATTATCTTCTTTTTTATTTTTAGATTTATTTTTTGTTTTTTTATTTTTTGTTTGATTTTTATTGTTTTTCAAAGAATTTTTTATTGAAGATATTGGTCGAACTTTACCACTGCTATCAAATATTTTAATCATACCTAGCCATCCGAATATTGCACTTCGTATGACTTTGGTAGCGTATTTATTTTTTTTATTATCTAATTATAATTATTTATATAAATTGATTTTTTGTATTTGATTTTATAACTCTATTTATATCTTTTGCATCAGGCCTTTTATTATAAAGGCTTTCTGCGAGCTTTCTATCTGGCGTTTTATCAAGAAGTGCTAGCCAAGCAGAGTGAGTACATCTATCCCATTTTCCATGATTTGATCCGGGATCGCAGTTTAACTCTCTAAGGGCGCTCTTTGCAGTGAGTATGTTTGTTTCGGACCCTCTATAAAAATGAGCTTCATCTATTTTTCTATCTCCACTCGGAACCGTAACACACTTTGCTTTTACCTTTTTCTTTGGCATAACAGGAATAGGCTTGGCTATGTAATCAAACATACTTTTCGGAGGCATCATATTGCTTATTTTTCTCACCCTTATAAACTCCTATTATCCCACTCTATTTTCTCTTAAAATTATCTGGATTTGAAGCAGCTTCCTCGTATTCGTTAATTCTTTCTTCTCTATTTTCAGTTCCTATTCCAAAATCAAGATATGAGCTAAATCCTGAACTTGTATCAGTTTCCTCTTTCATATCTGGATGATAAAGAATTGCTTCAAACATATACCCTGCTCTCCAATTAGGCCCAAACTCCGCTGACAATGCCAAATTCATATCTTTGAGAACTTCACCTTCTTCTTTGCCGCTAGTTGCTGCCGCTTTAATTTTCTTCTTAAGGCTAGTTGGAAACTCCCTATAAGCTTCAGCAAATCTCTTAGCAGCATCATTAGCTAATGTTCTTCTGTTCTTTCTTATGTTAACTGCGTTTTCTCGAATCATGCTCTGCATATTTCCAGTTAGATTTATTGTTGCTCCAGTTGGCGAAATAAATGAAGCTCCATCAGCCAAAAGGCCATTTACAGCCGCTCTGGTTTTCTCAGTTTCATAAAACAACTGCCTTCCAACCCCAGTTCTTGTTCTTGCCCACTCTGTTTTACCAGTTCTTGCAGAATCTCTTGCGGCATCAGCTAAGCCAATATTATGTCGCTTAACCTGAGTATCAACAATAAGCGGCTCCAAAGACTGCTCTGTACAAGTTTTGCCGTCGCAAAAAGCCTTGCTTATTGCAGTAACAATCTCTGCCTTTAGATCTGGATAACTTACAAGCCTTGATACAACTGATCTTGATTGATTTGGTGGTATAAACCTTATAAAGCTTATATCACTACCTGTAGCTCCTTGAGCTAAGTTCCCCATTGTTCTATCATATTCTCTTTTTAGAGGGCCGCTAAATTTTCTATGTTCCGATCTACCTTTAATAGTTTTATTTAATATATCAAGTGCTTTCGCCTTAGTCTTTGGTAAATCTGACTTATCCTCGCTGCTTAGCAAGAATTTTATCATTAAATCTTTATTCAAAAGCTGACCTGAAACATAATCTTCAGCACTTCCAAGCTCGGTAGAAGCAGCAGCTCCAGAGGTTGACGAAATCTTATCGTACCATCCTGCGCACTGGCTAACTAACGCTTCATCGACCTTTCTTTTGTACCATTTTGTTATAGCCGATTTTAATGCAGGGCCATAACTCTCTTTCTTTGTTTTTGGTGTATCAGCAAGCATAGACATCTTATCTAGCATCTCAAGCCACGCTGCATGAGAACACGTACCCCATTTTCCCGTATTTGTTTCGCCCGGATCAAAGCCTGATTTCAGCAATCTCTTTTGGGCTCGTATAACTTCATTAGTGTTTCCCGTCATGAAGAAGCGCTCATCAGACTTGCTAACTAGTCGATTTGTTGGGCATCCCTTGGGCTTTGCCCTTCCTGGTTTACCGGGCTTACTCTTCTTCGGGCATTGCGGCATATATTTATCTTTTATGCATCCACCCTTGCTGGCGCAATAAGACTGACCCTTCGGGCATTTATTTTGAGCCAACTTTTTTAATCTTTTCTCTCTTAATGATCTCATTTTACCACCTGCCATCCTGCATTTGTCTTTTCCCACTCTTCTTTGGTTTTGGGATCATAAAATTGTATTCTGCCTTTTTCAACAGCCCACATAAATTCTGCTATATCATCCTTTCCGTATTTATCTGGAAGTGCATAATATTTGCCACCAGCCCTTGGCGAATATGCATAATATTTGCCGTTACCTCCATGAAACCATATTGAAACAGACGCTATCCTTGCAGATTGGTTAATATCATTTGTAACATCCTTAAAGTCTTTGGATGTTGTCACGCCTTGCTGCGCTGCATTTGGATCTTTTCCAACCGGATTACTACCTGGATTCTTTTTTCTATATATTCTCCAGGCATCCTCACCTTCTGCCCACTTATCAAGCAAGGATTCCCATTCTTCTAAAAGATTTTTGCATATCAACATATAGGATCTTGCATTATCGGTAATCTCAATATCGTCTTTATCAGCATTGGAGGTAATCGCCCCCACAAATCCGCCGCCCGAGCCAGCGAGGAAATTATGAGTTTTATTAGAATTTAATATTGAAACCTTTATATCATCTTCAGCCATTTCATTCGCATTGGTTTTTGAGAAATTCCATCGGGAAACAAGATCTTTATATCCGGCAATTAAACGAGCATTACCTGGAGTATAAAGATACACTAGACTCCGGCCTAGCTGGGCTGAATTATCAACTTTTATACTTCGAAACATCTTTTGCATATTCTTTTGATAATCACCATGTATTTGCCATTGCTTTCTGCGATCTTTTTCAACAGCCTTTGCAAGTGCCGTCCCATCATCCTTTATGGAGGCATAATGATTATATCCATTCTTACTTATATAGCTCTGGCTTTTATTCCATACGCTTCTGCCGTATGCCTTTACACTAAGACCATCTGATGCAGACTTTATCATCTTAACTCTAAGCTTTCTTGCATAATATCCAGCTGTCTTTTTTATTTTTCTCATTATATTCCTCTAATTAATTTTTCAATTAAGCGGTCTGACTCCAAGTGATCCACTTTCCTAAATTATCTTTATACTGTATAACTTGATATCTTTTACTTGCTCTCCACTGGCGAAACTTATCATCTTTATCATACTTCCAATTTGCCAATGGATAACCATCTACATAAACATACTTTTTATCATAGTCGTCCCATTCTACAGTCTCGCCACGATCATTGGTTCCCAAGACCTTTCCAGAGGCATCATCAACCCATGTTTTTACTATTTTTGTTCCAGAGCGGTCTTCCCACTCCTTTCTTCTTTTTTCTAAAAGTTTTTCATCTCTTTTTTGAGTTAGCTCATCATCTGTATACATGGTATAGTTTGAGCTAGGCTTTTTATTTTGAAGCCTTAATTTATCATCAGCTTCTGCCATCTTCTTTAAATCAACTATTGCATTAAAAGAATTTACAAAAAACATTTCATCATCAAAGCTAAATATTTGCTCACCCCTTATGGAGTTAGCCCATCCTTCAAGTTCACTTTCAGTGATCTTTTGACTACTATTAAACTTTGATTGAAACTTAGCAGCAAGTCTTTCTCCACCCGCATCATCGCCCTTTGGCCATTCTCCAAAGCCCCAGACAAAATCCCATTCTTTTAAGTATGTTTTAAACTTTTCAAAAATCTGCACTACGTTATCATCGCCGTTTGCACCAATTCTGCTTAATAAGTCTTTATTATCGTTTTCCCAATCCGCATAAGCCATAGTGCCAACAGCAGTAGTAGCACCAAGACCAGCAGCCGCCCCATAAATAAGCGTATTTAACGATGCCAAATATCCAGTAGCAGCGGAAGTACCTGCTGCATATGCAGCAGCGCCAACAGCTGGAAAAAATGCAATCTTTTCTATTTCACTAGAATATTCACTATATCCAGACTTATCTAGAAAATATGCAAGTTTTTTTAATTCATTGCTCATTATATATCCTGATGACTTAAAGCCAATAAGAGAAAAAAAGCTTTCTTCTTTATTTTCATTAATATTAGCAGAATCCTCTTTGTTAATAACTTGATTATTAATAGGATGTTTATCATCTAAAACATCTATAACAGATTCACCACCAAACCCTGACCTAAAAGATGCCTCAAAATCCCCTTCTGAATAGCTATCTCTTGGACGATGATTTTGAGCACCATCTGGTGATCCAGCAGGAATATCCATTAGTCCAAGTGCTTCTTTTTTTATCTTATTCAACTCTTCTTCATTATCAATTGTAAAACTTTTGCTGGGGTCAAAAAAATCATCATCTGCGTTACTTACCTCATTATTAACCATATGCTGCCCAGAAGGACTATCTTTTGATGGAGTCAACAACTCAGATGGAATCCCTAACATTTTACTTGCTTATTGGACCAAACAAGGATTGAGAAAAAATATTATCAAGAGCGTCATCAGAAGTCCTTGCTGCCGCTCCCGTCTGCAAGCTTTGATCTCCATCTTTATCATTCAAAAGACCTTCACTACCCTTAGATATTGCTTTTTGCATTGCTATATAATTCTTATATGGTGACTGAAGAACTGTTAAAGCATTTCTAACTCTAGATAATCTACCCATAACAATCTTCTTCTTGTTCATGGGAATTTGAGTTTGGAACCTTCTATGTTCTGCGGCACTTTTCATACCAAATTTTTTCTCTGTTGCTTCCACTTGCGCAACTAAATCCCTCTCTCTACTCTCTATTTCTGATCTGCCAGTTTTACCATAAGCCTGTGAAGCAAGCCCCATAGAGACAACTGGCTTTTCAACTTCTTTTGCATAACGTCCGTATCTTGCAAATAATAAATTTATTCTTGCCTCCAAAGCCTTCCAGTCTTTATGCTCTTGTGCGACTACAATTTTATATTCTTGCTGATCTTCTTCTGAATAATTTACTTCGTCCATTAAAAATTCAAGATTTTCTTCAGATTCAACATCTGCATGTTCGATATCGCCAGAACTAACTTCATCTATTACTTCTAATATTTCACTGGCTATTTTATGTTCGCCCTTTTTATAAAGATGAGAAGATAGCTTTTTTAGTTCATTTATCATTTTTTTATTCCTTGATACTTTTGAATTATTAAATATATTAGTATACTTATCTATAAACTTTTTTGAAGCTGATGATCCTGCAAAGTCTGCTGAAGACTCTGGACTAAAACTAGGACTTTCATCATTGGCGCTAAACCCATCTAAATGGTCTTGCTCATGATTTAAAAGATTGACTACAGCACCGAGAATCATTAAAACTTTAACAAACTTTTCTTGATCTAAATTTCCTGGGAAAGAAGTTATATCAACGCTTGTAACTCCATTTAGCTCCTGCTGCAAATCTATATTTAACTTTGGATAAACCATCCTTATTTTATCTGGCACACCATCACTGTTTCTATCCTCGCTAGAAACATAAGCTCTAGCTTCACCATCAACATTACCTGGCTGTATATTTGCAACAGGAACAACTCCACCAATTTCTCCCAAAGATTTTAACTTACTATATATTGAAGGAATAAGCTGCTCTATACTTGCTCTTTTTATCATTTTGGAACCCAAAGCCTTCCCTTTGCAGGTTTTTTATAACTTGTACTTACTGCTATAATATCAACAACGTCAGACCTAATAACAGAAAAGAAAACATTAAATGGCCTTGAAGAAGGCGCTTTTCTTATTTCTATCCACTCTCTTCTCTTGCTTGATATATCTGACGTTCTAGATAGAAACATATGTATTGCATCATTGGAACTTGCTGCAAAATCCTGAGCTATTATATCGTTTAAATCTTTATTTGATATGGTAGAAAACTCTTCGTCTCTAACTGCATAAGATCTTCCTGCCCTATCTTTATCACTGGCACATGGAGTTCCCCCATAGTACCTTCTATATCTGCACCTAACAGTCGTAGTAACTCTTATTGTTCTTCCGGTTCTAGGATCTGTTAGGCCAGAGTCTTCTGCCGCAGCATTCTTTTTAATATTATAAAACATAAAGCTTCCAAGAATTTCATATAGATTCTATAATATTAGTAGCAAAAAAAAGCCCCAGCAAATGTTTGCTGAGGCTATATAATAAATAAAATATTTAATTATTCTATATTATTTACTTCTATATCGTTAAAAATACATGCGCTAGAACAAGAATGACCTATAAGACCGATCATGCAGCCCATAAAGACAACCATTAGCCAGTCACCCACCCTCATCTCTTACATCCTTACCTTCAAGTATTACGTTCCAACTTAAATCTCCACAATCATCTTCATAGATTTCTCCATGAGCCATTCTTGTAACGCCTGAGCTATATACTTCTCTTCCCAAAGATTTCTCAAACAGATATAAGGAATGGGCCATCTCTTCCGCTCTCAAATAATTTCTTGATGTTCCACGAAAATACTTTTGTGAGTCAATAGATTTTTTATACCATATATAATAATTATTCACTTGTTAAAATATTTTATCTTAATAAAGATTCCTACTGAAAATGCCAAGAACATAAAAATAAAAGCTTCTATTGCGGGCATTATTTCGCCAACTTGAAAAGCAATCAATCCAGCTTCACTCATTAGACTTCCACCATTCAAACTTTGTTAGCCTTGAAATAATAGACTCTAAAAGGATTCCTCTTTCTGATTTGTTATCCATACATAATGAGCTATTATCATTAATTGCAGACTTTATTTTTTCTGATAATATTTCTATATCAATTTTTTTATCAAAATATGGACGAAGCACAATCTCCATTTGATTATGCATTAAGGTCCCAAGCTCAACAGCTTCATCTTTGGCAAGGTCTATAGAAAATGGAAGAGAAATATCGACGCTTATCTTGTCTTCTTTTATATTAGTACTAAAAATTGCGCCACTCGTTAAGCACTTTGTTGAATTAGCCATAGTTTAAATCTCCACATAAAATGATAAAACCTTATATAAGGTTTCAGAATCATTAATTTTAAACCCCTTTTCTCTTTTTGGCAAGCTTTCATATCCTGCTTTGATCATCTTTACATTTTGATCAATATAATGATCTTCAACACAGCTTTTTTTTACTGCCATTATTGATCCATCAAAGCTAATTTTTAGTGAGCTTAAAACCTCTTCATTATCTTTTATATCAAAAGATATTTTATTTTTATGAAAAGGAATTTCCAGCCATATAAACTCATCCTGCATTTTTCTGTTCCTCAATTTCTGTAAATCTTTTATTGAGACTCCACTGTGCATTAGTAAATCTACTAGCAGACCCAATTATTGATGGCAAAAGTCTAGGAGGCAAACATCTTGCCATAATACTGATTACCTTTTCGTACCTTGAGTCTGAAAAGGTTAGCGCTAACTCATCAAAATTTTCATACCTTTCCAGGCTCTCAATGAGCGACATTATGGCCTCTGATGATGCCCACTCGGAACCATCTGACCTCATCTTTCTTGCACTATTCCTATCTAAAAATCCAGATGAAATATACATCTTATAAAACCAAGCTCTTAAGTCATGATTAATTTTTGGTCCATCTCCAAAGAGTAACGAATCTAATAAAGATTTATATCCTGAATTATCAATTTCTTCATATTTTCCTAATATAAACTTCCATCCATTTTTAACATACCTAGAAACTCTAATATCACCCTCTAGTAACTCAAAGTATTTCGACCAATTAAATTTTGGATTTAGTCTTGATGAAACAGATACTAATGAGTCTCTCGTCATAAGCAACCTATAGGCTTCATAAATGCTTCCACCATCATCGGGAGTTGAATCAGATTCTATTCTACTCTTCCATCTTCCCTTGGCATTATAAAGGTCAATATTTGACTCTAAACATGCAGTATAAAAAATTACCTTTAAATGTTCATCTATTTCATCAAAAAGGTCATCAATTAAAACTGGATTTTTTGCTATGGAAAATGCAACAATTCCGGCATCATATTTACTAAATGGATCGCCATTAGAAAATCTTGATATTCCATTTCTAATTACGTTTTCTAGGCCAATTAGAGATATTTTCTTAATTTCTTCATTAGTCATTCTTTTCACCACCTAAGATTGAAAAAATTAGATCTTCATTTTTATCAATGATTTTTACCTTAACATTTTTATCGAGATATTTCCATGTACCACGAAACTCTGATAATGGCATCTCTACAAATGAGGACATTAAATTATTACCATCGGATCTATAAGAATAACTAGAGTTAATAGCATTAACTCCATGAGCAATAAGTGAGTTTAAAATCTCTTCTCTTGTTAAAGTCTTTACTTCATCTGCATTGTCAGACATGACAACCTCCTTGCAAATAGGCCATAGATTAGCTCAACTTCTAATAGTATATTTTATTTTTTTATTATAAAATTATTCTCTGTCGGCTTCTAATGAAATAGTAACCTCTGTAGTTAATAGGGTTCCGCTTGCAGATGCGGCATTTTCAAGGGCAGATCTAACAACTTTTGTTGGATCTACAATTCCACAATAAATCATATCATCTTTAAATGAATTTGAAAGCGCATCAAATCCACATACGGTATTTTTGCTGGATATAACCTTTTGCATATACTCATGGTGCTCAACTCCAGCGTTTTCTAAAATTTGAATAAATGGAGATCTAATTGACTTATTTACTATTCCAACTCCTATTATTTCTTCTGGAGTCATACCCTTCTTTGAAGATAACTTTTTAAGATCCTTTATACAATGCAACAAAGCAGATCCTCCACCAGCAACAACTCCCTCAGATAATGCAGCAGTTACAGCATTTATTGCATCTTCAACTCTATCTTTTCTCTCTCTCATTTCTGATTCTGATGTTCCGCCGACCCTAAAAAGCGCTACTGCACCTGACATTGTTGATAGCCTATCTCGCAATGAAGCTATCTGATGAGCAAACAAATCATCAGAATTATCTATCTGAGACTTTATTGAAGATACTCTATCACTAACTGCATCATCTGATCCCACGCCATCTATTATTGAAGATTTATTTCTACTCACTATAACTTTTCTAGCCCTGCCAAGATCTTCAAGCCTAGCCTGTCTTACTGGAGCGCCTTCTGATGAAAAGAATTTACCACCACATAAAACTGCTATATCCTCCATCATATCACACCTTATATCTCCAAATCCAGGAGCTTTAGTTGCGCATACAGAGAGCGTTCCACGAGCCTTATTTAGAATTAAAGTCTGTAAAGCTTCAGAAGTTACGTCCTTTGCAACAATTAAAAGTGTGCCACCATCCTTAGAAACATCTTGAAGCAAAGGTAATATTTCTTGACTCGATGATAATACTCCATCATATATTAAAATATAAGGATTAGAAAACTCTACGGTCATTCTTTCTGCGTTTGTTACAAACAAAGGTGATAAAAATCCCCTGTCATATGATATGCCCTCGGTATAAGAAACGCTTGTATCACTACCAGTTGCTTCCTCTACTGAGATTACTCCATTTTCACCAACAGTGCTTATTGCATCAGAAATAAGCTCACCTAATTTCTCATCATTGTTCGCAGAAATAGTTGCAACACTCCTTATGGAATCTTCATCTGAAACATCTACAGCCTGAGACTCTAGCGATGCAACAACACTTGATACCGCCATATCAATTCCACGCTTTATAAGTACGGGGTTGTGACCGGCTGCAACCATTTTTGCACCATCATTATAAATTGATTGCGCCAAAACTGTTGCCGTAGTAGTACCATCTCCAGCAGTTGTATTTGTAGATGATGCAACCGACTTTATTAATTGAGCCCCCATATTTTCAATTCTACAATTAAGATCTATTGACTGAGCCACAGTTACCCCATCCTTAGTAATTAAGGGCGGTCCATACTGTCTTTCTATCGCTGCATGACGACCTCTTGGACCAAGAGTTGTTTTTACTGCATTAGCAAGAACATTTAGACCATTCTGCATCTTTGATCTAGCTTCACTTCCAAAGTTAACTTCTTTTGTCATTAATTAAAATCCTGATTTAATATTTAACAATATAATACCAAATATTATTTGGTATCACTACTCTTTTTATCTATAGGTTTTTTCTTTGATTCTTCTCTATCTATTCTAGATATTCTTCCGCCAATTCTCTCTGCACCGTAAGCAAGCTCTTCATCAGTTAGAGTTTGTGCAAAAAAATAAAACATTGCCCTATCACCCTTAGTTAGCCCATCCTCAAGATCTCTTAAGCTATCTTTTAAACTTGATATCTTCATCATATCTCTAAGCAACCCTCTTGCTACTTCAAGGACTTCCTTATCATTGATATCATCAATCATGCTTCTAAACTCATTTAGTTTTGACATTTGTTTGTCTCTTTTCTGTTAATAAAATATATAATGGATATAAGTATGATATTAAATGAAATATAGGTATATTATAATTCCAATATAAAAAATTTCAACATTTTTATTATTTAAATTTAATTTTTAGAAAATATGAAAAACTATAATCACAAAAAATTTTCAAGCAGCAAAGCAAGACAAAGAGGCTTGCAATGGCAAAGAGTGATCCAAGCATTAATCTCCCCAGCACCATCAGACTTAGAAGAGGCAGGCAAAAAGCTTGAAGAAGCAAATAAAAAACTAAAAAAAGCTTCTAATGGTATTGATGATAAAAAGGCAAGCGAAATAAATGATGCATCTATAGAGTTAAAGAAAATGGGCTTTAATACAAGAGAAGTTATCATAAGGTCATTATCTAAGTTTGGAAATAAAAATATAAAAAAAATTGCTAGCGAACCCCAGCTAGAGAGCGATTTAAAACTAATTGTAATTGAAGAATTTTTAAAAGAAGCGAACAATTTAAAATTATTAAATATAGACGAATCTGAAATAAATAAAATAGCAAAAGAATGTCGAAATAAAGAATACTCAATAGAAAAGTTTGCTGGATTTTGGGGCGGATTATGGAAGGGGGTAAAAACTGTAGCAAAACTTCCTTTGAAAATTTTAAAGCCAGTACTAAGAATACTTCCCGGAGTAGGTGTCGTTGCCGCAATATATCTTGCTGTAACAGGCATAAATGGATATATAAAAGCTTCAAAACATATATTTGATGAATTAAACGCATCAAAATATGGAATAAGTAAAAAAGATATATTCCTACCTAGCTCACTATCTAGCAAGACTGGAAAGGCGATTAGAGATTCATTAAACGTAAATGTAACAGACGACAACTTTCCATCATGCGCAACAAACAATAAATGTCACTGGTTTTATACCCCTGAAAAGGCGGAGGAATTATCAATTCAAGAATTTGGAAAAGATTTCGTTTCCACGATGAAGTCATTAAAAGACCTTTTTACAGGAGAGATGATTCAGCAAAAGCTACCAAACACACTTGAAAGTGGCAAAAAAAGAAGTTTTTCAAGAACTACTGCAAACCCATCTGAAATGGAAAACTTGGCAAAACTATCAAAATCAGTTGAGGCTATGATTATACATGCAACAAATGCCATAGATGGAATCGTATCTTCAATAACCAGTATAATTGCAATAATTGGATCCATAGTTACTTTAGGAATTGGGGCGGGACCACTTGCTTTAATTGACTTTGTTGTATCAAGCGCATCAGCGTCTGGCGCTTGGGCTGCAAGAAAAGCTCTTGCAAAAGACATAAGAGCATCAATGGAAGTAATAATGGAAACTGCACAGGAAGGCTTTCAAAGAAACTTTATGCTAACACTATCTCCAAGTGTAAATGAGCTTAAAGAGATGAAAAGAAATGCTGAAAAGAGAAATTCTGAAAAAGAAATAATTAATTCAGATGATAAAAAAGAAGATAAAGATAACATTATTCTTTTAAAAGTAGATGATGAAGAAGAAATGCTTAAAGCAGGAAGATTATTAAGGCGTCAAAGAATTAAAAGTTTATTAGTTTAAATATTCTTCCATACCTAACCATCTTACCGCCCCCCTCAATCAATTTTGCCAAATCAATCATAAAGCTTCCCTCATCCCCCCTGTTATTAACGGTCGAGTTTAAACTAGATAGTTCATCCTCCTTTCCGCTCCACTTTTCGATAAAATCTTTAGGACTCATTTTTGTTGCCGCTTCAAAATAATTCAAATAACAATTTAAACTAGCTGCATTCTTGCCCTCTTCCTTGGACCAATCCAAATCCTCTTGAGATATTTTTTTAGATTGAGACTGATAAGATATAATCACACCACTACTCATATCAATCGAGTCTACGGCCTCCCAACCATACTCTGTGAACTTTCCAGACGGAACCTCCGAATAAGAATAAAGCTTATTTATCTTATACTTCTTAATAAATTCATCAAGATTCATCTGAAGCACTTTCAGTATTAGTGGTTACATCACTATCAGTATTAGCATTAGTATCTGTTGCAACAACTGAGGATACTGACTTTATAATAGCATACAAAACATTATAGGGATCAGCATTGCTGTTGGGCCTTCTATCCTCAAAATATCCCCTATTTGACATTGCAACCTGCCACGGAATTCTAACTGAAGCAGATCTGTCTGCAACACCGTGAGTAAACTTTGATATATCTGAAGTTTCATGATCTCCAGTCAACCTTCTCTCTAAGCCTGCTCCATAATTCTCTCTTGCCAATTTAACAGAATCATCCTTAGATAACTCGTTTATTGCCTCATTAATTTTGCTTATTCCGCCCTCCTCCCTCATAGACTTTGTAGAAAAGTTAATATGCATTCCGCTTCCATTCCAGTCTCCATTAATTGGCTTTGGATCAAATTCAATCCCAAGATCATGCATCTCGCCAATCTTACACAATAAATATCTTGATATCCAAAGATGATCGGCAGCAGCTAAAGCAGAAACCGTTGGACCGCCGATTTGATATTCCCACTGACCCAATGCAACCTCCGCATTAATTCCAACTATTGAAAGACCAGCAGACATACATGCATCAAGATGTGATTCTGCAACAATCCTCTTTGCTACATTGCCTGATCCAACTGAGCAATAATACGGACCTTGTGGACCTGGACTTCCAACATTTGGCCATCCTGCAATTGTGCCATTATCATTTATAAAATATTCTTGCTCAAAACCTGCAACCGGCTCAGCGTCCTGAACATTTGCATATTCCTCTAATAACCTTGCTCTAGTATTGCTTTCATGCGGAGTTAAATCAGTATTTAAAACATCGCACAAAACCAGTATAGAACTCTGCCTCATTGGATTTGAGCAAGCAAACACTGGCCTAAGAACCCTATCGGAGTCCTCAGTAGTACCCTGATTTGTACTGCTTCCATCAAAAGTCCATACGGGAAAATCAGATAGTCTTATTACTTCATCTTCTGATTCCTTTGTAATCGGAAGAACCATCGTTTTTGATCTCATCATGGGTGTCGGCGTTGTTCCATCTACCCAAATATATTCGCAACAAAATGTTCTCGTATTCATTCTATTCTCCGCATTTAAGTTTTTATAAAATTATATCGTCTATATTACGAAAAATTGCTAAAAGTATCAAAAAATTTTTCTAGGTATTTATCATTCGATATAGATTTAAGGTCCATATGCTCAAATTCTGAGCGAATTAAGTTCATATCTAAATCTGAGCAAAAGTATTGCACCTCATCTCTAACGTCAATCATATTATCTAACTTAATCAATCTATACGAATCAAGGTACTGTTTTTTAAAATTTAAATCAGCCATCCTATCTTCTAGGGCTCCATTTTTTGAAAGTATCTTTTTTGCAGTTTTGTCACCCACCCTATGAACCCCAGGAATATTATCTGCTCTATCTCCAACCATAGCCTTCCATGAGACATAATCATATTCCGTATTTTCTCTATATTTTTTTGATACAGGGTTGTAAAGACTAACTCTATTGGGATACTCATTAAGTATTTGAATAAAGTCTGTGTCACTACTTACGATTGTAATATCTGAAGGTTTATTCTCAACGACTAGGTGATAAATTAAATCATCGGCTTCATAGAATGGATGAAACACTGTTGTAATTGGCAAACATCTCTTAACAAAATCTATTACCTTGTTCTTCTGATCTCTAAAATATGCCCAATACGCGATGATCTCAGGATCAGTAGTCTCAACTCTTCTATTTCCCTTATAGTCGGAAGAAATATCAAGCCTATTCCCTGGCTTACCGTCAAGAACAAAATAAACTTTATCTGAACGATGCCTTTCCAATTCGGAACGTAGAGTTTTGACAAAGTTATAAAAGATAAGATCCTTATCAAACTCTGTTATTTGTCCACCTCCCCAAGTAAACCTGCACCGATGGATCATATTATACGCATCTATAATAAGAATTTTATTCACAGTGTACCCTATGTATCCATAGTATTGTTTGCTCTTGTATAGAAAAATATACCACGGACTCTTGCTTTTTCAAGTTTTTTTTAAAAAAAAATGGAAGCCATCAAAATAGTGACTTCCATTCGATAAATGCCTACCTAGTCTTATAGAGCTTTAATTACTTAAATTTTGGTTTAGAAAATTCCTCAGTGTCTTTGCATCCCTAATTGTAAGCTTTACGACTTGATCTGGAATCTTCCAGTCGCTAGATGGAACTTCGATGCTAACGTAGTTTGAGCCAGCCTGACGACTAGGATCATTGTTTCGATATTCTAAGTTAACATTCTTGGTCTTCTTAACTTTCTTTACTGTCATTTTTTTCTTCCTTTTTTTCTTCAGTTTTATTTGGAAAAATTTTAATTGGCTTAATTTTCTTACTCATAGCACTCCTAGTTGTTTGGTGGTGATCGTATAGCTCTATTCAGGTAAGCATTTTTCATAAAAACTCCTAGTCTTCTAGCAGGTATTCTATGTACCATTTTGCTTTTTTCAAGTCTTTTTCATAACTGCCCTTATGCTGACACCTTGAAAGGTATTTTATTGCATTGGCAATACAGAAGTGCTTGTGCATTCCAATTGATTTTATGTATTCGATACACTCTATTTGCCCAGAGTTATAATGATCTGGATGATTTACTTCTTCTTTTTCTACCATCGTTAGTCTTGAGCCCACTCCATGACTCTAAGCTTGCTTTTGACAGTAGCTTCAAAGCCAAACCCAATATCATCAGAAATGGCTTCTGCCAGCAGATATGGGGCATCAGAAGTTTTTGCCTTATCAGCCATTGCAGCAATCAAGCTTCTCTGCTGGTATTTTTTCGAATTATACTTTGTATCACCAGATATGCTTCTAAGTTTATCAACTTCAGAAATGATGGAGTCAATAGTGACATCTTTGCCTGCCAAATTTCTTTTTATCGCGTCTCTTTTGGTCCAGCTGCAAGAGGAATACTCCATAGCAATATGGGCATAATTATCTGGACCAAGGCGCTTCATTAGCTTCCATGATATGGCCTTGTGACTATCTGAAAGTAGGCTTTTTATATTTTTTACTAAAAAATTATTAGGGACTATTTCTACTGACTTTAGCCTAACTCTTTTGTCTTTTGACTTTATCCCCCGTTTTGCGCAAGCAATTCTTTCAGAACCCTCTAAAAACTCAAGCGCATATCTCTGCCAAAGGCCAGATGATCTATTTACAAAAAGCCGTCTAATTGTATTTGAAGAATTTATAGTCTCCCTAAGTAGTTTCGCCACCATGCTGCCATATCTCCTTGGCGAAGCATAGCTATTTGACCAACTTGGATAATTATTCCAATAGGGCGAACTTATAAGTGCTATAAAATTTCTCTTTTCTAAAGAAAAGAAATAATTTACAATCTCAGATTCATTAAGTCTAGGATACCTGTATCCACGAGCCTCGATCCATTTTTCATTTTTTTTAATATGATTTAAAAAGTTATTGACTTCTTTTTTCTGAAACTTGCTTTCTTTCATAATCATAACCTACTTTGCAGCCAAATATATTTTATTGATTTTTGCGATAGTAATCAATTGCTATAGTTCCAATAAAGATTGCCAAACCTAGCGTAATAACATTAATAATAAAATCAATCATTTTTATCATCCAATTCTAACAAACCCCAATGCGCTTCTCTGTGGCAATTGGAGCATAGTAAGTAACACTTATCCACTTCTTCTATAGCCCTTTTTAAAGACCAGTATCTTAGCGCCTTAAAATTAGGATCCTTATTGTTTGGATCTTTGTGATGAAACTCTAGTGCTGCAATACATTTGTCATATCCGCACGAAAAACATTTTCCGCCCTTATGGTTGACGAGAGCCTTTTTGCGATCTCTCCCTCTTTTTGTAGTCTCTAAATTATGGCAAGACTTACAAGTATCATATGATCTGCGTCCACCGCCTTTGTTTGCCATCTTCTTTTTAGAAGTTTCTCCGCAAAATTTACAAAGGTATTTCTTCTTTTTTTTTATAGACTTCTTAGTTTTTATGCCGTGTTTATCTAGCCAATATTTTACTGTTGAAGGACTGGACTTTACTTGCTTTGCAATAGATCTTATGCTATATCCATCTTCTGCAAGTTTTTCCAGACTACTCTTCTTCATAAATCCTTATTCGTGACAAATAAAATAAATGGTGGACCCCCTCGGATTTGAACCGAGAACCTGCCGGTTATGAGCCGGATGCTCTGACCTGATTGAGCTAGGGGTCCATACCCCTTATTCTGTTACAAAGACATGTTAATCATGTTTTCAATATTTTCAATACTTTTTTTATTTTTTTAAATTAAAATTTTTTAATGTTTTTTTAAAAACAATTTTTTCTAATCCAGGATTAACAACTTTTGCCATAGGCAGTAGTTCGTGCCTTATAAAGTTTCTCATGAATTTAGTGTTTTTATTTGAAGGATCAGAAGCGTAAGAAACTCTCTTATCATTTGCCCAATCAATTAATGATTTCTTTTTTGTAATTAAAAATGGTCTAATAAAATTATCTCTGGAATATGGTATTAACATTTCTTTTCCATTTAGCATTGTAAATAGATAATTTTCTACTTGATCGCATAAGTGATGGCATGTAATAATCTTTTTGTCCGTAAAGTTAGAGAAAAAGTCATACCTTTCTCTTCTCCAATACTCCTCTTGTGATTCTCTTGCTTTCTTTTTTGATTTAATATTTCCAATACTTAATGGAATATTTTTATTTTCACAATGATCTTTTACTAACAATTCGGCAATTTTTGCATATTTAGTTCCATGATTAAAATGAAGTACATGTATGTTTCTAGATGGAATAGATAAAAAATCTAGTATAACCATAGAATCAATTCCACCTGATGCTGCGATATAAACATCTTTTGGCAATTCACCTAAAAATTTAATCACTTTAGCGCACCAGAATACTTAAGCAAATAAAGCATTAAAAACTCATCCTTGGGAGCGTAAGCCCACTCATCATGAAAAGATACCATGTAGCTTGATGATCCAAAATCATTCTTCAACACTCTTCCATTTTTTGAGCGATCTTTTCCTGCAATTATTGGAGAAACAATATCGTCTATAGAATTAATAAGCAAAGATTTTATTGTAAAAGCTCTGCGCATAGAATTCTTTGAATCTTCATCTAAGTTAAATAGATCATCTTCTGATACGTATTCTATAAGTTTTTCTTCCGAAATGTCATCAACGTCATCTTCTACGATATAATACATTATCTCTAATGCTTCTGTAGAAAAGTTTAGTATTTTATTTTTTATAGACGGTATTTTATGAACGGATAAAGATTTTGGAATTTCTAAAGAAATCATCTTTACTTTGGAAGTCATAATAATCTCCATGTAATTACAAAAAAATTATAATCACTACGGAGTAGTTATCAATATTTTTTAATTAAAAATTAATGAACAATATCATTATCATCGATAAGCATCGAAGCTTTTATAAACGCCTCAATAGTATCGAGATCTTTTTTATTCTTTAAAGAAACAGATGCATTGTTCTGGGAAATAATTGCAGATAACTTAATCTGTTCTTGTAGAAGTTCAAGCTTTGAGTTTATTTTGTCAAATTTTAAATCTATATTTTCATTAAACTTATTATTTTCTTCTTTTTTTAGACTAAATAATAAAAAAGATATAAGAATAAAATTTACCAATATAAGTCCCAATATAATAAAATCCATAATAATCTAACCTTCTTCGTATAGCTTGTCGAGCAGTTTGATTGATTTTATTAATGATATTTTAATAGTATCATTATTTGTAGACTTGTAAGAAAATCCAGAACAAACAGCTATTGCATATATTGAATCATCAATTGATATATAAAATGTGCTACCACTTAAAGAATGGCTAGATCCTGTTGCAAACGGAGTTAGTATGCTGTCTATAGATTCTAATATAAACAACTTTACTAAACAAGCTTTATTTATCTCTTCTCTTCCATCTTCATCTAAATTAAATAGATCTTTTTCATCAATATAGTTTTTGCATTTTTCGCTTATCTCATCATCTATCGCTGGAGCAACCAGATCATATAAAAGCAACAATACGTCCCGGCTATAATTTTCCACTTCTTGCTTGAGAAGCGGTATGTCAAATACCGTAATAGATTTGGGCAATCTTAGTATTGAGTGCTTAACTTTATTATACATTTTAATACTTAACTTTATCTATCAAAAACATGGCAGAATACCTAGAAGATTCAGACAACTCTATAACCTCCCAGTTGGCTATGTCATTTAGTATGCTCTCTGCACCCATTTTTGATGATCTTTTTTTATTTGCAATGGCAAGATTTACAGACCGTATAAGATCGGATTCTCTTGGCCAAACTTTTCCAATCTTCGTCCACTTTTGCGAATATAGTTTTGAAAGATATAAACCTGTTTTTATATGTTTTATTTTGAAACCAAGCTTTCTTTCTTGCTGTTGCATAATTCGCTCAAATATATTTCAAATAGAGATCTAGGCTCTCTATCATTTTTATTTAAACCAAGTATATTTTCCCAATTTTCTATAATTGATATTCCTTGGATAATTGAATTATACTTAGTTGATTCTAATTCTACAACACTTCTTCCATCGGCAAGGGTGTAATATGAAATATCACAATCTTCAGATCTCCAGATCCAAGCTTCTTTATAGACTTGAAACCTTTTTTCATATCCAATTAAATTTAAAAAAGACTCAACTGATGAAGTATTATTATTACTTATATCAATATTAATTTCTTTTCTAACTATATTTTCTTTTTCTTTTCTTTTTACAGTTAATTCAAAAAATTTGTGACTCTTTCTAAATCGAATAAAATCATCTTTATTGTTTAAAAAATAATCATCGCATGAAACAACATACTTTTCTTTTGCATCTGGTATGATTTCCAGAACTTTTTTTTCTAAGTCTTCTTTTTTTAAATTATTTGCCCAATATTTAAACTCTATTTCTTTATCTATCATAATAAACCCTTACAATGATCGATCTAACAAATACTATTTGCTAGAACTCATTATATTCTCAAATCCCTTTATTACATCGTGCTGATCTAGCAAAAACAAAGTATATTCTTTTTTAAAGTACTTCATTTTAGAAAATGTAGGATAAAGAGATCTTAGCGAATAAATCATATCTTTTAATGTATTAACAGATGACAGAGTTGATCCGTAAACTCTTTCTAACTCAGCAACTTTTTCCTCGTAACTTGAGTAGTCTACGTTCTTTGTCAATAGATAAACATTGAAAACATATTCTGTTAATTTTTCATCAAAATCAATGCAAAATCTTTTTGCATATTTAAAAGCTCTAAGTGCATTAAATATCTTTCCTGCTAATCCGAACTTTAAATATGGCGTTTCATCATCAATTTTTAATTCAAAACAATTAAAAGCTTCATCAATTTTTTTATTATAATATATTTTTTTATTATAATACGCAACTTGACAGTTTATAAAATCAAAGGTAGAAAAAAGATCTTCAATACTTTGGGGTCTACTTTTTATTATCTGAATATCACCACAATACATGTGCGAATATTCTGTTCCAAAAGAATTTGCCCAAGCACTCGTTCTCTTTAAGAATCGCTCGTTAGAATTTTTGGGACCAAGTATTGTAGATAAGCTATTTGAATTCAAAACATTTGTATTAGAAGAATACATTAAATTATTTGCGGATCTTCCAATTTTATAGTTTCTTTTTAAGAACCAAACATCTAGATCACCAAATTTATCAAACTTAGCATTCTTGCCTTTGGCCAAAAACTCCCTCTCAAAAGATTTCCACTTTTGATTTGTATCATATATTTTTAAAGACCTGTATAGAGAAAGTGCTGCGCCGCCTGCTATTACTGGATTATAACTCCAGAACATATTATTTGGAATAACACTATTCATAAATCTTTCTGCTTTTTTGCTATAAAAAGATTTTATCATACAAGCTCTCTATTTTTATATAAGGTTTAATGCTTTTACTATTTTTTCTGCAATTTCTAATTTATAGACTTTAGCTATATAGGAATTCTCTTTTTCTCCCCATATCTTATATGGGAATGCACTATCTTGATTTTTTATAATTTTAAAGTTTTTATCTCTAGATGATCTCATCTATAACACCAAGATTCAACGCTTCTTTGGCAGGCATATACCAATCAACTTTATTTTTAAGAACTTCCTTAAGTTTTCCTCTTGAGATAGAAGTTCTTTTTATTGTTATATCTTCAATTTTCTTTTGCAGCCTCTTAACTTCTTGAAGAGACTCTTCCATATCTTGAACCTTTCCAAAAAACCCCGTTGATACTTGATGATACAATGGCGTAGAATGTTCGTATCCAAACCTTTTGTGACCACATATTAGAATAAGAAACCCACATGACATTGCAGCGCCAGTAACTATAGTATGTATTGGAGTAGCTGACTTTCCAATGACGCCAAGAAGTCCAAAGCACTGATATACTGCTCCACCATATGAATCAATATATATGTTTATTGGCTTAGGAGTGTAGCTAAGGCCGTATACTTCGTACAACTTTTGCAGAGTTTCGTCGTCTTCATTTATTGATAAAATTGCTTTTGTCAACTCATGCATAGACTCTTGAGTAACTTGTTTTGGTAAATATAAATTTCTTCCCAATGGGACTGGTAAATTTTTCAAATAAGATCTCCTTATGTTAATCCGTTAATATGAGTTATTGATCCAACTATTACAAAAGCGTGCCAGATGGTATGAAAAAATTTTCTATCGTCATCTTTTATATAAAAATAAATACCGCAAATATATATTAAGGCTCCTAGAAAAAAATTCAACAATAAATTTAAACTTGGAAAACTTAGTAAAAATAATGTTGAAGAAATACTTCCAGATAATACACATGATTTAACCATTGTATCTGCAAGTAACGGCGTATTATTAAATAATAATACATATGATGAAAATATTACTGCCAATATAACAAATAAATAATAATGATTATATCCAGATTGAATTGAATATGCAGCAGCGGTAGCTGGTATCAACAGGTGTATTGATGACATATCTAATATTCTAAAGAATCTTTTTCTTTCTAGATTTGTTTCTGAGTGATATAAGGTAGACAGTGTGAATACAATAATTAAAAATAATGATAATAATTTTATCGAAAAACTATCAAAATATATAAAAGAGAATGAAGAATAACCAAGTGAGAAGCTATGAGTTATTGAGTTCCAAACTTCATCTTTTTTTAGCGGCATTTTAATCTTAACCTTTAGACAAATAATAAAGTGCGCTATTTCAGCGCACTTTATAGTAATCAATTTTTTACTATTGCTTGGAAGTTATTGATACCTTCTTTACGTGCGGTACAGCCTTTTCTTGAGATAGCCTGGGGATAGTTATAGTTAAAATACCATTTACATGACTACCAACAACGCCTTCCTCATCTAAATTGTCTCCAATGGTAAAGCTCCTACAAAATGCAGAACGCTTTACTTCTCTTCGAGTATAATTTGCGTCGGTAACATCTTCTCTTTGATTATTTTTCCCCTTTATAGACAAAACACCTTCAGATATTTCTACTGAAATATCTTCTTCGGTTAAGCCGGGGACTGCCGCCTCAATCTCAACTCTGTCGTCGAATGATAAAATATTTACCTTTGGATAAGAATTCTTTGAGAAAAAATCTTCTCCTAGATCTTTTTTAAATGAGGGGAAAGATTGATTTATTATTTCATTAAACAAGCTATCGAATGGTGATATAAACTCGTTTTTTGTAATTTTTCTTGGACTCCAATGGCCCGAATTTATTAGGTTAGACATTTCTATTTCCTTTCTTTTTAAATTTAACCTTTGTGGTTTAAATGTGCAAGCGCTCGTATTGATACGCTTGCTAAGGAAATATAATTACAAAAAAATCTTTGTCAATAATAGCTGCGTTATTTTTTATTTAAACTATTTCTACAGTTAGAAAATTTTTTATTTAAAACACTATTTTCTTTTTCTAATAGAATTGCGTAATCAATTGACATTGAGCATTTATTAGACACTTCATAAATGCATTCATCTAAAGCTTTTTTATAATCATTATTATTTAATCTTATAGATATATCTATAACAAGTAGGAGGCAAAATAAAAATAAAATATTTTTATACATCACTTAGCTTATCCATTATATTAAATAATTCGTCAATTTCACTCTCTATTGATTCAGATTCAATTGTTTGTAGTTTATATAAATTGGGTCTTAGGTTTTCAAACTTAGATATATCTTCTATGCCATACTCTTCAGACGAATAAGCCTCTATTCTAACTAGATTATCTTCTAAATCTTTTAGATTTTCTTTCACTAACTTTAATAATTTTTTTGCGTTTATTATTTCTTTTTGTATTATGTTCATTTTATTTCCAAAGCATTTTTAATACATAATACTCAATTAAATTATTAAACACTCTTTTAAAGGCCAAATATATATTTTCTCTGAAGAAAAGCAATATACTTTCGCGTAACAATTACCTTTCATTATACAAACTATAATACCAAAAAGATTTCTGTTTGTGTATCTATTTTTTACTTTGGTATTTTTAACTATAATTCCAGAATTATAATTTGAATTCATAATTAAAATAATCCAGATGAGTCATTATATAATTCTGATATTCTTATATCAGACTTTAGTTTTGCAATATCAATATCTTTTTCTTGACCACTATATGCTATTTGATTATCCGCACCTATAACAACCCAGTTCCAAAGTTTATCCTTTGGATATATAACAGATATAACACTATCTTTATTTTTATACATTTTTCTGTAAACTGAATCATTTAATGATTTTGTTTTAAACTCTTCCCACCTTGATATATCTGACCTCATGATGGAAGATTATTTTTTTTCATTAAATATATATGGTATGCGCCACTCTTTTTATGCACAGTTTCTAAATCTAGGATAACATTTCTTTGAAAGCCTCTTGAGGTTGGGCCATCTTTTTTAACATCTCTTCTTACTGCAATATAAGCATTGCCCTCATTTGATAATAAAGAGTTTATGCTTTCTAGGATATTTCTTTGATACTTTTCTTCTACTACGTTTAGAACATAATTACATATAATTGTATTATAAAAGTTTTTATTATCTATTTTTTTGGGGTTCCAATATGGATCATAGCCAACTGTTTCAATTCCAACTGATTTTAGGTACTTTGTATCAAAACCTTTTCCACAGCCATAATCTACAACTGGCCCTATAACAAGACCTTTTTTATACAAATATCTAGTGGGAAGGCTAGGTTTCTTTCTAGCCATTGCAGTTTTGTAACTATGCATACAACTGTTCCAATTATTTTGAAAGTAGAATTGCCGCCTGAATCTGATCTTCATCTAAGAATTCAGATAAAATATTATAAGTTTCTTCATCGTCTTGATTTTTAATCAGGATATCATCTAATTTATCTGCAATACGATACTCTCCATCGGAATCCAGTAGATTTGCAATTTTAATTAGATTTTCTATATCAATTAGACTTAGCTTAATCATCCTTACCTTCTTCGCTTTGATCATCTTTTATTACTCTTTGCATATCATTTGCAAAAGTTATTAACTCTTCTCTTGAGAATGAATCAAGGTGAACAAAACCTTCTCCGCTTTTCCATATTAGATACTTATATTTAATATGCTTATCTTCTTTTTTCTTCAAACTAGCCTCCAAACTTAACTCTTACTAATAAGCAAAAATATTAGTATTTGGAATGCTTAAAATATATCATTTATACTTCTAATATTTAGCTCTCTCGCAAGCGCTCTTCTTATAGAGTTAAGCAATCTTGTCTCAGTTTGCCTAACCCATTCATGTGATATGCTTAAGCTATCTGAAACTTCTCTTAGGGTCATTGGCTCTTCTGAGAAAATTCTGGACTCTAAGATTTTTCTTTCAACATTTGAAAAGCTTTTGGCTATCTCTCTAACCTTGTCTGTAGCTATATTTTTAAGTTGAGATAATTCTATCTTTGACTCTAGCGTTATTGGATTTCTTAGTGTATCTTGGATCTCAACACTATCGTCATCCTTTTTTAAAGGAGAGTTTAAGCTTTCATCTCCACCCTTTAGGGCAAGCATCATCTTATGCAGACCGCTCTTGGACACTCCAAGGTCATTGCATATAAAGTCATCAACATCATCTCCGAGTAGTCCGTTAGATTCTGCTTTTATTCTAGATTTTGTTATTCCGCCAAATATCTTTCTATCTTCACGAGTTCTGCCCATTGCAACAATAGATTTTCCATCCATTACACTTTTCATAATCATGGCTTTTACCCATTGATAGGCGTAAGTAAAAAAGGTACATCCCTTTGTTTTGTCAAACTTATCTGCCGCACGAAGTATGCCTAAAACACCCTCTTGAACAAGATCTTCGTAAGATATTTTTTTATTTATCTTAGAAAACTTCCAAGCCTCTCTAGATACAATTCTCAAATTAGAATATACAAGCTTGTCTAAAGAATTTTTATTTGAATTTTCTTGCCAATCAAGCACGAGCTTTAGTTGCTCATTATGTGGCAATACTGGATATTTTTTTATCAGATTTGAAACACCATGCTCTGAAAAAACATCACTACTTACTGACATAGATACTCCCAATTGCCGCTCCAGTTAGTATATCTAACTTCTTTTAGCCCAATACTCTTTATGAGCTTAATACAATGTATACATGGCTTTGCCATTGTTAAGCTGCCATCCTTTAGAAATCTGGTAACAACTAGACTGTCACCTTTTCTTGCAAATCTAAGTACATCCATTTCTGCGTGCATATTTGCAGCTTCCTGGCCATCTTTATACCTTCTATATGCTATCGGATGAGTTTTTGACTGATTTGTACCAATCCTTATTGGTATTCCATCCCTTAATAATATTGCGGCAACGTGATAATTCTCACCATTTTTAAGCGCAATATTCCTAGCAATGTTTATTGATCTCAATTTACGGAGTTATAATTAGGCTTTCTTTTTCTTGCGACACTTCTTGCTCGTCACCATCCTCATCGACTTGTAGAATTCCTACGGAAGCAAGACCCTCGATAAGCTTTCCTAGTGTTGCTTCCAAGAATCTTATTCTCTCTGCCATGACGTGCATATCTTGGACTACTGATTGCATAATGATTTCATTTTGATTTGAATCTGACATATTTATTTCTCCAAATATTATGGGGGTTTTTTGATATATAGCTTGTTATTTTTTTTTATTATCAGGAGTTAACTAGCGATGCCAGTTCTTGAGGTGTTTGCGTTACATTCAGAACTTCTGGGGACTCTCCGCTTCTCTCTAAAAAGAGCTTTGAACCACTAAAATCACCAGCTGTAAATAGTATAATTCTGCTTGATGAAACAAAAAATTCCTTTGGATCTTCACCAAGAATTCTGCTTTCGACGGTTACTGGAATAAACCTTGACATATTTGTACCTCACAGTTATAAATCTAACATGGATTATACTCACATATTCCAGTAAGTCAAGTTTTTATTTGTATTTTTATTGGTGGAAGTAATAAGCTATACATGCAGAGATAAAATTACCCTGCATGTATAGGGGGTATGCTATGGTTGCTTTGGGCCTACGAAGCCTGGTTCATAATCGGGCTTAGTTGCGTAGCGATCGCCCATCTTGCCAACATCAGCTGTTGGTCCTGACATTTGCTCTTTTCTATTTCCTCTTCTGTCTGCATAAGAGTTTGCATATACCATGCCATTATATCTAAACATTGGAACTCCAGTTAGATTCTTCATTGCGAGAAAAGCATCACGCCTTGACCTTATAACTCCCAAATCTTTAACTCTAGGGTCATCCAAATCAATAAAGTCTGTATATTGCCCAACAGAAGCTCTTGGAAGCATGGCTAATTGCGCATCTGTACCGCCAGGAGTTGATAGTCTATTCTTTTTTGCATCTTCTAAAAATGTTGCTAAATCAGCAGCTTCATCAGCACCCTCGATGCCTTCGATGCCCTGCATTTCAAGGTCATTTTCTAGCATGCTCATTTCCTCAAGTGCTGCCGCGTTTTCTTCCCTGTTTGGATCAATCTGTTGAGCATCTGCAAGATCCTGATTTCCAAGGCTGGTAGCATCAACAAGTGCCTCCCCCCAGTTAAGAGGGTTCCATCCGCCACCCATATATGTATATTGGGCACTCTTATTAATTAGGTTATCTAAGTAGTCAGCCTCTTTTACTAGCCCCTTGCTATCAAGATGGTCTGCCAACTTTATTAAGTCTTTTAACATTATAGCTTCCTTTCTAAAATAAATAAAATCGGCAAAAAATATTTTTGGCCGTGATAATAGCTACTACATAAATGCTTTATAATAGTAGAAATAGTTTTTAATTTTCATTTATAAAATTAATATTTTTTTCAGCTCCAAAATAATGATTAAAGCATCTTGGCTCATACATTTCTGAACCTCCTATTAAAAGCTCTCTATCATCATCAAACTTTCTATATGTAAAGTGTGCATCCTCATCGCATAAGGCGCACACAGATGGACACTTTTCTATTTTTGTTGCCCACGGCATTATCTTCATAATTGACTCAAATGGCTCTGCTTTTGAGGATAGGTCCAATGAAGAAATTAAAACAGTTATACCCATCTTATATATTTTAACTGCAACTTCACCTATATCATCTATCATAAATGCTTCGTCTATTGCAACTATATCAACAGAATTTTTTTCTATATAATCAATAATTTCACCACCACTAGTGACACATGTTGCAGAAACTCTTCCACCATTATGAGTGACAATTTCGTTTTTTGAATATCTTTCATCGATAAAGGGCTTAAATGCTGCTATTCGTTTGCCTTGATATTTATACCTATCTAGTGCTGCTATTAGTCTTGTTGTTTTTGATCCAAACATTGGTCCAACAAACATTATCAGGCTCGGTGACTTCAAGTTAGTTCTCCTTGTTTGCTTGCTTCTTTATAATATCATTCTTGATTATCTTTGCACTAATCTTCTTAGATTGATTGAGTTTTACTATTTTTATTTCATTGTTATTTTTATAATTTATTATTGTAGACATTTATTATTTCCTTTTAAAATATTACAAAAGAACCAAGATTATAATAATCCCTATGTTCATATCTTATGCTGTACTCGTTTAGTGTGTCAATCACTATTCTTTTCATTGGTATTGAATTACCAGTTATAATCAAGCTGGGTCTAATAGACTTTGTTTCTTTTATAAATCGTATTATTTTTTTCTTAACCTTAGGGTGCCTAACGCCATGTAGGTCTAACTCTTTCATTTTTTAAAATAGTGTATTCTAGCCTCTTCTTTTGCAACATCCTTTTTGCTAGGCTTTTCGGGTCCGAACCACTTTAGAACTCTTCCCTTGGTCTTTGAAACAAGAGCCCACTCAAATCGGTCTCTTAGATCTTTTCCTTTATAATTTTTACCGCGATTCTTTCTCTTTTTCCTCTTTAATACTGACTCTTTTTTAATTTCAAAATTTTCTTTTTCGCAGATTGAGCTTATGGTATCTGCACATTTTGTATAGCCTATTTTTAAAAGATCTCTTGCAATCTCTAGCATTTGACTTGTTTTTTTAATATCATTATTTACTTTGTTTATTATTAAATTTTTATTTATATGATTACCACTTACTATAGTTTTTACATCCTCTATATACTTTGGATTATCATCATAAAATATAACAAGACCATCACTTCCTACTACATCCAATATTCCAAGTAATGTGGCACCTTTGTATTCTCCTGATGAAAAACTTCCAGAAGGTCTTGTAAATACTATATTTGGCTCTTTGCCATCGAAGTCTTTTATTATAGAACAAATAGCCTCACTCATGCCATCAACAGATTTTCTTGCAGTTAATATTATCCTGTTTTCATCGCACGTATTGTAGAGTTTAAAAATTGGCTGGTTAGGACTACCCTCAAGTATTGTTTCGGGGTTTTGATAAAAGTCTTCATCAGTTGCTATAGCAGGAAAATCAACATACTTATTTGTTATATCTATAAAATTATCTGAAAGATCTTTTTTACTCCAAACCCTTAGAAGATCATCTGACTCTATTTTAAGTCCCAAGCTTGATATAACCCTAAATACACATTCATCAAATCCTTTTTGATTAACAGTATCTTTTACGAGCGTGAAGTCTGGACTAAGAAAAGTTTGGCCCACCATTAATGGATTGCTATCCGTTGCGGTTATTAGGCCATATTTGTCAGTCTTTGTATTTTCAGTCCAATGCTTTGAATGAAATAGTGTGTCATCAAAGTCAAAAACATAAACAATGTCACCACTTTTTATTCCAGATTTTTCTGCTCTTTTTCTTGCAGAACCCCTTATATAAAGTAGTGCTTCTTGCATTTTGTAAACTAAAGTAAGTCGTCGCCAGTTCCAGTAACTGCGCTAAGAGCTTTGGTTGCTGTTTGAGCGGCAGAATTGGCCAAAGCACCAGGGTCAACAGCTCCAAGTTGGCTGGTCGCACTAGAAATTCCTAATCCTCCAAGGTTTAACTTTGGTATACCAGCACTAATTATTCTTTGAACTGCGGATGGATCTGAAAATACTTTCTGTAATTCTTCTGTTGTAACCTTTGTTATGCAACTTTTCTGCTCATCAGTTGCTCCACTGTTTACTAAAAAACTTAGACCACCACCAATGCCTCCGACGCATTCGCTGAGAATTCTTTTTTCTATAGGGCCAGAAGACTCCTTTACAACTTGTTGTGTCATTGGGCCTATCATTGGCATCAAAAGCTGTCCTACCACGCCCATTATATTTCCGCTCATTGGTGCGCCCATTCCAGTAGCAGATGCCACGTCTACAGCATTCTTTCTGACTAACGCATCAACATAGTCAGCCTCCTTACTAAGGCCAATGCTATCTAGGTGTGTTGCAAATTTTATTAAATCATTTAGCATTTTGTTCTCCAATAATGTAGCTAATGTTTACTATACCATAATTATCAATAATAATAGAAAGATTTATCATATTCTATTATCTGGTAAATATAGAAATAAATGTCTCCAAATTTGTATCGTCTGGATATGCTTTTTTAACTTTTTGCAAAAAAGTTCTTGCAAATGATGTAAACTCAGCTTTGCTTTTTTCAACTGGATTATTAGAATTATTTTCCTCAAACTCATACACCTCCTTTGTTGGGTTTTGACCAAAGTTACCGCTATCTGAGTGAGATGCTTCGTAAGTTCCAATCTCTGGATCACTTAATCTAATTGCAGTAACGGTATAGTTTCCAGACGTTGGAGATTTTATTTGCTTATTTCTTGTGTATGTGTAGGAAAATTCGTTACCATTTATTTTGTAAGATTTTTCTTGACCCCTATCTAGAAGCTCACCTATAGCTCTTCCATGCTGCTTTGAATTCCAGGTTATCGACTCTCCTTGATCCCCCTGGATAACTCCAACTCTACTATCATGATGAGTGGCGTCAGATCGAGATTTAGAAGAGTTTTTAATCATTAAATTTAAATAATTTGACTCTACCTTATGACCGCTGCTATACAAATATTTAGATAATTTTATTAGCCTTTCATTCATACTACTTCCCTCAGTTAAAAGTTTTGGCATTTTTTTCTTTCCAGAGTCTTTTTTGAGCTTTTCTAATTTTTTATGCCACTTTTTTAACTCTTTTACAAGCGGCGCATAATAAACCCAAAGCTCGCCAGCTTCCAAGCCTTCGCCAAGATTCCAATCGACCGTAGTATTGCCTACGCTATCATCCCTGGTTAATTCTAATATCTTCTTACCGTCATCTAGTGCTACTTCCAATGTTTTCCCTAAATGCTTTTGTAGCTTTAGTTGTTCATCACGATACATGGTTCCGCCAGGACCAGTAAAATGGTCATGATCCAAATATCCAGCTAATGCTAATTCATAAACAGCGTTTGCATCAGTCTTTGCTAGCTCTTCCATTTGCGCGCTAGATATGCTTATATTTTCTGTATCAAGCAGAGACATATAACCTCTTATTTTCTCCAGAAGTTTTATATAGTCATCATCGCTTTCAAAGTCATAGTTGGAAAGTGGGTTAATAAAGTCAAAATCTAAATGAAGCGGATCTTTCCTTGCTTCTTCTAAGCTTTTCTTTGGATTGTATTTTTTAAGTATGCATTTCTTTTGATCTTCTGAAAGCAATTTGAAAAAAATATCCTTATGAAGTGCAAGTAACTTTTCTGGACCATCAACCAAATTATCGTCGGCTTTTTTAGCCAACTCATCTCTCTTAGTTAAAAGAATATCTCTAGTCTTTTCATCTGTGCAGCCACTAATTGTATCAGATAATGCTTGGTTTCTATTAAAAGACTTATCGACCTTTACTTTGTTTTCAATCAATAGCGCCTCAGCAACGGCCATTGTAAAGCCAAAAGCTCGACCTTCTCTTGACTGAATTGCTCCAAGAGCCTTTTTTGAACTACCTACTTTGGACTGCCTTAATATTAGTTCTAATTTTTTTGATCTTTCTGTCATAATTATTCCAATTTATATAAATCTATTTTATATACCTTATCCAAGAAAACCTTTTTCTTTTAGATAGGTAGTCTTCTGATTTTTCATTATCGTATGCTTCTTTTTCAAACGGCGATTGACTATAGGCTATTTTCATATTTTTATACCTTATAGCTCCAACTATCCAAAATAAGAAGTATAATATAAAATGAAAAATAAATAATAGTTCTATTTGCTGCTGAAAATGTATTGATTCATGCCTCTTTGTATCTTCTGATAAAGCACCTCTACAGAATACAAGCGGACCAATATTTATTGCCCATATTTCTATGGGAGCTATTTTTGATAAAATTATTGGAATCTTACTATTTTCTATAAATTTTGGCCTTAAATTTTTCATAGCGCTTCTACCACCTTGCCTTTGTTCCTCTTATATCATAATGAACAAAGCTGGGGTAATAACCTACCCCACCTTGAGTTATTTCTTTTTTATCTATTAGATCTAAAATTATATTCTTTAAATCTTCTGATTTCATTCCATTGACTCTTATGTCTGCCGCCTTAGCATGCATATGCTGACTTCTTGTTGCTCCGCCTATTTTCTTATTGTACTCTGGAGTTCTGTATCCACTAATAATAACTATAGGCTTATCTCCAACTTCTTTTCTTATTCGTTCTAAATTCTTTGTAAGATCTCTAATGTTATTTATATATTTTTCTGGTACGGATGTCTTATTTTCGTCCTTACACCTAAATTCATGTAGTGAGAAGTTTGGAGATAAGCGTTGGTTAGGAGCTACTCTTGGTATATTCAGCACATCTTTTGAATTATCTTTTGAATCAAGAGACTCATCTAAAAGCTTTATAGATTCTCTAAATAAATTATCTAGATCATTATGTAGCGATGATTTTTTGCTTATTAATTTTAAAACCAAATTAGAATGATACTTAAGCCCGAATTCACCAAGGGTATTGGATAATTTTTTTATTTTTTTAATCATTTTTAGCAGGATATATCAAAATTATAACTTGCAAGTTCCCTTCTCAAGATTCCAATAATATCAATTATTTCTTTTTCCCTTGCAAAAGCGTGTCCTCTAGCTTCATCAAGTATCTCATCTAGAAAATACCAACTTTCTCCATCTATGGATTTTATGTTGGCATCAAAACCATCTTTATTATCTATAGAGCACCAAAGATCTACAATTTTATCTGGAAAAATATGTAAAACATATTCAGATAAGGACTCTTTATCATGATACGCGTCTATTAGGCTGGTCAAACCATCTACTTCAAAGTTTGGATTAAATACATCTTCTATAAAATTTACAATTTTTTCATCATCAGAAAGGGGTATTTCAATTTTCTCAGCGTTATCTGATTCTGGCATGAAGCTTATAATTATAGAAGCTATTTCATCCATCATCTCTTTTTCTTTTTCTGAATATCTATTAACTATACTGCCAAATTCTAGTTGCCCTGCTGAGTCTAGCTCTTCATCATAATCATAATCCCCCGGCTCTGATATCTTTGAGATGGACCTTCTTATATATTCAATATCTGCATCATATGGATCCCAGGTCTTTCCCTCTCTCAAACTATCATCGAGTTTATTTTCATATATGTATTGCACAAGTGCTTTGAAGTCACTGTCCGATAAGTGACTGTATGATGGTTCAAATTTTTTGCTAGATATTTTTTTAATAAAGCAGTCAATTATATTGGCGTGAATGTTTAAATCAAGCATGTCTAAATTATCTGCAAGTTTTATTAATTTACTTAACATACCCTATCTCCATTAATAATCATGCTTTATCTTTTAATAATAATATAAATAATTAACTTACGATAACATTACTATTTTTTAGTTTTGCAAAAAATAAAACTTCTCTAATTTCGCACAAATCAGATTCTATATCTTCTTTTGTAATTTCTGGCGAATAATAAACAGATCCATCTACAATTATCTCATAAATATTATTTTCATTTTTTTCAAAATACTTTTCAGTATCGTCAAATCTGGACTCTTCTTCGGTATGGCTCTCAATTATCTCATCAATGTTTAGTATAAAGTTTATATTCCTTATAGCATTTGGAATCTCTTCTGATTGTATTATTATCTGCCCATCCTCATCGCATGGGAAGCCAATCATATCAAAGTATTTATATGCTGAATCTATAAATAATTCAAAGTAAGTTTCTTCTTCGGATATTTCTTCATGAAAAAAATAACCAAAATCATTATCAACAAACTCATGGACTACATCACAATAGTCTATTGGACTTTCTCCATTGCTATAATGCTCTTCTAAGTAGCCGTCAACATGATTTGGGTATTCTCTTATAAATTCCAAGTCATCCTTGGCCAAGTCACATTTCCAACATGGGACCAAAACTTCTTCTAATTCTGCATCTTCTCTTCTTATTGTAACTTTTGCTGAATCATTTATCATCGATAATTTTGATAATTCATAATCGAAATTATTAATATCTAGAAATTTTTTTGCAAACCACCTTGCAATAGAAAGTAGTTTGTCGGTTATTTCCATTTAAATATCTTTTCTTATATAATAACCTAGCGCACAACACATGCCGCTTAACGAATTTAATAACGCTAGATCATGCCTACCCATTGCAAGGCTTCCAAAAAACATAAATACATTTGCCAATGCAAATAGTCCAAAGATATTTTTTAAGCTAATCATGGTGGCAAAATCCAATAATTATTTTGACTTAGCTGGAAGTTTCGCTAGTTAATAACTCACTTGGCAGACTAGTTAACGCTTCAACACCTGAGTCTTCTGAAATTGTCCAGCTAGATTTAGGATACTTAGTTTTCCATTCATCTATTTTTGTATTCATACCTTGAACATACTGATTTTTTCCATTAAAATCACATGTTTCTTTTACAGTACCGCCCTGCATGTATTCCATCTTTGGATTAACATAAACCATATCTTTTCCCTGACCCTTAATCGAATCATAAGAAATCTTTATATTTTCTGACGTAAGTTCATCAAAAACTTCTAATCCCTTGGATAAGGTATCTGCGGCAGGCCCAAGATATGATTTTTTTATCAATCTATCTAAAAAATCTGCCTCCTTTATTAGTCCAGCTCTATCGAGCTTATTTGCTATCTTTATTAGTTCTTTAATCACTTTAAAACCTTTAATTGTTTAAACCTGCGGAGGACATGGTATTTGATTACCCCGCCTGTCAGCGCATTCTCTTTCTTGATGTGGCTTATCAGCCATTGTTAGCCTCTGATTTACAGCCCTTTGCTTCATTGCTTCACCAGTTCCACTCATAAATATCTCTGATACAACGTCTAAGCCTAGTAAGGATTGTAACAGACCCATAGTTTCTCCAGTTCCAGCTCTACTGTAAAAGTTCACTGTATGACGTGGGTCTTTTAAGTATTTTTTAATAATTTCTTTAGGCCTATATTCTTTATAGTCACCACTTTTTTCTAAATCAATCAAGGTATTTAATATGCCAATCTTTTCGTTTACACTTGCGGTATACTCATATCCCTTCTTAGTGCATTTATCATCGGAAGCAGCCCTAACTGGTTCGCCCAACATTAACATTGCAAGCGCACACTTTTTTGAGCATTCAGATACATTTGATATGCCAACTAATTCCTTAAAGCTTCTTTTAAACTTATTCCATATTCCAGACTTTATTATTCTGTCTATATAGTCTGCTTCTTTTACTAGACCCTTTGAGTCTAAATGGTTGGCTAATTTGACAAGATCTTTTAACATAGTTAGTTTCTTTATTATATTTTAAAGATCTAAAAGATTTATAATATCTGTGCATTTTGAGTGACCCTTTTTGCAGTAAACTTTATATCCATTTTTATCTACAGAGTCATAATTATTATTTAAATCGTCTACCTGCCAGCTTTCAGGTTTTTTCTTCATCATTTGCTTAATAACAGGGTCGCTTTTTATAGCATTATTTACTTTTTCTGCAATCTCTCCTGCTGTCATACCATTGCCCTCCAAGATAAGCTCACTCCAATATGCATCAGAAAAAGCAGATTCTGGACTAGAATTTAACCCCCATCTTCCCGTGTATTTTGTAGGCTCATCGTCGGATGCTCTGCTTCCGTTTAGATCGAACTTTAAAAATATTGGATAGCTGTCTCTTGCTCTAATTGAGGTTGCTTTGCCAGCTTCTTGCAGTGGGTTGTTAGCAGACTTTATTATTCTGTCTAAATAGTCTGCTTCTTTTACGAGACCCTTTGAGTCTAGGTGGTTAGCTAACTTAACAAGTTCTTTTAACATTGGTTACCCCTAACGTATATTTAATTACAGTTTTATTCATAATAATAATAGATATTACTTCCAAAATAATTGTATTGCAACAATAACAAAAGCGAGAAATGTGCATAACAATGTCTTGGGGTCAAACATAGATTCTTTTAGCAACCACCAAGTTAACAAAGGAAAAACTACCCACGAAGTTCCAAATGCTATAAATCTAACAGCCCAAGCAGATTCGCCTAAGGCGTCATAAGTAAATCTTCCAGCATAATAACATATGATAGTTAGTGGTAACGATATAACTAAAGCCAATAAAAGACTATGCTTTCCAATAGGGCCGCTCATAAATTGAGCATTTGTGCTAAACCATACGAGTATTTGCGCCAATATAAAAAGCAAGCACCCACTAAATAAAAGCCCTATATTCATATGAAACTCTAAGTTTTAAATTACAAGATAAATAAAACTAATAGCAGATAAAAAAAGGGCGACCATTAGGTCGCCCTTGCTTGCGTGTGTGCGCGCATAACATTTGTTATAATTATTACTTGTTTTGTATTTTGATATATTTTGTAAAAAACACTGTATAGTTTATATAAAGTTTTTTTGATCAAAACTACCTGAAAATAATATTTCTTTATTTTTATTTATTTTTTCTTCGGGCCAATCCCACCATTTTAATTCTAACAAAAAATCAATATCTTTATCAGTAAATCTTTTTTTAATTAGCTTTGCAGGATTGCCACCGACAATAGAATAGGGCTCTACATCTTTTGAAACAGTTGCATTTGCGGCAACGATAGATCCATCACCTATTGTAACACCTGACATTATTGTTGCACCAAAACCTATCCAAACATCATTGCCAATTATTATGTCTCCATTTGATATTATTCCGGCCTCTTCTACGTCAGGATGAAGCCATGTTGATGATCTTTTATATATATGATTTCCGCCCAAAAAGAATAAGCATCCAGATGCAATAGAGCAATACTTACCAAAAACTAGCTGCGAATCTTCATTTGAAGATTCGGTCTTTTCCCATAAAAAAATTTTAGAATTTGGAACAGAAAATGTATTTGTAATTCTACTCTTCTTTCCTAAGATTACTTTATTTCTGCCTATTGCTTTATTTAAAGCTTCTACACTCTTCCTGTTGATTAAGTCATGTATTATCAAAATAAAAACCCTATCTATCGCTACATTAGGGCAATATATTTTTCAATAATCTCCCCTAGTTACGCATTAAGCTCAACGCTTTTGACTCAAACTTATTACTTAAGTTAAAGAACAGTTTTGCAATACTCATGCAAACTTTTGATAAACCTCTATAAAACTTCATTATAACTTACTTTCATAAAACTATTAGCATATCCAAGTTTTATTAATTTGTTATTTATATTTTAATTATTGATACAATCTACAGAATTATCTATTTTATTTAGAATATTTCTGGATCAAAATCGGGGTCGATTTTTGGGGGATCAATAGGTTTGGGTGGTGTCGCTTTTTTATGCAGCTTGTTTTGTTTTACAAATGCTCTGTTTACTCTTTTAATATTCGGAATATCAGAACAAACGCCGCCGTCCCTTCCCCGCTTTGTAGGAATAATAACTGGCGAAGACCCAGGGGCATTTCTAAGCTGCTTTGAAGATCCAAGGGCGGGATGAATAGGGTTGTTCTTTAACAAGAATTCTTTTATTTTATCATAACTTACATCAGCAAGTATCAAAGTATCAGTCGCCCTATTAAAAAGAGAGAATGTTTTGGCATCTACGTCTACTACATAGTAGAGTATATCAGAGTCGTTTTCAAACATATTTAAAGTTTCCTTTCTTTATATATTTTTATATTTTAGATATAGAATGTAATAGAAATATACAATTATATATTAAATATAAGATGCATATATAATCTATTTAATAAAATTAAAATTACCTTCAGTCGGGCCTAGAATGTTAAATTTATTTTTTATAAAAAATTTTCTCCATCCAAGCACGAAATGTAAAACTTTTGCACCGCTGCCGCCCCGATGGAGGCGGCAGGAATATTTTAATTTGAAGATATAAAATCTTCTTTATATTTAATTAATGCTTTTTCTTTTTTCTTGCACTCAAGAACTACATCAACTCGCTCTCCAAAATGCTCAAATGGCTTATAATACCAACTACTATGAGACTGCTTTGTTGCGGTGCTATCTTCATACTCTTTTTTTGAATTTGAATGATGACACTGTTGAACAATTCCATCTGGCCATGTTGATCTTGCTAAATAAAATGCATCACGATATTCTTGGTCTTGAGGTCCAACCTCCCAATGATGACTATCAAATACTACCGGAGTTCCTATCTTTTCATAAGCACCGTCATAGAGCATCTTGGTTGAAAACATATTTTCTTTATCATCATTCTCAACTGTCAACCTACTCTTTACAGAATGGCTCAAATGCTTTTCAAAGTTTTTGCAAAATCTATCTATTGCACTGTCCCTATCCCCATAGGCTCCGCCAATATGAATATTTATCTTTGCTCCATGTGACTTTGGCAAATTCATAATATCCATAATCTGACCATGCTTTTCAAGCTCTCTTACTGACTTTTCAATAACGTCTTCATTTTGAGAGGCCATTACGCAAAACTGCCCCGGATGAAAGGATAATCTCTGACCACTAGACATAGCGTATTCTCCACATGCTTCTAGTGCAGATTTAATCTCTTCATAATTATGCAGTTCAGATATTTCATATTCGCTCATCCATGGAAACAAACAAGATGACATTCGATACACAGATATGTTATTTCTTTTGTTCCAAGCAAGTATCTTGTGCATACTTTTTATGTTTTGAAGAGCAAGTTCCGCAGCATATCTACTGCCGCGAGACATAAAGGTTTTTTTAATCATACCTTTGTTTGGCGTAACTTTGGCGGTTTTTTGCAAGGTATCGTTTATACAGGCGTATCCAAGTCTCAACATTTAGCTACCTTTTGCTTGCGGTTGTTATTCTGCAATCTGCAACATCAACAGTTGTCGGAAGTCTTGAAGCACAACCTGACAAGTGAGCATATATTTTTTTATTTTTCGAGTCAAGCCTTATAGAGGAAACTATAGCAGTATAAATTTCGCCCACACAAACATCAACAGTTGCCCCAACATATATTCCATTTGGATTATACTTGTGGTCAAGTAAAAATTCTGAATAATCACTTATCCTAATAAGACTCAAGGTTTACTCTCCTCTTCAAGTTTCTTAACTTCTTTAAATGATTGGGCAAATGTAATCCCAATTAGACCTGCAAATAGCCAAGTTATTTGGCTTGCAAAAAATGAAAAGCCAAAAGATTCTAACGAAACTGTTACAATATAATGGCTGCCAAATAAAGCTCCAAATAATCCAACAATCATTGTTAAATTATATAATGTTTTAAGTAGAACTTTTGTATAAAAATTATTCATATATGTTAGAACTCCCAATTATCTAATGCGGTATAATCGCGCTCACAATTATATTAGTCACGACAACAGGTACGTCTATTGTTTTTAGATAAAATTATAAAAATTATTTCCAAGGCTTTAACTTAACATTGGCTCCACACTTTAAGCAGGATAGTAATTGACGGTGCGATGTATGTCCGCAAAATTGGCAATAATAAAATATCTTATTGATTTTCAAACTTGTCCTCCCAATCATTATTGAACATTTCTTTGTCTTCAAGATAATCTCTCGTAAGACGTTCTATTGCATATGCTATAAGATCTCCCATATCCCAATCATCTACAACTTCTTCTGCAAGCTTGTGGCAATTATCATTATTATTTTTAACCATTTATTCATAATCCCTTACTGCTATTCCAACAGGAAATCTTGGTACGCCATCATCCGTTAGTTCAAAATATTGAACAGTTAGCTCTTTGCCTATATAAGAGTCTAGCTCTTTAAACATTTTAGAGCGTTCTTCGTGAGAACCTTTTGGTCTTACGGAAAATTCTATTCCATCTTTTGTTATGCAGTTAAATATAATTAAGCCAGCCTCTCTACCTTCGCCATCTTTGCCGCCGATTATTTTATACTCTGAATCCTGAAATCTCTTAACCTTTTGAAGATCATAAGATCTATTTTTATACTTATAAAGACTTCCAGTATTTCTAACCATTAACCCTTCATAACCAGACTCTATTGAGCTTTGCTCCTCTGCGTTTAGCTCTTCTAGATTGTTAACCAATGGCGTTGGAACAACCTTTACTCTTTGAGTTTCTCTTTCGCTTGTAAAAGATTTTATAAATCGATCTTCAAAAGTTTTAGTTAAATGCGGCGAATCATAAATATGATACTCTAATAAGTCAGTATCAGGTCGATGCTTTTTTGTTGCAGCAATAAGCCGTTGAAATGTCCATCCATGAACATAAAGCTCTCCATCTACAGATTCACCCTCATGTAAGACCTCTGTTAGCTCATCTATAATTTTATTTGGAATGGTTATTGGCTTGCCTTTTCGACTCCACATTGTAACCGTTCCATTTTCTTTTTTGGCCAAGCATCTTGATCCATCTAATTTGCGCTGAGTATAAGCGGGGTAACTTATCTTTGAGGAGTGTTTATCAAATCGGTGTGCGAGCATTGGAAGGAAGTTTCCAGAGTCTTCTGACGGTATGTTGTTTATATCCACAACATATCCATCATCTTGCTTTCTTTTGAATGCCGATTCAGCCTCGCTACATGCTTGCTCATAAGGCGTTGTCTCATTGGCTTTGCCAATATTTTTACCTTCGCCAACATACCTTGAGTCAACCTGTTTCTTTCCAGTGAGATAACCATGCTCTGTTTCGATATAACAAGAGCCATCTCCCATTTGCAAAACGCCTATTGACCATTGTTTAATTTTACCTGTTGTTGCTCGACTATATATCGTAGGTAATTTCATGAAACTCCTGATTTAACTAACTATGAATATCATTGTTAAAATACAGATATGTTAGAATATCTTTCACTATTTATAACTTCAGTTACAATCGCAACTGGAGTTATTTCTCCAGAAGATAAAATCTGCATAAGAATAGACGGGCTAAAGCCAGACACTAACGCCGCTCCACTTTCATGCTTTTTAATGGGGTAATTTTCACTTCTTGCTGCAAGGTTCCAAAATATAATGTTGGGCAGTTTATATCCTGACTTATTATATTTTTCTCCAATAGATTCCATTGCAGTCATATTATAAACGCTTGCTTGGTCAAATTCCATATCCGAAAGAATAAGAATCATATCTGGCATATCTTCTTTTTGAATGCCATCTCTCAATGCAGCATTAAGAATAAGATCAAAAACAGCATGAATATCAGTATTCATTCCCCAATCAGCCCTCTTTAGATTGGCAACCTTTTCACATAGGTCATTGCCAACCAAAGTTTGGAGACTTGGCTTTTCAGAAAAAGTAATAAAGTTTTCTTTAAATGGACCCTCATTTCTTTCTGAAATATAAATTCCAAGAGAAACAGCAACATCAATAGGCGAGGGGTTTTGCTCAGTACACATACTTCCAGACACATCAACAACAGGAAGCATTTTATAAGGATTATTCAAAAGAAAGTTTGGAAGAGATTTCCATTGCTGCTCTGCAACCCTGGCATCATCAATGTCTGCGCCATAACTATCCAAGGTAGCAACGATTTGATGAGGATATAAAACAGATGAATTAATCTTTGCAGTTCCATTCTCAAGTGCATTTAAATATGTAAACCATTTACCTGGAGAATTTCTGGAGAATGCTCTTTTATAATTGTTCATTGCAACAGATGGAACATGAGAATAGTTAATTCCATTCCAATCCTTTGCACACATTTTATTTTCCACAACATTTGTTGCACCACTAAGCAGCTTTCTATACTGCTTTGAGCTTAACTTCATGTAGTTTCTAATCTTCTTTGCTATATAGCCTTTAGAAGACTTTTCTCTGGGCATCCACTTAGCACAAAGACCTGGATCATCAGACTGTAAAGCAATCTTTATGTATTCAAGAGCATCTGCCTCTAATGGAGTTCCAAAGAAAACGAGCATATCATCCCATCTTCCATACTCAGGAATGTACTTCATACACATTCTTATGGCGTGAGAATCTTTTTCTGCATAATGTTTAATGATGGTTCTGAAAACCCGCCTCTCCCCTTGACCTCCGCGAACATCACGCGCCCAAAAGAGAACTTTATATGCAGCATCTATATTTTCATTTGCAGCCATATCAAAAGCTGCAATTATATCTTCCTCAGAAGAGTGCCTCATGGCCGCAATATTAAAGAATAAATCAACGATTGTAGAGTCGCTGGTAAGATTTGTAGCACAACCGTTATGAGTTAATGCAGAGCTATTTTCTATAGAAGAAATTAGAGGGGACTTATTGTTAATCATTTCTGATCTCCTAAAAAACTGGATGCATTTTTATTTCTGATATAAATATGCTGTTAGCATCCATATAAAACAGGGTAGCTAAGACAACTAAATTATTTTAAACTCCCCTTTTTGCCTACCTGATGGGAGCTTGCATCACAGAAAACTTATTCATCCTAAATAAGTGGGATGCCATTTCCTATTTTTAAATATTGCTGTATCTACCCTTATAAAAACAGGAAGCATTACTTTTGCTCTTTAAGTAAAAATTGCTGAAAGCTTCCTTATAACCTATTTCTTGATTAAATGATAATGCTTTTCATGTCTAGAACATCCCGTATCATCATCAATATATCTAATATATGTTAGAACGTATTTATCACCCTTCATGGGTCGCCAAGCACGAGTCTTTCTAAGGTGGTTCTTTCTAGCGGTATGACGCTTTCTGCTAACGACCTTTGACCACTCCCCATCTTCATAATCATAACCGGATGATTCAAGATATGATCTATTTGTATGACCATTACAACTACAACCACCCTCTGATTCGTGTACTCTCGCGCCACAATACTCACAGTTATAGTAGTAGTTACCCCAATCATCTGGAACATTATAATATGACATTTTATCCTCACTAATTAAAATTTAATAGTCTTTTGAAACTACTTTTAACCCGCCCTCTGGAATTATATCTTTATCAAACTCCATAGCCATAATTAGCTTATCACCTTTAAAAACTCTTGTTCCAGGTGGAACGATTCTATACCCAAATATAGTATTATCCCAAATAAGAACTCTCCAGAATCTTTCTTCTAATATCAACTTAGCTTTGTATTTGCCAAGCATATAACCGAATGTCATCACCATGAAATAAAAGAATAAGTCTAACATTAAGATAATATCTCCTTTATATTTTCCTTAATATAAACGGTAGAACCATCTTTCATATTTAGTTTTGAGTGAAAGATACTTTTGCCCGATTTTGTTTTACCATAAAGAATTAAAGAGTAAGTTTTTATATCTTGAACCTTAATGCCATAGGTATCTTTTAAATAAATATATTTTTTTAACTGGTTTAGTTTTTTCTGTTGACGCTCACGCTTGGACGTAAACGGCTTTCTGCGCTCATCTTTATCCATTTTAATCCCACCCCCTTAAATGTCAACAGTTTTTACATATATTATTCTTCACCCTTATAATAGCAGGTATCAACAACATTCCAAGGCGCAGCATTTTCGTCAATTAAAGCCCACTCCACCTTTGGATCTTTTTTGTTTCTAATAATACCCTTTACCTTGCCTTCTGCAATAAGCATCATGGTTGTCATAAATATATCATTTGAATGAGGGTCATCCATTAGTCCAGATATATAATGCTCAATTAAGGCAGATAAAATTTTGTCACCATTCTTTTTTATATTTTTTTCTACAAAAGACTCATCTAAATCTTTTCTACTATATCCGTAAATACCCATCTCATCCCTTTAAGGCTCAATAGTTTCTAATAAACCAAAAGCTTCATCATTACCCTCTTTCTCTATATCATCCAGCCTCTTACGGGCCGCCGCTAGGAGCTTAGGCAAATTTTCTTTAGACATTAGACTATCAGGGTCAAGCTGAGAATCAATAGAGAATCCCATGTCGAATAAATAATTGGTCTTATTGTCACATACTTGATAATCTATAATATCTTTTATTTCAGTATCAACTATTTCATTATGATAAAATCCATAGTCCATTTCAGAAACAATGTCTTGTATTGATTCCTCAGTTTGATCTTCCTTTAATACCAGTTTAACTTGTATATAAACATAATTTTCATTAAATTCATTCATTGATTCTGTTCTTTCGATTTTTTTTGTTTTTTCGGTTTTTTTGTTTTTTTACGGCGCGATTTTTTTTTCAGAAATAAAGCTGCCTAACACTTTATTCCGTTTATTAGCAATACACTCTTTACTAACTCGACTGCTTTGGATGAGTAACCGCCTATGTTCCAATCCTTAATGTCTTCTGGAGTAACTCCACTATAACCATAACTAGGACCGTTTTTCCAATTATAAATAGTAGCCACTACTCCATCACTCTCTATAATCCATTCCCAATCTACCTTGTCTCCATTGAATTGCAAGGGTTCTCCAAAGACTTTTAATAGCTCCTTATACCCAACTCTTGCCTCGCCCTGTAGATGGCTCATATCGGTGTTTATCTTCTTTGTATTGTGCGTGTGTATGTCCTTGTGCGCCAATGGAGCAGTGGATTCTTTTGATTCTTCTTTATGATACTTTTTTATTTCTTCAAAAAATCTTTTCTCATTGAGCTTTCTGATCTCTAATTGATCTAGTATCTTGCTCTTTAGTGCATCATTACTTAAATCAACTATATTGCTCATGGGGTCAAGGTTATATAAGATTTTTTCTGCACTATCTCTATCGAGATTTAATTGTATTAAATCGCCCATACTAGACCCCATAACCTGTGGAACTAACTCTAACTCCATTTATTAGAAGGATAGATTTAATCATTTCTACAGCATCTTTTGAATGACCACCTATATGCCATTCCATAATGTCGCTTGGACCCACCCCACTATATCCGTAACCTGGACCGTTTTTATAATTATAAATAGTGGCTACCACTCCATCCTTTTCTATGTACCATTCCCAATCTACCTTATATGCGTCTGCTCCCCTTTTAATAGGTTCACCAAAGGCATGTACTAAGTCTTCGTAATGAACACTTATCTCATCTTGCAGACAGGTCATGTTAATATCAATCTCATGATCTTCGTGTGTATAAAAATCTAAATCTTTTATTTCATCACAATCTTCGATGCCATCATTATCTAGTTCTTCTGGAGCGAATAGGTCATCATTACTCTGAAGCAATCGCAAGTAAAGTTTTTCAAAAGCATTTATTTCATCAAGACTATAGTCTGGCTCATGCTTGTCTACATGATGCTCCATGGCTGTAAGAATAAAACTTAATTCCTTCTGACTCAATTCAACTTTAATCGTCATAACACTCTTCCTCTAAGTCTGCTAATGATCTATCGTCTGCGGATTCTTTTTTATTTTTTTTCTTAGATTTCTTTTTAGGCTTTACTATAGGCTCTATTGTTGAATCCAATATAAAACTAATTGGATTCATAACATCTTTATCTGCGCTAAATACAGTCCATGCTCGCGCACGTACCAATTCTACCTCCCCTTTCTTTTGTGGATAAATGGCGCACGTTAAATCATCATTAACCATTATATTCCAACCTAGATATATATCATTATCTACTGGTTTACCAAAATAATTTCTTATCTTTTCCTCTGAAGCTATAACACTTCCCACCGGATAAAGGTCACTCACCTCTATGTCATAATCGTTATGCGTTAAATACTCTATAACATAGGTTTCGTACACTTGCTATTCCCCATTGATGTTATCCTGCTATCTGCACTAAGTCCATATTAACAGAATTTTTATTTGCTCTACTTATCGTACCCTTATTACCATGTGTTTCAAACATAATAATCACGTCCTTTGTATTACCATGAGTCTTACACATTTTGCAAGTATTACAATCCATACGCTCTTTATCTACTTGAGCTGGACAAAGAACAGCACGCCGATTTAATAAATTTGTTTTTCTTGGTACATTCTCACCGTGTGTAGTTATAGTCACCGACCATCCCATGTCAATAGCTTCTTGCGCTTCCTCTAATGTATTACATGAGGCGCGAAACCATTTTTTTAATTTCTGAGATTCTGGATTTCTCCAGTCGTGCGTGTAACCAACATTTATTAAACCATTTTCCTCTACATACTCGCACTCACGTACAGTACCCTCTACATCACCAACTACATCACCTGCCACTCTATGACGCACTATCTTTGCGCTACGTCTACTATCTTTAAATGCTTCTTCTATAGTTCTTATTTTTATTCTACCATCACTAATCTTCTCACCAAGATGACGCAAATAAAATAATTCCCAAGCATAACAGCCGCCAGTCTTAAATGAGCATGAATCAGGACACGTATCTAACGGGCTGTAACTAGCCATTACTGGACCCACTTTCTTGTCACTTGTCATAGCGACCCAATGTACTTTTCTTTCTTGCATTTTATTATCCCTCATCATGTTGGTGCGCGTCTGTGTGTGTACGCTTATATAAATGTTCTAAAAAATTTTCTAGTAAAAAAATTCGGTATAGCGTTTTTCTTATATAAAAGGTCTAAAAAATTATATAAATGAGAAAGTACCCTGCTCCGTTTTCTCTGGTTTTCAACAAAAAAAGCAGAATTTTTCTCAGAAAAAAAGTGCTTTTGTGGCTCACAGAAAAAGTGCCTTTTGCTCCCAGAAAAAAAAGGTTTTATCTCCCAGGAAAAAAGATGCTTTGTTCTCACAGAAAAGGATATTCTCCCCTATATATAATAAAAGTTTTTGCTTCCTATACTATTGCATAATTATATTTAACAATCACCCTCGCATTCACTTATAGGTAAATCACATTCATGACACATGCATTCACCTTCCTCTTCAAATATACATTCACCATTTAAGAATGTAACGGTTCCAGCAAAGCCCATACCTGGTTCTTCAAATTTAGTTTCTATCTCTACGTCCTTATATTTTTCTGAAACATTTTCTGCGAACTCTAACGGCGGTCCCCATGCCGTATCGCAATAAACTTGAAAGGACATATATTTATTTCCTTCATCTTCCCAGTTATCTAAGATTTCTGGAGTGGCGTCTACATCCCATTTGGTTCCCCATAATTCATTTTGTTTTGAATACCCACCCACATCCGCGTGTATACCCATGAGTGTACGCGCCTCACGTGCGCGGTTATCATCGTAAGGAAACATTCTATATTCTTCTGGAATAGGTACTAATGCATGAAAGCAGAAATCATGAATAGGCCCATTTGATTCTGCTGGTTGACTAAAGAGAGATTTTATTCTAATGTCTTCAAATGCTCCCCAGTCTTGATTATGAGGAATATCATTATAATGGGCATGTGGACCTTTGCAGTCTTTAAGAATTTTTTTAATTGTTTTTTCTGGCCCAGAAAACGTGATTCTATTGTCGCACCAATTAGGCATAATTAATTATCCTCACTTCTATATATTTCACCCGCATGTAATAAAGCCAAACATGAAAGTGCAGCTTTGTTTACTTGATCATTCTTTCCAAATGTTTTATAAACTTTTTTAATTATTTCACTCGTGGGGTTTCCACGCATCCACGCGCACTTTACATAAAACTGTATTGCGCGTGGATTATCAGAAATCATTTAACAACCTCTTTTGCTTTATCATAAACTTTTTTTGCATCATCTTTGCTTTCATTAACAAGATAATGTCTTATTTCTTCAGCACCCTTTTTAGCGGTATCACCTAAGTCGTTTAGTGTGACCTCACCTACTGAGGGTCTATTCTTATCATAAGCAACATATGATGCAGCTAAGAAAAAGAATACAAATACAAAGATTGCTTTTACTAAAAAATTCATTTAATACTCCATCTTTCATCTTTTGAAAAAATCGAAATACTCAAAGGATTTTCTTCTTCCTTTGATTCATTTATGCCACTACGAGATTGTTTTCTTGCTAATGAATTAGCTTTTGCTACTTCTTTTTTTGTAGCCTCTCTAATTCTTTTTATCCTGCCGCCATTAGCAATAAATTCAGCGATTGCGTTTTCTGTAAATGATTGATCTTTTGTTGAGAAAATGCTCATTTTATTTATCCTTTAGAAAATTGATATTGAAAGTTTATGACTCTTTTTAGAAGAGCTTGATGAAGATTGTTTCTT
>MDTD01093885.1_pt1 | contig 110342 bp, 109 predicted proteins | sample 811221 | NCBI WGS metagenome assembly MDTD01 (sample SAMN05326646, study PRJNA326480) | marine metagenome | isolation source: seawater | place: Pacific Ocean: South West | collected 2011 | reverse complement strand
AGTTATTGTTGCAGGGTGGCCAAAACCTTCAAAGGCTTTGTCTGGGCTTACCACTCCCAGAACAATAGCTAGCATAAGAGCGCAAATAGCAACTAAATCATACCTTAAGTAACCTAAAATAAAATTAGCTAAAGCTATGAAAATGATTAAGATAATTATTATTTGATCAATAGACATTTTTTATTGCTTAGGTATGGTAAACTCTATTTATTTCTTACTTTCTCAGTTTCATTCAAATTTAATTTTCCATTTTGAATGATGACGCCATAATCCTTCAACGCATCTTTTTCAGAAATAAAACCATCAAGAACATCATCTAGCACCTTAGCAGGTTCTCTATCGAAAGGGTTCCCATAGCCACCACCACAAGGCCCGACTGCTACAAATTTATCACCTGTTTTTGCTGGTTTATATGGAAGCTTTGAAGGTAAGTTTTCTGATTTACCATCATGTCTCTCAAACTTAAGACTTGCAGTTTCACCTTCAGAACCGTTTTCAAAACCCCACGGTTTAAATAAATGGCCTTCTCCCTCAACGGAGTATCCACCATCATTAAGAAATGTAAATTCTCTTATTGCCCCTATTCCTCCTCTCCATTTCCCTGGTGGGACACTTCCTTCTCTCATTTCATATCTATTTACTCTAAGAGGTAAGTGAGACTCAATATCTTCTATAGGGTTATTTCTTGTATTAGCATAAAGAGTATCTACAGCATCCATTCCATCTTTTTGGTACCTTCCACCATATGCACCTTCAAATATTTCCATATGCACCCAATGTTTGTCATCTTCTAAACCAGAGAAAGCAATCACTTTTAAATTTCCTACTCCTGCGCTTATTTGTTTGGGCACAGCGGGTGCTAGAGCATGCATTAATGTATCAGCAATGATTACACCAGGTGAAAACCTAGCAATTACTGGAGCAGGGAATTTCGGATTAGCTAGTGTTCCTAAAGGGGCTACAATTTTTATTGGTTTAGTTAGTCCGCTATTTTGAGGAACATTTCCAATTGTAGCCGTATCGCAAAGAACTGATCTAACTGTTAACCAAATAGCCACATCAACCGTTCCAGCTAGTGGCATATTAATCGGCAAATCAATTTGCTCTGCTGTGCCAGTTAAATCAACTATCATATCACTTCCATTTACTTCGACAGTTACCTTTATAGGTAAGTTTTTCTCTTTAGGGTTTTCACTAAACTCATAACCATCAATATGTCCAAGAGCTTCGTACTTTCCATCAGGTATTTTTGAGATAGCATCTCTCATCATTTTTTCAGATGATGCCATCATCGATTCTGCTGCAGCAAGCACTGTTTCTATTGTGTATCTCTCAATAAGATCAATAAATCTCTCAGAACCGATTTTAGCAGCTGCTATTTGTGCTTCCATATCAGGTACAACTAAGTGAGCTGCTCTGATATTATCTCTTAGCATGTGCCAAATCATTTCATTTTTTTTACCCTTATCGTAGACTTTAATAGCTTTAAATTGAAGCCCCTCAGCATATACATCCATAGCATCTACAATTCCACAAGATCCCGGACTTAATGCTCCTATATCTAGGTGATGTGCTGTGGTAGCTGACCAGCCAACTAGTTGGTTATCATAGAAAGCTGGAACGGCAAACAGGACATCAGGCCCATGGGAGGATCCACCATAAGGATCATTATGCATTATTACGTCTCCTGGGTTTATTCCTTCTCCTCTTTTTTCAAATTCTTTACATATTCCCCTTATATAACCTGGTATTGGTCCAGACTGGAGGGGAGTACTTTGTTTTGACTCACATAGTTGTCTAAATTTTGTATCTACTATTGCGGCCCCAAAATCTTCTGACTCCCTTATAATTGAAGAATATGCCATCCTCATTAATTTATAGCCCATTTCAATAGCAATGTTTTCGAGTGCGCCTTGAATCACACTTGCTGTTATTGGGTCTATTGAATTTTTATTTTTACTGAAGTTATTCATTATTTTGTTCCAATACTAATAAAAAGATTTCCTGACTCCTCTTGAGTAAAACTACAGTTAGGCGGTACTACTGTAGTTGTATCTTTTTGAAAAATTATTGCCGGACCTGAAAAATTCTCAGATATTGGTAATAAGTCGCGAATAAGGTATTTTGTATCATAAGCTTTCAATACTCCTTCCACTCTAAAAGTACATTTATCATTTTTTACTAACGCTTTTTGAAAATTTCTTTCAGTAGAATTATTTAATTTATTATTTGAGATTTTCGGCATTTTTCCAATACCAGTTACTCTTGCATTTACTAACTCTATTGGACTATCAGGATAGTTTTGGCCGTATTCTACAAGATGGTTTTGGTGAAATTTTTCAAAAATATCTTTTATATTCAATTCATTAATTTCTTTGCTATCTATGTCAATCCTTAATTCATAACCTTGACCAGCATACCTAAAGTCACCAGATTTTATGAACTTCATTTGATCTAAATCAACTCCTTGTGATGCAAACTGCCTAGAAAGGTCTTCTTCCATAGCATTGAAGTCAGTATTTAATTTTTTGAAGTCTATATTTCCCTCTATTTGAAACTCAGTTTTAATAGCATCGTATTTATGATCAGTTGTTAGCAGTCCAACAGCAGAAGTTATTCCTGGGTATGGAGGAACCAAAACTTCTTTTACACCAAGTTCAGAGGCAACTTCAGCACCATGAAGCGGGCCTGCTCCTCCAAATGCAACTAAAACATACTCTCTTGGATCAATTCCTTTTTGTACTGTTCTTGACCTTATTGCATTAGCCATATTTGCATTAAGAATTGTGAGTATACCTTCAGCAGTCTCATTGATTGATAACTCCAGTTTTTTTGCAAAATTTGAAATAACTCTTTTTGCTGCTTCTTCATCTAAGGTCATTTCACCACCAAGGAAATTATCTTTACTTAATCTCCCTAAAACTACGTTAGCATCAGTTACTGTGGGCAAATCACCGCCCCTGGCGTATGCTGCTGGACCTGGCTTAGATCCAGCACTTTTAGGGCCCACTCTAAAGCTGCCTCCTGCATCTTCCCAGGCTATGCTTCCACCACCAGCTCCAATAGTATGAATATCTATCATTGGAACCATAAGTGGGTAATCAGCAATAGAAGTATCCCTAGCACTTGCTTCACTAAATTTTCCTTCAGTTACAATACCTATATCAGCACTAGTCCCGCCAACATCAAATGTTATTAAATTATTTCTATCCGAGAGGGTTCCGCACCAAGCTCCTCCTAGAACTCCTGCTGCAGGGCCAGATAAAAGTGTAAGAACAGGTTTTTCCTCTACAAGATCTGCGGTTGCTACTCCACCATTTGATCCCATAATGTGAAGTTCGGTTTTTAACCCAGCTTCAGAAATAGATTTTTTGAGGTTATTTATATAATTTCTTACTGCAGGTCCAACAAATGCATTCATTGCAGCGGTAGTAAACCTCTCAAATTCTCTAAATTGTGGTGAAATTGATGAGGAAGTTGTTACAAATGCTTGAGGAAATTCTTCTTCAATTATTTTTTTAGCTTTTTCCTCATGATTAGGATCTATGTAAGAAAATAAAAAGCAAACAGCAATTGACTGAACACCCTGATTCTTCAATTCTTTTACTGAGGTTCTTACTTCATCTTCGTTCAGCGGTTCTAAAATCTCTCCATTTGGTGGTGCAATTCGTTCAGAGACAACTTTTCTAAATCTTCTTTTAACCAATGGTCTATCTTGCCATGGTATTTCTTGCATTATTGAGTAATGTTGAGGCCTTTGATGTCTACCAATATGTAAAATATCTCTGTAGTTTCTAGTTGTAATTATCCCTGTAAGTGCTCCATTATACTCTAATACTGCATTTGTAGCTATTGTTGTGCCATGAAGAAAATGATTTATTGTCTCTTTACCGACTTCATTTCTATCACATAATTCTATGACCCCTTGCATTATGCCTTTAGATGGGTCTTCAGGCGTTGTGGGTACTTTATGGATATAACTCATATTGGTTTGGGTATCGGTAAACACAATATCTGTGAATGTTCCACCAACGTCAACTCCAATTAATCTCATTTATTATAACCCCCAATTTATTAATTTTTTTTCACTTATTATATTATTTTAATTAATGTTTATTCAAATTAAAATCCTGATAAGATAAGATAATATGAGAATATCATGCAGAGATAAATAATAAGGACCTGTCAGTAATAATTTCTAATTTTTTATTAATTGACAAGTATTTTATATATGGAGAACAAAAAATGACAGAAAAATCCATTTCTAATGCAATAAACCAGAATAGGCTTTGGGAAAGACACATGGAATTGGCAAAAATTGGAGCTACATTGAAAGGGGGTGTTAACCGGGAAGCATTTACAAAGGAAGAAATTCAGGCACGAAAATTACTTGCAAAATGGACTAAAAACAGGGGTTTTTCTTGTTCAATAGACCCTATTGGGAACCTTTTTTTTAGAAGAGAAGGAAAAGATCCTAATGCAGATCCTGTAGTAACTGGTAGTCATATAGATAGTCAGCCAACTGGTGGTAAATTTGATGGTGCTTACGGTGTACTTGCCGGGTTGGAAGTTTTAGAATCAGCAGAAGATATTGGTGTAGAAACTAATAGGCCCCTTGAGTTTGTTGCTTGGACTAATGAAGAAGGTGGTAGATTTCAACCTGCCACTATGGGTTCGGGAGTTTATGTAGGTGCTATGGATTTTGATCAAATGTTGGATGTAAGTGATAAAAATGGTGTAAAAGTAGGTGATGTGCTTCCAGAAGCTTTAAATGCAATTCCAGGCGCTAATAAAAGGAATTTTGGTTCCCCTATGGCTGCTTATATTGAAGCTCATATTGAGCAAGGTCCTATTTTGGAGAAACAAGACAAAACCATTGGGGTAGTTACAGGAATCCAAGGCTGTAGGTGGTTTGCAATTGATGTTTTTGGTTCTGAGGCCCATGCAGGTTCAACTCCATTTGCTCTTAGAAAAGATGCATTCAAAGCAGCTCATTCTATGATTAACAATATGTATAAGATTTTCAGGGATGACGAAGATATTTTAAGGTTCACTATTGGTAGGTTTGAAGTATTACCAAATTCACCAAATACAATTCCAGGTAAAGTTTTTTTTACTGTTGATTTTAGACATCCTAATGCAGAAATTCTAAATAATTTAGGGGACCAAATTGAAACTATTTGTGAAAAAAATTCTCATGGTCTTAAGTTTAAGATAAATGAAACATATACAGTGCCTCCTACTATTTTTGATCGAAATGTAGTTGGTACAATTAGAGAATCTGCTAATGCCCATAATTTTTCTGTTATGGATATTACTTCTGGAGCCTTACATGATGCAAAGTATATGAATGATATTTGTCCTAGTGGAATGATTTTTATACCTTGTGAGGGAGGCTTAAGTCATAATGAGCTTGAAGCCGCCCAGTCAGAAGATATTGCGGCTGGAACGAGAGTTCTTGCTGAAACAATGCTATCACTTGCAAACCAATAGTTAGATATGTCAAGAATTCTAAACATAGGTGCTGCCCAGTTGGGACCCATTCAGAGAAGTGATACAAGAAAAAACGTTGTTGAGAGAATGTGTGAACTTCTTAAACAGGCAAAGAAAAAAAATTGTGATGTAGTTGTTTTTCCTGAACTATGTTTAACAACATTTTTTCCAAGATGGTTTTTTGAAGATTCTTCTGAAGTCGATAATTTTTTTGAGACTGAAATGCCTAATAAAGAATGTAAGCCTTTATTTGATCTTGGTCAAAAATTAGGTATATTATTTTCTTTTGGTTTTGCTGAGTTAATTAAGGTTGGAAAAGATACTAAAAGATTTAATACAAGTATAATAGTAAATACTAAAGGTGAAATAGAATTAAAATATAGAAAAATACATTTACCTGGTCATTCAGAGTTTGATGAGAAAAGATCGTTTCAACATCTAGAGAAGAGATACTTTGACATTGGGGATTTAGGTTTTCCAGTATCAAGAATTATGAATGTAAATATGGGTATGTGTATATGCAATGATAGAAGGTGGTCTGAGACTTATAGAGTAATGGGCTTGCAGGATGTTGAATTGATTATGTTAGGCTATAATACGCCCTTACAGAACCCTCCTGCTCCAGAACATGACCATCTAACATCTTTTCACAATCATTTAAGTATGCAAGCAGGTGCATATCAAAATGCAACTTGGGTTGTAGGTGTAGCTAAAGCGGGAATAGAAGAAGGAGTTCATCATTTAGGTCAAAGTTCTATTATTTCTCCCTCAGGAGAAATTGTTTCTATGGCAACAACTATTGATGATGAGCTAATTACAGCAAGTTGTAATTTTGATTTGTGTAGGTCTTATAAGGAGACATGGTTCAATTTTGAGAAACACCGTCAACCCCAGCACTATCATTTAATTACAGATAGAATTGGTGCAATTCCGCCAGAAAAATGATTAATTTTTTTTTTCCATATATGAAAGAAATTTTTTTCTTTTACAAAATGTGAAATACAATACAAAATAATAAAAATTAAGAAAATGTTGAAGTAGGGTTTTAGGCTTATGAGTGCAAAGTTTATGGATGAAGATACCTCAAAAGTCACAATTGATGAGGTTCCTGTCCAGGAAAAAGAAATAGTTCATTTAAAGAATACAATTAGTGCTCTAAGGACAGAGTTAGAGGAATTTAAGTTTGAAAAAGATAAAGCGGTTCAGGAAGCTTTAGCAACCAAAAGTGGTGAGATAGAACAATTAAAGGTAACTGCTCAGGCTCTTAGAGATGAGCTTGAAAATTTGAATTTTAAAAAAGATAAGGATGTACAAAAAGCAAAAGCTGACTCAAAAGGCGAGATAGATCAATTAAAAAAAACTATACAGGCATTAAGGGATGAAATAGAAGAAGTGAGATATAATGGTGAGTCAAAGAATCAAGAGACTAAAGCATTGTTCAGTGATGAGATAAATCAATTAAAAAATACAATTCAGTCATTAAGAGATGAAATTGAGAATGAAAAGTTTGAGCATTCAAAACAGTTACAAAAAAAAGAAGCCGATACTGTGGCAGAGATTAAAGTATTACAACAGTCAGCGCGAGCATTGCGAGATGAATTAGATAAATTAAATACGTAAAGAGTTATATAAAAAATACGTTTTAGGGAGAAGGTCTAAGGTATGTCACAATCAAAAACAAAAAAGAAAAAGAGCACTTCAAATAGATTAAAGGATGCAGAATTACTTCTTAAGGTTTCTAAACTATGTGCTTCACTTGACTCTTTGGATGAAGTTCTTGAAAATCTTGTATTAATTACCTCTCAAGAGATTGAATGTGAGCGTGCTACTCTCTTCTTAAACGATCCAGTGACTAATGAGCTTTATTCTAGGTTTGCTCAAGGTGATTTAACAAGAGAGATAAGAATTTTAAATAATGTAGGAATTGCTGGTCATGTCTTTTCATCCGGTGAGGGTTTGATTGTTCCTGATGCTTATAAAGACTCAAGATTTAATAAAGATGTTGATCAGCAAACTGGGTTTAAAACATCTAATATTCTGTGTGCACCTGTAAGGACTGCTAAAGGAAAAGTTATAGGTGCAATGCAAGCTTTAAATAAAAAAGAGGGTATCTTTAATGACGAAGATCTGTACATGCTTGAGCAGATTACAATGCAGGCTGCGGTTGCTTTAGAAAGTAATATATTTACTGAAAGAATGACTAAAAAAAGAGAACAAGAAATGAAGTTTCTTGATTTAGTATCTGATGTTACTGCAGAATTAGATCTTGGTACTCTGTTGCAAAGAGTAATGTCTGAAGCTACTAGGATGTTAAGTGCCGAGAGATCTACTCTTTTTCTAAATGATGAAAAAACTAATGAATTATTTTCAAGAATTGCACAAGGTGATTCAGTTGGAGAGATAAGACTTCCTAACCACCTAGGAATTGCAGGGACAGTATTTACTTCTGGCAAAAGTGTTAATATTCCTCATGCCTATGCGGACCTAAGATTCAATCCTTCTTTTGACAAACAGACTGGTTTTTTTACCAGGTCAATTTTATGTGTTCCTATCGTAAATAAAGAAGGTAAAGTTATTGGTGTTACTCAAGCTTTAAATAAAAAAGGTGGCCCTTTTACTGATGAGGATGAATCAAGACTTAAAGCTTTCACTGCTCAAGTAGCTATTGCTTTAGAGAATGCTAAGCTGTTTGATGATGTTCAGCAAATGAAAGAGTATAATGATGCTGTCCTAGAAAGTATGACTAATGGAGTTGTTACTATTGATGACAAAGGAAGTATTGTTACTTGTAATAAAGCAGGTTTACAGATTTTTAGAGTAAATTCTAATGATATAATTGGAAAAAATGTTGAGGAGTTCTTCTCCAATGATAATTCTATTGTTCTAGAAAGGTTAGAAGTTGTAAGAGAAGAGCAGCAAACAGATATTCTAATGGATGCAGCTCTTAAATTTAATGAAGATCAGATTTCAGCGAATCTTACAGTGATGCCTTTACTTAGTTCAGATGCTGATGGTGAGAAATTAGGGTTAATGTTGATGATAGAAGATATTAGTAATGAAAAAAGAATGAAATCGACTATGTCTCGTTATATGGACCCTGGAATAGCAGATCAGCTTCTTAATGATAGTGGTGATGATATTATGGGAGGCGCAAATACAACAGCAACAGTTCTATTTTCAGATGTTAGAGGATTTACAACATTAACAGAAGAGCTAGGAGCTCAAGGAACAGTCTCATTTTTAAATGAATATTTCACAGTAATGGTAGACTGTATTTCTAAAGAAGAAGGCATGTTAGATAAGTTTATAGGTGATGCAATTATGGCAGCTTTTGGTTTACCTATATCTCATGATGATGATGAGGATAGGGCCGTTAGAGCATCAATATCTATGATTTCTGAGTTATGGAAATGGAATAAGGTAAGAGAATCAAAAGGTTTAAAACCAGCTGACATGGGTATTGGTTTAAATACCGACTCAGTAGTTTCTGGAAATATTGGATCTCCAAAAAGAATGGACTATACACTCATAGGAGATGGAGTTAATTTGGCTGCAAGATTAGAAAGTGCTTGTAAAGCGTATTCAGCAAGAATTCTTATTAGTGAAAATACATTTAAAAAGTTAAAAGGTACTTATAGAGTAAGAGATGTAGATCTAGTTATTGTAAAAGGTAAAACAGAACCTGTTGGAGTTTATGAAGTTTTGGATTATCATAATGATACAAGTTTTCCAAATCTCATGGATGTGGTTAGCCACTTTAATGAAGGTGTAAAATTATATAGATCTGCTAACTGGTCAAAAGCCATTAGTCAGTTCGAAGAAGCTATAAAGTTTAACCCAAATGATAACCTATCAAAGACTTATGTTGAAAGGTGTAATTATCTCTCATCTAATCCGCCAAAAGAAGAGTGGAATGGTGTGTGGGTTATGACATCAAAGTAATCTAATTATTTTTTAGAACTGAAATTCCTGGAAGCTCTTTACCTTCTAGCCATTCTAGAAAAGCTCCACCTGCAGTGGAAAGGTAAGAAAAGTTTTTGCTATTTTTGGCTTTACTTAATGCAGCTACTGTATCTCCCCCACCTGCTAAGCTATTGATTTTATTTTCTAGAGTTAATTTTGCTATCTCATTTGATATTTTGTTTGTGGACAAATCAAATGGGCTATACTCAAAAGCGCCCAAAGGGCCATTCCAAACAACAGAGTTACAAAGCCTCAATTTATTAATTATATTAGATGTAGATTTTTTCCCAATATCAAAAATCATTTTATCCTTAGGTATTTTATCAATATCGAATTCTTGAGCTTTGGAACCAGATTTAATATTGTTTGAAGTTAAAAAGTCAAAGGGTAGAATAACATCACAATTATTATCCTCAGCAGTTCTTAATATTTCTATTGTGTTACTCTTCATATTTTTTTCGTATAAACTTCCCCCTATTTCTATATTTTTTGCAGCTAAAAAAGTATTTGCCATTGCCCCTCCAATTGCTACGACTTCAGCTTTTTTTACGATATTATTCAGTGTATTTAGTTTGGTTGAAATTTTTGAACCTCCAATAATTACCATTAATGGTCTTCTTGGTTTTTCTAGTATTTCATTAATATTCTTAATTTCTTTTTCTAAACCAATACCTGCAAAAGAAGGAAGATATTTGGGAATACCTACTATGGATGCATGGTTTCTATGACAGCAAGAAAAAGCATCATTCACATAAATGTCCCCAACTCTTGCAAGCTTTTCTGCAAAATTTTGATCATTTAGTTCCTCCTCTTTATAAAATCTTAGGTTTTCTAAAAGGCATAATTCCCCAAATTTAGTAAAATTTATCGTTTCTAAAGCATTATCTCCAATACATTCATTAGAAAACTTAATATTTAAGATGTTGAGATTTGACTTTAAGGTCTCCAATATTTTTGATAAAGAGTAATCAAGATTTTTTTGCCCACCTGGTCGACCTAAGTGGGATATTAAAACAACTTTACAATTTTTAGTTATAAGAAATCTGATAGTAGCAAGAATTCTTTCTAGTCTTAAGGTATCTATTACCTTGCCATTAATTATAGGGAGATTAAGATCAGCACGTAATAAAATAACCTTATTTTTAATATCTGATTTTGAAATATAGTTTATTCCAGAAATATCCATATTAATTTTTTTTACTCATTTCATCTATATAAAATATTACATTAATAATATCTGAATCTTTTTTTAAACCAGCAAAAGCCATTTTTGTGCCCTTAATGAATTTTCTCGGATTAATTAAATATTGAGATAAATTTTTCTCATTCCAGACTACTTCTGAGTTTTTCATTGCTTTAGAATATTTATAGCCTTCAGCTTTCCCAGCTTTCCTGTTTATTACTTTATATAAATTTGGTCCAACACGGTGTTTAGCCCCAAGGGCAATAGTATGACAAGCTTTACATTTTCTATAAACTTTCTTTCCTTTATCAAAGTCATTTGAGAGGACTTGGGTTGGTAATAAGAAAAGTGAAAAAGAAATAATAATGAAGATGGCTTTCACTTAAAGGCTCCTTTAATTTAAGTTCTGATATATATAAGAAATAAGAAATTATCACAATATATCAAGAACTTCCCCTTATTTTATTATTCCTACTATTAGTTGAAAAGGTCTCTCTAAAACTCTTTGTCATCGCTGAGAATTGTTTAAGGCCTATTTCGCCATCTGATGGGTATTCCTTTTTAGAGTGTGAAATATTTAGAGTAACGAGAATTTCTAAATTTTTATATCCCAGGGTCATTGGGTTTAGTACAGGTACAGATATATTATTCGAGATTTCATAAGATATTGGTGACATACAGGTACATCCTAATAAGATAGTGTCAGCTCCATCTTTATTTATTGATTTATTACACTCTTCAATTATTCGTTCTTTTTGTCCAATTTCGCCCTCTCTCATTTCAGTTACAAAGTTTTTTTCATCTGAAAGAGTATCTAGATCATTATCTTCACTAATAAATCTAATTGATGCGCACTTAGTTGAAACTTTATATAAGTTTAAAAGGTTTTCATATATAAATTTTAACTTTGGGGGCCAAATAGATACAATTGAGAACTTTCTCCCAAGTTGCATGGCAGTATACATAGAGGCCTGTCCTGCTCCAACAACTGGAATATCTAAAGCTGATCTTAAAGAACTTAGTCCGTAGTCTCCAACAGTATTAATAAAAATCCCATCAAAACCTTTTTGGTAGGCTCTTAATCCAGCTTCAACTATAGCTATCTCAGAAATTTGTCTATTTATTTCATTTACAGGAAAAGATGGAAGATCGGTTTCAATTAGTTTTGCATCAAAATTTTGACCTTTAATATCTAAAATTTCTTTTGGAGGAATATCGCTTCCTGTTATTCTAAACCCAGTTCCTATAACAGCAATTTTTTTCATAATTTTCCTCATATATCTTCGTAAATAAAACTAATTTATTAAATTGTTCCATCAAGTTTATTTAGTTGTTTTGATAAAGACACAATATATTCAGAATTTTCAACTCTAGAAGCCCAATCTTGAGGTATTGATTCATAACCTAAATATGCACCAGATAGGTTACCGGTGATTGCTCCAAGAGTATCTTGATCGCCTCCGTTTAGTACAGAACAAAACAAACTTTTTTTATATGAGTCTTTATATTTTAAGAAAGAGTAAATTGCGAATGGAATTGTTTCATCAACTCTTTGAGATAATTTTAGTTCTTTAGCTGCTTCCTTTGGGCTTTTATTCGCTGCTATCAATTCCATTACATTTAATAATTTTAGTCTTATTTCTTTTGTTTTTGAAAACTTTACTAGTCCAATTATAAATTCATTAAGAGGAAATTTCTTTTTTGGGTCAAGATTAACCAACTGTCCGACGGCATATGACATTAAGCATGCGCCATCAATTCCCATTGGATGAGAGTGAGTAACTTTAGCAGATACTTCTGACAGTTCTCTTAGTTTTTTTGAATTTCTAAATAATGCTCCAAGTGGAGCGATTCTCATTGCAGCTCCATTTCCAAAAGAGCCCATTCCATCATATAATTGTTCTGCTGCCTTTGAGTATGTAATCTCATACCTTTTTACTTTTGCAAAAATTGCTGGAGTGCTTGGGCTATAGGATCTCCACGGTTCTTTAGCATAGTTTTTTTGAAATTTCTCACCAATAATTTTTTCGTTTACACTCTGGTTCTGAATAATTGCTTCAGCAAGACCAATACTCATTGCTGTATCATCAGTATATCTAAGAGTGTCGCCTTCGTTTAACCAGTCTTGTAAACTTTCTTTTGCAATATGAACAGCAGCAAGTTCTCCTATGGAGTCTCCTACAGCTCCTCCAACTAAAACACCTAAAAATTTTTTTTCATATGACAAGGTAGTATTTTCCATAAAAAACCCTTAAAAAACAATAAATACTATATTAATCTATAATCTACTAGATCAGGGCTTGGTTTAATTTATAAGCTAGTTTAAATTATTATAATGATAAATAAGCAATCTTCATCAACTATTTTTTTGTCTGAAGCTCAAAAAAGATACCTTGTGAGAGGATTAGACCAGCCAGGTGGGAAATTACCAATTTTTAATGAAGATGGAAGTAAAATTAGTGAGAAGACTATTAAATCTTGTATAGAAAAGGGATATGCTAAACCGTGGTTTAAAAATCCTGTAAAACCAGATTGGTTAATTTGTAAATTAACAGAAAGAGGGAGAGATATTTTAAAAATCTAATTTTTGTTTTTTAAATAGTCTATGAATATGGAATTTTAAATAATTATTCATTTAAATATATATATTTTTAAAATACTGGGGGGTGATGTGGGTATTTCAAAAATTTCAGTTGCAGTTATTGGTGCTGGTCCAGCGGGTTTCTATGCTGCTGATTCTTTGCTTAAAAAAAAATTAAATTGTGAGATTGATATTATCGATTTTTTACCAACACCTTATGGTTTAATTCGAGCAGGTGTAGCTCCTGACCATCAAACAACAAAAAAAGTTATCAAATCTTTTGAAAAAACTGCCTTGAATGAATCTTGCCATTTTTTTGGTAACGTTCATATTGGTAACAGTATTTCCATAACAGAGTTAAAAAATATATATGATGTAATAATTATAGCTACAGGTGCAGACTCTGATAGTCAATTAAATATTCAAGGTTCTGATCTTCCAGGGGTGATTGGTTCAGCTTCATTTGTAGGGTGGTATAATGCTCATCCCAATTTTGTAAATTTAAAACCAAATTTAAAAACAAAAAATGTTATTATTATTGGAAATGGAAATGTAGCTATTGATATAGCGAGAGTCCTTGTAAAAAACCGAAAAGAAATGTGTGAGTCGGACATTCCTGAATATGCTCTTAGAGATATTGAAAATTCTTCAATAACAGATGTATTTGTTTTTGGTAGGCGAGGTCCAATTGAGGCAAAGTTTACAAATGTAGAGTTACGTGAGATGGGAGAGCTAGAGGATGCAGTTGCAATTGTAGATTCAAATCAACTTCCATTAGAAGTTGGATTACTAGATGATAAAAGGGATCAAAGATTAAAAGAAAAAAATTTGAAAACTTTACAAGCGTTTTCAAACAATAAGATTTCTGATTCAAGCAAGCGAGTGCATTTTCCTTTCTGGTATAAGCCAAAAAAAATTCTAGGCAACAAAAAAGTTGAGGGAATACAAATGGAAAAGACTTTTCTAAATAATGGTAAACTAGAATCAACAGGTGAGTATCTTGAAATAGAATGCGGATTAGTAATACCAGCAATAGGTTATCGATCAATACCAGTAAAAGGGTTGCCATTTAATAGTACAGATTTTGTAATCTCTAACAATAATGGTAGAGTTGAAGACGGTGTATATGCTGTTGGTTGGATCAAAAGAGGTCCAAGTGGTGTGATTTCTACAAATCGACCAGATGGAGTTTTAGTTGCTAATTATATTGAAAATGATTTTATCGAAGGTGGGAGGAAACCTGGAAGAAAAGCCTTTATTAGTATACTTAAAGAGAAGGGTATCAAGTATGTCAGTTTTGAGGGGTGGAAATTAATTGATAATGCTGAGATTTCTGCTGGAGTTAATGGTGCTCCAAGAAAAAAATTTGAGAAAATTGATGATATGTTAGATGTTGTGTTTTACAAATAAATTTAAAGTTTTATTATTTATAGTTATTAAATCATTCCTAATTTTGCGCGGTTTTTTGTTTTGAGAAGGAAAATTTGATGGTTGTTAATGAACCAATAAAACAAAATGATGTGTTACCATCAGAACACCTTGATTCTGTGGTTATTAGGTTTGCAGGTGACTCTGGTGACGGTATGCAACTTACTGGAGGTCAATTCACTAATGCTAGTGCGGTTGCTGGAAATGATCTTAGCACATTTCCTGATTTTCCAGCAGAAATAAGAGCACCGGTAGGGACTACTTTTGGTGTATCATCTTTTCAAATCCATTTTGGTCAAAAAAAGATTTTAACTGCTGGCGATGAATTGGACGTATTAGTTGCCATGAATCCTGCCGCTTTAATGGTTGAAAAATCGAGTTTAAAAAAAGGTGGTTTAATTATTTTAGATACTGGCTCTTTCTCTGATAGAAATATTAAAAGAGCAGGTTTTGATACTAACCCACTTAATGATACTTCCTTAGAAGGTTTCAGGCTTCTTAAAATTGATATATCTGGTTTGACTATGGAGTGTGTTAAGGAGTTTGGTCTAGGTAAAAAGGACTCTCTTAGGTGTAAAAACCTATGGACATTAGGTCTTGTTTATTGGATGTATGGAAGAAGTAGAAAAGAAACTACAGACTGGCTTGAAAAGAAGTTTATGAAAGTACCAAACATTGCCTCTGCCAATGTAGCTGCATTGAATGCTGGCCATGCTTTTGGAGAAACAGCTGAAATTTCAGGAGATATATCAAAATATAATGTTCCCGCTGCAAAGGTAGATCCAGGTACATATAGAAATATTTCTGGTGCAGAAGCAATTGCTTGGGGTCTAATAGTAGGAGCTCAGAAGTGTAATCTTAAAATTTTTTTTGGTTCATACCCAATAACGCCGGCTTCACCTTTATTGCATATATTATCAAATTTAAAATCTTTATCTGTAACAACATTTCAGGCTGAAGATGAGATAGCTGCAATCTGTTCAGCAATTGGAGCATCATATGCTGGTTCATTGGGGATTACATCAAGTTCTGGTCCCGGAATTGCATTAAAGGGTGAGGCAATTGGTCTTGCAATTAGTACAGAATTACCATTGATAATTGTAAATTCTCAAAGGGCAGGACCTTCAACTGGTCTCCCAACAAAGACTGAGCAATCAGACTTATTTCAAGCAGTTTATGGAAGGAATGCTGATGCGCCATTGGTTGTTTTAGCTACTAAATCTCCAGGCGATTGTTTCCGGGTTAGCATTGAGGCAGTAAGGTTAGCTGTAAAATTTATGACACCAGTGATGCTTCTAACTGATGGGTATCTTAGTAATTCAACAGAGCCTTGGCAGATACCTGATTTAGATAAAATAAAGGAATTTCCTGTTAATCATATTTCTAATCCTGAGGGTTTCCATCCATTTTTTAGAGATAAAGAGACTCTTGCCCGTAATTGGGCAATACCTGGCACTCCTGGTCTTGAACATAGAATAGGTGGTATAGAAAAATCCTATGATAGCGGTCACATATCATATGATGCTGATAATCACCAAAAAATGACTGATGCAAGAATAGGGAAAATAAAAGGAATATCTGAATTTATTCCTTTGCAAGAATTTGAAGAAGGTGATGAAAAAGATGAGTTAGTAGTAATTGGTTGGGGCTCAACATTTGGACCAATAAATCGGGCAGTATTTAATTCAAGAAATAAAGGTTACTCAGTGGCACAGATACATTTAACTTATATATCTCCTTTCCCAAAAAATCTTGGTGATATACTTCGTTCTTTTAAATACATACTTGTTCCTGAAATGAACGCAGGTCAATTGGTAAGTATACTTCGAGCAGAATATTTGGTACCTGCAATTGGATTAAATAAAGTAGAGGGAAAACCATTTAAAATTTCAGAAATTGAAGAAGCAATTAAAGCAAGAATGAAAGGTTAAATATGAATGTACAACCTGAAAAATTAAAAGCAAACGATTTTGCATCTGATCAAGAGGTCAGATGGTGCCCTGGTTGCGGGGATTATGCAATTCTCAAAGCACTACAGAGAACTATGCCTGATTTAGGCGTCAAAAAAGAAGAGGTTGTTTTTGTTTCAGGAATTGGATGCGCAGCAAGATTTCCATATTATATGTCAACATTTGGTTTTCATACTATTCATGGCCGAGCCCCTGCTTTTGCAACTGGGATTAAAATTGCTAACCCAGACTTAGATGTTTGGGTTGTTGGTGGAGATGGAGATATGCTGTCTATTGGAGGTAATCACTTGATCCATGTTTTGAGAAGAAACGTAAATTTACAATTATTAATTTTTAATAATGAAATATATGGGTTAACGAAAGGGCAGTATTCGCCTACATCCAGAATTGGCACTCGATCTCCCTCTACCCCTTCTGGATCTTTAGAAAGTCCTATATCTGCCGTTCAATTAGCGCTTGGTGCAGGAGCAAGGTTTATTGCTCGTTCATTAGATACTGATCAAAAGCATCTTCCTATGGTTTTTTCCAGAGCACATAAGCACACAGGAACATCTCTTGTTGAGATTTTTCAAAACTGTATTGTATATAATGATGGTGTATTTGATGGCTTCACTGCAAAAGATGTTTCAGCTGAAAAGCAGATTAAGTTAGAAGACGGCAAGCCATTAATATATGGAAAGGATAGAAATAAAGGTTTAATAATTAAAAAAAACTCTCTTGAGTTAACTTCTGTTGAACTAGGAGAAAAATACACTGAATCAGATTTATTAGTTCATAATGAAAAAGACAGGACACTCGCAAATCTTTTGGCATCAATGGATTCCCCTGATTTGCCTGTGGCTGTAGGTGTCATTTATTGTGATCCCATTGAGACTTATGATCAACTGATTTCGGATCAAGAAAAGCAAGCTAATGAGGATAAACCTAATCTCAAAATAAATGATATTATAAACTCAGGTTATACCTGGAAGGTTTAAACCTTTATATAAAATATTTATTTTGAATTTTTTTGTATATATGAGATAATCAGTTTAAGTTAATACATGGAAGGGTATTATGGAAAAATCAGATTTAACTCCAAGACAGTACTACTTAAATGTTAAGTCAAATTCTAGCAGAGCTAAGTTTGGTTTTGGAAAAAAGCCAATTTTAGTTAACGTAGATCTCCAAAAAGCCTATACAAGAACAGATCTTTTCAAAACAGCCTACGAAACAGACCCTAGACAGTTAGAATATATTAGTAACCTTTCTGAATTGTGTCGAAAAAAAAATGTTCCTGTTGTTTGGACGCATGTGGGCTACTTAGATTCGGGTGAAGATGCAGGTGTCTGGGGAACAAGGACAGATACCCCTGATAGTTTGCAAAATATAAAAATTGGTAGTGAAAGAAATGAACTTGATGATAGATTAACTATTGATCCAAACAAAGATATTTTTTATTTAAAAAGGATGCCGTCAGCATTTTTTGAAACTCCTCTGCAGTCCCTATGTATTTGGCACAAAATAGATACAGTTATTATTACTGGAGGCTCAACATCTGGGTGTATTAGAGCTACTTGTGTTGACTCACTGTCGCGGGGATATAAAACAATTATTCCTGAGGAATGTGTAGCAGATAAACATGAAATACCACATTTTTCAAATTTAGTAGATATGCAATTAAAATATGGTGATGTGGAAACTTATCAAGAAGTGAGTAATTATCTGCAAAATTTGTAATAAGTTTTTTTTGTAATTTGTAAATGAGGAATTTTCTTTGAAAAAAGATTTAAAATTATATGATTTTTTGCCTTGGGATCATAGACCTAAATTAAGGTGGCCAAACGGTGCAAAATTAGCATTTTGGGTGGCTCCCAATATTGAATATTATGAAATTGATCCCCCTAGCAATCCTCTAAGAACACCTTGGGCTAAGCCTATACCAGATATTGTTCCATACTCCGAAAGAGATCATGGGAATCGTGTTGGTCACTGGAGAATGATGGAGGTAATGGATAAATATAAAGTAAGAGGTTCAATTTCGTTAAGTGTTGCCCTATTAGACCATCATCCAGAAATCATTGAAGCATGTAAAGATAGAGGTTGGGAGTTTTTCTCTCATGGAATTTATAATACCAGATATTCTTACACTATGACTGAGGAACAAGAATTAAAGATAATAGATGACTCTATTGAAAATGTTAGAAAACATACTGGTCAAACGATAGCAGGTTACTTAGCTCCAGCACTTACTCATACTGAAAAAACTATGGATCTATTAGCTCATAGAAATATACTCTATACGTGTGACTTATTTATTGATGATCAACCTTTTCCAGTTAATGTTAGGAATGGAAAATTTATTTCTATTCCATATTCTTTAGAAATGAATGATATAATTGTCTATAATTCTTACATGATGCCTCCTAGGCATTATGCTAAAATGCTAAAAGCTAACTTTGATAGATTGCTTTTAGATGGTGATGACTCAGGAACAGTAATGTGTATACCTCTACATGCTTATGCTGTAGCACAAGGACATAGGTTAGCCGCATTTGATCAAGCGCTAGAGTATATAACTTCCCATAAAGATGTTTGGGTAACTACAGGTAAAGAGATAGCAGAATATTTTTATTCAAATTATTATGATGAATATATAGCTGCGATTGATAAATTTAATAAAAACTATAAGAGATAGATAATAATGAGCAGGCCACCAATTGAACAAAAAGAAAATAAAGGTGAAACTTTAAATGAGGAATATTTTATATATCCGCATAGATCATATGGTATGGATCATAAAAGGTACAAATGGTCTTTACTTAAGGATAGAAAACATATTAATTGGCCCTCTGAAAAAAAAATTGCTTTATGGATAAATGTTGCATTAGAATTTTTTCCTTTAGATATGCCTGCAAAACCATTTAAAGCTCTAGGTGGTACTGTTACCTCATATCCTGATTTAAGGCATTATACCTTAAGGGATTATGGAAACCGAGTAGGCTTTTTTAGAGTTTCAAAAGCAATTGAATCTGCGGGTTTTAGAAATGTAACGGTTGCTTTTAATTCTGAAGTAGCACAGAGATACCCATATCTTGTGGATTATGTTAATGAAAGAAACTGGGAAATCATTGGTCATGGAATAAATATGTCTCATCTAAGTTATACTGGTTTAGATTATCAAAAAGAAGTTGAGAATATAAAATTAGCTATAGAATCTTTAGAAAAAATTTCAAATAAAAAGCTTAAGGGGTGGTGGTCTCCTAGTAGATCAGAGTCATGGGAGACCCCGGATATAATTGCAAAACATGGTATAGAATATTTTTGTGATTGGATAAATGATGATATGCCATACGAATTCAGTACGTCAAACGGAAATTTAATAGCAATGCCTCACCAACATTGGATAAGTGATGCAATGTGCTATTTGCACTATAAACATAAAGAGCAGGATTTTATTGATCAAGCAATCGATCAGTTTAATTTTCTTCTTCGAGAAACCAAAAGTTATGGTGGTAGAATAATGGCAATAACTATTCACCCATGGGCATCTGGTCAACCACATAGAATTAAAGCTCTTGAAACTGTTCTTAATTATTTTGCAGAAAGTAATGAAGTCTGGAATGCCAATGGATATGAAATTATGCAACATTGGAAGAAACAACAGTAAAAAAATTGATTCAGAGACCAAATGATGAAATAACTCAAAGAATTTTATCAAATATAAACTCCGATTATAAAGACAGAAAAGAATCACTTAAAAAGTATTTTTCAACAAAATTGAATGTTTATTGTATTCCTACTGCAAAACAAAGAAAGTTTCTTAAAGAAGGGTATTCATGGTCAAATAAAGATATGAATTCTCAAATTCATATTTGGGATGAAGTTTGGCATTTGGGCTCTTCAATTGAGGAACTTTCTCAGCCATTATTTTGGCTACAGTCAATAAAAGATGATAAAATCCTATTTCAGTTTTGGAAGGTAATAAAAAAATGGGTTTTTGGGTTAGATAACTGGGTTCACTCAGATAATCTATCCCATTCATATAGTAGATGTTTAGAGTTTGAAAAAGAAAAAATCTATCCTGAATTAAAAAAATGGAATAGTTCAAATAACCCTTGGGAAAGAAGACAATCAGTTGTGAGTTTGCTTTATTATTCAAGACTTAGGTTGCATCCAATATGTGCGCAAAAAATTTTGTTCCTTGCTGAAAATTTAATTTTTGATGAAAATTACTTTGTTCAAAGAGGCTTGGGGTGGGCCTTAAGAGAATCATACAATGTTTACCCCGAAATTACATATCAATTTATTAAAAAGAATGTTAAAAACTTGAGTTCAATAGTGTTTACTACATCAACGGAAAAAGTTAATTATTCTTATAAAGAAGAGTTAAAAAAGCTAAGAAAAAAAATTTAATTTGGTGCTAAATATTTGATTAAAATCTTATTTTCAAAATTTAAAAAACTTATACTTATAATTATATCTTTACTTGCTTTTATAAGTTGTTCAGAGATAGATAAAATAAATAAAACTATCTTAGAGAGAAATCCTGAAAGAAATATATATTTTGGAATAATTGATACACTTCAGCCTTTAATAGTTTCTGGTATAGAGTTTAAAAAAGATAAATTTAACTCTAATCGAAAAAAAAACTATGATTTGGAACTAAATCAAATTTTTGAAGTAGGACAAAATGTTATTATAAATTATAAAAAAAATATTGATGATCTTGAAGTAGTTAAAATACAGTCTGATAATTTACTTTTAGGGCCAGTTAGTTATGTAGGTGAAACTGAGCTTATAATTTTGAGTCAAAGGGTAATAATTTCAGACTATTTATTGAGAGGGTATAGTAAAATAATTCCTGGTCATTGGATAGAGGTTTCAGGTTTTTATGAGAAAGAAGGTAAAATATTAGCTACAAATATAAAATTAAAACCCAGTCAATCATTCGGTTATATTAAAGGAAAAGTGTCTCAATTAGATAAAAATATAATATCAATTGGAAAACAAGTATTTAAATTTAGATCACCAATTACTTCAACTGTAAGTGGTGATATAGTAAAGATAGTTTTTACTTTAGATGATGATTTGTATAAAACATTTGAAATTGAAAATCTATCAAATAAATACATTAACCTTCTTGATTATAATATAATTATTGATGGTTTTGTTTTCCAAGGGGATGATAAGAAATATAGGATCTCAGGTTTTCCATTTATAATTTACGACTCAAATCAATTATACGAAGGTGAAAGAGTAAAAATTAAAGGGAAGATTATACCAGGTTCAATTATTGATAATAAATAAAGTTATCTAATTTTTATTTTTTCCATCCTGCGAAGACGAACCATTTTCCATGAGGGTTTTCTCTATATTTATCCTCATCGGAAGGGCAAATAAGAGGTGCAAAAGTTTGTATTATATTATTTTTTTTAAATCCCGCTTTTAATGCAACTGACTCTAAATTCATATCATGCATTGGCCCCCAAAATGGTTCATTATTATTATGAGTATCCCAATCTCCCATTAGTTGATCAAAAGGATCTTTTATCATTTCAAAAGGAGGTTGTTCTATATGAATCATTATTCCTCCATCTCTTAATAGCCTATATGCTTCAGAAACTATATTATGAATAGCTTTATGAGATGTTTCATGAAGAAACATAGTTGAAACAACCATATCAAAAGTAGATTCTTTAAAATTAGTATTCTCTGCATTTTGTTGTGAAAAATTAATATGGTAGCCAAGGCTTTCTGCTCTTCTGTGTGCATATCTAAGAACTGGTTCTCCAATATCAATTCCATATATTTCACAATTTGGCCATGCATCCTTATATGGCAATGTGTTATGGCCTACAGTACATCCCTCATCTAAAACTTTTTCTGGCCTAAATTTTGGATAATTATTTTTAAGCCATTTTATTACTGCATAGGCCGCACCATTGTTATATTTACCTAACATATTTCCAGTACTTAAATACAAGCCGCCACAATCATACATTGCTCCTCCTGCCACTTCATATTTATTAAAAATTGAATGGTAACTGCCAGGCATCCAATGCATATCTAAATGTTTTTGATATTTTGGGCTTTTAAAATCAGGATCAATAACAACTTTGCCTCTATCAGTTTTTCTGGGTTTTGCTATATCAATTAAATTGCCTAATTGCCTGTTTACAATTTTTCTTCTCTCTGAGTATGTATTCTCCTGAGCGTAAACTCTAAGATGGCTCCAAGTTTTGAAATAATTGTCTTGAAGCATAGCTTTTCTTACTTCATGTCTGTTCTTAGGATATCTTTTATGTTTCTTTCGAAAATTTTTTTTGACTTTTTTCTCATAGATTTTTTTGTGATTTGGAACCATATCATCCCTTAGGTACATGAAAAAATTTGCCATAAAGTCTAGTCGAGCTATCTCATCATGATTTGTATTGACTAAAATTTCATGTTTTCCATACTCACGCCAACGATTTACTAATGGTTTTGGGTACATATTGTTAATCCATTTAAATGTGTTTGTAAAATATTACTAAATAATTTAGTAAAGTGCAATTGATCCAATATAATCTTTTGATTTATGGTTTAAATTTTTCACCTCTATCCGGGCCAAATAAGCAGTCACATTCTCTTTCAAAGAATAATGCACCTAATAAAGTTATTGTAGTTCCAATTACCATAGTATTTCTATTAAGAGAATTTTGCGATCGATAAAAATTTACGCATTTGTTAAACTGAGGATTTTCTGACGAAATACCTTGTTCAATGCATATTTCTGAAGGAGTTGATCCTTGCCCAAAGGCCCGAGGAATTACACTTATTTTAGAAGTACATCCAGAAATAAAAAACAGTAGTACTATTATAATTAATATTTTGGATTTAATATTCATTTAGTTTACTTATTTTTTGATGAAGAGAGGTCGTACTTTTTTCCAATATTAATTATTTCTTCTGTGCCCAGAAGTTCATTAAGCTGGTTAAAATCAAGCATTCTTGGGTAAAAAGGTTCATTTGATCCATGTTTTTTTAGAGATGCAAAGTATTCAAGAGCCATATGAGTGAATGCTCTAATTAATCCACCAGGAAATATTACTATTGAATACCCAATTGATTCTAATTCATTTGCATTTTTTAAAGGTGTGCTTCCACCTTCTACCATATTAGCAAGAAGAGGAATCTTATTTTTAAATATCTCTGGAATTGTTTTTTGCTGTTTGTCATCCTCTGGTGCTTCAATAAACAAAACATCTGCTCCTGCTTCTACATATTTACTTCCTCGTTCAATTGCAGACTCAAAACCTTCTACTGCTATTGAGTCTGTTCTTGCCACAATTAAAAATTCTTGATTATTCCTCGTGTCTACTGCTGCTTTAATTTTACCTACCATTTCAGAGCTTGATACAAGGTTTTTGCCTTTTAAGTGGCCACATCTTTTTGGTAATGTTTGGTCCTCTAATTGAATTGCATTTGCCCCTGCCATTTCAAAAAGTTTTACTGTTCTGATTACATTTAATGCATTACCAAAACCTGTATCTCCGTCAACAATTAGAGGAATATTCGTTCTCTCTTTTATTAGACTTATTGTATTTGAGACTTCAGTCATAGAAACAAGGCCAATGTCTGGTCTTCCAAGACGAGTATATGCTATTGAGGCCCCAGTAAGATATGCAGCTTCAAACCCACAATTACTAATTAGCATAGCAGAAAATGCATCATAGCAACCTGGAGCTAGTATAATTTTATTATTAGATAATTGATCTTTTAAACTTTTATATTTGTTTGGTTTTTCTTCTAGCGAATTCAATTGTCTTTCCTAAATCGTAAGGTTTTTAAAGTATTATTTTCAATTTTGTTCTTAAGTTCTGCAAGGAGTCCACCTGCATTAACAATTTTCAGCAGGTGATCAGGTACAGAGTTAGTATTATATTCACAATTTTGCGTTAAATTTTTAATCTTTCCTTCCTTTGAATTAATTTCCAGAATATCATTGTTATTTATTTTTCTATAATCCTCACATATTAGTGGCGTCAAACCAAGATTAAAAGCATTTCTATAGAAAATTCTCGCAAAACTTTTTGCTACTACATACCTGACTCCTAAAATTACTAGACTTGCAGCTGCTTGTTCTCTTGAAGAGCCAACACCAAAATTTTTTCCACCAACTACAATATCGCCAGGTTTAACATTACTTACAAAATCAGGGTCAATTGATTCCAAGCAATGTTTTGACATTTTTTCTGGGGAATATTTTAAATAAGCTCCTGGCGCAAGAACATCTGTATTTATATCATCTCCATAAACAAAAGCTTTCCCTTTATTTAAATTTTGAACAAAGTTAAAATTCATTGAATTTTTTCCTTAAATTATTTCTCTTGGATCAACTATTCTTCCAGTAATGGCAGCAGCAGCAACTGTATAAGGTGATCCTAAGTAAACCTCTGCATCTTGATCTCCCATTCTACCTTTAAAATTTCTATTTGTAGTTGAGATACATACTTCTTCTTTAGAAAGAACCCCAGCCCCCAAACCTGCACATGCTCCGCAACCGGATGGTAATAAAATTGCACCTGCTTCAGTTAAAATTTCTAAGGTTCCATCAGCTGCAGCTGCAGCTGTAATTTTCGTTGAGGATGGAGCGACAAGTAACCTTGTAGTTTTTGAGCATGTTTTTCCTTTTAAAATTTTAGCAGCCATCTGAAGATCTTCAAGTTTAGCACCTGTACATGCTCCTATATAAGCTTGATCTATATTGATACCTCTGAATTCACTTAGATTCTTACTGTTAGCAGGGCTATGAGGTGCAGCAACCTGAGGTTCTAATGTGTTTGCATCAAATTTCTCAATAGTTGCAAAATTAGCATCCTCATCTGAGCATAATTCCATATCTATTTCTTTTAAATTTTTTGATGATAAAAAGTCTAGTGTTGTATTATCTGGTGCAATTATTCCAGTTTTTGCTCCAACCTCTGCTGTCATATTAGTTAGAACCATTCTCTCATCCATTGATAAGTTTTTTATAGTTTCACCTGTAAACTCACAAACCATATAGTCTGCACCTAATAAACCAATTCTTCCACATAGTGCAAGCATCATATCTTTTGCTGTGATAAACTCATTTAATTTTCCTGACCAGTTTACTTGCATAGTTTCAGGTACTCTGACCCATATTTCTCCAGTTGCCAGGACAGCAGTCATATCAGTTGCTCCAACTCCAATCATAAATGTTCCAAATGCTCCACCTGTTGGAGAGTGCGAATCGCCCCCAACGCAAAATAATCCAGGTTTTAAGTGCCCACGTTCAGGGAGTACTATGTGGCAAATTCCTTGTAAGTCATAAAAATTTGTAATATTTTCTTCCTTTACCCAGTCACGCGTAATCTTGAGGATATTTGCAGATACTGTATCTACAGCAGGTACGTAATGATCGCTTATTACAACTATTTTAGACGGATCCCAAACATTTAAGCCTAGTTCCTTAAGTCTAGGTCCTTGGCGGCGAGGGCCTGAAGAATCATGTATCATTGCTATATCTACTGAACAGGTTACTATTTCACCTGGCTTAACCAAACTTACCCCAGCTGATTTAGCAATAATTTTTTCTGAAATTGTCATTCCCATTCAAACTACTCCTACTCAAATTCTAATGCATTTTATAAAATTTTAACATACAATATGAGTTAGCGAAACGAGCCTGTTTGGCTATAGTTATAAAAAGGGAAATAAGTGGACGAAAATCGATATTTTTCATGGAGAATCGGTGTTGCTTTATTAGTTTCTGGCATAGTCTCTTCATTAGTTATAGTAATGTCAATATGGTGGTATTTTGCTATAGGTAAATTATGGTTATCCAAAATAGGTCTTTCTATCCTAATTCTACCTGCAGTAGTCATCTTAATGGTAGGCATTTGTTTTTTTTGGTTTTGGATATTTTCTTCTTTGGCGACATTATTAGGAGCTGATGAAGAGTGATATTGTTCTAAAGGTATTATTAATGTATGCAAATGTAGAAAGTTTAAGTCCTAGTTCAAAATTAGTGTATGAATATTTAAAGTTTATGGAAAGTAGAAAACTTGAGAAAGCAAAAAAGATGCTTTCCAATGATTTTTTAATGATTTTCCCGGGATCTATGAAGTTTAAATATCTAGATGAACTAATAAATTATGGAAAAAAAAGACAATTTTCAGTTTTTAAAACTTTTGAGTCTTTTGAGGAAATAAAAAAAAATGATTTATCAATAGTCTATTTGAGGGGAAAACTTTTCGGAATATCGCTCAAGAACAAAGAATATAATGATATAAGATATATAGATAAATTTACTATACTAAAAAATAAATTTATAAAGCAAGAAGTTTGGAATGATTTCGCAATTAATAATTTATCAGAAAATAATTATCCATTACCAGAAAAATATCAGACTAGTATTGAAATAAATGAAATAGATATTTCTATAAGTTTGGAAGTATTAAAATTTATTTCTTCTTTTGATTGTAAACATGAAAAATTATATTTAAGTAATTTAGATGATAATTTTTTTGCGATATTACCAGGTAATAAACTATTAAAAGTTCAGGAATTTTTTAAATATCTAAACCATGAGAGAAAAAAATCAGATAGAAAAATTTTTGAAATTAGCCTGATGGAAAATAAAAATTATCAGGTTATATATTTGAATGGTACGATTTCTAGTATAGACAGTGGAGTAAAAAAATATAAGAATATAAGGTTTATAGAGAGAATTAAATTTGATATGATTTTAAGGAAGGTACTTACCTATGAAATTTGGGATGATTTATCTGAGCATGGTTTCTAATCTAAAAGAGTTGATTTAAATAATGAAAATTATAATTGGAATATCTGGCGCATCTGGATCTATATTTGGTGTTCGTTTGCTTGAAATTTTACGGGAAATAAATGATGTTGAGACTCATTTAATAGTTTCAAAGTGGGGGCAACAAACACTTGAATATGAGACAGAATTATCAATATCTGAAGTAAGAGATTTAGCTGATTATAGTTACTCTCAATCCGAAATGGGTGCAGCTATATCATCTGGATCTTTCCTTACAGATGGAATGATTATTGCTCCTTGTTCCATGAGAACAGTAGCGGCAATTGCAAACGGCATTAGTGAAAACTTAATACATCGAGCAGCAGATGTCATAATCAAAGAAAAAAGAAAACTGGTGCTTCTCCCAAGGGAAGCCCCTTTGTCGCAAATCCATTTAGAAAATTTACTAAAATTATCAAGGATAGGTGTAGTAATATTGCCTCCTGATCCTGCGTTTTATAATAAACCTAAATCAATTCAAGATATAGTAAACCATGTTGTTCTAAAATCTTGTGACCAATTTGATATTAAAATTGATATTGGAGAAAGGTGGGACGGTGACATGGGGTACAAAAATAGAAATTAATTCACTAGAAAAAAATTATAGTGGGTTTATGGGGCAATTATCTTCTTTTTCAACTAAGTCATAAACAAATAAAAATTTTGCCATTCCTGTTAGTATACCCGCTGCAATACCAAGTTCGAAAATTTCTGCGTCGCCGTAGAATTTTTTTAATCTTGAGTAGAGATTTTTATCGAGGTTACCATTCATATTAGTAATAACTATCTGGTCTGCTAATTCTAAAATAGACTTATCCTTTTCATCAAAACAATCGGCATTCTCATTCATAATCATTTTTATTTGTTCTTCAGTTATTCCTGATTCGTGAGCAGCTATTCTATTACCTTTATTACAAAAAGCGCAGCCATGGGTCATTGATAATCTTAACCTTAGAAGCTCTTTAGATCTTACATCAACTCTGCCTCCATAAAATATTTTACCATAAAAACTCTCTTTATACCAATCATACACCTCTGGAGCATTTGCAGCTACCTCCATAAAGGTTGCATCGTCTCTGACTTTGAGAGCTTTATTGAAATCATTTTGAATATTCTCTGGCATCTCATCTTTTTTAACACGAGCTAATGTAGGTTTTGGCATCTTTTCCTCTCAATTTTATTTTTAGTATACTAACAGTTTTTCAATTTTTACCAATATATTTTCGAAAAAAAGTTTTTTTATATCTTTACTTTGGATAATTTCAGTGACTTTTCCTCTTGGAGCAGTTTCTGATGGTCGCGATTCTTCTGAAAATAGTACAAGAGAGGGGCACCCAGTTGCAGACAATATGTGCATAGGACCTGTATCATTGCCAATAGATAATTTAGCTTTTCTTCCCAAGCTTGCAATTTGACCAATTGAAGTTTTATTTGTAAGGTTAATTATACTTGAAGATATTCTTGATATATTTGTGGTTATATCTTCCTCACTTTTTGTTCCTATTAAAACTGGAGTTATATTTTTTTCTAAAAGGTATTTTGATAGTTTTATATACTCTTGTTCTGGCCACCGTTTATTTTTTCTATGAAAAGCACCTCCTGGCACAATTATGCAATAATTTTCAGGTAAATTAAAAATTTCAATATTATCCTCTAACCACGAAATATCTGTATCTGGAACATCAGTTATTCCAGCAATTTCTAGCTGTTCAATTTGCCTTTCAATAGTATGAAGCATATCTCTATCAGGGTTATTATGCTTGTGAGAGCAATTTTTTTCTATTCCGGACCATTCGGGTTTTGGTTTAGTAAGGAATCTAAAATAAATACTTGTTCTGTCATTATGTTGAAGATCATAAATTCTGGACCAGTTATTTCCCTTAATAAATTTTCTAAGTTTTAGCCATTCTTTAAACTCATATGCTTTAGGTTTTTTGTCTATATATATATCATCAAACCAACCTGTTTTTTTAGCAATTGGGGCGAATAAAGATGTAGTTAAAAGTGTGATATTTGAATTTTTATGATGTTGCCTTATAGCTTTGAATGGTCCAGTGGACAGAATAAAGTCACCAAGAGCGCTTAATTTTATAACTAATATATTTGTATACTTATGATTCATAAAATTTCTTACAAAATTATTGTTGATTATTATTAATTCTATTATAATCGAATAATACTAAGTAGTAAAAAAAAATGGAAAAAACTATAAAACTACCCAAATCTAAAAGAATAATTATAAATAATATTTCTATTCATTATTTAGATTGGGCTGGAGAAAATCCCCCAATTATTCTTTTGCACCCTAATAGGACAAATTCTCGCGTATGGGACTTTGTAGTCAATGAGAGTTGCCTTGATAATAGGTTCATTGCTTGGGATGCAAGAGGACATGGCTTATCTGATTATCCAGAAAATAATTATCTAATAAATGATTACTTAAAAGATCTTGAAATTTTTTGTAATAAATTGTCTTTGAAAAAAATTATTTTAGTTGGCGCGGCTACTGGAGGAAATATTGCCATTCTCTTTGCGTCTAAATTTCAAGATTTAGTTGAAGCGATAGTTGTTGCTGATCCTGGATTATCACTTGATAAAACAATAAGTGAAAATGTGCAAAAGGAAATCATTAACTCTTTTCAATTTAAAAATTTGGAAGTTGCAAGAAATTCTATGCCTTTTAGTGAATTATGGTCAGATGAAATGAAGGATCATTATTCAAAGTATAGCTTCAAATTAATGGAGAATAATACATATCAATGGCTATATTATCCACCAGGTGTTAAAAAAACTGAGTCTGAATTAGAGAGAGAAATATGGGATGAGATTGATATAAAGTGCCCAACTCTTATACTTCGTGGAGAAAAATCAGATGTTTTCCCTAAAGAAAAGTCAAAAAAATTATCTGACTTGATAAGTATAAGCCATGAAAGAACTATTAGCGGATCTAATCATAGAGTCAGTCAGGATCAGCCTAGAAAAATGGCTAATGAAATAGATTTATTTATTAAAAAATATTTTTAATTTATGGAATAGGAGGTGGGTTTGGTTCGTCATGGTTTGAATCAACTGACTCAACACTCTCTCTTAGTGTGAAAAATACTCTGTCTATAAAGTCTTTATTTTCATTATCTAATTCTGTTTTTTGTTTAACAGTAAATTTAAAGTTTTCTAATTCTTTTTTTGTTAGTAGACCTTTTTCTAAAGTTAAATTTTTTAAAAGTGCTAATTCCTCCTTAACCACCCAAAGTTCCTGAGCAATAGACATACATATTGAAACAAGTTCATCAACACCGTCTGATTCAAAAAATCTAGATTTTTTTCCTCTTACAGAATAACGAAGTTTATTATCATTTTCTGACATAATTTATTTCCATGATCCGAAACAATACCAATGGATACCTTTGGTGAAACGACCAGTTCTATCATCTACATTACCATTTTGAGAATTTACAGATTTGATTATCTCTTCTTCTCCAAACTGTCCAATACTAGGAATAATAAATTGAACAAATTTATTTTTTGAGAAACCAGCCTCGGAACATACTTTTTCAGGTATCATATCTCTAAAGGTTTTATAGTAAGGTTCTTTATTATAATAGCTATCCCAATCAAGATAGAAACTATTATAGGCATCAAGCATTTTATTTGGAGGTAATTCCATATGAAGCATAAGTCCACCAGGTTTCAAAAGCCTTTTGGCTTCCCTTATAATTTGTTTAATACCTTTTTTTGGGACTTCGTGTAAAAACATAGAAGAAAATACAAGATCAAAACTATTATTTTCAAAATTAGTTTTTTCTGCATTTTGTTGATGGAAATGTACACTTATTCCCTCTGATTGTGCTCTAGCATGACCGTATCTCAATACTGGTGCTCCCACATCTACTGCATGAATTTCTGCTTTTGGGTAAACCTTATTCCAAGGCAGGGTGTTATGGCCAACAGTACAACCAAGATCTAAGATTCTAACTGGTTTAAATTTTGGATATTTCTTTTTTATAAACAGTGAAATTGAACTTCCAATATCATCTAATTTTTCTCCAAAAAAACCCATACTAAATACTGAAACACCATTATCGTAAAGTGCTCCTTGAGTTAGATCATTTTCTGAGTGTTCTGAATGGTAGCAACCTGGCATAAGATGAACATCTAATGCAGAAACACTCTTTGGAATAGTTAGTTTTTTATCAATTTTTAAACTACCATTAGCTTTTTTTGAAGTTGATAGCTTCTTAGCTTTTTTCTTGAGATCTATCATTGACCTTTCAATTGGAGGAATAACTGATCTGAATACCATTTCCTGAGCATTGCATCTGATTGATGAATAAAATTTAAAATATGTATCTTTTTTGATTGTTTTATGAATTTCATCACCATTTTTTGGTTTTCTTTTATTTAATTTTTTGAAATTTGGTTCAATATTATTATCATAAATTTTTTTCATACCCATAGCCATATCAAGCATAACATAGCTTCTCATATTGAGCATAAAATTCTGTCTAGCAATTTCATCTGGTTTAGATTTTACTTTAAGGCCATGTTGAACATATCTGGTCATTTATAATTCCTAATAAATATTTAAATTAGATCAGTATTCTAACCCTCTGTACAAATTAATGCAAAGATGAAACGAAAGAGTCTTGTCTAAATTTTAATATTTATTTATTTTACTTAATATACGGAGGTTTATTATGAATGAAATTAAAAAAATGATGCCTGTTATGTACAGACATGAGGGTGATTGGGATGGCAGTTACATACATTTAAATATCAAGGGAGAGATAATTGATACTCACAGAGCTCAATTATCTTGTAGTTTTCCAGACCATGGCCCAAACCCGTATTATCAAATAAATAGATATTCATGGAAAGATGGAAAGAAAGAAGAGATACATTTCCCTGGGACATATAAAGATAAAAGAATTTGGTTTGATAATGATAGGATATATGGGTCTGTTTGGGAACTAGATAACCGTTCCTTAGCTTTAACATGGACTCGAAAAGATATACCTACATCTTACTTATATGAACTTATACAAATTAGCTCAGATGATTCTTTTAGAACTAGAACATGGCATTGGTTTAAGGATGATAGATGTTTTCAAAGAACAATAATTCAGGAAAAAAAAGTCAAGTAAAATTTTTTTCATTGTTGAGTAAATTAACTCAGAAACTCTCTTACTTTTGCAGAGAACTTTTCAGTAATAATATCAAGAAAACCATGACCGTACTCTTTGATTTCAAATAAGGTTGCATTTTTTGCAAATTTTACCCCCCTTGGAGTTTGTTTTACCAGATCATCATTTGGATTAACTATCAGAATTGGATTATTTATTTTTTGGATGTTATTTTTTAAATCATAATTAAAGGCTGCTTTATGTCCCCAATGAGAAAAAGGGCCTCCTCTTAAACCTTCAGAAAAATTTCTTATTAAAATAGATCTTGGAGTTTTTTTTCCATAAAATGGTAACATAAATTTCCATTTATTAATTAAATGATCACCATTTTTTTTAATGGGTTGTCTCTGGTAATTATTTTTCCTAATTTCTAGTTCATCTTTATTATATATTGGGCAGGATATTTGTATTATTCTTCTTATTATGTCTGGTCTCAAAATTGCTAGTGCAATGCATGTAATTGAACCTGTATGATAACCAATTAAATCAATTTTTTTAAGGCCTAGTTTATCAATGAAATCAGACATTGTTTTTGCGTAATCTTCTATAGATGGTTCTTGAAATGGAGGGTCTGATTCCCCAAAACCAGGTGTATCTGGAGCGTAGATAATTCTATCTTTGCTCATCTCTTTCATAAATTTTTCATAAATTTTTCCTGAGTTAGGGCTCATATGAAAACAGATAAGAGGAGGTGATGATGTTAGAGTGCCAGCTTTTCGATAATGAAGTTGTCCATATAAAGAATCTATATAATTTTTTTTTACTTTTTTTAAATTCTTTGATTCTGAATCTGGTGTAATTATTTGTTTTGTTATCTCATGCTCAACTAATTTTGTATCCAAAAATTTATTAATTACTTTTGAAATTTTTTTACTTTTTGTTTCAAACATACCATGAGAGCAGTCATCTAATCTGACTAACTCGCCTCTATTCAATAATTTTTCTGCTCTAAGTGTTGGTTCTAATAAATCATCATTTGGACATAAAATTAAAATGGGTTGTTCTATTTTAGGTATCAAGTCTTTATGGCTCACCTCGAAAGCTGCTCTATGGCCCCACCAAGAATTTTCACCACCTCTTAGGGACTCTACTACTTCTCTATGCGTAAATATCACAGGTGCATCTTTATCAACCCACTTGAGGTGTCCATACCATCTCTTTTTTAAATGATTTCCATCATCAAATGATTGATCTACTTTTTTATGCCCCATTGTAAGTTTTTGATTCTTTAGTTCCTCATCTGAATATACTGGTGCTGAAATAAGGATAATTTTTTTTATTTGTTTTGGTCTTTGTAATGCTAAAGTTAGAGCAATTTTACTTCCTGTATGATAGCCCATAACATCAATTTCTTTAAAATTAAGGTTATCAACTAGTTCACCCATAGATGCGGCATAGTCTTGAATGTTTGGCGGAGAGATTGGTGAATCTGACTCACCAAAACCTGGAGTATCTGCTGCTATACAGGTTCTTTGTTCACCTAATTTAGAAATTATGGGATTATAAACTCTGCTTGAGTTTGGACTTAAGTGAAAGCATATTAAAGGTCTTTTACTTGAATCGTTATTTGAAACAATTCTGTAGTGAATTTGGCCAAATCTACAGTCTGAATAGTCTCTTTTTAAATTCTTTGGGTTCCGCCAAAATTTTTCTTGATAATCAATACTTTCCATCTTTATTCTCCTATCATTGATTATTTTAAATCAGTCTTGGGAAAATTAATTCCTCCTGCAAGAAAACCTCCATCAATATTAAGGGTGTGGCCGGTTATAAAGTCGCATTCTTTGGAAGTAAGAAACACTGCTGCTGTTGCGATAGAATTTTTTTCAGCAAACTTACCTAGTGGTATTCTGGATATGTAACTTTCAAAAGCTTTTTCGGAATTACTGGTAAGATCTGTATTTACAGGTCCTGGCGAGATAGAGTTAACAAGAATTTTAAATTCGGCAAATTCTGTCGCCATTTGTTTGGTAAGTTGAATAATACCTGCCTTAGAAACTCCATAAGCACTTCTGCCTACCGATCCTACTGCCCCAGATATAGAACTTATATTAAGTATATACTTCAATTTGTCTTTTTGCTTTTTCATTAATTCAATTGCCATTCTTGAACATAAAAAGGTCCCTGTTAAATTTACTTTAAGAACTCTTTCCCATTCTCCTAAAGATTGATCTTCAATTAACCTATTCGGCGCTATCCCTGCATTGTTAACTAGAATATCTAATTTACCATATTTTTTTAGAACAAATTGTTTAAGTTTATTTATTTCTTCTTCAGAGCTTACATCAAGTTTTATAGAATCTGTATTTTTTTTTGATGGGTCAATTTCTAATGAGGTTTCATGCAACTTTTCTTCGTTTATATCAGCTAAAATAACTTGAATATTTTGTTCAATAAATTTTTCAGCAATAGCTTTGCCTATACCTTTTGCAGATCCTGTTATAATAGCAACTCTTTTATTTTTTTTTTCCATATTTCAAATCTCACTATTTACATAAATCAAGCATATAGTTTATTTTATTTATAAATAAATACTAAGAGGTTTTATTAAGCTCAATATGGACTATACAACATTTTTTATTTTTGTTCACGTTTTGCTAATGGCTTTTTGGCTAGGAGCAGATATGGGTACTTATTATTCTGCTATGCTTATTCTTAACAAAGAATATTCTCCTCCCCAAAGGGCCGTGTTGGCGAGAGTTTTGAAGGGTGTTGATATTTTTCCTAGGCTTTCAATGACTTTAATTTTACCTTCAGGACTGAGTATTGGTAGTTTAAGAGGTTGGGTTCCTTTGAATTTTGAGTGGCTTATAGTTTTTTGGATTATTGGTTTTTTATGGGCTTGGTTAATTTGGACTATCCATAGACCAACTGCTCCGAAATGGGGAAAAAAACTTTTACCCTATGAAAATATTTGGAATTGGTTAGTCTTAGTCTTGGTAACTTTTGCTGTTCTTATTTCCATATTTTCTGACTTATTCATTTCAGAAAATTGGTTAAAAATCAAACTCGCTCTTTTTGCAATTACAGTTGGGGTTTTAATAGCGGTAAATATAATGTTTAAACCGTTTGGCCCTGCTTTTGAAAGATTGATTTCAGAGGGATCCTCGCCAGAAGTAGAAAAAACTATTTCTTCATTAATCATAAAAGGAAAACCCTGGATATGGTCAATATGGGTTATAGTTGTTTTAAATACAGCACTGGGCCTATTCAAACCCTTTTAATTTTTTTTTATCAATGGTTCAAGTAGTTTCCACGGACGGCTTTCTACAACATTTGTATGAATTGTTACTTCTCGGTTATTAGAAGCTGAAGGATTTATATTTGCTATAGTTGTCCCAAAATTATTTCCTGCAATTGTGCTAGAAGGTTCATTGATACTTCCATCAAAAGGTCTCTCCCATTTAGTCCAAAGAGTGAAATCTTTATTTGGTGCAACTATCATGCTTGTTTTATTCTCAGAAGGTCTACTTCCAACAATTATTGCCATTCTATTTTCAGCTGCTCTTTCAATTAGTCCATAATGTGTTTCCCACTCCTCTAGAATTTTTGAAGTAACAGCTACTACGTCTACATCCCTTAGCGCTAATAACCGAAAAACTTCAGGAAAAATTGAGTCACCACCAACAACTACTCCGATTCTCCCCCAACTTAAATCTAAAACATTGACATCATCAGACAAGGATGTAGACCAATTATGACGTTCACAAAGATGTAGCTGTTTTTGTTTCATTAATATTCCTTCACTACCAATAACTATTCCCTCGTGAGAAGAGTTGTCATTTGAAACTATGCTCATAACAACTTTAGTATCTGTTTCTGACAGGGATTCAGTGATAGTTGAAATAATTTTTTTTGTTAGAAAGTTTATTTCACTAACATCTGAGATTTTTTCTTTTTCATTTAGATAGAAAAGTTCAGGAAATACAATTAGTTTTACTGATAACTTTGACAATTTTTTTATTTCTTTAGCAATTTGACTTTCAAAATCTTTTCGGGAGATGTCTGGTTGAATTACTGCAACTGATAAACTTTCAACTTTACTATGTTTCATTTTTGTTTTTGGCTTTTTTGCAATAGGTTTGTATATCTCTGGTCGTCTTGAGGTAAAAATATTTGTGTTGTCTGGTCTAATTTTAATTTCTGCTTCGCTTATATCTATATCTGCCCATATTACATGGTTGCCCTCTATTGGAGCTTTTGCTAAGACATTTCCTTTTGGGTCAACTATCTGGCTTTCGCCAGCTCCGTTTAATTTATCAGGGTCTATCATTAATTTATTGGCCAAGGTATTTCTTACGCCTTCAGGAACTAAAGCACCTGATTTATTGCTAGCTACAACGAATACCTTATTTTCTGCAGCTCTAACGGGAATATGAAGTGAGGCTTCATCGTTCGCAAAAGAATTTAAAGTATTACACATTATTTGTGCATCTCTTAAAGCTATACATCTTGGTGTTTCATACATGACACCATCCATACATGAAAACATACCTAATCTTCCAATTGTTGTTTTAGTTACTGGCCCTAAAGTTTTTGCACACATTAAAAAATTATTTTCATTTCCCATTAAAACTTGCTTATCGCTTTCTGCTAAAACTTCACCATTTGGACTAATTAATATATTTGTTCCTGTTACTTTTTTTGCTTCTCTTTTTACAGTGCAATTAATAACTATGAAAATCTCTAGTTCTGAAGCTTTGTTTCTTATCTCATTCAAAAAATAACCATCCATTTCAACGGCTACTGAATAGCAGTGATTCTCATCTTCATACCAGGAACAATGATTTATAAATTCTGGAAGTACTATTAAATTAGGTTTATAATTTGATGACCTTGATATCATCTTTAGAGATTTTTCAAGATTTTGATCAATATTTTCACCTACATCAAACTGAACGGCTGCAACCCTAATCTCATTTTTAATCAAATTACTAATCCCATAAATTAAATAAAATTTAATTATCTACTTTATTTGTTATTTTGTATACTATGTTTATAATTTTCTAAGCCATAAGAATTTTCTAAGCCATAAGATAGTCTAGGTGATAAATGAAAAAAAAAAATGATGATCAGGTTATAATTGTAGGAGGCGGGCCTATTGGGTTGATATGTGGATTTTGGCTTGCAAAAATGGGAATAACTGTATCTATCTATGAAAAAGGAACAATAATACCAGAAGATTTGAGAGCTTCTACATGGCATCCAGCAACTTTAGATATGTTGGATGAATATGATATCTCAGATATGATTATCAGAAAGGGGAGTATTACTCCATCATGGCAGTATAGGTATCAAGATACTGGAGAAAGAGCAATTTTTGAATTAAATGTTTTGGAGGGAGAGACTAATCATCCTTATAGAGTCCAATGTGAGCAGTTTCATGTTGTTAAATATTTGTCAAATAAAATTCAAGGTTTAGATAATGCAAATCTATATCTAAACTGTAATGTTTTTGATATCGCACAGGATGAAGAAGGAGTGGATGTGCATATTATTGATAATGGAGAAAAAATTACTGAGAGGTGCAAGTATTTAATTGGCTGTGATGGAGGACATTCTATAATTCGACAAAAATTAGGGCTGGGTTTCGAAGGTAAAACATATCCAGTTCTTACAATGGTAGCAATTACTGATTTTCCCTTTGAAAAATATTATGACGGCCTTTCTGGTGTAAATTATATTTGGACTGAAAAAAGTAATTTTAGTCTACTGAAAGTTCCAGATAGGTGGAGATCGGGTATAACGCCCATTCAAGGTCAGAATCCTAAAGATACATTATCAGATAATTCTCTAGAAAGTCATTTTCAGAAAATTTATTCCAGACCAGGTGAAAGGTATAATATTTTAGCAAGAGGCATGTACCAAACACATCAAAGGGTTACAGAAACATTTAATCTTGGAAGAGTGTTGCTTGCAGGTGATGCTGCTCACCTAAACTCCCCGAATGGAGGCTTGGGTATGAACTGTGGCGTGCATGATGCAATCAATTTATCAAATAAACTTTATAAAGTATGGCATGGCTCAGATCATTCACTTTTTAATCTTTATACAAGGCAGCGTAAAACAATTGCAACAGAATATGTTCATAGCTTGTCTGATGCTAATCATAGGAGAATGCGTCAAACAGACCCAGAGGTAAGAAGGGAAATAATGAATAATTTAAAAGAAATTACTTCAGATAAGAGACTTATGAAGAATTACCTTATGAAGTCTTCAATGATAGAATCTGTGCGGTATGCTGAGTCAATAAAGTAGATAAAATTATTGAATTATTTATCTAAAATAGTGTATTTCTTTGATTATTATACATCAAATCTTGAATATTTTTTTCTTTGATTTACCATACACCAATTAATTTAGTATTAGGGGGATAAGAATGAAGAATTTTTTAAATAAATTATTTATACCTTTTTTTTCAGTGCTGTTCTTAGCTGTATCTATTTCAGCTACCAATGCGGATCAAATAAAAGTTGGTTCTTTTGTTTCTGCAAAAGGTTTTGGTAGCAGATTTGTAATTATGCCATGGATGGAAAGAGCTAATGCTGCTTTGAAAGAAATTGGATCAAAAAAAGAACTAAAAGCTTATTGGGGTGGGTCTCTAGGAAAGAGTCCTTTTCAGCAGTATGATTTAGTGAAAGCAGGTGTTGCAGATGTTGCTTGGGTAATGTCTGGTTACACACCTGGTCAATTTCCAGAATTAGAGGTAGTAGAATTACCATTCTTTTTTAGAACAGCCCGTGAAGCATCTGTTGTAAGTTGGAAGTTACATGAAATGGGACTGCTTTCCGGTTTTGAAGATACACATTTAGTAGGTATGTTCGCAGGTGAGCCTGCCTCCATCTTTTCTAGAGAGCCAATATCTAAGCTTGAAGATTTAAAAAATAAAAAAGTTAGGATAATAGGTGCCACTCAAGGTATGTGGTTAAAAACACTTGGTGCTATTCCAGAAGCTGCCGCTACTAAGGATATGAATGATAAGTTAAATAGAGGCACACTATCTGCTGGTATTCAGGGTTGGTCAGGAATGAAGACATTTAAATCTTTTGGTCTGGTAACTCATACAGTTGATGTTCCAGTTGGTACATTAGGTTTCATGCTGCTTATGAATAAGAAAACCTGGGAGGGTTTAAGCCCAGCAGAACAAAAAGCGCTTCAAGATAACGCTGGTCTTATGGTCGCAGAAGATTCTGGTAGAGCATATGCCAAAGCAGGTGTTGATCTTCGTAAAATGATAAAAGAGGGCGGTAAGCATACAATGGTAACATTCACTAAAGCTGAGCTTCAAAAGTATGAAAATGGAGCAAAAGCTGTTTGGGAAGAATGGGCGAACCAAACGCCTGGAAATAGAAAAGTTTTCGATGCAGCAAAAAAACTACTCAAAGAGATGAGGGGTGAGTAGTAATTGAAAACTTTTTTTAATTTTTAGTTTAATGAAAATACTAGAAAACCTACAGTACCGACTTGACCTTGTTTGTAAAATAATCGCTACTGTAGGTTTTGTTTTCCTTATATTTATGTCATTTCTTACTATGTATGACGCACTTATGCGATGGTTATTACTCCCAAGTATTCCTGGATTCGGAGACTGGGGTTTAATTTCTTTTCCTATAATTATATGCGCAACATTTCCAGCAGTTTTGCTACATAGAAAGAATGTCAGTATTGAATTTTTAGGAGCGGCTCTAGGCCCCGTGAGTAAAAAATTTTTAGAATTATTCGCCTCTATTCTTACGCTTGTATTTTTTTATTTTCTATCCTCTCAATTTGTTTTACTTGGTATAGATCTTCAAGAAAATAATAGAACAACTGGTGTTGAAAAAATTCCTGTAGCTTTTTGGTGGTGGATTGCTACAGTTATAATTCTTTTTTGTTTGCCAGTTCAAGTCTGGATGATTTTTAAAAATATAAAGTCTGCTTTTTTCGAAAAAATAAATTTTGATAAAAATGATCCTCTAGAAAAAAAAGAGAATAATTAAAAATGTCCCCAGTTTTAATCGGTATATTAGGCTTAATACTTCTATTTGTTTTCATTGCTTTACATGTTCCTATAGGTGTTGCTATGGGGATAACAGGTTTTATAACCATTGGTTATTTAATTGGTTTCGAGCCTGCTTATGGGCTATTTGGAGCAGAAGGTAGATCAGTTGTAACGAGTGAAGGATTAGCAGTTGTCGCTAGTTTTATACTTATGGGTGCTTTTGCTAACTTAAGTGGTCTTGCTCAAGATTTATATAGGTTAGCTTATGCTTTTTTTGGTCATCTTAGAGGTGGTCTAGCAATTGCAACTGTTGGAGCTTGTGGAGGGTTTGGTTCTGTTAGTGGTTCTTCAATAGCTACAACAGCTACTATGACAAGAATAGCATTACCAGAAATGGCAGAAAGAGGTTATTCCCCAATGCTCTCAGCAGGGAGTATTGCTGCAGGTGGAACATTAGGAATGTTAATACCCCCCTCAATTGTAATGATAATTTACGGAATTTTAACTGAGCAGTTTATTATTGCTTTATTTGCCGCTGCTTTAATTCCTGGTCTATTATCAATAGTAGTATACTTCATTGCTATAAGGGTTTTGGTTTTTGTAAAACCTGAAATGGGCCCACCTGGGCCAAAACTACCTTGGAGTGAGCGCCTTAAGATTCTAAGAGCTTCATGGGGAGTTTTAACTTTAGCAGTTATTGTTTCAGTAGGTCTTTATACAGGAGTTTTTTCTCCAGCAGAGTCTGCCTCAGTTGGAGTTGTTATTGCTTTTCTTTTTGCATTATTTAGAAAAAAGATTACTTGGAATTCATTTCTAGAGACCCTCATTGATGCAGCAAGTACAACAGGTATGATATATGTTATCATAATCGGTGCTCATATTTTTTCTTTTTTTATGACATTATCTGGTTTACCTGAAACAATTGTAAGTTCAATTGAAGATTTGGGTCTAAACAAATATATAATTCTTATACTTTTATACATAATGTTTATTATACTAGGAAGCATTTTTGATACCGTTGCAGCTATGGTCATAACACTTCCTTTTGTTTATCCATTAATAGTCAATTTAGGTTTTGATCCAATATGGTGGGGAGTAATAAATGTTATTGTTATGGAAATAGGAATGATAACACCTCCAATTGGAATGAATGTTTTTGTGATGCATGGAATGGCAAAACATCTTCCTATAACGACAATATTTAAAGGTATAGCTCCATTTGCAGGGGCAGATTTAGTTAGATTAGCTCTTGTGACTTGCTTCCCGGCATTAGCTTTATGGTTGCCAAATCTCTGGGGATATTTATAACTTAATTTTTTTCCATCAGCCATAAAGAATCTTGACTCAACAAATATATTTTTCCATTAGAAGGATGAATTTGTATATCCCTTATTCTTCCTATTTGATTCTTTAATACTATTTCTTCTTTGACTATATTTTTATTATCAAATGTAAGTGTTCTGACGGACATGTCCTTTAGAGAAGTAATCAAAGCTTTACCATTCCAGTTATTAAATTCTTCACCTTTATAAATGGCAATAGCACTAACAGCTATTGAAGGCACCCAATACCTTATTGCTTTTGTAAATCCTGGTTTCCATTTTGGCCCAATTGGAATTCCTGAATAATTTCTACCTCCCCAGCCAAGTATCTTCCAACCATAGTTCCCACCTTTCTTTGCCTCTCCAAACCAGTCTCCACCCATTGCCCCGTGATTACTTATATAAATTTTATTATCAAAAGGAGAAAGAGTTAATCCTTGAGGGTTTCTTAAACCTATTTGATATATTTCTGGTTGCCAATTATTTAGTCCCTCATATTTAGGGTTATCTTTTGGGATACTTCCATCAAGGTGAATTCGAATGATGCTACCTGGATGTTTTGTTGGATCTTGAGCAATCATTCCTTGGCCCCTCTCTCCTATGGATGCAAATAAATAGTTATCTTTAATAGCAAGCCTAGAACCAAAGTGAAGGCCTGAGTTTATTGGAGGATTTGCTTGAAAAATATTTTCAAATATTATTTTATTTTTTTTAAATTTCCCTTTTGCTATTGATGTGCTAGAAGAAATTAGATTTCTTTTTTCAGAGTATGAAATCCATACAAAACCATCTTGATATAAAATATCAAGAAGCCCGCCTTGTCCTTTCGAAGAAAAATTAAGGTTATGATCTATATTAGTAATTTTCTTACTTTCTATATTTATCAATTTAATTTTCCCGTATTTTTCTGAAACTAATAGATTATTATTATCAATAAAAGAAGAACCCCAGGGATATTCAAGAGTAGTAATTTTTTTCAGGGTTATCCCTTTTGAGTGTGCAGATATGATAGGAAGAGTTATAAAAAGAATTAGTGCAATTAGTTTTTTTATCATTTTCATTCGTTTTCTCTATTAAAATTTAATCAATTAGATATTTTATGTATAACTATGGTAAAATTTATATTCAATACATTAATTCAATTTTATAGGGTACTTTATGTTATCCTTTTGTAATTATATACAGGGACAAACGAAATGGAATTTAGAAAAATAGGCCAATCAGATTTAGAGGTTTCTTTAATCGGTTTAGGCTGTAATAACTTTTCAAGTAGAATTGATTTTGAAACTTCTAAATTAGTTATTAATAAAGCATTAGAATTAGGTATAAACTTTTTTGACACAGCAGATGTTTATGGAAATAAAGGTGGTTCAGAAGAATTTATTGGAGATATTTTAGGCAATGATCGTAAACAAATTATTTTAGCTACTAAATTTGGTATGCCCATGGATAAAGATGGCGAGATGTCTGGTGCCTCAGCTAAATATATTCTTAAGGCAATTGAATCAAGTTTAAAGCGGTTAAAAACTGATTGGATTGATCTATATCAAGTTCACCGCCCGGATTTGAATACTGATCCTGAGGAAACAATGAGAGCCCTAGAGAATTTGATTTCCGAGGGGAAAGTAAGATATATTGGTTGCTCAAACTATTCGTCTCAACAGTTAATTTTATCTCAAAATATTTTTAAAGATGAATTTGATAAAATGTTTATTTCTTCTCAAGATGAATATTCTCTTCTTGTTAGAGATATTGAGGAAAACTTGGTAACTGAAATTGAGAGTCATAAAATGAGTTTATTACCATATTTTCCTTTAGCTAGTGGTCTTCTCACAGGGAAATATAAAAAAGATAAATACTTTCCTGAGAATTCTAGATTTTTAGCATGGCCACAACTAGTAGATAAATATATGTCTAATGAAAATTGGATAAAAATAGAGTCTTTAGAAAATTTTTGCGATAAATATAATTTGAAATTACTTGATATTTCATTTCGATGGTTGGCCTCCAAAAAGTATGTCTCAAGTATCATTGCTGGAGCAACATCAGCTCAGCAAGTGGAACAAAATGTAAATTCATTGAAGTGCAACTTATCTGAAAATCAATTGAAAGAAATAAATAGAATTATAAGCTCTTAAATCAAGGAAGATATTTAATTTTATAATTAACTTGAATTAGTCTTCCATTTTAATTAAATCATATCTTTAGAGAATCTGGCATATACTGATTTGCTTCGTCTTGAGCCCCTTTAGGGTCCTTAAGTATATGATCCGCCATTTCGATTGAGTCATCTCCTACATAAACTTCTTGTTGATTATTTTCAATTGCAGTGATTATTTTTTTTGCAACTTTTAATGGGGTAACTTTTGGGAGGTGATCAAGTCCTTTTGTCATATCTGTATCAGTCAATCCAGGATAAGCTTCTAAAACATCAATATTTAAATCTTTGAGTTGAGCTCGTAGACCTCGGGTCAAGGCAAGAGTAGCATGTTTGCTGGCACAATAGGTTCCACAAAATGGATATGTTACTTTAGCTAATGTAGACATTACATTGACTATAACTCCTTTATTGTCACTGGACTTGTTTTTAGCTAGTAACGGCCAAAAAATATTACATACATTCAAAGGGCCAAGATAATTTACTTCGATTTCTTCCTTAGCATATTTAAGTTGTTCTTCTTCTGATAAAATAGGAACATTATGCAAAACACCTGCATTATTTATCAAAATATCAAGGGAAGATATTTTGTTCATCGCTTTTTTTACAGATTCTATATCTCTTACCTCCATAATAATTTCTTCAACCTTATTATTATTAAGATCTAAGGATCCTTCTTTTCTTGAAGTACCGTATATTTTTGAAGCTCCTTTTTCTATAGACTCAAGAACTAAAGATTTGCCTATGCCTCTATTAGCACCCGTTATAAGTATTGATTTTCCCATTAAATTCATTTTCTTACCTTCTGTTAATTTCTATTTTAGGGAGAATTTTATCTCCAAAATCTTTTATTCCCTCTTTAAAATCAGCCCAAGCGAACATGAATCCTGCTGGTTGGGTTTTTTCAATGATATCATTTATCTTCTCCGCTACATTTGTGAATGAGCCATAAATGCATGGGTGAGCTCCAAAAGCCATATTGCCCTCTTCAACAGGTGCATCTTTAGCCTGTCTCAGTGCTTCTAGAGTTCCTTCTTTGTTTTTATCACCTGATCCACCAAATAACATAGTTTCAATTGCTGGAATATCTGCTTTTTCCACAATCGTTTTTACTGTTTTATTTGCTTCTTCATCAGTTTCTCGAGCAAGTAAGTGAAAAAGAAGATAATTTCCAAACTTTCTTTTTTTATTGGAATGAACTTCCTCTTCTAATCTTTTTAGTGCATTTGGGTTAGCAATAATAAATCTATAATCTGCAAAATTTTCAACAAAATCTAAACCTTGTTTTGATTGACCAGCACTAACTATATCAATATGAGAATTAGGCACTGGAAAACATTTACAATCGGTAAGTTTAAAATATTTTCCTTCAAAAGTTGTTTCTCCATTTTGCCATAGCTCTCTTAGAATAGTTACATACTCAGCTGCGAGTGTATACCTATCACTATAGTATTCATCGCCTGGCCAAAGACCCATTTGAGAATATTCAGGTTTATTCCATCCTGTAACCGCATTAAGTCCAGTTCTGCCGTCACTTATTTGGTCTAATGTTGAAATCATTCTAGCAGCATAGGTTGGGTGCACTGCTGGCATTGAGACAGTAGGGAAAAACTTTATTTTTTCAGTTTTTGCAGCCAAACCTGCTACAAGATTAAATGGCTCAAGGCATTCATCCCAGCAACCTGTATCTCCACCAAAACCCCTAAATTTAATCATAGGCAAAACATAATCAAATCCATTTTGTTCTGCCAATTGGGTAATTTGTAAATTATCAGAAAATGTGGGGGCGTATGGTTTATAAGCACTACTCATAAGATATCCATTTGATCCGTTTGGGAGGAAGACACCAAAATCAACCATAACTTTTTCCTTTCGATATATCTTAATGTATCTTTTTAAAACTTAAACATCTGTAAGATCAAAATATCTTATTGAGGGTGGTTCTTGAAGCTTTGAAGCTAGTTTATCAAAAACACCTGTATTTTGGCGCCAAGATAAGTATTTAGAATACTTTTCTCTGCTTTCAAATTCCTCTACTAAAACAATAACGTCAGGGTTCTCTTGATTTTGATATGTTTTTAAACCAACACATCCATCATATCTTCTAGTATCTGGTAAAACCTCTCTAAGATTATCTATAATTTCTGAACCAGTTCCTGGTTTGGCTTTTATCTCTAGAATAATAGTTACTGACATTTTGTGAGCCCAAAAAATAGATATTTAAAAATCTAATGAGCAAATATTATATCATAAATTGCATAATTCATAATACTTTCATTAACTATGACATTATGTGGCATTGAATTTAATAACCTGTGTATAAAAATGAATAAATTTAATTTTTTCCATAAAATTTGATTTTTGACAATAAATCTAACCTGAAATAACTTTTAAAAATTTGAAATATTATTTCTCAAATTATCAAAATTTTAAAATATTATTTTATGAAAATATTTTTTTTTTTTGATTTATATAAATTTAAGATAAATTTATATAAAAAAAATATTATATATTTCATATAGTTAAGATTTATATTTAATGTTAATTATATTGCAAGCCAGTATTTGTGAATGTCTAGCGCTTAATAATTGAATATAGTATTAAACTGAGCTAACCTTATTATAAATAGTAAATAATTTATGGAGGATTTTCACTTTGGATCGTAGATCGTTTCTTAAAAATTCAGCAGCTGCATCAGCTCTGATGACCGTCCCTCTTGCTAGCAAAGTTGCTTCAGCAGGGAAGAAGAGTAACTCTCTTATATTTGCATCACCTGGTACACCTCAAAGTTTAGATAGTGAGTTTGATACTAGTTTGGGTACATTTGATTTTATTAGTGCGTGTTATGATAGTCTTATAGCATACGATACTATACCTGATCCTAAGGACCCTGATGCTAAAAGAGAAGACTTAAAAAAATATCCTGACAGACCAAGTGGTCATAAAATGTATGGAAAACTTGCAGAGAGCTGGAAAATAGCACCTGACATGACTTCTGTTACTTTTAACTTGAGAAAAGGTGTAAAAAGTCATTGGGGTAATGAACTCACTGCAGAAGATGTAAAGTGGTCTTGGGACAGAAAACTTGCATTGGGAGCAATTGGTGGATTTTTTGCATCTGTTATTGGACTTTCAAAACCTGAGCAAATCCAAGTTGATGGAAAGTACACTGTCTCTTTCAGACTTGATAAACCTACTCCAATGTTAATGAGATTACACAGAAACCCATATAACAACATTTTAGACAGTAAAAAATGTAAAGAGGTAGCGACAAGTGATGATCCTTGGGCTAAAGAATGGCTTAAGAATAATGTAGCAGGATATGGACCTTATAATATGGTTTCTATTGATAGAGGTGCATCTGCAGTAGCTAAAGCACGAAAGGATTATTGGAATGGAAAACCTGCTATTGATACATTCATTATGCAGGAAGTTACATCATCATCCCAAAGAGCACAGTTGGTTAAAAAAGGAAGTGTAGACGTAGCTCAATTCCTTACTCCTCTAGAGGTTGCAAGTTTGAAAAATGCTTCAAATGTTGCTATTGATTCAGTTCAATCTTCATGGATGGATTGGTTGCATCTTAATTGTGCAGAGAAACCATTTAATGATAAAAGAGTTAGACAAGCAATGAACTATGCTTTCCCAAAAGCTGCCGCTATTAAATCTGTTTATCAAACTTATGGTAAGGTTCTCGAGGGAGTTATGCCTGATATATATCCTGGGTATGTGCCTGGTACTACTTATAACAAGCAGAACTTAGATAAAGCTAGAGATCTGTTAAAAGATGCTGGTTATCCAAATGGTTTTGAAACTTATGTTATATATGATGCCGGTCAAACTTTCCAAGAGCCTCTTCTTGTTCTCTATAGAACTGCTCTGGAACAAATAGGTGTTAAACTAACACTTAAAAAGACTCCGAGTGCTTCATACTTTAAAGAGATTGTTGCTAAAAAACATCCAATGACTTTTTATCGTGATGCACCTTGGTCACCAGATCCAGGTTATGCTCTTAACTTGTATTATTTATCATCTTCTTTTGTTAATTACTCTAACTATAATAACCCAGAAGTTGATAAAATATTAACAGCAGCCGCAAGTGAAGGTAATGCAGCAGCTAGATTTGAAATGCTTGATAAATGTCAATCAATAATTCTAGATGATGCGCCTGTTGTTCTTATAAGCAACCCTGATTTCTCTTTAGTAAGAAATAAAGATCTTAAAGGTTATACTTATAGAACATATAATCACACATGTGCTGGTGATTTTTACTGGGCATAGTATTTAAATAATTTTGAACAGTCACTCTTAATTAGAGTGACTGTTCAAGTATTTTAGTTTAGTAAATATATCATGAAAGTACTTTTTCTATATTGCAAAGACCGTCCTCTAATAGGTTTCGGTTATTTTTTTGTATTCTTTCTTATTTTTTTAGCAATTTTTGCTGACTTAATAGCTCCTTGGCCACCACAAACAGCTAACCCTGATGATTATCTTCAGGCTCCTAGTTGGAGGCATTTATTCGGAACTGATGAGACTGGGATGGATATTTTCAGTCGTTGTATATATTCTATAAGGTTGGACCTTAGTATAGCTTTTTTAGGTACAGCTGTATCAGCAATTGTTGGAACTGCAATTGGCGCGTTTGTTGGTTATTACGAGGCAAGGGGAAGACTTAAAACAGTATTTAGTAGCTTTACTATGCGTGCATTGGATGTAATTCAATCTTTTCCAGTATTTGTTTTTGCTATAGCACTTGTAGCAATTTTTGGTCAGGGGCTCTATAGTATCATTGCTGCGATTGCTTTTGTTAATATGCCTATATATGTCAGACTAATGAGAACTCAAGCATTATCCATAAGACAAATGAGATATGTAGAAGCGGCCTATCTTTCCGGGCTTTCTGATGTAAATTTGATTATTAAACATATTGTTCCAAATTCAATGGGTCCTATTTTAAGCCATTTATCTGTTAATGTAGGTTGGTCAGTTCTTCTTGCTGCTGCATTAAGTTTTGCAGGAGCAGGTGTTGAAGCTCCAACTCCAGAATGGGGTAGTATGATAGCTGTAGGTTTTAAAAATATTGTAACTGGACAATGGTGGCCATCGACTTTTCCTGGAATAGTTTTAGGTTTGACTGTTTTTAGTTTTGCTTTGATTGGAGCAAGTGTTGAAGTATTAGCTGATCCTGTAAGAAGAAGAGCTGCTATAGCAAAGTATTAATAAGCAAAGAGGTTTTTAAATGGCTCTAATAAGGTATATAGGCAGAAGATTGTTGTTTGTTTTGCCCCAGCTTTTTGGAATTATTGCTGTGAGCTTTTTTCTTTTAAAAATGATACCTGGCGACCCGGCTTTACTAATGCTTGGCCCTCTTGCATCTCAGGAAGCAATAAATGAAATAAGAGCGGTTATGGGTCTTGATAAATCACTTATAGAGCAATTTGTTATTTATCTTGAGAGGGTTTTATCAGGAGATCTTGGTACTTCTTGGCAGACAACAAAACCTGTGATGGAAGACTTGCTTAAGAGATTCCCAGCTACTATGGAGTTGGTTACTTTATCTTTGCTATTCGCTCTTATTTTAGGAATTCCTGTAGGAATACTTGCTTCACTTTTAAAAAAATCAATTATTAACAAATTTTCTACATACTATGGTTTATTAGCTGGATCTCTTCCAGATTTCTGGTTGGGTTTAATATTTATATTTGTTTTTTATACTATTCTAGGTTGGGCTGCTGCTCCAATGGGCAGGTTGGATCTTGGAATTTTGCCTCCAGCAGTAGTTAGTGGGTCTTATTTTATTGATTCACTAATTGCTGGAGATTGGGAAACATTTAGCAATGTTGTTGCACACTTAACATTGCCAGTTCTTACTCTTGGTTTAATTAATGCAGGGCCGATTATAAAAATGACTCAATCAACTATGGACAGATTATTAGAGTCAGATCATATTCGCTATGCACGAAGCTGTGGTCTTACAGAATTTCAAATAGTTAGAAGAGCTTTTAGAAACTCATTACCTTCAGTTTTAACTATAGTGTCAGTTTTATATAGTTTTTTAATTGGAGGTGCTGTCTTAGTTGAGATTGTGTTTAGTTGGGGTGGTGCAGGACAATATGCTCTATCTGGTGTTCTTAATGCTGATATAAATCCAGTAATGGGCTTTGTGGTTTGGTCAGCTATACTATGTCTAATTTTATATTTAATTGTTGATCTGTTATATTTTGCCATTGACCCAAGATTGAGGGATTAAATGACTGAGAATATCTCTTTATCATTAAATAATTTAACAGTTGATTACCCTGGATATAAAGGTTCTGGCACAACAGCTGTTAAAGATGTTTCTTTTACTATAGATAAAGGCAAAGTTTTAGGTTTGGTTGGCGAATCTGGAGCAGGAAAAACTTCAATAGCTAGGGCAATAACCCGTCAGTTAGTTGAACCTGGAGAGGTAACAGCTGGTAAGATACTATTTGAAAATAAAGATATTGTAACTATGCCCCAGAAAGAACTAAAAAACTATTTGGGTTCACAAATTTCATTAATTGTGCCAAACCCAAAAAGCGAGCTTGATCCGTTGTTAACTATTGGTCGTCAATTAGGAGATATAGTAAAAACTCATTTAAAGTTAAATAATAGAGAGGCTAGAGAAGCTGTTCTTAAAGTTCTTGAATCTGTTCAAATTCCAGACCATCGCTCCAGATATTCTGCCTACCCTCATGAGTTAAGTGGTGGTATGGCTCAAAGAGTAATTATTGCTATGTCGCTAATTTGTAATCCTAAATTTGTAATTTCTGATGATGCTACCAGCGGTTTAGATGTAACTGTGCAGAGAGAAATCATGAAATTGATGCAAAATATAATTAAAGAAAAAAATCTCTCTGTTCTATTCATTACTAGAGATATAGGTTTAGCTGCTCATTTTTGTGATCACTTAGGTTTGTTATTCCGTGGGCAGATAGTTGAAATAGCTCCAATAAAGAGTTTTTTTAGAAACCCTATTCATCCTTATAGTTTAGCACTGTTGTCAGCTTTTTCACATTCTGTAAAATGGAGAAAAGTTTATTCTACTGAACCTCAAAAATGGTCAAAAGAATTTTTTGTAAATGGCAATGTACCTGATAAGATGATAGAGGTTGAAAAGGGGCATTTAGTAAGAATGATTAGATAATTATTCTAATTATTTTTAAAGGATTTTGGATGAAAATACTTGAAGTAAAAGATGTAGTTAAAATTTTCAAAACTAAAGGTGGAGATGTCAGAGCTCTTAATGGTGTTAGTCTTGATATAAATGAAGGGAAGACTGTAGGTGTTGTTGGTGAGTCTGGATCTGGTAAAACAACTTTAGGTAGATTAATTGTTGGTCTTATTGATCCCAATAAAGGATCTATTTCTTTTGAGCAACGCTCGATCGGAAGTAAAGTGAATATAAGACACCCAGATATAAGAGGAAAAATTCAACTTGTTTTTCAGGAGCCTGCAGAATCTTTAGACCCTAGGATAAAAGTTGGAGATTCAATTTGTGAACCATTGAAAGGGCTTGGTGTAGAAAAATCGTCCTGGAATTCAAAGCTAAAAAATGTTTCTGAAAAAGTTTCTTTAGAAGAGGAGCAACTTTCAATGTATCCATCACAATTAAGTGCAGGACAACAGCAACGAGCAGGGATAGCTAGAGCGCTGATTACAGATCCAAAATTAATTGTTTTGGATGAACCAACTTCTGCTCTTGACCCAACTGCTAGAGCTGAAATTCTCTCGATGCTTCAGGATGTGCAAAAAGATTTTGGTGTAAGTTATATTTATATCTCTCATGATCTAAGTACTGTAAGATATCTTACAGATGAAACCGCAGTTATGTATCTGGGTGAAATAGTTGAATTTGGTGAAACGAGTAAAATTTTCACTAGGCCAAGTCATCCTTATTCTACAGGTTTACTATCGTCTATTCTTCTTCCTGACCCAGATATAGTTATGGATGAGTCGCTAGAACTATCAGGAGAAATACCTAGCCCAATAAACCTACCAAAAGGCTGTTTTCTGGAATCAAGGTGCCCACTATCTACTAAAGAATGCCAAGATAATCATCCTGATCTAATTCCTTCAGATGACCGTCTTGTTAGATGCTTTGAAGTTGAGAAGATGAAGGATATTGTGCAGCCAAGTTCAAAGTTTGAGGACTTTGATAAATCCTTTGATGATTTTATGACGAAAAGATCATCATCTTCAGGTCAATTGGGTAATTAATGGAAATAATTATTATTTCTGGAAGTAATAGGAAACTTTCACAATCAGAGAGGGTTTCAAAAATTATTGAAAAAATAATAAAAGATCAATTGAATATTAACTCTTATATATTTAGTCTCTATTCAAATAAACTTCCATTATGGAATGAGGAAGGTTATGGAAGTGATGAAGAAAATATCATTAATTTAAAAAAAAATTTTAGCCAATCAAAGGGGTTTATTTTTGTAGTCCCCGAATGGCACGGTATGGTGCCTCCTCATGTTAAAAATTTAATTTTGTTACTAGGCACTAAACCTTTTTGGCATAAACCTGCGTTGATAGTTACGATTTCTAGTTCAAACGGGGGCGCCTATCCAGCAATGGAATTGAGAGGTTCTTCTCAAAAAAATAGTCATATTAACTGGATTCCAGAGCAAGTTATTATCAGGGATGTTAAAAACTGGATTCCAGTAAATACTGATGAAGTTTACCATAGGTTGGTAACCTCTATCAAAGTATTAAATATTTACACCAATCAATTGGAAGATGTTAGGGAGCAACTATCGGATTTAGAAATTAAAGATTTTGGTATGTAATGGCTTTACTAAGTCTAAAATGTGAAATTAGCTTTTAATTTTACTCTGTTAATTCCTTCATTATGACTTTTTTGCTAGCCCAAAGAATTACTCTAGCTAGAACAAATGAGACTGTACCTAATACCCATACTCCAAAGTAAAATATGTTTCTATCTGAAAGCTCCATTTCATTTAGAAATGGGTATGGAAACCCACAGGTATAGTTTCCACATGGTTCATCATTATTTGGCATAATTATTAATTCTATCCAAAAAATATAACTAAAGAAAATAACCATCAGAGTAAAATAAGAGGATATAGTTTTTGATGATGATTTATTAAAGAAGAATAGCTCTATTAAAAGTAAAATTGACATGCCCCAGTGTAAATAAAAGTCCCACAACCACTCAAAAGTACTCCAATCTTCTGTATTAACGTCCAAATATGATTTATCAATAATTCTCAGTCCCCAGTATAAAGCTATCACTACAAAGTTCATTGAAAGTGTGGCAGGAATAATAAAGTTGAAAGGTGTTCTTTCTAGGTGTTCATTCATTACTGCATTTACAGCAACAAGTAGATTTAGTATTAGCACCCAATTAGTAAGATATCTGAGGCCACCTCCCCAATTTGTCATATATCCAGAACTTGCGCCAATATAAAGACCATTTCCAACCCCCAACCACCAGAAATAAATAACTAGTATCAGTGTAATAGCTCTAAATGGTAATCTAATTATTCTCATGATGAAAAAATATCAATAAAACAATAAAAAAGGGAGCTTAAGACTAAGCTCCCTTTTAAATACTATCCAATTATAAATTAGTCTACAGAAATTTGATGCCAATTTGGAACCCTGTTGACTAGTTTATAACCTTTGACTTTAGGTGACACACCATCGATAGCAGGTCTTTCATGACTAAATACCACTGGGGCTTGATCATGATAAAACTGAGCCACTTTTTTCATAAGTTTAAGCCTTTTTTCTGGATCAAACTCAGAGTCCATAGCTGCTATAGTTTCTTTCATTTCTTCGAAACAAATATGCTTAGCAAAGAAATTACAGGAGTGAGTAGCCATTACCCTTGTTAAGTCTGCTATAGGATGGGACTCAAACATCATTGTGAAAGCATCGCCTTCCCAAGGTTGTTGCTTAAGAATTTTCTTAACAAATATTGGAATTGTTAGGACAACTAGTTCAGCATTTACCCCAACCTTTTTAAAATCAGCAGCCATAGCTTGAAAAGTGTCTCCAAACTCACCACTAGCAACTACCATTTCAATTTTCATATCAAAACCATTAGGATACCCTGCTTCAGCAAGAAGCTTTTTAGCTTTCGCTGGATCATAAGGGTAAGGTTTAATATCAGGGAAATAACCAGTTGCGCTTGAGTCGGCAGGCTGCCCATTGGTTTTAGTCATTCCTCCCATAACTTCTTTAACGAAAGTTTCTTTGTCATAGGCATAATTCAGGGCTCTACGAACTCTTACATCTTTAACTGGACTACCTTCTTTTCTATGATGAAGAATTAAATTTAGAGTATCATGTCTCCTTGAAACAACAACTTTGTTTCCACCAGCTTCGACAATTGGCATTGCACCGGTATCAAGTGCCCATGCAATATGTACCTGTCCTGAGTTAAGCGCTTGAACTCTTGTAGCAATTTCTGGAATAATTGTAATCTCTACATTTTTAGTTTTTGGTTTTCTCCATGCATTTTCATATGCAGTCATTTTTAATCCATCATTACCCCATTTAACAATTTTATAGCTTCCGGTTCCTACTGGTTCTCTTGCATAACCTTTAGGGCCTAAATCTGCCCAAGCTTTAGGTTCATGTGGTCTCATGATATGTAATCGTTTTGGTAGAACAGGATCTGGAACTTTAGTTGTTAATTCGACGGTATAGTCATCAATCTTTTTACCACTAACGATTGTAGCAAGCTGTCTTCTAGCTTGTTGTTTAGAAACAACTGGATCGTTATTTATAGCATCAACGTTTCCTAGCATAGCATCTGCATTCCATGGAACTCCATTATGAAAAGTAACGCCTTTTCTCAATTTTACAATCCAAGTATTTGCATCTTTTAATTTCCATTCTGTAGCTAAAAGTGGATAAACTTTTTTATCATCATCTACAAAAGTAAGACCATCAAAAATTGCATATAATTGATAGGCTCCATTTGCTCCAAATGTACCATATGGCATACCCATTTGTGCAGGTTGGTCGTAGTGTGCAACCTTTAATGTATCAGCTGCGTTTGATGCTGAAAAAATTGATGTTGAGAATAATACAGCAACTCCAGCAGCAAATAATTTACTTAAACGCATTATATTTACCTCCCAAATTTAAAAAAATATGTAAATATTATAAATGGTTTTACTATTTGTATCTATTTTTTGTTTATTCAATACGAGAAAATATCAGTTTTTTTTTACAATTTTTATAAAATTTAATAAAAAATGAAGTTTTTTTCTTCATTTATAATTAAATCCGGCCGGGTTTATGGTGTTATTCATAATTCTTAATTTTCTCAGATATTCTTTTGGAAAGCTCTTCTGCAGATAAATCACGACTAAAATGTGCTAGATAACTTCCTTTCTTATCCATTAAAAACTTTATTGAGGAATGGTCTATAAGGTATTCATTAGTCGTATCATTTATTACATTTTTTTTAAAGTAGACACCCATAGAGTCTGCTGCCTGCTTAATTCTTTTCTCAGACCCTGTTAAACCAATAAATTCCTTATTAAAAGCTGAGACATATTTATTCATAATTCTAAAATTATCCCTTTCTGGATCGACGGTAATAAAAATCACTTTAAGACTTTTTTTAATATCTTCTTGAAGAAGATCGTAAGCTATAGAAATTTTATTTAATGTATTTGGGCATACATCTGGACAAAAAGTAAACCCAAAAAAAATTAATGTAAATTTTCCATAAAAATCTTCGTTAGTAACTATTTTGCTATTTTGATCAATTAAATTAAAATTACTTTTTATTAAAGACTTCTTGTGGTAAGTGGAATTTTGAAAAGACTCATTAATTAAAATAATGGAAAGAATGGAAATTATGATTAGTACAAATATAGATATATAAATTAAGTTCTTTTTTCTATTCATTTTAGTGCTGATGTTTCATTTCTTTATTAGAATTGTATAATAAAGTATTTAGTTCTAAGTTAATAATCAGTCCACTATTTAGATAAATTGATAAAGGGAAAGTCTCACTTTCAACTAAAGTTTTCTTTAACCCCATTATCATAAAATGAAGCCCTTCTGGTTTAAGAATTAATGGCTTTGACTTAGAGATGGGGATATATTTTAATTTTCTCATTTTAATAATACCATTTTTATCAACTGATGTCTTATGGATTTCAACTTTTTTTGCTATTGGTGATGAAAGTTTTATTATTTTATCATTAATTTCAGAAGTTATTGTCATGTAGGCGGCTGTGGTAGAAAGATTGCCTATTGGAATTTTTACATATGCATTAGTAATTTCTATATGCTTGGATTTAATAAAAAATTTAGTATTATTTTCTTTTTTTTTAGAAATTAAATAATTTGAGAATGGATATTTGAAATCTTTAAATTTATACAAAAATGGACTAGAGAACAAGTTTCCAATATTTAAGAATAAAACTAACAATACAGTCAATCCACCTAAGATTAATTTTGAAATAAAATGATTTTGTTTAAAGTAATTCATTTTCTTGTATAAATTCTGATTGATTTTTTTAATTATATTACTATTTATAAATTAGTTTAAATTTTTATAAAGTAAATAGTTTTATGATTGATGTTCTCGACAAATATGCTACTGACTTAGTTTCTTGCTTTGATTTAGAGGGAGAAACCGGGCAATTCCAATATTTAATAGACCATGGTAAAAGAAGTCCATCATTTAATGATCTTGACAAAGTTGATAACAACAAGATGTATGGTTGTCTGGCTCAAGTGTGGATCAAGTGTGAAATAATTAACGATAAGTTTTATTTTAAAGGTGATAGTGATGCATTAATTGTAAAGGGTTTAGTCTCAATAATAGTTGAGGCATTTAGTGGTTATAATGCTTTAGACATTAGAGATATTGACCATAATATTGTTTCCAAGTTAGGACTAGGCCCCGGACTAACAGTCAGAAGGCAGGTAGGTATGATGGCTATGGTTGACCATATTAAAAAAATTTCTGGTAGTAAAAATCTTTAAGTTACCTTACTGTTGATTTATGGATATATCAAAGTGTAACAATATCGATGATATTCGTAGGTTGGCAAAAAAGAGGCTACCGAAACCTATTTTTGATTATATTGATGGTGGATCAGATGACGAAGAAACTCTAAGAAATAACACCGAGGCCTTTAATAACTTTGATCTCATTCCTAATGTTCTTCGAGACGTCTCAAAATTAGATACTAAAGTCAGTGTCTTAGGGGCAACTATTGATTTTCCCTTTTTTTGTTCGCCTACAGCTCTTCAAAAGCTTTTTCATCATTCAGGTGAGATGGCAGTTGGTAAAGCCGCAGAAAAAGAGAGGACTATGTTTGGAGTCTCTTCTCTATCAACAACAAGTGTTGAAGATATATCAAAAATTATTAAATCACCAAAACTATTTCAATTTTATTACCATAAAGATAAAGCATTAAATAAAGAGATGCTTGAAAGGGCAAAAGCAGCAAATTTTGATGCTCTCGCTTTAACTGTAGACACTGCTGTTGGAGGAAATAGAGAAAGAGATCTCAAGTCTGGTTTTACAATTCCACCAAGGTTGACTTTAGGAAGTTTTATAAGTTTTTTATTCCACATAGGCTGGACATCTAATTTTATTTTTAGAAAATTTGATTTACCTCATTTGTCTAAATTTCATAAGCATGGTTCAAGTATTGAAGTTAATGTAGGGCAGTATTTTACTGAAATGATTGATCAAAGTATGTCATGGAAGGATGCTGAAAATCTACGTAGTGAATGGAATGGTCCATTTTGTCTTAAAGGGATAATGAGTGTCGATGATGCTAAGAAAGCTGTAGATATTGGTGCAACAGCAATCATGATATCAAATCATGGGGGAAGACAACTGGATGGCTCTATATCTCCAATTGAACAATTAAGTAGTATTGTTGATTCTGTTGGTGGCAAAATTGAGATAATTTTAGATGGTGGCATCCGAAGAGGAAGTCATGTTTTAAAAGCATTAACATTAGGTGCAACCGCATGTTCTGGTGGCAGGCTCTATCTTTATGCCCTAGGCGCAGCTGGCCAAAGGGGTGTAGAAAAAGCCCTATTTAATATAAGGCAGGAAATAGAAAGGGATATGAGGCTTATGGGTGTAACCAAAATTTCTGAATTAAACTCAAGTATGATCAACAAAAAAATATAATAATTTCAAATGTTTAGTACGGTAAAAATTCTTTGTATGTATAATTTAACCAAATCTAAAGTTTTTTGATATAATATTGAATTAATGAGGATCATATGAATGAAATCAAAGAACCCTCGAATTCACTTGATAGTATTAAAAATGATGCAGAGGAAATAAAGCGAATACTCTTAAAAAATAGAAAAGATCTAGAGATATCTGACATTAGAAGTCTCCTGCATAAACTAACATCTGCAACTGAAGACTTAGTTCAATGGGAACAGAAAAATAAAAGTAATATTGAAGAGGTCAAACGTGCAGTATCAGAAATAGGAAGAAAACTTGGTTTATTTTCAATGGCATCTGGTGTGATTATTGTACTTTTGCTTGTTATCGCAATAAAAATCTAAATTCTATATTTGGAGTAATTTAATTGAAATTTTTAATCATATTTAATTTGATTTTCTTTAGTGTAATCCTGAATTTGAGTGCTCAAACAGAGGGTTCAAAAACAGAAAAAGACCAAGACCAAGATCAAGAGTATTACTCAGTAGTCGTCGTTTGTGAAAAACCTGAATCAGTAATTATTGAGGGGAAAAGGTTTAGTTTAAACGATAAAGATAAGAAAAAAATGGAGGGAATTACTATTCAACTCTCCCCTGTTGAAAAAAAAGTTAGATTCAAGCGGGCTGGAAGATGGTCATCTTGGTTTAACGGAAATTTTAGTGAACAAGAAGTATCATGGAGCTTGGTAGATATTGAAAATGAGTCAATAGAAATTGATGAAAAATTCAGTAATTTTCAATATTGGAAATTTAATTTGGATCTAGTTAATAGAAAGGTTTTTGAAGATTTTGTAAGAAAGAAAACACCTCAGGAGGAACAAGCATTAGAAGTAAAAACATTGCCTACTGTATTCTCTTATCCTGGTTGTAAAAAAATAGATTCAGTTAAATTACAATAATAATTTCATCTTTATTTCGATTGTCTCCATATTACATATAATCCACTACAAACAATAATTATAATTCCTATCCATGTCTCTATACTTGGAAATTCACTAAAGATAACCAACCCTAACAAAGTTGCACCCAGGATTTCAAAGTATTGAAGAGGTGCCAGTAAGGATGCCGGCGCTCTCTTAAAAGCTAAAACCAAAAAGAGATGAGCAATTGTAGCAACTACTCCTAAAAGAAAAAGTAGTATGTAAGCATTTAAAGATGGCAATACTGGTTGAAGCGCTGGAAGACTAGAAGCGTATCCAATTATATTTGCTATACCAAGGATAATTATAGCAGAAAATCCTGCATAAAATTGTATTGCAATAGGATCATTATCCTTAGAGACAATTTTTGTTAGAGCTAAGTAAGAAGCAAATAAAAAAGCTGCTGCTAAAGGTAGTAACGAGCTATAGCCTAATAAGTCAAAACTTGGTTGGATTACAATTAAAGCTCCAATAAAACCAACACAAACTGCTGTAGTTCTTCTCCATCCTATCTTTTCATTTAAAAAAATTGCTGAAATAAGTGTAAGTATTAAGGGTTCAACAAAAAAAATAGCTACTGCATCTGCTATTGGCATAACTTTTAGTGCTGCAAAAAAAGTTAGTGAACATAAACCAATTAAAGCACCTCTGATGAAATGAAGTAATGATTGCTTGGGCCAAAGATCTATAAAACCAAATTTATATATTACAAAGGGAGTAAGCAATAATGTTTGAATCATAAAGCGGAATAGAGCAACTTCTAAGGCTGGTATTTCTTTTGAAAGGAGTTTAGCTAAAGCGTCAATGTTTGGTGCAAAAATAGTAAATAGTATCATAAAGATACTTCCACCAAAAGCTCCTGAGAAGTTAATTTTTTTCATATTAAGTTCAGTTTACCATTACTGTGTAATTTTTTTCATTAAGTTTTTATTGAAAAGTTTTGTTACTGACATATGAAAAGTAGGGTTTTTAATCATAATTTTACGTAATTTAGCTTTTTCAATTACAACACATGTTGTATTTTTTTCAGAAAAGACATCAGCATTAGCTTTTGATTCATTTAAAAATGACATTTCACCTGCAATATCACCTGTAATTAATTCTTTAACTATATCATTCTTAACTTTGACTTGTAGTTTGCCGGTTATGATAAAATAGATATATTTTGTTTCTTGTCCTTTAGAAATAATTTTTTCATTATTAAAATTTTTTATAATAATTATCTTCCTAATTTTTCTGAACTCTTCAGCGGTAAAGCCCCAAAAATTGTTTTTCCACATATTAAAGTCACTCTCAGAAAAACCAGAATTTCTATTAGAATAATAGAAAGTAGTTATCATGTATATGTTTATACAAATAAAAATTGTAATTCACATGATTGGTATCCATAAGGGTCCAGCAGGTATTAAAAAGTTAAATATAATGCCAATTAATCCAGAGATAATACTAATTATTCTAAGCCAGATTATGTCCCTCATTAAAAAAGAAAACGCGGCTAAAAGAAATGAAAATGACCGAAAATATCAACATAATGCATTGAATATCTCCTAAAAAATAATTGATTTAAAAAATTAATTTATTTTACCGTTACCGGATAAAATAATTGCAATAGACTTTGTTTTCTCAAAATGAGAAAACACTATCATCGCAATAACTGTTATAGGGACACAGAGTATTGCTCCAGCTATTCCCCATAAGCTACTCCAAACTACTAATGTGATAATTACTACTAATGGACTAAGGTTAAGTGTTCTTCCCATTAATTTTGGCTCCATTAGGCTTCCAATACAGAACTGTGTTATGGATAAGGTAATAACAACAGCAACAAATGGTAATGGGGAGCTAAATTGAACTAAAGCTAAAAGTGACGGTAGAACAATACCTAAAAGAGATCCGATAGTTGGAATATAATTTAGTAAAAAAATTACAAAAGCCCAGAACAAAGCCAAGTCCAAACCAACAATAATCAAAATTATGTAACATATAGTCCCAGTTAATAGACTCATTAATGTTTTGATCCAAATGTAACTCTGAATTTGATTCTGAATTTTATTCAAAAGGTTACGAACATCATTAAGTTTATTTGTGTCTGGAAAAAGAGCATTAAGTTTCTTTGGAAAAGTTGCTTGTTCTGCTAATAAGAATAGTACATATATAATTATTATTCCTGCATTGGCAGCAATACCTGCTGCTCCTGATGCAAACTTTGATAAAAGACTTTTGAAATCTATTTGATCAACTATTTGTCCAAGACTTGGAATTTTCTCAATTCCTAAAGCTGAAAAAATTTTTTGCAAAAGATTATTAAAGTTTTCTTGATATGTCGGAGCTATTTCAATTACTTCTGAGATGTTTCTGCTAATTAAATTACCAATAGCAATTAAAAAAATAATTATGCAGGCCATTGAAATAATAATACTAACCCAATTAGGAAGCTTTATTCCTAAAGAGTTTATCTTATTAAATATTTTAGAGAGTGCATTGATTAAGTACCATACAACAATAGCTATTGCTATAGGTATTAGAATATCTCTTCCAATTATTAATAAAGTGATACTAAGGGCAAAGATTCCAGCACTTAGCGAAAAATTAAGAATGTTATTATTTTTTTCCATTAATTTCTACTATATCATAGGAAGAGAAATTTGTGAAAAATAAATTAATATATTTAGTTATAATTTAGAATAATTTATTTTTGGACAGTATTTAATAAATTAAAATTCTTGTTGTTCTGGAGAAGGGGCATGTATGAAAAAAAACCAATGATTGAGCTTGTAGAATTTTATTTCGAAAAAATTGACAGTTTTGATATTCCAGGAGTTCTCTCATGTTTAACTGAAGATTGTGAAATTCAAGTAGTCACATCATCTTTAATCCATAAAGGTAGAGATAAAGAAATTAAAACTATGTTAGAGAGAAGAAAAGTTAGCACCGAAAAAGCTTGGCATGGAAATTTTAAACATCTTGTAGATACGGAAAAAGGATGGGTAACCTCAAGGTTTGATATCAAAAGGACCTCAGCAGAAGGCCATTACAGAGAAATGGATAACATAAATTTTTTTGTATTTAGTAGTTTAAAAATTAAAAAAATTAGTATTTGGATGAGCGGAGAAAATAGTTTGCCCTAAGTATCGGACTCATTTTGATAAGCTAAATGTAAGTAATGAACAAATAATCAAAAACACTGAACAACCTATTAAGCAGAAATTTATTCCTCCAAATTGATATAGAATCCCAGATAGTAATGTTCCTAGCAGCCTTCCAGATGCATTTGCAGCATAATAGAAGCCAACATCTTCAGCAATTTTGTTTTTCGAATATGCTAGTACAAGGTAAGAATGTAATGAAGAGTTTATAGCAAATGGAATACTAAAAACACTTAATCCTAAAATAATAATTATGACTAATTCAATATCTTTTGGTTTAGAAGCAAAATTATAAATTAATATAATTATTGGAATTAAAGTTAAAAATATTATAAAAAATTTAGCAGAAAGAAGTTCACGAGATTTTCCATCATGGCTTGTTCCAGAAATTTTAGGGGCCATTGATTGCATACCACCATATACAATTGTCCAAATAGCCAGAAAACTTCCTACTTGCCAGAATTCCCATTTATTTGAATAAAGAAAAACTGGAAGACCAACTACAAACCAAATATCTCGTGCGCCAAATAAAAAAATTCTTGCCAAGGATAAGATATTTATATTTTTTGACTTACTAAAAAGTTCCTTAATGCTTTTTGAAGGCATAGATTTACCTAAATTTTTTGGTAAAAAGTAAATAGATATAATTAAAATTAAAAACAAACAAAAAGCCATTAACCAAAGCCCATGTTTGAAGCCAAATGTTTCTAATAATAATCCTCCTAAAAAAAACCCAATTCCTTTCATTGAATTTTTTGAGCCCGTAAACCAAGCAACCAACTTATAAAGATGGTGTTGTGATTCGTTCGTGGTAACTTTAATAGCTGACTTTGATGCTGTTTTGGTAAAATCCTTAGCTATTCCAGAAATGCCTTGTGATAGGAAAACCCAGAGAATTGAGAACTCCATTGACCAACTATTATTTAACAAAGAAAGGGCGACTAAACCTATTATTTGTACAGCTATTCCAGCAAATAACATTTTAGTTATGCCAAAGTATGTTGCAAGCCAACCGCCAAAAAGATTAGCAAAAATTCCTGCTGCTTCATACAGTAAGAACAAAAATGCAAGTGTAAAAGGTGAAAATCCAAGTTTGAAAAAATGCAATAACACTAGCATTCTTAAGGCGCCATCAGTAAGAGTAAAGCCCCAATAAGATGATGTTACTATTAAGTAATTTTTCAATTTTATTCCCAAAAAATTAAGTTACTGTCTTATATGATTTACAAGATCAAGCATTCTGCAAGCATATCCAACTTCATTGTCATACCACGCATAGACTTTTAATAAAGAGTTATCAGTAATTAGTGTGCTCAAACCATCAATTATTGAACTACGAGTATCGTTGGTATAATCAGAGGAGACAAGTGGTCTATTTTCAAATCCTAAAATACCTTTTAGGTAAGATTGAGATGCAATTCGAAATAATTCATTGACTTCACTTTTATTAGTTTCTGATTCAAGCTGTAGGACACAATCTGTCAGGCTGGCATTAAGAACTGGCACTCGAACTGCGTGACCATTTAATCTTTCTTCTAGTTCAGGGTATATTAATCCAATTGCAGTTGCACTTCCTGTGGTTGTAGGTTGAAGTGAAATAAGAGAAGACCGTGCTCTTCTTAAATCTTTATGAGGTTTATCAATAACAGTATTTGTATTAGTAGGGTTATGTATTGTAGTGATCTGACCCCTTTGAATCCCTATATTCTCATGTATTACTTTAATTATTGGTGCTAAACAATTTGTTGTGCATGAAGCAGCTGTAATGATATCATTTTTTTTGGGGTCATATTTTTCATGATTTATTCCGTATACTAAGTTCAATACATTAGGGTCGTCTATAGGAGCTGATACTAAAACTTTTTTTACACCACTTTTAAAATAATTTTTTAATGAGGAAATTTCTTTATGGTTTCCTGTGCAATCAATAACAATATCACACCCTAAGTCTCCCCATTTGACATCAGATATTTCAGTTTCTTGAGTATATGAAATTTCGCTTTTGTCTATGAATAATTTTTTATTAAAGTCATGAGTTATTGATTTATTCCATCTGCCATGGATACTATCAAATTCTAAAAGGTGAGCAGTGCTTCCCAAAGGGCATGCCATCTCATTTACATGGGCAATTGTAAAGTCCGACAGGTTCTTATTTGGATCAAGGTTGTCTCTATTTAATCCTCCTAGCGCAGCTCTGATCACCAGTCTGCCAATCCTACCAGCCCCGTTAATTCCTATTTTCATAACTTTTTTTAAGATATTATTTTTTTTAAATCAACTTTTTAATTGATTGTATTTTATAAATTAGAAAAATTTAATATTTCTGTAATATTTTTTAAAATTACGATTAATCTACTTCTTTAAAATTTTTGGTTCTGTGAGGTCTATAAGTTTTCCTGATTGATATCTTGCCTTATTCCAAGAAACTATGTTGAAGTTTAAAATAGATAAAGTGCTAGTTGGGTAGGATTGCAGTAATTTTAAATATATACTTTCTTTAGATGGAGAAGAAAGATACGTTGCTATATTATGTATTCCAGGGTTATGACCTATTAACATAACATTCTGAAAGTTTTCAGGTATATCATTAATTATTTTTATAATCTCTTCTAGGCTAGCATTATATAAATCGTCTGTAATGTAATTCTCTGTTTTTTTTCTCAACAACTCGGATATAATTTGAAAAGTCTGCAATGTTCTTTTTGCTGATGAGCAGATTATATACTCAGGTTGAGAATCTAATTTAGTAAGATATTGTCCGACTAATTCTGAGTCTATAACGCCTTTAGTAGATAGAATTCTATCTTTATCGTCAAAATCAGGGTTTAATTCAGATTTTGCATGTCTTAATAAAAATAGATTTTTGTTCACCATCATATCAATATATGAAATATTATATTATGATTCTATAGAAATTTTACTAAACATAAGTAAATTATTGATTTATAATTAGATAAGTTATTTAAAAATAAAAATAGGTAATCATTTGTGTCTAATGAAGAGAAGTTATTTATTTTATTTGTGACAGGACGTTCAGGAGCAGGTCTGTCTACCGTATTAAAAATTTTAGAGGATCTTGGTTATGAAACTATGGACAATGTTCCTGTTTCACTTCTGCTAGGTTTCTTTAATAAAATTAATTTAGGTGAGGAAAAAATCAGTTCTAAAGCAATAGCTGTTGGATTAAATATTAGAACAAGTAGTTTTGATGCAATCAATTTTATTAAAGATTTAGAGTCAATTAAAAATATTGAAAAATTTAAATTAGAAACAGTTTTCTTAGATTGTGATGAAAACACCCTCTCTCAGAGGTATACAAAAACTAGAAGAAAACATCCTTTAGCTAAGGATTCGAATCTTATTGATGGAATTAGGGTTGAAAATGAGATAATTAAACCACTTAGAGAAACAGCTAATTTGGTAATTGATACCTCTTTGATGGGTGTAAATGATCTTAGGCAACTAATAAGTGGTAATTATACTCTCAAGGATACTAATACAATAGCTATAGGTATTAAATCTTTTGCTTTTCCTAATGGTCTTCCCAGAGAGTCTGATTTGGTATTTGATGTTCGATTCTTAAAAAACCCTTTTTATGATGATTCGTTGCGATCAAAAACAGGTAGAGATAGTGAGGTCGGAAAATATATAATGACTGACCCTGAGTACAAATCTTTTTTTGATAATTTAAGTAATATGATTTCAAGCTTATTGCCCCTTTACAAAGCTGAAGGAAAAGCATATTTGACAATTTCAATAGGATGTACTGGGGGTCAGCATCGTTCAGTCTTTGTCGCAGAAGAAATAGCTAATTCTCTGATTAGTTCAGATTATGAAGTTGAAGTAAGTCATAGAGAGTTATAAGAATTATTTCTTAAACTCTTTTAAGTCAATTAATCTGATATTGGTATTGATCTGCAGTTTTTATTAATTGCTTCCATATAGATACAGAGAAGCTTCTGGGTAAAAAAAGAGAATACCCTTTTTGATTTTTTAATAATTTAACTCCTATGTTATGTATTGAAGATGATTTAAAATTAAATATTGGAAATTTTTTATCTCTTAGGTCTAGAGGGATATGATGTAAAAGAAGCTTTTCTGAATTTAATCCACTTATATTTAATTTTACCCAACTATGAGAAATATCTAAATTAACAGCATTTTCTGTATTTAACGATGAAATAATCTTATCGGAATCTCCCATTATCCACCATCTAAGTGGTTCATTTCTTATAATACAAAAATTTTTACCTAAATTTACTAAACCATGCTTTGCGCAGTCACTATTTGTTATAAAAGAGTTAAGGTAATTTACTACCTCGTTAAAATTTTTATGCCATGTTCCAATTTGTTGAATTTTAATTTCACGTTCAATAGAAAAAAAAATTGTGGCATTATTATTTATTCCTTGAGTTAAGTAAGTATCAAGCGCATTTGTTCTTTTTAAATATTTATACATTAAGTTTTTTTCCTTCCGGGTCATACATTTGCGGTGATACAATATCTACTGGAATTTTTATTGACTTTAACTTGTCTATCAAAATTATTTCTTCATTAATTGAACGATCAAGCCCATTTTCAATAAAACCTAGACCAATATAGTGCCCCATCATTGGAGAATAAGTTGCTGAAGTTACCCAACCTATTGGATAACCTGATATTTTCTCAGAAGTGTATAAGAGGCCACCACTCTTAAACTTAGAATTTTTATCAATTGGGAAAATACCTACAAGTCTTGGTCTTCCTGGTTTAATAAGACCTTCTCTTAAACGAAGAGTGTTTCCAATAAAAGATTTTTTTTTGGAAATCATTTTGTTGAGTTGAATATCATCTACAGTTACCCTTCCGTCTAACTCTGATCCTCCAACATGACCTTTTTCTATTCTCATGGTACCAAGAGCTTCAGAGCCATATAAACATCCATTAAAATTAGATGCTTCCTCCCATATTTTTTCAATTAATGAATTTGCAAAGTCACTTGGTATATAAACTTCATAAGCAAGTTCACCAGAAAAGCTAATTCTTGCTATCAAACACTCAATTGTTTCTATTTTTAATTTTTTAACCCCCATAAATGGTAGGTTTTCGTCAGAAACTTCTTCTTTATTAATTGCAAGTTGTTCAATAACTTTTCGACTTTTTGGCCCAGCTATGGCGCAACCAGCCCATTGGTCTGTTACAGATGTAAGGTGAATTTGCAAATCTGGCCAGCGTACTTGTGATAGTTCTTCTAGCCAACTCATTACAATACCAGCTTGGTTTGTGGTTGTAGTAATTAAGTAACAATCCTCAGAAATTCTCCAAACAGTTCCATCATCTAAAATAAAACCATCATCTCTTAGCATAATACCATATCGAGCTTTACCAACAGATAATTTCCTAAATGAGTTTATGTAAATATTATCTAAAAATATGGAAGCATCTGGGCCTTGGAGCATTATTTTTCCTAATGTGCTGACGTCACATATGCCAACATTTTTTCTAGTAATTTTTACTTCATTACAAGATGCGTCTTCTAATTTTTGACTTTCAAATGGATAGAACCAGGGCCTTTGCCATAATCCTGTTTCAATCATGACGCAATTTTTTGTTTTGTTCCATTCATGAAAAGGAGTTCTTCTCATTAATTTGAATCCTTCATCTTTATTTCTTGATGCAAGTGCACCAATAGTAACTGGAGTATATGGAGGACGAAATTTTGATGTGCCCACCTCATTAATTTCTTTATTTAGTGCAGAGCCCATAATGGCTAAACCAATTATATTACCATTTTTTCCTTGATCTGAAGCCATACCAAGAGTTGTGTATCGTTTCAAATGTTCAACAGAAGTAAAGCCTTCTTGATGAGCGAGTTTTATGTCAGAAATAGTTACATCATGTTGAAAGTCAACAAAATTTTTAGATTTATTGTTATTTATTGGTGTTTGAAATAAAGGTAAAACCGAATTTTTTTCACTCTTTTGATTTAATTTATTTTCGTTTACAATATTACCTGACTTTTCACAATTTAATGTATTCCAGATACCTGCAGCAGAGCCAACAAAAATAATATCCTGGTTATTTTTTCCTGGTAAAAAACAGGCTTGTTCATGACTCCATACTGGCTTTTCACTATGAGGTGCCGCTAAATGTATTACAGGAGACCACCCTGCTGAAATTAATAAACAATCACAATTAATTCTAATTGATTTTTGCCATTTGCTATTTTTTTCTTTAGCTGTTTCAACTAACTTTACGCACTTCTTGCCTAATGCTCTATGCACAACAGTATTCAACAAAAGTCTAATATTAGAATTTTTAATTAAATTATTTTGTGAATTACTGAGTTGCGCTCTAGCATCAAGAATAACTACGTTCGCACCTGCATTATTTAATTCAAGAGCAGTTTCATAAACGGAGTCATTATTTGTGGAAATAATTATTTTTTTTCCAACTAATATTTTGTATCTGTTTAGGTAAGATTTTCCTGCATTAACAGTCATTATTCCTGGAAGGTCATTATTGCCAAAAGCATATGTTCTTTCAATTGCTCCAGTTGCAAGAATAATTTTTTTTGCACGACATATGTGTAGTCTTTGTCTTATTTTATTTTTACTTATTTGTGATGGATCAAATTTTTCAACTAGGGCAACACATTTATCGTCATAAATTCCAAAAGCAGTAGTTCTTGTTTTTAGTTTTACGTGATATTTAAGTAATTGTTCTTTTAATAAATTTAATTTATGTTTATTTTGGTGGTTCAGATAGTTTCCGCCTAACTCAAAATCTTGTTCTACTAACATGACGTCAAAACCAGCTTTAGAAGCAGATAGAGCTGCGTTAATGCCGGATGGGCCTGAGCCAATAACTAATATATCAATAAAAGAATTTAGATTGTCATAATCGCTTGGATCTTTTTGTCTCGATGCTTTTCCAAAACCAGCTATTTTCCTGATATATTTTTCAAAAAACATCCACGCTGAAGTTCCTTTTCCCCATTCAAAAGGTGGAATGCCAATAAACATTTTATAGTAAAAACCTGCCGCAAAAAATTTACTTAGAAAATTTAATATGTATCCAAAATCAAAATAGAGGGAAGGCCAAGCGTTTTGAGAAAAAGCTTCAAGGTTATTATATAACTCGGTAGTAGATGGGTTAACATTTGGTTCAGTAGATGCATTTTTACCTAAAGTAACTAATGCTCCTTCTTCTACTCCAGAAGATGTGATTCCTCTTGGCCTGTGATATTTAAAACTTCTAGCTATAAATAATTTATTATTTGCTAGCAATGCTGCTGAAAGAGTGTCTCCTTTTTTCCCTTTCAATAATTTTCCATTCCAATAAAAAGAAATAGCATTTTTATTATCTTTATTTACTCTTTGTATTGTCATGAATTTTTTTCTAAAATATTAATTATATTAGGATTCGCTGGACGTACTGATATAATTTTATGTGTCAACGTGTCTCTATCTACTAAAAGCCACATTCTGCATCCATGGATATGTTGCCAGGTTTCAGTTTGAATGCCAGCAATATTTTTTCGCTGAAAAACTGCATCATGCCAATCGGTGATGGGATCATGAAGATCAGGATATTTTATGCTTCCGTCACCTCCATATTTAAATTCATTATGACCTCTTGAGCCACAAAATGGACACTTAATTATTATCATTATAATTTCTTAACCATGCAATTTAGGGTCTGGTCCTGCTCCTCTTTCATCAATCTGATAACCTTTTTCAAACCGTTTTAAATTATGATTTTGAATAACTCTATTTGGTCTATCATTGGCAATTAGATCTGCAAAATACCAACCTGAGGCCGGACTTGCTTTAAATCCACCATAATTCCAACCTGCATTGAGATAGAGATTATTTAAGGGTGTTTTGCAGATAAAGAACGACCCGTCCATTGACATATCCACAACACCGGACCAATGACGTAACAATTTTAAACGGCTAATACAAGGAAGAACAGATATTGCGCATTCCGCAACATCTTGTACAATTGGTAAATTTCCTTTTTGGGCATAAGATTTGTACCAGTCAATATCCCCCCCAAAAACTAATCCACCTTTATCTGATTGAGATATATAGAAATGAGCGCCACCTACACTAAATACGACTACTTGATCTAGTAGAGGCTTAATTGGTTCAGTCACAAATGCTTGTAGCTTATGACTCTCAATAGGAAGATTCCCTAAGTTAGCCATCTGCCAAAGTATCGAAGAGTGGCCAGCTACTGCAAATCCAACTTTTCCACCTTGAATATTCCCCTTTGAAGTATTGAGAGATACAATGTTATTATTTTTTGTTATCACTCCATTAACCTCACAATTTTGAATAATATCTACACCTAAGTTATTGGCTGCTCTTGCGTATCCCCAAGCAACTGCATCATGTCTAGCCGTTCCGGCTCGCTTTTGAACTAATGCTCCATATATTGGGAACCTAGAGTCATCAGAATAATTTAAATGTGGAATTTTTTTCTTAAGAGTTTTAAGTGACCATAGTTCAGCATCAGAGCCAGTATTAAGCATTATGTTATAGCGCCTTGAAGCATTATCAATAGCGGAAGGGGAATGGTAAAGGCTAACATGGGATCTTTGGCTGAACATAACATTATAGTTTAATTCATGACTAAGATTTTCCCAAAGTTTTAGAGAATGTTCATAGAATTCTCTATTTCCTTTTAGCATATAATTTGACCTAATAATTGTTGTATTACGGCCAGCATTACCTCCTCCAATCCAGTTTTTTTCTAAAACTGCAATATTTTTAAGTTTGAAGTTCTTTGCTAAATAATATGCAGTTGCTAGTCCATGCAATCCGCCTCCAACAATTATGATATCATAGTTTTTTTTAGGAGCAGCATCCTCCCATTGTCGTTTCCAACCCTTTTGATTGATAAACCCATTTTTTAATACTTGCCAAGTCGAAAATTGTTTCAAAAGAATACCGTTTTTATATTATTTTTTAAGATTATTTAATTCAACAATTCATAATAACAGTTTATCATCTAATTTTATATTATTTTTTAAGATTATTTAATTCAATAATTCATAATAACAGTTTATCATCTAATTTAAATTAATTAATAAATATAATAAGGAAGTAATCAAATGAGTGAGAATGAATATTTAACCCTAGATGAAATTTACGAATTGGCATTTGAAAAACTTATAAATGCTGGGGCTGATGAACACAATGCTTCTATTCTATCCAAAACTATAAAACATGCTGAACGAGATGGCTCCATTTCTCATGGTTTATTCAGATTACCTGCTTATATAAATAGTCTTAAGTCTGGTAAGATAAATCCAACTGCTAGACCTGAATTATCTCATATTACCCCATCATTAATAAGAGTTGATGCTCAGTCAGGTTTGGCTCCAACAGCTCATGCTTTGGTTATACCTGAGTTAGCTAAGGCTGCGCAAACTAATGGTGTGGCCGTAGCTGCAATTAATCGGTGTGTTCATATGGCCGCTTTATGGCCAGAAGTTGAGGCCATTGCAGATCATAATTTAGCTGGACTAGCATGCACAAACTATTTGCCATTTGTAGCCCCAGTGGGAGCAACTAAAGCTTTTTTTGGGACGAACCCAATTGCATTTGCTTGGCCTAGGCCAGGAAAAAATCATGTTGTTTATGATATGGCGACTGCTGCAATGGCAATGGGTGAAGTCCAAGTTGCAGCTCGAGATGGACATGAAGTTCCTGAGGGAACAGGTCTTGATGCAACAGGGCAGTTAACAAAAGATCCGAAAAAAATAGTAGATGGTGGAGTTCTGCTGCCATTTGGAGGACATAAAGGTTATGGTTTGTCTCTGATGGTTGAGTTACTTACTGCTGGCTTAATAGGTGAGACTTTTTCAGATGAAACTAAAGATAAGGATATTGGGGATGGGGGTCCTCCTATAGGTGGCCAATTCTTATTAGCTTTATCCCCAGAAGTAATAGCTATAGATAATTGGCAAGAACACTGTGATGAATTTTTCAATCGTTTATCAGGTCTGCCGGGTAAAGACCTAAGGCTTCCTGGTGAAAGGAGATATAAAAATCGATTGTCAAATGAGCCTAGAGAAATTAATTCTGATTTGTTAAAAACAATAAAAGATTTATAATTCTTAAAAATTTTTTAAAAGTTTATCTGTAGTTTGTAGTAACTAATTCTATTTTATTGCTCCGAAAACAAGCCATGGTGGCATTTTTGAATCTTTAATTTTAGGGGCATTATCTATAAATATTTTTTTTGAATTAAAACCTGCAGATAGAGCTGGGTCATTTAAATCCATATCGTGTAAGGTTCCCCAGAATGGTTCTGCGTTATAATGAGTGCTCCAGTCTCTAGTGAAAGCATTAAAAGGGTCAAGCTTTTTATTATTTATCGGCACATCTGCATGAACAACAATCCCTCCAGGTTTTAATAGTCTATAGCACTCTTTCATTATGTTGTAAGTTGCTTTTCTTGATGTTTCATGAAGTAAAATGTGCGAAACAATCAGATCAAATGACTCGTCTTTAAATTTAGTTTTTTCAGCATTTTGTTGTTTGAAATGTATTCTATAACCTAAACTCTCAGATCGAGCTTGTGCATACCTTAGCACAGGTGCTCCAATATCAATTGCAGTGATTTCTGATTGAGGAAATTTCTGAGCATATGGTAATGTACAGTGACCAACAGAACACCCCATATCAAGTATTTGATCTGGAGATAAATCTGGATGATTTTTTTCAAGCCACCTTATAACAGCTTCACCCATATCCTCATTATATTTTCCCATAGAGCCAAGGGCAAACATATAAACCCCAGGGTCGTACATTGCGCCTGCAGTTACATCATCTTTAGTTCTTTCGGTATAATAACATCCTGGAAGAAGGTGGATATCAACAGCAGATAGATACTTTGGAACTTTTAATTTAGGATTCAGTTCCAAGGTGCTTTTAGAATTTTTTGATCTAAAGGACTTTGCTTTTTTTGCAAGTAAGTCGGCTTGTCTGTAAACATTAATATCGCTCGCTTCTTGCTTTAACTCTTGATATAGACGAGATAAAGAACCTGAGAATTGCCAATAATTCTGCTTTCTCATTTCTTTATGAACTTCATGCCGGTCTTTTGGGTTTCGAGAATGAGTTTTATTAAATTTTGGAACAATTAATTTTTCATAAACTTCTTTGTTTCCACTTTGAATATCTGAGGTTACATAACTTTTAAAACTACCAACAAAATCCATCAATGCATTTTCATCATGGCTTATGTCAGGCATAATTCCGTGATATCCAGGCTTAGGCATTTTCAGTCCTTTTATAAAAATTTTAGTTCAAAGCAAAATAGTTATTATAAAAACAGTAAATTAGTTATAAAATATATACAACTAAAATAAATTAATTATGGGAGATCATTATGCCTAATTCAGAGTTACAAAAGCAGGAAAAGTTATTAGAATTAAAGACTGCAACTCCTAAAAATCTTGCAAAATATGGACATTTAATTCAGTCACCTTTGAAATTAGATAATGGAAATACTCCATATTATGGGGAAGCAGTGGTCACTACTCCTATTCCTTTTTTATCTAATAATGATACTAACCTTACACTAGCTACACTTAACCCGAGACCAATGGAAGTAAGGTGGATGGAATACCATAACAAGCATACTCAAACTTTTATTCCTATGGAGGGCAAACCATTTGTTGCAGTTTTAGGTGCTCCAACTTGTAGAGAGTCTGATGGGTCATGGAATTCAAATGCGCCAGATCATCCAGTTTTAGACGAGGTTGAGGCATTTTATTTTGATGGTAGTTGTGGATTAGTTTTAAATATTGGAACGTGGCATGAATTTCCTTTTGCTATAGCTAAAGATACAAATGTTATTGTTATTCTAACGAATGAAACAATCAGTGACTTAAAAAACATTGTTGGAGATGAAGCTGAAGGCGGAGATTTGTGTAAGCGAGACCTTCAGAAAAGATTTGATATAATTTTTAAAGTTAATGAAGAAGGCATAAATAGCTCAGTAAAATAATATCTGAGAACATTGTATATCAGTAATAGCCCATCTTCACTAATATTTTGCCATCTCTATCTGAGCCTCTTCTATTGGCATGATCAAGAGCTTCAGCAATATTATCAAGGGAATAGACATCTGCAACCTTTGCTGTTAATTCTCCTGATCCAACTAAGTTAGAAACTTTTTTTCTAATTTCGATTTCTTGTTCTTTTGTATAGAGGGTGTTAAACGTTCGAGACATCATAAACCCTTGAAACCTTATTCCTTTTCCCAAAGATGTTTCTTTGGGTATAGTTAGGTCTTTCCCAGACATTAATCCATAATTTACAATTAATCCTAATTCTCCTAAAGAACTAGCTATCCATCCTGTTCCATCACCTGCAGCAACATCTAACCCTAATTTAATATCTGCATCATTAGTAACATCTGATACAAAATTGGGTAACTCTTCACTATCTTTTACGACAGCATCAGCACCAATTCTCTCTAGTTCATCTCTAACTTCCAACCTTCTAACAGCACTTACGGTTTTTATACCTTCTGTTTTTGCAATTTGTATTACATATCTGCCGCAAGCAGAATTACCGCCATTTTGCAGAATCCAACTACCCGGTTTATGTTTTATAAATGCATAAAAAAGTAGCCAGCTTGTAACAGGATTTACAGTTGCCATAGCTAATTGAAAAGTATCACCATTAGGTGGTGCCGGAATTAACTTATCTGCATCTACAATCAGTTCGTCTCGACAAGTGCCTGAAGAAAGAGGCGCAAGAAATCTGTCGCCAATATTTATATTATTAATTTTATCTCCAATAGCGATAACTTTCCCAACTCCTTCTGCTCCAGGAATGCCAGGGGGAGGAGATGAAAAATCTCTAACACCGGTAACTTTGTATACATCAGCCAAATGAAGGCATGCTGCTTCCATACCTAATAAAACTTGATTACTTTCTGGTGTAGGTGTTTTCTCCTCTTCAATCTTTACTACTTTGAGAGGTTCTCCAAATTCATAATATTTAGCTACTCTATTCACAATTAATTCACCCTTAAAGTTAATACTAATAACATTTAAATCATTTTTTTAATATAATTATATTTGAAAAAAATTTTTTTGGTATTGGAATAGAAGAATGATCGAAAATAACGGTCAAATGAGTTCAAATAAATATAAATTAGGACAAATAGAAACTTCAATTCTTGATAGTTTTCCAGATCCCATAATCATTGTTGATCAAAATAGGAATGTCTTGGCTGCAAACTTTCCAGCTAGAGAATTAATAGGTAATGATTATTTTAATGAAGAAAAAAATTAAAAAATATTTAGAAAAAAATTTATTTTTTGATGTTGACATGTAAAAGGTAATGTTATATCAAGCGCGATAATAGATTAAATTTTTTTAAGGTATTTTCCGCATGCAAGGCGAAGATCCGAATAGAATAGAACAAAAAGATTTAGTTAATAGGTATGTGAATGACCTTAGAAGGTTTGCATTCTCCCAAGGACAAGTTTTAACCCAACGCTCCCAATGGTTATATTTGGGAATTGCTGCTGTTTTTCTGGCTTTGATTGGTATAGTTATTGGAAACTATTTTGCTTTAGAGAATCAACAAACTTTAATTTTAATTAGTGCGGCAATGATAGGTGGTTACATGGCCCTCAATATTGGGGCAAATGATGTAGCTAATAATATGGGTCCAGCAGTTGGAGGAAAAGTCTTAACTATTACAGCTGCGGTTATTATTGCCGCAGTTTGCGAGAGTCTAGGCGCTTTATTGGCTGGAGGTGATGTTGTAAAAACTGTTGCAAAAGGGATAATAACTCCTAAAGGATTCATAACTCTCAGTGAGCTAAGGTATGTGATGTTAAGCGCCTTACTCGCTGCTGCACTTTGGATAAATCTTGCAACTTTTTTTAACGCTCCAGTTTCGACAACACATTCAATCGTTGGAGGTATTTTAGGAGCAGGATTGGTCGCTGCAGGTTTCAATGTAGTAGATTGGAATACGATGTTGAAGATTGCATCTAGTTGGGTCATTTCTCCTGTTTTAGGTGGAGCCATAGCTGCTTCTATTTTGCTTTTAATTAAATTAAAAATTTTAAATGTTCATGATAAAATTTCAGCAGCTAAAAGATGGCTGCCTATTTTGTATGCGCTGATGGGAGCTGCATTCGTAGCTTATATGTCTATGAAAGGTCTAAAAAAAATATGGAAACCCTCTTCAACAGAAATAATTTTTTATTCTTTTTTAGCTTTACCAATTTTTTGGTTTTTTTCAAAGCCTATTGTAAATAATCAATCTTTACACTTAGAGAATAATAAAAAAGATATTTATAATTTTTTTAATATTCCTTTAATCATTGGTGTTAGCTTATTATGCTTTGCTCATGGTGCTAATGATGTTGCAAACGCTGTTGGGCCACTGGCTGCAATTGTTGCTTCCTTGGGAGAAAATTCAGAAATAGCATCCAAAGTTACAATACCTTTTTGGGTAATACTTATTGGTGCTCTTGGCATTGCCCTTGGCTTGCTTCTTTTTGGGCCCAAGTTAATTAAAACTGTGGGTCAAAAGGTAACAAGGCTAAATGCGCCAAGGGCTTATTGTGTTGCTCTTTCGTCAGCTATTACTGTTTTAATTGCAACTAGTTTAGGATTACCAGTCAGCTCAACACATATTGCGATAGGTTCAATTTTTGGTATTGGTTTTTTGCGGGAGTATCTTGAAAATCCAAATAAAAAGAAATTAAGACCTGGGCATAAATTAAATAAAACTGCAGAAGATGCCTTTTTTAAGGTTGGTATTCGTCACAAAAGAAGATTAGTCAGAAGAAGATTTCTTTATTCTATTGTCGCAGGTTGGATTGGAACAGTTCCTGCGGCTGCATGTTTAAGTGGTTCAATATATTTTGTTCTAGTTAAAATTTTAAATATGGCATGAGATTTATAATCTAATTTAATTAAAATAGTTATGATTGATATAAAACATAAAATTGGTGTAATACCTTTTAGGACAAAAGGCTCACAAACTGCAATTCTTTTTGTAACGTCTCAAACAAGAGGTAGGTGGATTCTCCCAAAAGGTAAACTTAAATCAGATGAGAATCATGAGGATGGGTGTAAAAGAGAAGCTTTTGAGGAAGCAGGTGTTAAGGGAGAGGTACTAACTGATTTTCCAATCACGACTCTTATAACAAAGTCTATTAAAGGTAGAATTGAAAAGTCCCCAGTAACTTATTATCCATTTATTGTCCATAAGCAATTAGATGAGTGGCCAGAAAAACAAAAAAGAGAACGCCATTGGGCCCTTATTGAGGATGTTTCCAAAGTTGTGAGTAGAGAAGATTATCTTTCTTTAATTAATCAATTTATAGCCCTCAAGCCATGGATTGCAAAATAAATTTAAAAGTTGTTTTTTCTGTGGGAAAACATAAAGATTTAATTTTTAAGAATAATACCTTAAATACTAAATATGACTTTTATGGTTTTCTAAATACCATGTAGCAATTTCTTCTCTATTAGTTATCCATACATCAGGTTTAGATTGAGCATATTCAATAAATTCTTTTAATGCTCTAATTCTGTAGGGTAATCCGCTAACATGTGGGTGAAGGCCTACATTCATTATTTTTCCAGTGCTTGCTCCTTCTTCCCAAAGAACATCTAATTGTTCTTTATAAAGATTTAAAACTTCATCAGTAGTAAATCCTCTTCTATGAAAATGAGTAAAGTCATTAATTTCATTTGAATACGGAGTGGAGACTATTGGTTTAGTTGATGTTTCAATAAGATAAGGTTGATCATCATTCATCAAATCGCAATAAAAGATAAGACCTTCTTCTGCAATGATATCAGCTGTTTTTAGGGTTCCTCTAAGACTTGAAGAAAGCCAACCCTTTGCTTTTTTACCTACAACTTTTTCATATACATCTAAAGTTTTTTTAATAACCTCTTTTTCTTTTGATTCATCAAACATATAATTGACTAATAATTCCCCTTGTTCGTAGTTATGAGCAACAATTTCCCAACCTTTGTTTACAGCATATTGAACCATTTGAGGTCTTTCTAAAGCTGTTACAGCATTAATAGTACAACTTGCTTGAGCGCCAAGTTTATCAAATACATCAAAAATTCTCCAAACACCTACTCTTTGACCATATTCTCTCCAAGAATAATTTGGCCAATCCACTACATTACCTGGCAGCATATCTGGAAGTACAGGAGGTCCACCAGCATAATAAGGTTCTTTTGTATCTTTAATCATATCCCAGTGCTCAAGGTTGATTGTTAAAATTAGAGCAACCCTGGCATTGTTAGGCCACTTTAAAGGTTTTCTCTCGATAATTGGGATATAGTCATATTTCATTATCTATTGCTCCGCTTAAATTTTTAAGTTTATATTAGACTATAGGATAAATAGTTATTCTTAAAGTTTAATTTAAAAAAAATATAAATGGAAAAAAAATATACAGAAAATAAGTATCCCGTCATCGGTCCCTGGGTTGCATCAACTATTGTCACATCAAAAAAAGACATAGTAGAAAAAAGCTATCAAGATTGGTTGGATTATACATTAACTTTCCAAGGTATAATTTCTGAAGAATTGGCAAATTCTTGGGGTGCAGAGAAACTTATAGGTTCAAAATTTTCCTGTCTAGAACCATCAAGTGGAAAAAATTTTCAATTAAGGATAATTGAGTACCCTATTAATGGTGACTATAAACCTCTTACAACTTATGGTTGGAATGCTGCAGAGTTAGTTGTAAGAGATACAGATGAATTATTTAAGAAATTATCAAATTCCCCATTTAAAATCATTGGTAAGCCAGCAGACTTGAAAATGACAAAACAAATAAGAGCTATGCAAATTGAGGGCTTAGGAAAAGAAATTTTTTATCTTACTATGTTCAAAGAAAAATTATCAAAGTATGATTTACCAGACGCAGAATCAGATATTGATAATATGTTTATAGCGGTTCTTGCAACTGATAATCCCGAAAAAGTTCAAAACTGGTATATGAAAAATTTTGGGATACAAAAACGTGAGGTATCAAAAACAAATATCAGTGTTCTTGATCGTTCGTTTGGTTTTCAAATGGGAACAGGGCAGTATGGTTTAACTGTTATACCTCTTAATGGTCAGAGTTTGATAGAGGTAGATGAGTATCCTAAAATAGCAAAAAAACGAAACTACCAAGAAGGGCTCCTTCCCCAAGGCAATGCTCTAATGAGTATATTTATTGACTCTATTAATTCACTTATTCCAATGTCTATTAGTGAGCCGGTAATGATTAATTTTCCCCCTTACAATGGAGCCAAAAGTATAACTGTCAAGGGAGCTGCAGGAGAATTAATTGAGTTTATTGAAAGATAATTGCAATATATTACAGTAATTTTATAAATTTTATAAATTTTCAAGTTTTTGTGTAACTTTTTATTATGTAAATTGTCTATCTACATTATATAATCAGCCAAAATTTTAAGTTTGAAAATAAAAAATTTAATGTATTTCAGCTTAGCATTGGGGAGGGTGCTGTGACTGATAAAATAGAAAAAAATAACCAAATAAATGATAATGAAGAAGTTCAAGAAGACCTGAGTCAAAACAGCACGTCTGCTGGTGATGTGGAAACTATACCTGTTGCGCAACAAACAGTTAGAACAATTTTAAGAAGGTTTGCTGAGCTTATCTTTTTACTTCTTTTTGTATCTACCTTGTTATTTTTTCTACTAAGGTTAACAGGAGATCCTGCGGCTATATTAGCTGGAGAAACAGGAGATCAAGAGCAACTTGAATTAATCAGAAAACAGTATGGTTTTGATAAACCACTATATATACAATATGGGGTTTTTCTGATGAAAATGGTTGTCTTTGATTTTGGTACATCCCTTGCTAATGCTCAAGATGCATTGGGTTTGGTATTAGAGAGACTTCCTACAAGTTTTACTCTTGTTCTTATTGCTTTCACAGCTAATTTGATTATTTCAATTCCTTTAGGTGCGTGGTTAGGAAGTAGACCAGATAGAACAGGACGAAAACTTGGCTCTACTGGAGTTTTTATTTTACAAGGAATTCCAGGGTATATAACTGGGCTAATTTTAATTCAAGTTTTTTCAGTTGAATTACGCTGGCTTCCATCTATAGGAAATCAGGGGCCTGAGAGCTGGATAATGCCTGCTATAACTCTTGCCTCGTTCCAAGCTCCACAAGTTATTAGGGTTATTTCTGCAAACGTTTCCGAAGCAATGCGAGAAGATTATATTAGAACTGCTCGAGCAAATGGAGCTGGATTTAATACTTTGCTTTGGAAACATGCTTTGAAAAATGCAATGTTAGGAGCAACAGCTTTAATTGGGGCCCAAGTTTCCTTTCTTATAGGTGGATCAATAATTACAGAAGTTATTTTTGCATGGCCTGGTTTAGGAAGATTGTTAGTTACCTCAGTCACAACTTTAGATTTTCCAGTTGTGCAAGCAGCTGTTTTTGTTATCTCTGTATTTGTTTACTTATCAATAACCGCTACTGATCTTGCTTTTATTTTCATTGACCCTAGATTGAGGAGGCAAAGAGCGTGACAACAAATACTTCTTCAAAAATTAAAATTCCTAGCACCGGTTCCCTGCAATTGGATCTTGGATTAGTCATGTTTTTTGTGATTGTTATTGCGTTATTAGTTCAACTAATTTTTTTAGGAGAAGATTTCCTTGATGGAAATTTGAGAGAGAGACTAAAACCTCCTGGTTATGATGGTCCGCAGGGAGGTTATCATGTCTTTGGAACTGATCAATTAGGGAGAGATTTATTTTTTAGAGTCATGGGTGGTCTTCCTTGGTCTCTAGGAATAAGCGGTGTTGCTGTTATTTGTGTTGCTGTTATAGGAACGACTATCGGTCTAATAGGAGCGTGGTATGAGAATTGGATTCGAACAACTGTTCTTTTGGGTGTATCAGCAATGATTGCTATGCCTTTTTTAGTTTTGGCTTTAGTCGTAACGGCTTTATTTGAGAGGGGTTTCTGGACTTTGTCTTTAACAATGGGGTTTATAGCTTGGACAGCAGTTTCTCGTGTTATCTATGCTGAAGCTAGAGGGTTGCTCACAAGGGAGTACGTCTTAGCTGCAAGGTTATTTGGTGTTTCTAAATGGTCCATATTAATTTTTCATATCCTTCCAGGTCTAAGGCCAACCATTCTTGTAATGGCTGCTTTCTTTTTTGCAGTATTACTTATCATTGAGAGTGCACTTTCCTTTCTAGGTTTAGGGGCTCCTCTAAATGCACCCTCATGGGGAAATATGCTTTCTGATAGTAGACAGTATTTAGTAATTGCACCTTGGATGATGCTTGTTCCAGCTATAACAATAGTCTGGTCGGTTATTTCATTAAATTTAATTGGTGATGGAATAGCAGAACTTTCAAGAAAACGTGCAAGGGCAGTTGAAGTATGACTTTACAAACTGAAATGGAGAATCGAGATATTGGTAATCTCGATAATGAAGTTATCCTTAATGTAAAAGATGTTGTTGTGCAATTTCCTAGACCTAAAAAGAAAACTCCATTTAATGCAGTTAACGGTGTTTCTTTTGAACTCAGAAAAGGGGAAACTTTAGGTCTTGTTGGAGAGTCAGGATCAGGAAAAAGTATGACTGCTTTAAGCCTTTTAGGTTTAGTCCCAGTTCCAGGCAGAATAATCGAGGGATCAATCAACCTTAGAGATCGAAGAATTGATAATCTTCCAATTAATGAATTACGGAAAGTTAGAGGAAATGATTTGGGTATGGTTTTTCAAGATCCAATGACAGGTCTTAATCCAGTGAGAAATATTGGTTCTCAATTATGTGAGTCAGTTATTCGTCACCAAAATGTTTCAAAATCTGAAGCTTTAGAAATTGCTTTTCAAGCTCTTGATGATGTTGGAATTCCATCAGCAAGAGATAGGCTTGAAGCTTTTCCCCATGAATTGTCAGGTGGTTTAAGACAAAGAGTAATGATAGCTTTAGCTTTAATCAATCATCCAGAAGTTATTATTGCTGATGAAGCTACAACTGCTTTAGATGCAACAATTCAAGCTCAGATTTTAGACTTGTTTAGAGAGAGACTTGCTAATGCAACGATGATATTAATTACACATGATATGGGAGTAGCTGCTGAAATCTGCGATCGTATTGCAGTTATGTATGCCGGCAGAATTGTTGAAACAGGAACAATTGAAGAAGTTTTATCTAGTCCTAGACACCCATATACAATGGGACTTCTCTCAGCTGTTCCAAGGTTTGATATTAGGCGTCCAAAATTAGTTCCTATTCCTGGTCAGCCGCCTACAGCAGAAGATATTGTTCAAGGTTGTGCTTTCTCATCTCGTTGCAAGTTTACTAAAGAAAATTGTGCCGAAAGGCCTTTATTAGAGAGAAGGGATAATAGGCAAGTAGCTTGTTGGTTCCCTAAAGGTGAGGTGTAAAATGAGTCATCAAAAACTAGATGATACTACTTCTGATCCTAATTATTTGCTTGAAGCTCAAGACCTTAAAGTTACTTTCAGAGTTCCAGGTGGAAAAAAACTACATGCTGTTGACAAAATTAGTTTAGGGGTTCGACCGAAAGAGACAGTTGGCTTAGTTGGAGAATCTGGATCTGGTAAGTCTACAGTTGCTTTAACTTTAATGAGAGCTCATGAGCCTGAGGGTGGCAAGATACTTTTTGCGGGTCAAGATATAACACATCTTAATCAAAAAGGTTTAATGCCAATCAGAAAAAAGCTTCAAATAGTTTTCCAAGATCCTTATTCAAGCTTAGATCCAAGATGGTCCATTAGAAGAGTTATATCTGAACCTCTTAAAGCGCACCGGTACGGATCAAGAAGAGAAATTAATAACAGAGTTGAAGAGCTTCTTGATCAGGTTGGTTTACCACAAGATGCTGCAGATAGGGTTCCTTCCCAATTCTCAGGAGGACAAAGACAGCGGATTGCTGTAGCTCGATCTCTAGCCCTAGAGCCTGAAGCGATAATAGCAGATGAACCTGTTTCAGCGTTAGATGTATCAATTCAAGCTCAAATAATAAATTTGTTAAGAGATTTACAAGATAGATTGAGTATTGGCTTACTTGTAATTGCACATGATCTGGCCTTAGTGCATCAAATTTCCGACAGGATAATTGTTATGTATTTAGGTGAGGCAGTCGAAGAGGGGCCATCAGACGAATTGGTTGGCAATCCTCAGCACCCTTATACAGTTGCATTATTATCAGCAACTCCTATTCCTGAACCAGGGGGAGACAGGAAGCGTATAGTTTTAACAGGTGATCCGCCATCACCAATTTATAGACCAAAAGGGTGTAGGTTTCACCCAAGATGCCCTATAGCAACAGAAAAGTGCACTATTGAGAAACCTCCTTATGTAGAAATTTCTAAAGATAGAAAGGTTGCTTGTTGGCGAGCAGGAGAGATGGACGCGCCAAGAGATCTGTGGGCTCTTAAAGATGTTCCTTTACCTGAGGGAGTTGAATCTGCAAAAAAAGGTTAATTTTATTTTTTGTTAATAGATTCCCAAATTCTTTGAGGTGTTGCAGGCATTTCTATGTGACTTATATCATAAGGTGATAAGGCATCAATGATTGCATTAATTACAGCACCAGTAGCGCCTGTTGTTCCAGCCTCACCAGCCCCTTTAACTCCTAAAGAGTTTGTTTTACAAGGAAATGAGTTCATAGAAATTTCTATTGAAGGAATATTATCTGCTCTAGGCATGGTATAATCCATGAATGAACCAGTAATTAGTTGTCCAGTAGTATCATAAATAGTATCTTCTAAAAGAGCTTGACCTATTCCTTGGGCAATTCCACCGTGAATCTGGCCCTCCACTATCATTGGGTTGAGAACAACCCCAAAATCATCAATAACTGTGTATCTATCAATTTTAGAAAACCCTGTTTCTGGATCAATTTCTACCTCTACAATATGACAACCATTGGGGAAGGTTGAACCTTCAGATGTGTATGAGTCAAATGATGTGAGTTTATTATTTTCTTCTTTTTTACTTGCTTCACCCAAAAATTGTTTTGCAATATTAAATATACTTATTTTTTTATCTGTTCCTTTGATTATAAAATTTCCTTCATAAAACTCTAGGTCTTCAGGTTTTACTTCAAGAATATCAGATGCTTTTGATCTAGACTTTTCTATAATACTATTTGTGCTTGCTAAAATTGCACCACCAGCTGAGTAAGAAGATCGAGACCCTCCAGTTCCACCTCCCTTTGTTAAAAGATTAGAGTTTCCTTGAAAAAAATTAATTTTGTTAATATCAATTCCAAATTTATCAGCAACAATTTGTGAGAATGTAGTTTCATGTGCTTGCCCTTGAGCTAAAGCCCCGGTATAAACATCTACAGTTCCATCTGGGTTTATTTCTATCTTACTAGTTTCAGGAACTCCACCAGCCGTAGCTTCAATATATACTGAAATACCAATTCCTCTTAAATACCCTTGAAGTTCACTCTTTTCTTTTCTTTTTTCAAATGAATCAATTTTAGATTTATCTAAACAATCTTGTAAGTTCAGCCCAAAATTACCCGAGTCATAGACAAGTCCAGTAGGTCCAGTAAATGGCATTTGATTTTCTTTTATAAGATTTAATTTTCTTATTTGTATTGGATCTATATTTAGTTCCTTTGCCGCTTTATCAACTAACCTTTCAATTGTGAATGATGCCTCAGGTCTTCCTGCTCCTCTATAGGCATCTGTAAAGACTTTATTTGTGATTACTACTTCTACTTCAGAATATATTTCTGGAATATCATAGCAACCTGGTAAAAGTTTTGTGGAACCTAAAGAGAGTATCATTGGTCCAAAATTTGATGCATAAGCCCCCATATTTCCTATTGCATATGATCTAATGCCAAGAAATTTACCATTTTTGGTTAATGCTAATTCCGCGTCAATTACTAAATCTCTTCCTTGAGTATCAGATAAAAATGCTTCGCTTCTATCTGAATACCATTTAATAGGATGATTTGTTTTTTTAGCAAGCCATAGTACAAGTGGTTGTTCTGGATAAGGCATTCCTTTCATTCCGAATGAACCTCCAACATCTGGGCATATGACGGTGAGTTGGTCTTCTTTGATTCCTAATTGTTTAGAACAAACTTCTCTATTTCTATATACACTTTGTGTGTTTGTATATAATTCATAAGTATCTTTTTCCTTATGATAAACACCTATACATCCTCTGGGCTCCATAGAATTACAAACTATTCTTTGGTTTATATGTTTAAACCTAGTGATATGGTCTGCTTTATTAAAAATTTCTTCTATAGCATTCTTATTACCTTGATTAAATAAGAAAGCAATATTATCCGTTGCTCCCTCTTCTTGGTAGATAGTATATGAATCATTTTTAATTGCTTCTTCAGGATCAATAACACATGGTAGAATTTCGTATTCTACGGTAATTAATTCTGCTGCATCTTTGGCGAGAATAAGGCTTTTCGCAACTATAATCGCAACTGGGTCTCCCACGTGTCGCACAAATTTAGAGGCTAAGACGTCGTGTTTTGGAAAGAATCTTTTTGATCCATTTCTTTTTTTAAATTCAAACATAGAGTCAACTGCGCAAGGTAAGGGTTCAATTTCTATGTCATTATTAGTATATATTCCAATTACTCCACTAGCTGATTTAGCTACGGAGGTATCTATTGAAATAATTTTTGCATTAGCATGAGGGGATCTTAAAACATAAGCATGTAACTGGTCTTCAAAATTTATATCTCCCATATAAAGACCGTTACCAGTTAGTAGCTTATCATCCTCTCTTCTTAGAACTCTTTTTCCAATTCCAAATTCTTTCATTACTAACCTGTGGTAAGATTTAAAACTATTGTTTGCTGTTAATTATTCCCCATAGTGACTCTGGTGTAGCTGGCATTTCAATATGAGAGACTCCAAATTCTTCAAGGGCGTTAACTAGAGCATTTACAATACACCCTAAGGCACCTACAGTTCCAGCTTCCCCAGCACCCTTGATGCCTAATGGGTTTTTAGTACAGAGGACTTCATTGAAACCTAGTGATATTTTTGGTGGAACATTATCTGCTCGTGGCATTGCATAGTCCATAAATGAACCTGTTATCAATTGTCCATTTGAATGATCATAAATACAATGTTCCATTAAAACTTGACCTAATCCCTGCACAATTCCCCCGTGGACTTGCCCTTCAACTATAAGAGGATTAATTACCTTTCCGAGATCATCAATAACTGTATAGTTAAGAAGTTTTACGTGGCCAGTATCTCCATCTATTTCAAGTTCACATACATGACAGCCATTAGGGTATGTTCCATTGCTTACATCAGAATTTGCTTTAGTATTCAGAGAAGCATCAATGTTTTCTGGAAGGTCAGATTGCTTTGTTTTGGCTACATCAGTTATATTTATTTTTTTATCAGTTCCTTTGATTGTGAAATAACCATCAGAAAAATTGATGTCTGCCTCTGACGCCTCTAAAAGGTGTGCTGCAATTTTTTTTCCTTTATTTATAATCTCAACAGACGCATGTTTCATAGCGGAAGCACCAAGCATAAGTGACTTTGATCCTCCAGTTCCTCCGCCTGTGGCAACTTTATCAGTATCGCCCATAATTATATTTATTTTTTCAAAATCTATACCTAGTAATTCTTCTAAAACCTGAGAGTACGATGTAACTATTCCTTGCCCGATAGCTATTGTTCCTATAAGAACTGATACAGATCCATCTTCTTCAAAGATAATTTCTACATCCTCATTAGGTCCACCTGCGGCAGCTTCAACATAACAACCAATTCCGATACCCCTAAATTTTCCTCTTTTCTTTGCTTCCTTTTTTCTTTCATAAAAATTTGACCATTTAGATATTTTTAAGGCATCTTCTAAATTTTTTATAAAATTTCCTGAATCATACTCTGGACCGAGAGGTGTTTTATAAGGCACCTTTTCATTAGGTATGAGGTTTATTCTTCTTATTTGATCTTTAGCAAAACCATGATCGCTGGCGGCTACATCTACTAGCCTTTCAATTATGTGAGATGCTTCAGGTCTTCCTGCTCCTCTATAAGCATCTATAGGAACTGTATTAGTAAATACCCCCAAAACATTAACATAAGCCTCGGGTATATCATAAAGTCCTGTTAACATGACTGTGCCGGCTTGAGTAGCAATCATTGGAGCAAAGTTAGATAGGTATGCGCCCATATTTGAAATTGTTTTAACTCTTATAGCTTTAAATTTGCCATTTTTATCCAGGGCTATTTCTGCTTTAGTTACGTGATCTCGGCCTTGAGTATCGCTAATAAAAGCTTCACTTCTATCACTTGTCCATTTAACTGTTTTATTTACTCTTTTTGACGCATATGGAAGCAAAATTTGTTCTGGATATATGAAAACCTTCATACCAAATCCACCACCCATGTCAGGGGAAACTACTCTTAAATTTTCTGACTCAATTCCCAATGAACCAGAAACTAATGTTTTCATTAAATGAACATTTTGACTAGGAGTGTAAAGTGTAAACTTATTTTTATCTTTATCAAACTGCCCTATAGCCCCCCTTGGCTCCATCGAATTTACAACTACTCTATTATTAATTAAATGCACTTCAGATTTAAGCTCAGAATTTTTAAATATATCATCAACCTTATCCTTATTTCCATTTTCCCAATCGAAAACTCTATTGGTATCTAAATTGTCCCAAACTCTTGGGCTATCATTTTTTGAAGCATCAACAGGATTTGTGATTGAATCAAGAATATCAAAATCAATTTCAATATATTCTAAAGCTGCTTTAGCTATTTCTTTAGTTTCTGCAACAACAAAAGCAATATAATCCCCAACATACCTAACATAATCTTCAGCGAGTATTGGTCTTAGAGGGTTAGCCATATCCTGACCATCACGTGATTCTACTTTTGCAAGACATGGAATTCCAGTAATGTTATCAGCCTTTAAATCCTTGGCTGTAATAATGTCCAGAACTCCATTTAAATTAACGGCATTTTCTATGTTAATAGATTTAATTTTTGCATGTGCGTGAGGTGATCTTAGAACAGCTCCATAAGCTTGATTTTCAAAATGTAAATCATCAAGATATCTACCTTTTCCTTCAAGTAACCTTATATCTTCTTTTCTTCTAATGGCTTGCCCTACACCAAATTGACCCATTTAATATCTCCGAAATAAATAATTAATAATCTAATATACGTTTTATGATACCTTATATTTTGATAAAATAAACAGTATTATTTTTTTAGAAAGGCTAAAATTAAAAAATATATATTTTCTATGGTTATATTATGGATTAAACTTATTTATCGTAATTTTGTATATTATTGCTCCAAAAAGCATCACAACACATACTCTAAAAAAGTGCATCACAGTTACAAATGCTGTCCCAGTCCCCAAAGCAAGGGCAATGAGGCTCATTTCAGCAAGACCTCCTGGGGCTATAGATAAAAATAAAGTTGTGGTATCAATTGGGATTAAATTTATTGAAATATAAGTTAATAAAACTGCTACTGTTATCATGGAAATTGCTGATACTATAGCTATAAATATTATCTTTACCATTTCTTTTAGTGATATTTTTTCAGTAAATCTACATCCAAGTGCTGTTCCAACAATTAATTGTGAAATTGAAATTAAAAGGTCAGGAACATTTGCTTCAGTAAATCCTAGGGAGTGAATCAATGCAGAGAGAATCATAGGCCCAATTAGCGGAGCCGCAGGCAGTTTTAATTTATTTGCTACCGGGTATCCAATAAGAACACAGCCAGATAAAAGTAAGATATCAAGAAATTCCCACACCTCCAATTTTAAATAGGAATTATTAATAACTTGTATGCCTTCAAAAAATTTAAAATAAAATGGAATTATAGTTACAATTATTAAAATTCTGACAGAATGATTAATTGAAATAATTCTTGTATCACCACCATAATGTTCCCCTGAAAGCGTCATTTCTGACAAGCCTCCAGGAGTACATGAAAAATAAGAGGTAACCCTATCATATTTTCCAAGCATTCTAAAAATAATATATGCAGTTAAGCCTGCAAGAAACATATATAAAATTTGGATTATAAAAGCCAATCCAAATTGGCTAGCCTGTCCCAAAAGTTGTGGGGTAAAAGCGCTTCCTAGCATTACTCCAAGTATACTTATAAATAAAGATCTTAGTTTGTTTGGCATTTCAACAGGAACCCCAGAAAGAGCTCCTAATGTTACGAAAATCATTGGCCCCATCATCCATGCTAAAGGAAAATTTAAGAAGTTAAATAAAGTTCCGCCGATGATACCAAGAGTTATAGATGAGATTAGTTTTTTAAATGATATATTTATTTTCATTAGACTTAAAAAGAATAAATTCTGAACTAAGGTATAAACTGTTCATTAATTATTCTTTCAGCTAAATTATGTTCAGCATCAAATAAAATTCTTATTTTTTTATTTTTTGCTAACTCAATTTCTACTGATGTAACGTCTCGAATTTCTGTATGGTCAGCAACTGCACTTACTGGTCGTTTGTTTGATTCTATAACGTCAAATCGAACTTTTGATTTTTTTGGGAGAAGTGCTCCTCTCCATCTTCTAGGCCTAAATGCACTTATTGGAGTAAGTGCGTTTACATCAGACTCTAGAGGGATAATAGGCCCATGAGCAGAAAGGTTGTATGCAGTACTTCCTGCGGGTGTTGATAAAAGCACTCCATCACATATTAATTCTTCAATTCTTTCTATACCATCAACAGAAATTCTAATTTTTGCTGCTTGTCTTGTCTCGCGTAAAAGAGAAATTTCATTAACTGCTATAGCAGTTCTTTTTTTTCCATTTTTTGTAGCTAACATTTTTAAAGGTTGTAACGATACTTCTTTAGCTTTTTTAAGTCTTTCCACTAAATTACTTTCATTATAATTATTCATCAAGAATCCTACTGTTCCACAGTTCATTCCAAAAATAGGAATATTTTTTTCCATATATTTATGAAGAGTGGATAGAGCAAAACCATCACCTCCCAGAGCAACAATAACGTCAGCCTCTAAAGGGGAAACACCAGAATACATCTTTTTGAGTTTTTTTGCAGCACTCTTTGCATCATTTGAGTTGCTGGCAAGAAAACAAATATTCAATTTATTTTTTTTTATCATTTTTATATCTCAAAATATAATAAGGACATAAATTATCCTCCGGTAACATTCATATTTCTTTCAATAATTGACGAACCTGAGAATTCTTTTGTGGTAAAGCTATGTTCTTTAGGTTTTTCAATAATAGATTGATCAATTAAATTTTCTAAAGAATGATAGCTTTTTTGGGACCTAAGAGCTTTTTTCAGGTCAACAGAGTTATTCTGACCGAGACACATATATATTTTTCCAGTACATGTAACTCTAATTCTATTGCAACTGGAGCAAAAATTATTTGACATTGGTGTAATCATTCCTAGTTTAATTTTTGCTTCTTTTATGTATGAGTATTTAGCAGGACCTCCTGAACTAAAATTTATATCTTCCATTGTCCACTTATTCATTAACTCTTTTTTCACTGTTGATAGAGAAAGATAATTATTTGATCTTAGAATATCTGTATCACCTAGGGGCATAGTTTCAATTAAAGTTAGATCAAATTGATTGTCACCACACCATGATATTAAATTATTTATCTCATCATCATTAATACCTTTTAGAGCAACAGTATTAATTTTAATTTTTAAGTTAGATTTTTTTGCTGCTTTTATTCCTTCAAAAACTGACTGGAAGTTATTTTTTTTTGTAATTAAATGAAATTTTTTTTCATCAAGGGTATCTAGAGAAATATTAACTCTTCGAACTCCAGAATCATATAAATAACTAGAATATTCTTTTAGTTGACTTCCATTGGTCGTTAAGGTCAGCTCATTTAAATTAGATGTATTTAATTTTTTTCCTAATTTCTGAAATAATTGAATAATATTTTTTCTTACTAAAGGCTCTCCACCAGAAATTCTTATTTTTTTTATTCCTTTATCTATAAAAACCGAACATATTGTCTCTAATTCTTCTAAAGTTAAAAGATCTTTCTTAGGCAGAAATTTTACATTTTCTGACATACAATAAGTGCATCGGAAATTACACCTATCAGTTACTGACAGTCTCAAATAAGTTATTTTTCTTCCAAATTTATCTATCATAATTTTTATCTTAATGTAAATTATATCATTATGGTATATATTTTAATCTTAATCAAATTCTAGAAAAGGTTTTATGCAGTATATATGCTATTCTTAAATTTACTAACATGTCATGAATGAAATAATTGGTGTACTCTTAGCTGGTGGGAAGTCCTCTAGATTTGAGGGTGGAGATAAAATTTTCGCAACTCTTGATGGCGAAACACTAATTGAGCGTGCGATAAGGAAGGCTAGTAAGCAGGTTGATAAACTAATTTTAAGTATAAATAACTATGAGTCAGATAATTTAGATTTTAAAATCCCGATAGTGCCAGACTTAAATTTCCAGTTGGTAGGTCCATTGGGTGGTATATTATCAACATTGGAGTGGATCAGCCAAAACCACAGTTATGTTAATAATGTAGTGTATTTCGCTGTTGATGTTCCATTTTTTCCTAATGATATTGTTAACACTTTACTGAAAATGAAAAAAATAAATTCTTGTAAAAAATTATTTTGTGTAAGTCATGAAGGTATTATCCAGCCCCTATTTTCCTTATGGGATGTATCCTTAAGGCACCAACTTAAAGAATATTTAGAAAAAGATGAATATAAGGTTCAATATTTTTTAAAAAAAAATTCATGCATTGTTGAAGAACTAAAAAGTATAGATGCTCACTCATTTTTAAATGTTAATACAAAAAAGGACCTTGAAAAATTAAGAGCCTATATTTAATTAAGTTTTTTCACTTAAGTTAATTATATCAAGTTTTATAACCTCTGTGTTAATTACAAGTTTTCCTGCATTTTCGAAATTTACAGTAACTTTATTTTTTACTATAGTTTGGACTTGTCCAATTCCCCATTCGGTATTTTTTTTGTTGATAACATAAGTTCCTGGGTATATCATTTAGTAATCTTTACTCATTGTATATTTTATAAATGGATAAGCTTAAATTTTCTTCATTACTATGTAGCCAAATTTTTCATGACTTAGCTGGCTCTCTAAGTGTTATTGATAACACATTAGATCTTATTAACCCAGAAGAATCAATAGCTAGTAATACAGAAGAATTTAATTTTATTTCGAAAGCTTCTAAACAATCAGTTATCCAACTCAAATTTCTTAGGCTTTTATTTGGCAGAACAACTGAAAATTTAATATTTGATGATGTATTTGAAGTATCCAATAGATATTTGGTATTGAGGGATATTGAATTAATATGGACTAAAGAAAATCTTCCAGTTGAAAATGATGCGATATTTATTAAGTTAATTTTGAGTTTTTTTTATGGTTCTAAAGTAATTCTCCCATTTGGAGGCAAAATAAAGGTTATTTATAAAAATAAAAATAATTTTGAAATAGAATTTAAAGGTAAAAAAATTATTGATGATGAAAAAATTCTTAATTTAATAAATGCTAACTCAATATATCAAATTCCAGATACAAAATTTACTCCTTTTGTGTTTGCGTGTCTTTTATCAAACGAACTAGAATTAAGGTTTAAAAAGTCTTTACAAACAAATAGTGTAACTTATAAGGCAAATAAGAAGTAGTTTTTATTTTAGAGGTCTGAGAAACAGACCCCTAAAATTATGCAGCAGGTGCTTGTTCTAGTGAGACCTCCTTTTGATCTCTTAAAACATACCCACGACCCCAAACTGTTTCTACAAACTCGTTCCCACCAGAAATAGCAGCTAATTTTTTTCTTAATTTGCAGACAAAAACATCTATTATTTTGATTTCCGGTTCATCCATTCCACCATATAAATGATTAAGGAACATTTCTTTTGTGAGAGTAGTTCCTTTACGAAGTGAAAGAACTTCTAAGATGGCATACTCTTTACTTGTAAGGTTTACCTGTTTATCATCAATAGTTGCGCATTTTGAATCAAGGTCTACGACCAATCTTCCTGTTTGAATTACAGATCTTGAGTGTCCTCTTGATCGTCTAACTATAGCATTTAGCCTTGCTGTAAGTTCTTCTTTATTAAATGGTTTGGTGAGATAATCATCTGCTCCAACACCAAATCCTCTAATTTTATCATCAGTTTCAGATAAACCAGATAATATTAAAACTGGAGTAGATATTTTAGAACTTCGCAATTTTCTTAATACATCAAAACCAGAAATATCTGGTAGGTTGAGATCTAGCACAATCACGTCATATTCATAAAGTTTACCTAAGTCCAGACCCTCTTCACCAAATTCTGTAGTGAAAACATTAAAACCCTCAGAATTAAGCATATTTTCAATGCTTTTTGCCATCATCTGGTCGTCTTCTACAAGCAATACACGCATATTAAGGCTCCTGTTTGTTATAAAGTTAATACAAAATGAATGATTAAGGTTAATAATAAGTTAATAATATTTATAATATTAACCATATTTTTAGGCTTTTTTATATAAATATTCACTAAATTACTGAGATAAAAAGGAATTTAACCAAAATTTAATAAAGATCATGTAATTATTAATTTACGATTAACTATAATTTTTTAGAGAAATTTAAGGTTTATGAATATTCTATCTCAGGACTTATTAAAAACTAGAATATATAAGTTTTATGGAAAAGTCTCTTCAATTCAGGGTCTTCTTATTTCTATCACTGGAATTGACCAAATAGTGTCAATTGGGTCGAGATGCGATATTGAAACTAGAGGAGGAGGGTCTTGCCCTGGAGAAGTAATTGGTTTTAGAGAAAACTTAACTTTAGTTATGTCATTTTATGACCTAGAAGGTGTAGGTTTAGGTTGCAGGGTTATAATTCAAGAAAATGACTCCGTTATAAACCCAGATGAAAGCTGGCTAGGTAGGATTTTAAATCCAATGGGTGAACCAATTGATGGCAAAGGTCCATTACTTTATGGTTCAGTTCCGTATAAACTTAGATCAAGTCCACCTCTTGCGAGTGAGCGAAATCGTTTAGGAGAGAAGATTGATTTAGGAGTGAAATCGATTAATACGTTTGTTACGTGTTGTAGTGGTCAAAGAATGGGAATTTTTTCTGGTTCAGGCGTTGGCAAATCAGTTCTTCTATCAATGATGTCAAGGTATACAAAGTCTGATATAAATATTATAGGTTTAGTAGGGGAAAGAGGAAGAGAAGTTAAAGAGTTTATTGAGGATCATTTAGGTCCAGAAGGTTTAGCAAAAAGTATTATTATTGTAGCTACATCAGATCAATCAGCATTATTAAGAAGACAAGCAGCATATTTGACACTCGCATTATCAGAATATTTTAGAGATAAAGACAAAAATGTTTTATGTTTAATTGATAGTATTACTAGGTTTGCGCAAGCACAACGTGAAATAGGTTTGTCAGGAGGTGAGCCTCCAGCTTCTAAAGGTTATACTCCAACCGTATTTGCTGAATTACCAAAATTACTAGAAAGAGCAGGGCCAGGAAAAAATAATGGGAATATAACAGGATTATTTACTGTGCTTGTTGAGGGTGATGATCACAATGAGCCAATATCTGATGCTGTTAGAGCGATAGTTGATGGCCACATAGTTCTGGAAAGAGAAATAATGGAGAGAGGAAGATATCCAGCAATTAATATATTAAAAAGTGTATCAAGGTCGATGCCAAATTGTAATACTGAAAAAGAAAATAAACTAATAGCTAAAGCTAAAACAATCGTATCACTTTTTGAAAAAATGTCAGAGATGATTCGGTTAGGTGCTTATAAGAAAGGGTCTGATAAGGATTTAGACGAGGCAATAGAAATTTATCCTTTGATTGAAAATTTCTTATCTCAAAATATTTCTGAAAGAGCAGATGTGCAAAATGACTTTAAAGAATTAGAAAAAATACTTAACACCAATAAATTAACTTAAGGGTTTTAGGTTGAAAAATATTGATTTATTAATCGAACTAAATAAGTCTATTCTTGAAGAAAAAAGAAGAGAGCTGGGTTTATTTTTAAACGAAGAAACATCTCTTGAAAATCAAATAGTATTTTTAGATAATGATTTAATAAAAGAACAAAATTTTAGTAAATTAAATATTGAATCAATTTTTTATTATGATAACTATGCAAGGTCAGTTAGTTTGAAAAGGAGAGATCTTGAGCAAAAACTATCACAAATCAGACAAATTATTTTCAAATCTAGAGAGCTAGTAAATGAAGCATATTTAGAGTTAAGGAAGTTTGAAATAACAAAAGAGAACGCTGATAAAAAAGAAAAAATTGAAATATCTCGACAAGAACAAGTAAGATTGGATGATATATCTATTAATATGTTTTTAAGAAACGCAAATGGTCACTAATTAAATCATAATTTTATACTTTAAGCCCTGTTTATTTGGTCTATATAGGTTTATAGAGTTTGAGGTATTGATTATTTTTTGAAAATGTATAGTTCCGGAAAAATAGTATTTTTTTAAATTTTTATAAAATAATTTTTTGATATCACTTTCTAAATCTTTGCTCAGTATTTCTGAGCTTGAAATTTTTAAGATAATTTTCCCAAGACCAAACAATCCCTCAATAATTATTTCTTTACCATTATTTAGTTCAAATTCTATTTTAAATCTTAATCTTCTAACTTTTTCATCAGTTAGATAAAAGTTAAAATGTATAATTTTTAAATTATCATTTTCAAAGAAGGGAATTATTAAATAAAACCAGTCACCATTTTTCTTTAATTTGTTAAGTTTATTTATTTCCTCTTGAAAATTAATTTTCTTATTTCTTTTCAAGAGCTCTACTACATTAGATCCAAGCCAATCTTGTATCTTCGAATTAAGAATATTTGTAATTAGGTAGATAATTTTACTTGGATCTTTGTTATCAAATGAAGGTAATTTATTTATAATGTGATCACTAAAAATATTTTTTTCATTAATTAAAATAAGATTTAAAAAATTTATAAAATATGTTGAGTTTTTACTTAAAACTAGATTATTAGTGTGATTTAATTTTAAATTAGATTTCTTTTCAATAAATTTTAGTTTAATATTTTTACCTAAAAAATTTTTATTTTTATTAATATTTAAAACATTTGCATTGATAGAATCTTCCATCAGTGAAATTATTTCAAAATATATACTAGATCCAATGTCTAAGTGTAATTCGCTGCTTAGTTCAAATATATCACTATTTACTTTTATTAAATATTTATTTTTAGACAATCTTTTTTGAACATTAGCTGTAAATTTATCTCCCAATTTATAACCCAGTAGGGCAGGAGAAATATTGATCACTTTTTTTTGTTTAAAATAATTTTGCGCGTTACTTTTTGAATGATTATATTCACTATTTGATATCGAGGTTATTCTATCAGTGTGTCTAAATGGAATTAGATTTATTGTATTATTGGTCATGCTTAATTATCTTGTTGCAAATATCATTAACATCCCTAGCTGCAGTAGATGTTGGGTATCTATTTAAAAATAATTTCTGATTTTTTATCGACTCATTCACATTTCTGTCAAAACTAATTATTCCAGCAAGTTTAATTTTTAAATTTAAAAAATTTAAACATGATTTTGATAGTATCTCAAATGTTTCCATGCCTTCAATTTTTGAAGAAACCATATTAATCACTATATTAATTTTTATTTTTGGATACTTAATATTTATTAATTTTATATATGCGTATGCATCTGTAAGTGATGTTGGATCAGAGGTTGTAATGACATAAACCTGTCCGTTTTCAATAGTTAGAGATACTACAGGACTATCTATTCCTGCTGCGAGATCTAGAATTACAAAATCATATTTATAAGAGTTTTGAATTAATTTATTTTTTAAATTGTCTAAGGTAGGTAAATTTAATGATGATAAAAAACCAGAACCAGATTTTCCAGCTAACAATTCAAAATTAGTATCTCTATATTTATAGACTGCCTCATCAAAGGTACATTTATTTAAAATTATATCTGAGATATCTCGTTCTGGAGTAATGCCTAGTTGCACATCAATATTTGCAAGTCCTAAATCGCCATCAAACAGGAGAACTTTTTTATTTTTTTTCCCCAAACAATCTGCCATTGTCGATGCAAGCCAGGTTTTTCCTACGCCACCTTTTCCTGATGCTACAGTAATTAAATTAAGTCCGGCATTGTTATTTTGATTAACAATATTTAAGTTAATATTATTCATTAATGATACCTATTTAGTTCAGGGTTAGATTGATTTTTATAGCTTTCTAATAATATTCTGGCTAATGAAAGTGGATTTAAAGGTTTGATGCTGTCTGTAATAAATGGATTACTGCTTATTTCGCATATTGACATTTTTTTTCCAATTGGAGGGGAAAGAATAACCCCTAATCTTTTTGAGCAATCTGTGTGAGTAATATGAATTTTGGAAGCGCCAAGTTTTAGAAAAGTTTCTGAGATATCGCTAGTTTCTAGAGGATTACTTAATGCTGATAAAACTAATAAGGTTTCTGATTGTAAATTTTCCTTGAAACTTTCGAAATCAATTATTTCTTCCTCAGAAAGATAGTTTATTCCAGGGGTGTCAACAAGTATTAAGGAGTCCTTTTTTTTATTAATTATATTAAAAAGCTCATTTGGAGTTTGAGCAATATTTAGATTAATTTTAAGAATCTTAGATAAGGAGTTTAATTGTTCATATGCCCCAGCTTTAACTGAGTCTGTCGTTACTACTGTAACTTTATTTCCCGACATAATCAATTTTGTCGCTATCCTAGCAGTTACAGTTGTTTTGCCGCTTCCCGGAGGTCCTGAAATAAATAATGGGACACCAATTTTTGGTTTTATCTTTTCAAATTTAAAATTAGTATCAATTGATCCAGCAAGCTTTAAAATATCTTCTTTTTCAATAAAGTTTTTAGCATTTTTATTTAATATATTTATTTTTTTCTCTTCCAGGCCATGAAATCTTAGGCAGGTAGTAAAATAATTTGATGAATCAGATTTTTTTACTTCCATATTAATAATATCATTTAAGTATTTATCAGAACTATCTTGTTCAATTGCAGCTGTGACATAAGATCCTCTTTTTCGCTTTGAATCAAAGCTTGAGATAATTATAGCATTATCTCCTAATTTTTCCCTTGCCTCAGATATAGCTTCAGGAATACTATCTGCGAAGAATTTTTTTAATTTCATTTTCTATATTTGGTCAAGAGTTTTTAACTTAGCTTTAGGGTGAATTTCATTTTGCGACAATACTATTGTTGAAGGTCTAAAACGTTCTATAATAGATCTAACAAAAGGCCTTATAGATGGACTTGTGAGAAGAACTGGAATTTCACCTTCCTCAGCAACTCTATCAAAATTAGATTTTACTGTTGAAATAAATTCTTGTAATTTAGATGGTGCCATTGAAAGTTGTCTTTCTTCACCTTCATTAATAAGGGATTCGGAAAAGTTTTGTTCCCATTCGGGGGATAAGGTTATTAGAGGTATATAGCCAGATTCAGTTGTATTCGAGGCACTAATTTGTCTAGAAAGTCTTGCCCTAACATGTTCTGTAATTAGAGTTATATTTTTAGTATATGCAACAGCTTCAGCTATACCTTCTAAAATTGTTGATAGATCTCTTATAGAAATTCTTTCAACCAGTAAGTTTTGAAGTATTCTTTGTAAACCTGATAAGCTTATTTGATCTGGGATTATATCATCAATTAATTTCTTCTGATCTTTCGGGAGTTCATCAATAAGTTTTTGAGTTCCGCTATAAGATAATAGTTCATTCATATTATCTTTTATTATTTCGGTTAGATGTGTAGTAATTACTGTTGAAGGATCAACAACTGTATACCCTCTGAAAGATGCCTCTTCTCTGAGTGATTCATCAACCCACATAGCAGGTAAACCAAATGTTGGTTCTTTAGTTTCCTCGCCATTTAATGTAATTTTCTCTCCCCTAGGGTCCATTACAAGTATTTTGTTTGGTCTTAGATCCCCTGAGCCAATTTCAATTTCTTTTATTCTAACTAAATAATTATTAGCTGATAATTGCATATTATCCAAAATTCTTACAGATGGCATTACGAAACCCATTTCAGATGCAATTTGTCTCCTTAATGCTTTGATTTGATCAGTAAGTCTATAGCCTTGGGTATCATTTATCAGAGGTAATAAGCCATAACCTAGTTCTAATCTTAATTCATCTAATGCTAATGTTGAGCTTATAGGTTCTTCAGACATAGCAGGGTCTTGTATACTTTGTTCAATCTTTTCTTGTTCTGTTTTTTGTTTACCTTTCTTTTTATATACAACCCAAGCTAAATAACCTGTACCAGCAGAAAGTAAAAAGAAAGGAATCATTGGGACACCTGGAAGCAAAGCTAGTGCTCCCATCAAAAATGATGCCATTGCTAATGCATGCGGATAGTAACTTAGTTGACCAAATATTGCTTTATCTGTTGAACCTTTAAGGCCTGACTTTGATACCAACATACCTGCTGCTGTTGATACAATTAATGCAGGTATTTGACTTACTAACCCATCACCGACAGTTAGCACCGAAAAAGTGCTAACAGCTTCTCCAAAAGCCATATCCCTTTGCCCGATACCAATAATAATACCACCTATAAGGTTTATGAAAGTGATTAATAAACCAGCAATAGCATCGCCTCTTACAAATTTTGAGGCTCCATCCATGGAACCAAAAAAACTAGCTTCATCTTCTAAACTTTTTCTTCTTTCTCTAGCTTGATTTTCATCAATCAACCCACTTGAGAGGTCCGCATCAATTGCCATTTGTTTGCCAGGCATTGCATCTAAAATAAATCTAGCTGCAACTTCTGCTATTCTTCCTGAACCTCTGGTTATAACTACGAAATTTACTATTACTAATATTCCAAAAACAATTAATCCAATCACAATATTATTACCCATTATAAAACCACCAAATGCCTCTATCACATCACCAGCAGCATTTGTTCCCTCATGGCCATTAGCTAGAATCAGTCTTGTTGAAGCTAGGTTTAATGATAGCCTAAGCATTGTTGCAATAAGTAAAATTGTTGGGAAGATACTAAATTCTAGGGCTTTTCTAATAAATAATACATTCATCAAAATCAAAACTGAAAAAGTCATAGAAACGGCAAGTGATATATCTAAAAGCCACCTAGGTAGTGGAAGAATAAGAACCACGAGTATTAAGACTACTCCAAAAGCTAAGGCTAAATCGCCTCTCATTATTGGAGAGCCAAATCGGCTAAATAAATCTCCAAAAGAAATAGATGGTCTTGTTTGTTCAGATTCTTGTTCAGAATTTATATCTTCAACTGAACTCTTTTCTGATTCTATTATATTATTTTCAGTATTATCTGTCATAAACTAAAAACTTATTTAGGCAGCACGAAATGAACTATTAGAAGATTCAACTTCTAAGCCATCATCATTATATTGCTTAAGTTTATTTCTTAGTGTTCTTATAGAAATACCTAAAATCTTAGCTGCATGGGTTCTATTACCTAGACAGTGGTTTAAAGTATCTAAAATTAAATCTTTCTCAACTTGTGCTACTGTTCTCCCAACTAGTTTATTTGCTTCTTGTTCCTCTATTAAGCTAGTTTCTGACGAATTTAAAGAATGCTCAATACTCTCTTTTTTGTTCACCCCAAGAGGGCTCCCGTCTTGTTGGATGACTGCCTCTGTTCCAATTTCTTCATTTTTTGCCAGTAAGACAGCTCTATGCATAGTATTTTCTAACTCTCTAACATTTCCTGGCCATCTATAATTTTTTATTCCATCAATTGCTTCTTGTGTTAAGGGTTTATTTTTCAGGTTATTTATTTTTGAGTATTTTTCAATGAAGTGTTCAGCTAAAATTTTAAGATCATCTGGTCTTTCCCTTAATGAGGGTATTTTCAAATTTAGGACATTTAACCTAAATAAAAGGTCTTCTCTAAATGTTCCTTTCTTAACTTCCTCGTCAAGATTTCTGTTGCTTGTTGCTAGCAACCTGATATCAACTTTAATTGGTTTATTTCCTCCAACACGATCTATCTCTCTTTCTTGAATAGCTCTTAAAAGTTTTGCCTGAAGTCTTGGGTGAAGCTCACTTATTTCATCTAGAAGAAGTGTGCCGCCATTAGCTTCTTCAAATTTTCCAATTCTTCTTGTGATTGCTCCTGTAAATGAACCTTTTTCATGACCAAATAATTCACTTTCAAGAAGATTTTCTGGGATTGCAGCGCAATTTAGAGAAATAAAGGCTTTATCTTTTCTATTACTTTTCCTATGTATATACCTCGCTAATACTTCTTTACCTGTTCCTGACTCACCAGTAATTAAAATACTTGCATCGCTAGGAGCAATCTGATCGGTAAGTTGTATCATTTTTTTCATGGAATGATCTGAAAAAATCAAGGTATGGCTCTCTTCACATACAGCTTCTAGCACTGCAGCTATCAGTTCTGATTCTGGTGGTAAAGGAATATATTCTTTAGCTCCAGCTTTAATTGCTCTTACTGCAACCTCTGTATTTGTTCCTATTCCATAGGCAACTACTGGAGCGCTTATTCTTTCTTCTTCAAGTGATTTACATAAAGTTTTAATATCTAAGATAGCGTCTATCATAAGTAGTTCAGCACCTTTACCAGACCTAAGTAAAGTTAAGGCTGAGGTAATATCAGGGGTATGAGAAACTTTTGCCCCCCTATCAATTGCAATTTTACTTGCAGCCCCAATTTGACCATCCATTGAACCAATAATTAATAAACGCATTTTATACTCCTTAAATCTTTTAGACTTATAATTTGATTATGATTTTTCAGTTTTAATAATTTCTGTCATTGTAACACCAAGCTTGTTTTCAACTACTACAACTTCTCCTCTAGCTACTAGTCTGTTATTTACGTAAATATCAATAGCTTCGCCAACTCTACGATCTAATTCGACAACTGCTCCTTGCCTCAATTTTAATAGGTCACTAACTTGCATACGCGTCTTTCCCAAGACTGCAGATACCTGTACAGGGATTTCATAAACAGGTTCCAAATCACTAGCCATTCTAACTTCATCATTTTCCATAGGTTCTGTTTGGGTATTTTCCAGGGACTCATCCTTTTCGGTTTTCTCTAATTCACTTAAACTCAGATTGTTTTCTTTATCCGAACTAGTATCCTTTTTATCAAGATCATTAGGCTTTGGATTCTCATCATTATTTTCAGTATCAGTCATTTTTTTTCCTTTAAGGATTAGTAAATAAATTTATCTAGTCATATTTTATAGACTTGGAACCACCAACTGTTTTGATATCATCTTCATTTTCTTTATCTTCTTCAATTTCTGAATCTACAGATTGATTTAAGTTTTTTTCAAAAGATTGATTATCTTCCTCGGAAGATTTATTTCGCTCTTCTTTATAATCGGAATCATCTAATTTATTATCTATTTCTGAAATAAAATTATTAATCTTGTTATTTATTTCTTTTTCAATTTCATGATAATTTTTATTTATTCCTCCTGAATCCCATTCAATTTTTGAGTCGTTAATATGTAGATTGCTATCACCAATTAATTCAAAGTTGTCACTATTTTTTAAATATAATGAATTATTTTCTAACTTGTGATTAATTTCTTCTTTGATTGAGTCATTGACGTAAATTTTAATTTTTTCTTTTAATAATACTTCCTTATACTTATCAAAAATCTCCATCAGAAATGAACTCACGTTTTCTTCAGGTTTAATATTTGAATATGCTGATGAAAGTTTTTTTGCAATTTCTAGAGAAATTTTTATTGAATCTTTATTAATATTTTTTAATCTCTCGTTATTTTTTTCTTCAATGGTATTGAATTGATCTACAAGGTTTGACACTAACAATACTAATTTCTCATTAATCTCATTTAATGCTTGTTCTTTCCCTTTGTTAAAGCCTTTTTCAAAGCCAATTTTTTCATGTTCTTCTTTATATTGATTAACCTCTAGTCTCGAAAAAATTGGTATTTCATCTGGATTCAAGGTAGGTTCAGTTTTTTTTGTAACCTTGGTATCAGTTTCTTTTTTTTCAAAATCTAAATCAAAGAGAAATTTTTTCAATTCTGGCATTATTCTATCTTACTGATTTAATTTAATTATATTATTACTAACTAATTTATTAGTCACTGCAATTATTTCAGACTGTGCTTTATCTACTTCTTTAATTTTTATAGGGCCCATTTGGTTCAATCTTTCATTTAAGGATTTTGAGGTTAATTCATCCATATTATTAAAAAATTTTTGTACAACCTCAGAAGATGATCCTCTTAAAGCTTTTGTTATCGTTAATTGATCAGAATTTTCAATAATTTTTTTAACTGTATGGTCGCTCTGATATTTGAAATCATTAAATTTAAAAATTAAATTATCTAGGTTGGATGATATTTTAGGATTTTTATTTTTTATATACTTAATTATGTTATTACTCTTGCATGGATTAGTATTTTTTATTATTTCCATAACACTATTAATATTATTATCTTGATTCATAGTATTTTCCAAAGAGGAGAGTATATCTCTACTTAGACTTTGTTCTATATTATTTAGTATATTGCTTTTGATAGGTATTGTTTTTGCTATTCTTGTAATAATCTCACTTGCTAGTTCATCTGGAAGCAAATTAATAATTTTCCCAGCTCTTTTTGCATTAATTTTTTGAAGAATAATTGCAGCTGTTTGAGGGTGTTCATTTTGTATATACTTTGAAAGTATTTCCTCATTAACATGTTCAATCTGGTTCCAAAGTGTATTATTTTTATTTGTTCTAACTTTATCTTCCTCAAAAATTGGTTTTCTCATAAATGATATTTTTTCATCAAATACGCTTATTACTTTTTCAACTACTGATGAGGAGACTTTTCCTAGATTTTTCATGGCATTAGATATTATTTCAACATCGCTTTCATCAAGTTGATTTAATATATTTTTACTTCTTTTTTCTCCCATTGTGATCATCATGATACATGCCTTTTCAGGGCCAGAAAGTGTTTTAGGAATTGTTTCTTGTAAAGTATTCATTTAATTAATCCTCTCTAACCCAACCCTTGAGAACAGAAACAGCTGCATCTGGGTGTTTATCAATTAGTTCGCCTATCTTATCTAGTGTTCCTGATTTAAGCTGTCCCTCTACTGCACCGAGGCTTACAAGTGCTTCTTCATCTGCTTGTGCTTTTAATTGAGCTTGTGCTTCGATATCGGCAGTAAGTTGGCCATCAGCAACTCCCTCTTGTCCTTCTATGCCTTCTAACTCTGTTTCATCAGCTGTAACAGTTTGAACAGTTGAAAATGCTCTTGAAATTAACGGCCTAAGGACAAATAAAATTATCAATATACCTATAATTAAGAACATTACTATTTCAGCAATCCTGAAAATATCTTTCTTTGTTAAACCCATAAAAGTAGCTTCTGTTAATTGAAGTGGAACATCAATAGATGCAAATTGCATATTAATTACTTCTATCTGGTCACCTCTTTCTTGGTCATATCCGACTGTTGTTCTAACCAAAGATGCAATTTTATCGAGCTCATCCTTAGTTCTCGGTGTATAAGTTATCTCACCATTTTCATCAATTTTTTGAATACCATCTACTAGAACTGCAACTGTTAATCTTTCTATATTTCCAGATTCTTGTATACGAGTAGTAGTAGATTTAGTTATCTCATAATTTATTGTTTCCTCAGTTCTATTTGTTTCAATACTATTGATGGGACCTGCTGGATTCTCTTCTGCTTGAGTTTCAGGTAAATTATTTGCAACAGTTACTGTATTATCACCGCTACCTTCAATTTCTTTTGAATTTTCAGTAATTCTTTGTGTTGATCTTTCTACTTGGCCTAATGGATCAAAAGTTTCGTCACTTTCTGTTACCCTATCAAAATCCATATCTACGGAAACCTCAGCTCTTACTTTTCCAAAACCTACTGTTCTTTCAATTAATCTCTCAATATTTGAACGTAATCTTGATTCTGTTTCTAGCCTAGCTTCTTCAAGTGTAGCGGCACTTGCAAGGCCATTCTCTGACTCCTGACTCTGGGCAAGAAGGTTTCCACTATCATCGACTATTGAGATTTTACTTGTTGAAAGACCATCAACAGCTGATGCGACAAGATGCTGTATTGCTCTTACTCTACTTACTTCAAGCCTTCTATTTGAGCGAGTTTTTACAATTACTGAAGCGCTTGGTGTTCTAGTTTCTCTGCTAAATAGCTCTCTTCTTGGAAGAACGAGATGTACCCTTGCGCCTTCTATAGTATCAAAAGATCTTATAGTTCTAGCTAGCTCACCCTCAAGTGCTCTTACTAAGTTTACATTTTGAACAAAATTTGTTGTACCAAGTGCGTCACTTCTATCAAATATTTCATACCCTAATGATCCGCCTGAAGGAAGTCCTTCTTGTGCTAGAGACAAGCGAATTCTTTGAACATTATTCGATGGTATATAAATTTGACTGCCATTATTTCTTACCTCATAGGGAATATTTCTTTGTTCTAGTATAGTAACAATTTGTCCAGAGTCTTTTACATCTAATTCACTATATAAAAGAGACATATCCGGACTAGATACCCGGCCAATAATAAAAATAAAAAAACCTAAAGTTAATATTGCAGCTGCGGCCATAGCCGCAATTCTAGTTGGTCCAAGGTTATTAAAAAATTCTAGCAATCTCACAGTTTTTCCTTACTTATTAACTCATTAATAAAAAATTAATATTTCTGTTACTGTCTAACAATATACTAAAGATAGTGAACAGAAGGTTAATAAGAGGAAAAAGATGCCTAGTTTATTAAATTAAATTATTATTTAGGTTTTAATTCGCCCTATTTTCTCTAGGATTTCTATAATATTGGATTCTAGTCGCTCTTAGGCCCCTAGAACCATGTTTTTCCATGGCTTCTTGCCAAGAGAAAAATTCTTCTAATGATAGAGAATATTTTGAACAGGCTTCATCTAAAGATAAAACCCCTGATTTTACTGCATTAACAACAATAGCTTTTCTTTTAATAACCCATCTTGTTGTGTTTGAGGGCGGAAGATCACTTATGTTAATATTTTTTCTAATTGAATTATAGCTTTTCATCATATCTTGCCTTAAAAAAACCCTCAGTACAGCTTATTTATTTCTATACTGAGGGAGTTGAAATTAAATTTATCTTATAAGTCTTATTACTTCATCCATTAGTTCTGTTCCTACACTAACAACTTTACCGTTAGCTGAGAAAGCTTGCTGAGTAATAATCATGTCTGTAAACTCATCCGCAAGATCAACAGTTGATGCTTCAAACGATGCTGGTGATACACTTCCTGCTCCACCTGTTCCTGCTTCCTGCAAGTTAAATGCTCCTGAAGTTGTTGTTTGTTGAAAGGTATTTTTTCCTAAGTTATCAAGACCATTAGAGTTTGTAAAAGTAGCAAGTGGTAATTTATATAAATCCCTGCTTGTTCCGTTATCAAAAAGGGCGGTTATGGTTCCTCCATCGTTCACACTTATTGATGCTAATTGGCCAAATATAGCTCCATCAACTGTAAACTCATCTAGTGAGGATGCTGCAGCAAATTGAGTAACTCCATTAGCTGTTCCATTCGCTCCTAAATCCAACTTGATGGTTTGAGGGGTTGTTGCTCCTTGAGCCGTAGAGTAATTTATAGTTAAATCATTTCCACCGTTTTCTGCTCCTCGGAATGCTGCATCAGTATTAGGAATGTCAATTGTTCCATCAGTATTGAATCTTATTCTACCATGAGCAACAATACCATCAACAATAGCTAAATTAGTATCGCCTGCTGGTTCAATAAATACTTCAGTATAATACGTATTTGCATGGTTAGATTTGAGAAAAGCAAAAGATAATGTGTGTGCTGCACCTTTGGAGTCAAAGATTTGAACACTTCTTTTAAAGCTTGGTGTTATTGCGCCAGAAGCCATATTTGTTGCACTTGCTGTAGGAACATAAGTGGCAGCAGTTGTACCTGCTGCTAATAACCTAGCTCCGTTACCAGCTCCAACTGCTGTTACAAGAGTAGATCTTGGGTCCCCAGTAACAGTAAGAGTTCCACCAACAACTGAGGCTGACATACCAACATTTGAATCAATCAGAGCTTTTAATTCATTTAAAGTTGAAAACTGATTAGCTGTAGCATCCGGTGTAGAGTTAAATGTAAATGTAATTGTACCTGATGTTTGATCATTTCCTGCTGCTAAATTTGTTGCACCAGCATTAGTAACTGTAATTGTTACAGCATCACCGTTAGCAAGTTGAGATCCTCCTGCGACAGCCGCACTATTTAGTGCAGTTGTTCCTGTAACTGTTTGCCCAGTTGCTGCAGCTATAATTGTATTTGCTGTAGGTGCGCCTGTTATAATTTCTTCAGAGTTTAGGTTCATTTCTAATGAAACGTTTGATGTTATAGTTGCGCTACCTGCTATATCAGCAACATTAACGGTTTCAGTCGCTGTTAAACTTCCTCTATCATCTGTTATAGTTCCATTAGTAGGATCAATTGCCCAGCCTCTTAGGAAGAAACCTGATGTATTGACAAGGTTTCCATCTTTATCTGGTTCAAATTGGCCCGCTCTCGTAAATTGGAAGGTTCCAGTTGTATTTGTTGGGTTTGAGATATCTGCCACCACAAAAAAACCATCACCTGTAATACCCAAATGGGTAGAAGTAGAAGAAGTTTGCATCAAACCTTGCTGATCAATTAGGTTCCTTGCTGATGGAAGAACCCCACTCGGCTTATTAAGTCCACCCAAGCCAGGTGAAACTAATGTTTGAAATCTTGTTTCATTTCTTTTGTATCCAACTGTATTAAGGTTGGAAATATTTGCTGATATTGAACCCAAAGCTTGTGCGTTTGCATCCAGTCCTGTCATTCCAGCAGCTATAGCTCCAAAGAGACTCATCTCTTACTCCTAAGGTTGCGACCATAAATAATTAGGGTCAAAGTTACATTAAATTAAAATACTAATTTTACTTTTTACTCTATTCTTTCTTATTAACTGAAATTACCTGATCTAAAGGTATTGATATACCACCTACATCAAGCATATTTGCTCCATCTTTTGTAAATACACCGTCAACAGTACTTATCATGTTAGTTGATGAATTTACTGTGTTACCTTTCTTATCTACTGCGGTAACAAGTAAAGTATAAATTCCATTAGGAAGTTCTTTGCCTTCTTTATTTTTACCATCCCACTGAAATTTATGTAGGCCTATGTCTTTTTCTCCATTTGTTTTAAAGACTGCAACATTTGAACTGTCTAAAACTCTAAGACTTACATCCTCTGCAGATTCATCTAATTCGTATTTCCAATTAGCCTGTCCATCTTTAAGTATGCTTCTGTTATCTTTTGCTTCAACTTGTTTTCCAATGAATGAAACAGCTCCTGAAAGTTCATTTTGCGTAGCTAAAGAAACTAATTGCTCAAGTTTTTTGTTTGTTGCAATTGATTGCTCTACTTCGGTAAATTGAACTAGCTGATCTGTAAACTCACTCGGATCCATCGGTTCAAGAGGATCTTGGTTTTGGAGTTGAGTTGTTAGAAGAGTTAAAAAAGTTTCAAAGTTATCTGTAAGCTTTGTAGAGGCATTAGCTGCCTTACTTGCTTCTGCAACACTTACTGGGTTAATTTCTACCATTTTTTATTTCCTTAAACACTTAAATCTATTGCTCCATCCGAAAAACCAAATGGTCTCGGAATCGACTTAACTGACCCACTTAGAGTTTCCACTACAGAGTTTTCTTCCTCCAGTGAATTCTCATTTGAGTCCTGATTTTCAGGATTTAATTGACCGTTCTGGTCATCTCTCAGACCAAAATTTAAACTTTCAGAATTGGTCTGTAGCCCAGCCTGTTGCAAAGCTCGTTCCAAACTCTTTGAATCCCTTTGAAGATTTTCTAGAGTTTCTGGTTTATCAGCTAAAACTGTAGCAATTACGCGACCTTCCCGCGAAACATCTAATTGAATTTCTACTTTTCCCATATCAGATGGCTGAAGTTGAATTTGTATTTTGTTAACACCTTCACCGACAGCCTTAGAGATATTTACGGCAATTTGTTCATGAATAGGCAGAAATGTTTGTGTATGAATTGCTCTATTAACCTTAGGAGAGCCACTATTATTTAAAATTTCGTTAATTGTGTTGCTAGTGTTGGAAAAGCTCAAACTATTATCTATGTTTGTTGATAGAAAAGAGGAACTTTGAAAATTATAGTTTTCAGCTTTAGCAATAGCTGGGTTCATCTTCATATCTATATTTCTCGTCAGAGAAATTTCACCCTCAAGTTGTGATTTTTGAGGATTAAAAGTTGCTTCAGAGGTCTTAAAAAGATTATTTCCATTTGGTGAAGAGAGTTGCTTGTTTAAATTTTGATTTTCAGAGTTAAAAAAACTATTTTTATTACTATTTCTATTGGAGTTAAAACTGTTTTCAAATTCACTAAGCCTACTATTTAAAGCTATTCCTTTTGAGTTATTATTTAAAGTTTCAGAAATTCGACTACTTTCAGGTATTACTTTTGGAGTTTCTTTATTAAGAAGCATTTCATTGATATTAGTGAACTTGTTTGAGTTTGCTTCTAAATTACTTGGTAAAGGGGTTTCTGAATTATTAGTTAATTGATTTATATTAATATTTGAGATAACGCCTAAAGTATTGTTACTTAATTTTGAATCTCTTATTAAAGCTGTATTTGTATTAAATATACTCTTGTTGATTTCATTATTTGATAAGGGTTTAGATGTGTCCTCATCATTTGAATTATTTATATTTATGTTGTTATTAATAATTGGCTGTTCATTTATGATTGGAGTTGTTAGCTGTTGTTGAGCTTGATTAAGTAAATTTACGAGTTGTTCAACAGGTTTAGCTGTTTGATTTTCTAAAGGTTGGCTAACTTCTGCTGGAGTTGTT